>WNGE01002173.1_pt1 | contig 24306 bp, 22 predicted proteins | sample 5400651 | NCBI WGS metagenome assembly WNGE01 (sample SAMN13153370, study PRJNA577476) | soil metagenome | isolation source: 60 cm soil or saprolite under grassland replicate 2 | place: USA:California | collected 2016-06-15
TATGTGACGGTGTGTTGTTAGGTGACGGTGTATTGCTGGGCGACGGTGTCTTGCTTAGTGATGGTGTACTGCTTAGCGATGGGGTGCTTCTGGGTGACTTAAGTACTATTGCGCAGACGGTGCTGGTGACGGGCGATAATACTAACTGCATGAAGTAATCGGGAAAGGAACGTCATGTTTACAGCTACTGCACAGAAAACGACTTTCGTCCCGGTGGATCTACTGCATCGCGCAGCCGGACAACTTACGGTCAGGCCCTTAGGCGACGAGCACCGGACGGAAGTACTGAAGTTCTTATCAAAGCGCCCGACCCATACCGTCGTGATGATCGGATTGATCCGCGATAACGGCATTGTGAGCGAACACAACCGCGGTACATTCTACGGTTGCCGGACAGAGTGGGGAGAGCTGGAAGGCGTCGCCCTAATCGGTCACGCCACGCTCTTGGAGACTCGCACCGATCAGGCTCTCGAAGCACTCGCCGGTCAAGCGCAAGCGTACGCGAGCACACACTTGATCATGGGCGAGCAGGAGAGGATCGCTGAGTTCTGGAGCCACTATGCAGATGGGGGGCAGGAGGTGCGTCTTGCCTGCCGTGAGCTGCTCTTCGAGCTGAAATGTCCAGTCCGGGTACGCGAGGCGGTGCCTGAGCTTCGACCGGCGACGGCTGCTGACCTTGAACTAATTATGCCTGCGCATGCGCAGATGGCGTTTGAGGAGAGCGGTGTGAACCCTCTTGAGCTTGACCCGGAGGGGTTCCGCAAGCGGTACCTGCGCCGCATCAAGCGGGGTCGCACGTGGGTATTAGTCGAGAACGAAAGGCTTCTTTTCAAAGCAGAAATCACATCCGACACTCCCGACGTGAATTACCTTGAAGGCATTTACGTCGCACCTGAGGAGCGTGGCAAAGGTTACGGCCTGCAGTGCTTGTCTCAGTTGACCAGAAACTTGTTGCGCCGAACGCGTTCAGTCTGCATCCTGGTTAACGAGCGAAATGCCGCTGCACACGCATACTACCGAAAGGCTGGCTTTGAATTCCTCTGCGTGTACGACAGCATCTTCCTACAACAGAAATAAGGTACAGAACAAGCGCATCAAGGACTTGTTGCTACGCACAAGCCTTCTATTTCGCCTAAACTCTACTTGATGTTTAAGGCGCGATTGTTATTTCTGTCGCTGACGCTTGTCTGGACAATCGTCTGCAGATCAGATCCTGCCAGCTTTTCTTCCACGGTCCTCGGCCCGGACAGTCCGTCGTCCATCACTCTTACGGAACAGTGTCCGGCTTGTCCTGTCATCTCACCGAGATTACCTGTAGCAGAAATCACGCCTCAGCCTGATTCAGCCGTTAATCGAACACGCAATATTCTGAAGATCGTGCGTGCTACATCATTCCCAGAGCTTTCAAACGTCGAGATCGGGGTGCGCACCTTTCGCAGCAGTTCCAATTATTTTCGCACTCGCTTCAGCATCAGCCGCTACCTCACGTTCCGGAAAATGCGCCTCTATATTGAAGTTAATCCGCGCGTGTTTGAACTAGGAGTACCGGAAGAAGGAGTGCCCGCGATTATCGCCCACGAATTGGAACATGTGCTCTATCTGTCGAAGCGGAACCGCGTAGAGCTTTTGTCTCTGGCCCGTCTGGCTTCAGCGAACTATGCTGCCCGATTCGAGCGTGGAGCGGATCTGCGCGCGATTGCGCGTGGTTACGGTCCTGGCCTGATTCTCTATCGCCAGTGGCTCTACAAGAATGTCGATGCCAGGACTCTCAAGGAAAAGCAGAAAGATTATTTCTCGCCCGACGAGATTGAAGCAATTCAGTCGATCATTCAAAAACAGCCGCACACCTTAGACTATTGGCTCAGGCATGTGCCGTTGAGCATGGAAGGCATTAAGAAGCAGGGCTCAGTCTTGACTCAGTTGGAAAGGATTTGAAAATCCTTCGCGCCATATTATGGGCTTAACTCAGTCCGCCACTCTTCTCGATCAACTGGCTTGATCGCTTGATCGATCAAAAAAAGCTCGTGTGCTATGCTTTCTTTAGGAGGTTCGCTAATGAGCATGGACGATCCTAAAGCCACAGTTCACTTTGCCGGAAATGATCTTTTCGTTGGTATCACTCCTTCCAGGCATGCATTAGCCCTCGACATTGATCATGAGCGTAACTCAGCACCCACTCCAATGGAGCTTTTGCTTGTGGCTCTGGGTAGCTGCACCGCGGTTGATGTAATTAGCATCCTGCAAAAGAAGCGGGAGCATGTTATGGATTACCGAGTTGAAGTTCGTGGTCAGCGGCGCGATGACCACCCGCGAAGCTATTCCAGGCTGGAAGTACACCACGTCGTAAAAGGTAGAAATATTTCGAAGCAGGCCCTCGCGCAGGCTATTGAGCTCTCCGAAACAAAATACTGCAGCGTTGCCGCTACTTTAAGACCGACGGCGGAAATCCTTTCAACTTTTGAAATCATCGAAGAATAGTTTGAGAATCAATCGCTATGGTTATCCTGCAACTGTTAACAGCCTCAAGTTTATCGCTGGCGGTGACCTTGGGTCCGGCACAGACCAAATCCGGTCCTGTAAAGGGAAATAGACCTGGCAGCCGTCAGGCTTTAGTAGCGACCCAGTCCATCAACGATGGAACGCTCGCGTCAGTGCGCCGCAGCGATCGTGGCGCCGATAATAAATTGCTTCGTTTAAGTGCAGTCGAGCACCTTCGCCGTGCCAACGTCTACATGGCGAATCGGGCTTTTCCCGAGGCACGCGAACATTGGCAGGCGGTCGTCGACAATTATCCGCAGGATCCCAGAGTAAGCGAGGCATTACTTGGAATCGGACGCTCTTATTTTCAGTCGCGGCGTTATGCTGAAGCGTATTCCACTTTCGATCAACTGGCTCGCGATTTCGGTGCTACTAAAGAGGGCCGCGAAGGTCTTAACTTTAGCGCCGCTTCCCTTTTGCGGCTTGGCAGACCAGGGGACGCGGTCGACAAATACATTGAATACATCAACCGATTCCCTAACGGCGAGCGAATCGACACTGCATATTTGAATGTCATCGACACGCTTCGCGAGGCGGGTCGGGCACAAGAAGCGTTGTCCTGGGTAGGACGGACCAGGCAAAGATTTGCAGGCACCTCGACGGAAAGCAACGCACTGTTCGCCAGGCTGCGTCTGGAAGTGGCCGAAGCTAATTGGAAGCAGGCTGTAACGACAGCTGATGAGCTAGAGCGAAAGAGCTTCGACAAGGGTGTCCTGACAACACCTGCAGAAGTAGCCTATCTGAGGGCCTACAGCCTGGAACGGGCGGGAAAGCGGCGAGAAGCATTGGCTGGCTACCTGGCGATTCCCGATGCACTGGATTCGTATTATGGATGGCTCGCCGCCGAACGACTGCAAGGATTTAGGGAAAGTCAGAGTCAGAACCTAATCAGGGAAAAAGTAGCAAGAACAAGCGCGAAGATTGCTGCAGCTTCTGTTTCATATCCTGCACCATACCGCCAGGCAATTCTTAAAGCAGCTAGAACGAGCAAAATTGATCCACGCTTCATCCTCGCGCTCATTCGTCAGGAAAGCGTCTTTCGCCCACTTGCAAAATCTCCGGCGGGCGCGCGAGGGCTGCTTCAACTGACAATCGACGCGGCCCAAAAGTATGCTTCCAGCGCCGGACTCAAAGAACTTCAGGAGAATGATCTGTACCGGCCGGAGACGGCAATTCTTATTGGCGGCGAGTATCTCGCCGAATTAGCGAGGATGTTTCCCGATCAGCTCGAAGCGGTCGCCGCTTCATACAATGGTGGCGAAGATAACGTGGCGCGTTGGGTAAAAAGGTCAAAGCAGCAGGACCCGGGGGTCTTTACGGCTGAGATAGGGTTTGAAGAAACCAAAGGCTACGTTCAGAAGGTGATGACCAACTATCGCGCCTACCATGAACTGTATACCGCCGACCTACTCCGAAGATAAGAGCATCAGTACCACCGTGCGGTGGCGGTTCGTCCTTGCTCACAATCACACTTGACGCGGGTCATGAGGTCAGTACCACCACGCGGTAGCGGGTGGCTCCTGGACGCGGCGCAGCTTGAGTGATGAGTGGAAAGGACCCACCCGCTACCGCGTGGTGGTACTGACTTCATGACCCTTAGCGAGCCGGATTGCAGAGTAGTACGCCGCAGTCAAATGAAATCGATTCCTGCAAGCATAGGAGTTAAGTCGATCAAATCCAACAAGATACAAACAATGGGCCGATCAACGTTGGGACAGTAGTGTTGGCAAATGGAAAATGGAAAATGAATTTCAAAAGACTTGACCCATCAACCTTCGCTCTACAGGAGACTAGAACAAGACACATATAGAAATAGAATAAGTGCTTCTGCCCCTGCCTGCTGCCCCCTGCCTCCTGCTTTTATGGCTCCGGGCTAAACCGCCGGTTCTCAAAACCGGTCGCGTCTTCCCTTCTTCTCAACGGATCAGGGTGATAGTACGGTCGTGGCAATATGCCAAGACGCACCAGCCCCTGATAGTACTCATATCGAATAGTCACGTCAGCCGCCGGGCGTGAATCAAGATCCATATTGACCCAGCGTACGTCGTTTCTGACTGAGCGACCGATGCCTGTTGCTGCGTATTCATCATCCGGCTGAGACCGAATCGATTCTCTTCGGTCCTTTGCGACTGCACCAGACTCGGCGGAAGCTGCGGGCGCCTGGGATTTTCGGTTGGAGCTGCGGTCACGAGCGCCGTCTTCCTTGGGGACGGGATATGGACGGGGCGGCGGAGCAATTTGAATCGGGACCGGCCTTGTTTCGCGGAAGAATACCGCCGATACCAAACCAAGATTAGAAGTTTGCCCAAGTTTGGCGGCATACGAATCCCGCTCCGTTGTAAAGTAAAAACGTCGTGCGCGTTCCGAACTCATTTGCCAACCGCTAATTTGAATCGTATCGAACGGCTCAATTACCCATTTACTGGCATTCCAGGCTGATGTCCGGCGTGCGTCGATCGAATTCAATCCATCCACCGACAGTGCAACGGCCACGCGATAGGGCAGCGGATTTCGGATTCTCACTTCATATTCGGAGGCTGGGACGGCTTCTACGTACAACTTGCCACGCGAGTAATACTCCTCAAGTGGATAGCCATTGACCAGCAGTTGAACCTCGAAGCGATTTTCGACAGGGATAGGTCTCTGCTGTTCCGCCACGGGGGACAGGTAGCCGCTATGCCCTGCTGCCGCCTCACTCCGGCCAGCGAAGAGCATCAAAGCGACCGCGGCAATCATGCTCAAACCGGCGCAGGCTAGTTTCACGTGAGTTTTTTTCATGATTCCTCTCCTTCTTAACAGCCAAATACGAATTCAACCATGGAATGAACGACGAGGTTGGTCGATTCTTGCAGACTTTCAGGGATATCCTTGAATCCAAGGCATCAGCGGCAGGGATGAAATAGTTTTATGCATATTGAGTAAACAGGGCGGGAAAGCTACAATGGCGCGCCGGGTTTTCCAAAAGTCATCGATTGCCCGAGTGCAGCCCAAGATCCAGCGACTAAAGAAAGTCTTAGGAGAGTCTGATGGAGTATGCACTAACCGCAACAAAAACCGAGGCCCGGGCGGGTTCCTACTACGACAAGATTGCTCGCCTCTACGACCTTACGTTTAAACTCAATGGTTATGGGCGTTCGCTGGATCAGTATTTCGCCGCTAACCCTCTTCCTGTCTCACGTGGCGCTCGCATACTCGATGCCGGCTGCGGCACCGGGCTGCTCAGTCTGGCTCTGCTGAGGGCCTTCCGTTTTCCGGTGAACATTACCGCACTGGACCTCTCGGCAACATCGATATTAGAAGCGAATAAGGCGCTGGCGCAGAGCCCGGGTCGTGGGTGGGATGTGAGCTTTACGCAGGGAAACGTTCTGTCGCTGCCATTTTCAGATGACTCATTCGATCTCGTCGTCACCAGCGGTGCACTCGAATACGTTCCTCTCAGGGAGGGACTGGATGAAATCGCGAGAGTCATTGCGCCAGAAGGTCATTTGCTGCATTTACCTTGCAGACCCTCGCCAGCCAGCACATTTTTGGAAATTCTTTTCCGCTTCAAATCACATTCCCCACGCGCAGTGTTAGAAAATACCGAGCGCCACTTCCGCGTCGTCCATCATCACCGTTTCCGGCCTCTGGAGATTATAGGCTGGAGCAAGACCGCTATCCTGGCGCAGAAGCTTTAGGAGCTCATCTGATTGGAGCAAGACGGATAATTCGGTCGTCGTCCCGAGCGGGTGAGCCTCGTCCGTCCTTGTTTGAGGTTGAGAAGTAAATGGCGCCATCAGGACCTTCGGCCACCTCGCGGATGCGGCCGTATTTTTTTTCCAACAATGGCTCTTGACTTACCACTCGACGCCCTTCGAGCACAACGCGAATAATTCGCTCACCTCGCAAACAGCCAAAGAAGAAATTGTTTCGAAACTGCGCAAAGCTTATTCCGCGATAGAACATGCCGCTGGCAGGAGCAACGGCGGGCGTGTACTCCAAGAGCGGCGCCTCCAGTCCAGCGCGAGTTTCCCTGTGATGGATCAGTGGCCAACCATAATTCTTTGCGCGCTCGACAATATTCACCTCATCGCCGCCGCCAGGCCCGTCGAAACCCGAAGGACCATGTTCCGTTTGAAACATCAAATCGGTTCCCGGCTGCCAGTCCATCCCCTGCGCGTTGCGATGACCGTAGGACCAGATTTCGGGCCGCGCATTTTGCTGCCCAACAAAGGGATTGTCCGTTGGCACCGTTCCATCATCGTTAAGACGCAGTGTTTTGCCGGCCAGTGAGTCAAGCTTCTGCGCGAGTTCCCGCTTGGTGGCATCTCCAGTAGTAACGTAGAGTTTGGCATCTGGTCCGAAGCGAAGTCTGCATCCCGCGTGGTACTGCGCCGCAGGAATGTTCTCGATTATGACTTTGGGGTCGGTGAGGCCCGTTTCGGTTTCACGGTAACGGACCACTCTGACAAGCTGGCCTTCTCCCTTGTACGCGTACGAGAGGTATAGAAAATGATTTGTCGCAAACTGAGGATGCAAAGCGAGACTCATCAGACCACTTTCTCCTGAAGGCTCTACGTCAGGAATGGTCGCGAGAGGCTCAGTGCGCAATCGGCCGTTGGCGAATACTCTGACTCGTCCGGGCCGCTCGGTGAAAAACATGCGGCCGTCGGGCGCCCAGACTGTGGACCAGGGCACTTCCAGTCCACTTGCCACAGTCTCAACCCGAAAAGTGACCTCTTTGCCCGCGGAGCTTTCTACTTCGCCGGCGCCTTGTCCCCTTGGAGGCTGCGCACACCCCAGGAAGAAAGTGATCAATGACGCCACTAAGAGGTAGGAAACATTTCTCATTCGCTGAACAAGCTTTCAACGTAAAGCCCGGAGTGAAATCTACACGACTCAGGCTTTTCAGCCTTGTCATTCACTGGTCTTTTGGGGACTGGGTTCGAAGCAGGTTTTCAATGCTGAATGTATTCGTGGAGGAGCTTGATCTCATCTCCCTGCTCGCTTAGTTCGACTCGCATGAGATCACGCATTGAGAGCATTCCCACCCAACGCTCGCCTTCTACAACAGGCAGGTGTCGAGTTCCAATCAATTCCATTCTTTCCAGTGCCTGATGTGGTGTCTCGTCACACCTAATGACTGCGCGCAGCTCACTCGTCACCTCACCAACCCGTAAGGAAGCAGGATCGCGTTTCTGAAGTACGACTCGTTTAACTACATCGCGCTCAGAAAAGACACCCAGTAATTTGCCGCCCTCATCCACAACGCAGACAGCGCCGACATTTCGTGAGGCCATAAACTCTGCTGCTTCCTGCACGCTTGCGGAAGCTTTCATTGAGTAAGGCTCACGATTACGAATGACGTCCCTGATTAACATCATGACGAGCCTCCTGAATCGTGCTGGGTTGAAAGTGCGCCCGTATTATAAGAAAAGCCGGTCTGTCTGTCTCTAGTCAATGCGAATCTGGTCGTTGTAGAGATTGCGTGAAAAGTCACGTTTCAGCGCCAAAGGCGCTGAAACAACCACGTAGTGGTTGCATGTTTATAGCCATCGGGCCGCCACCGATACTCACTCCGTTGGGAGTGAAATGTGTCTCGCGGCATACGGCACATTGAACTCCCACGGAGTTCTTGCGTCTCACCTGTCGCATACTATAAAAACATGGAACTCCTCACGGAGTTCACGGCCGCAGATTCCTAATGTCCAAACTCCACACAACCACGTAGTAGTCGCATCAGCGCCCAAGGCGCTGACTGAGTTTCACCGCACTCTCTATAGCGCGGGTGTCAACTAGACTCTCCCTAATGTTGCCTATCAGCGACTTCAACTAAATAGACTCGCCTGTGCAGAAGGCCGCCGAAACGTTTTGCGAACTTCGAGCGCACGAGAGTTCTTCCTGTTAAAACCGAGCCGTTCGCAGTGGATCTTGAACAAACTCTCAATCGCGTCCCAATATTGCCCCTTGCCACGCATTCGTTCGCCAAAAACGCTCGAATTCAGTTTGCCGTCTCGCGCATCCCTGATTCGATTGAGAATTCGATCTGCCTTGGTGGGAAGTTTCTCGCGCAAACGTTCCTCGAAGTAGGGAGCTACGCTTCCGGGAAGTCGTAGCATGTTGATAAAAGCGTGAGTTGCTCCTGCTTCTTTTGCGCGTTTCAACAGTTCGGGTATGTCGCTTGTTAATCCGGGAATTACAGGCGCAATTCCGATACCGACCTGAATTCCAGCAGCGGCAAGGTCCGCCATCGCATGAAAACGTGCGTCCGGCAGCGGTGCGAAAGGCTCGACGGCGCGAGCCGCTTCACGGTCAGTAAAAGGAATAGTGAAGAAGACCCCAAGACTGGCCTCGCGTGAGAGCTCTTTGAGCACATCTATATCTCGCCTAATCAATGCCGACTTTGTGATCACGCCGACCGGATTGCGAAACTCCGCGCATACTTCCAAACATTGTCTCGTGAGTTTGTAATGAGATTCCAGCGGCAGATACGGATCGGAGGTAAATGAGAATACTATCTCGTCGCCCTTCCAGGAAGGTTTCATCAGCTCCTTGCGCAGCAATTCGGGCGCTTTAACTTTGACGATGATTTTGCGGTCGAAGTCCGTACCGGCTCCGTAACCAAGGTATTCGTGGGTTGGGCGGCTGAAGCAATAGGTGCAACCGTGAATACAGCCACGATAACAGTTGATGGAATAGTCGAAACTCACATCAGGGCTGTCGTTGTGGCTAATAATTGAACGCGTGTCACTCTCTTCGAAAACGTCCAGCTTCACTTCTGGCGGCTCGCCCAGCCACTCGACCGAATGCGTCAACCAGGGATTAGGAGGGTTTTCGACGTAGTACATGATTCAACCTGCGAAAAGACCTAAGTCGTTTGAGCTTCGACGACTAGCATTGATTCAATCGAGTTAAAGAACAGAAATACCTGTGTCGGATCTTCTTTCCCACGATCAACCAGAGAAATGTAATTGTTTGTGATTTCTGTAATGTGCCCTTCATAGATGCCGCCCGAGAGCGTCTTGACACTGACTATCTGTCCCTTGTAGCGGCGAAACAAATTTTCAGCATGCTGTGTTTCCATTTCCTAGACCTCCCATAGGTCACCGGCATTTGAGACCAAATCCTCGCTATTCTTCGCGCCTCCATTGGCCCACGTGACGAAGAAAAAGCGGTACTTGTCCGGATCCTGCACCGTAATGAACCGGCCACCCCAGCCTTCATCGATCGGCGCATTCACCTCTACGCCGCGTTCCTGCAGTTGCCTGTAGTAGCTATCTACATCTTCAACGCCCAGAAAGAAATGAGCGCCGCGTCCTCGCCGTAACATAGTCTCAACATGCTGCGCAAGTGTGATTCGCAAACTGCCGGCACGTAATGTGGCCATTGGGGGTTCACTAGCCGTGTTGTTTGATTCAAGGTCGAAACCCAGTTGCGCGTTGAAGAAGGTCAGCGATTCTTCCAGGTTGTTCACCTCGAGAAACAACAGATCCAATCCCGTCACCTGCATTTGTAATATGTAGACCTGTCCTATCCTACGCTAGTAAAGAGCAGATAGACACCGTATGCGCCGGCACCAACTGCGGTCCAAAAGATTGCTTCCTGAACGAAGGTATGGCCACGGAACCGGTTCCTCGCCGATAGCGAAGCCCCGACGGCAACCATCGCGCTGCGTGCCAGCATGATACCGAAAAGAATCACAAACCCCGCCAAAATTGCCAGTGGCCACAGGAACCAGATCCATTGGAAGCGAACCAGAAACAACAAAAACAGACCTGTTAATAAACAAAGCAAGGCACTCAAACAGTGACCGTATAAGCCGACGTCTTGCGCCGCGGGAGCGGAGGCCACCGAAGGGCCTTTCGATGAAGTCATGGTCAATCGTTGTGCGTCATATTCTCTTCTTGTTCTTTCATCCTTCAATATGTTGTAGGCCTGGTTCAGAGCCTTCATCTCTTCTTCGCTGCCGCCGCGATCTGGGTGGAGCCTGACGGCAATTCGTTTGTAAAGGTGGTCAAGTTCGCGGCGGGACGTATTCGTATCAGCGCCGAGAATGCGGTAGTAGTCTTTTCGAGAATCGAAGTCGCTCATTTGACGAAAGGATTTTAGATTTGAGGTTTTGGATTTGCAAACTCGAATCTACCTGGTTAAGGCTTGAACTCCGCGGCGTTTGTGCTACGTTTTAGCCACACTGTACCGGCATCTGACATACATGTCTCAATCATTCCGACCAGGCGACGATCTTATCTTCCAACTTGAGAGTGGCTACGGCTTGCTGCGCATTCTGGCGATTGAAGGCGAGGGTGCCGAAACAGTCTGGCATCTGCTGGCTTACGAAAACTTTTTTCCTACAGTTGAAGCGGCAGAAGGAGCGCTAAGGAATCCGGAAACTCTCAGCGTAAGCAAGCTCCACATGGCCCTAACCGATCGAGCATTTGAGCGTACGCCTGCGGCACGACTAGGAAATCGACCGGTCAGTGAGCAAGAACTAGCTCCCTACGACAAATGGCTTAAATCAGAAAACAAAGCTGTCTCTGACCGGTCTGCACTTCTCTTGCTTGGCATCCGATAATGGTACGGGCAGACTTGAACGCCCGGCGCTGCCTAATTGTAGGGGCGTCCGTCCGTGGGCGCCCCCAATGTCGCGATGGCAAAGGGCGCCCACAGAGGGACGCCCCTACAACAACCAAACCATGGCGGCCCGTTAGTGCGCGCCAGCGCACTCTGAATCGGTACGAGTGACAATGGAACTAAAGCGTTCCTGATATTCACGTGATGTTATGAAAGCGCAGACCAGGCCGCGGTAATTGTTTGGATTACTGTTGTTGATCACATTCAGCCAGAAGGTGTAACCGCCTGGATCAGGATCTCGTCTCAGGTAGCCAAAGTACTGCATCAGCACAAAAGACGGGTTGTATTCTCGATCTCTAAATACTTGAATCTCGACTACGTCGCGCAGCACCTGGGCCCTTGTCTTCCCTTCCAACATTGTGTCAATCTGCTGTTGTCGTTCCGTGCTGAATGGGATAAGGCCGGCGTTATCAAACAGTTTGTTGACAAACCCGGCATTTGTCATCGTGTCCGGATAAATCAACTTAAACTCCAGCCGTTGAACAAAATCTGCAAGCAGAGACGTTTTATCAGCTTCTACACCGCCCACAACCTTGCTGCGATCAAGAGTAAACTCCGAATAGACCGGCTGCCTGGCTAAAGCGCCTTTGTAGATCCGATACACGAAGCTGCCACTCTGCTGAAACTCGGCTTCAACAAAGAAGGCAGCTGACACGCCGATTCGCCTTTCAATGATGCAGGCCGTGTTGTTAGCGCACCTCGTAATTTCATTTGTCCAGTAGGCCAGACCGCCAGGATCTGGTTCACGGCTTAGGAAATCAAGATAGTGTTGATTGACAAAGAACTGGGCGTCATTGAGGGGATTTGTTGTGGGAGCCGCGGCATCGTTGCTGATGATTGTCAGCGTAGCCGTGTTTGGGCTGCCTGGAAAAGCTCCGCCTGCTGGCTCACTCAGCGTGAGATTGACGGTCTCATTACCCTCCACGTAGAGATCATCAACAATTGGTACAGTGAACGTCTTTATGGTGTCCCCCGCCGCAAAGTGTAATGTGCCTGAAGAGGTGATGTAATCCGTGCGATTGCTGGCTGTTCCGTCGCTCGTTGCGTACTTAACGGTAATCGCGCCCAGCGTACTCCCGACGCGCGTAACCCCAATCACCGCGCTGCCCTCGCTTTCATTAACCGCATAATTCGTAGCATTGAATTGCAGGCTACTCGCTGCAGCCGACGATTGGAATTGTCCGCGAATCTCTCCGTTGCTGAACGTGCTACTGTGGACATTGACGTAAAGCAAGCCGCTCTTCAGATCCTGAACCTGGGCCGGTGTAAGATTGATCTGAAAATCACTAACCTGACCCGAGGCCAGTGGGAAAACTACTGGTCCGTTGCTGCCTGGCGCTGCCGGCCCATGAATATGAGCATCGGTCTGCTGGCTCGACAAACCTCTAAAATTCAACGTGACGCTTGCGCTCGTTTCATCGGGGCTCACGAGTAGGGTTGCCTCCCCGGTTGCTGTTGAATTGGTAGGCGGAACTTCCTGCATTCCGTTCAAAGTCGCCACAAAGAGTTGGCTTGGTTTCGATTTAATCTCATAGATCGAGCCGTTCGAGAGAGACACAACAAACACATTGCCGTTGGGCCCGGTTTGTATATCAGTGGTAATACCAAAGTCTCGACCAACAACCAGACTTTCACTCTCGGCTAAATCAAACTTATCAGTGTTGTCGGCGACAAGATCCGCCAGGCGGGGATCGCTGAACGAGAAGTGTTGGCGGCTGCCTGATAGCTTAAACCGGAAGAGGTAGCCATTTAGCAAAGTTGTGCGTGAAGCCCCAACGAACATGTCGGATTCATACTGCGGACCCAGTCCCCTGCCCCTCACGAAGCCAAGAGTCGAGGGAGCTACCGCGAACTTCCAACTGAATTCCGGATCGGTGTATTGTGCGCCGGGCAGCATATAGAGACGGGCCAGCGCAGCTTGCGGTGTGTCGGAAATATTACTCGGTGGCCAGCGCAGTTGTTGCAAGTTGCCGGCGCCATAACTGCTTTCGATCGACTTGAACTCGCTAATTCGTCCGAGCGGACCCATGGTCTGGATCCAGCCACCATTAAAACCGGCGGCTACGCGATTCATCTCATCAAACGCATCGTCGCCATTTTCCTGCGTCCAGAGAAAACCGCTGCGCGGATCAAATGCCATCCCAAAACTGTTGCGCACGCCATAGGCAAAGATTTTCTTGACGTTGGCGGCCGCTTCGCCGGTCAATCCGGTATCCGCGTTGAAGAAGGGATTATCAGTCGGTGTGGTGCCGTCATCGTTCAGGCGAAGGATGACACCGGTCATGTGCGCATTGTCAGGCTCGGGTCCGCCAAACTGGTCATCCGGTACAGGGCCGCCGCTGGTGATGTTTTGCAGAAAACCGCGCCGTCCATTGTCACCGAATATTAGGTAGAGCTTACCGTCAGGCCCAAAGCGCAAGACGCCGCCATCGTGATTTCCCCGCGATGATTGACCCGCGTCCTGCTGCAACGCGCGCAGCCTGATTAGGTTGCGATCAAAAGTCAGAGTCGATCCGTTCCAGATGTAACGATCGACCCGATTACCAAGGGCCGCAATCTCGTCTATATTGCTTGTGTCCACTGGCGTGCTGCTCTCGGTCCAGAATAAATAGACGAATCCATTCGTGGGAAAGTCTGGATGGAGCGCGATTCCCAGGAGGCCCCGCTCAGAGGCTCCGTTGACAGCCAAATCCAGTACCGTGCTCTGCAACATCCCATTTACGATGCGTTGAACTTTGCCTGTCGTCTTCTCCAGAACGAGAAGGTCATTCGCGCCAAGAAAGGCCATACTCGTGGGCTGATTAAGGCCACTGAATACGGTGCCGACGGTCAGATTGCTATCCAGCATGACGGGAGAGACAGCAGCCGGCTCGACGAGAGTTGTGATAGTTGCTGAGTTGTTGCTTGTATCAAAGTCGCTTTCGTTAGCGCTCACCACCGCGGTATTGCTGAGTTGTCCTGAGGCGGATGGGGTGACGACGACGGTAATCACTGCGTTGGCCCCTATTGCCACGTTTCCCAGGCCGCAGTTTACCGACCCTGTGCCGTTGCAGGATCCTTGAGACGTGGATGCTGAGACAAAACTAACACTCCCTGGCAAAGTATCACTTACGTTCACATTCGTGGCGGTGGCCGGCCCATTGTTGGTAACTGCTATGCGATACGAAATATTAATACCGACTTGTGCAGGGTTCGGCGATGCAGTTTTACTGAGTGATAGGTCACTGCTGGACGGACTAATGACGTTCAGCATTATCTGCGTGACATGCATCGTTGCGCCCGCTCGGCCATTGAGGTCCGCTGTGTAGTTGCCCAGAGGGGTACCCGCTGTAGTCGTTATCGTCAAGAGTGAGCTTTTCGAGGTGGCGTCCGTTATGTTGACAGAGGCCGGGCTAAAACTCGCAGTTGCGCCTGTCGGAAGACCGCTTGCGCTGAGACTTACGTCTCCGGTAAAGCCAGCCAGAGGAGTTACTGTAACCGAATAGATCGCGCTACTACCTGGAGTTATCGATCGCGTCAGCGGCGTTGCGCTGATTGCAAAATCCGGAGTAGTTGAAGCGGGCGCAACTGCCACAAAAGTAAAATAGATGTGGTCCCCTGAGCTATTACCGTCATTGTTGGCATGATTGCCCGCGGCATAGAACGTGACTCGTCCTACGTCATTGGATGGCGCGGTCCAGTTGAACGTCCAGCTCGCGCCACCGTGCTGGCCTGCAAAAGTTCCAGCCGAGGTATGCTCGATATATTGGCGGCTGCCGCCCGGGCCCTGGTTGTCCAACACTTGCGTCAACACATCGCTGCTCTGCAGATTTCCAGCTTTCTCGTCGGAAGAATCAAGTGCTGTCAATTGAAAGCCCCAGCGGAGCCGTGTCTGATCGGGATTTGTGTGGGTAACCGTTACGGGGTAGGTTTGACCGGGAATGTAAGTAGGGGGGGCGGTGATTAAGATCTGTCCTGTTCCGGCTTCGGGTGGAACGTGACATTCGGCGCAAGTGAACTCGCCAGGTGCGCCAGTAAAGCCGGCAGGCGGCCCGGAGGAAAAAGCCTGGACCGGCTGGTTGATGCTATTGTTCGATAAAATGAATCCGAAAATAGCGGCAAGCAGCGACGGAAGCACAATCAGTCGCGCTTTATCAAAATTGAGCTTTGGAATAAGACCAGCCATGCGCACAATCTTTTCTGAACTAAGTACGGCCGGTGAAAAATAGCCTAGCGAATTTCGCTAGGCTATTTCCCTTGACCAACTTAGGACGCCCACTCCCACCGCCGATCCGCTACATCATAAAACCAAGACTTGGCGTCGCAAAGCGCCCGATCAGAGGAAACACAGCCGGAAGATCGCTTGTCGACAAGCCGTACCAAGTGGCGAGCGTCGCCGCATATTGTTCAACTGAGGTCGTCGGTATCCAGCGACCGCGCGGAGTGGAGCCGCCATCAGTGTCGTCGGGACCGCCGAGCCTGAGTGTTGGATAAGTGCCGAAGATTGTGCGTCCAAGTACGGCGCTCCCCATAACCAGGTGATGATTTCCCCAGGCATGATCGCTACCAACGGCTGCGCCGGTGCCCGCAGGCTGCAGCGTGCGTCCAAAGTCGGAGAGTGTGAAGGTCGTAACGTTGTTCTGCAAGCCCAGTTCCACCGTCGCATCGTAGAAAGCTTTCATCGCCTGACTCACTTGCAGTAACAGCGCGTCCTGACCACCGGTGCGTTGGTTGGAATGTGTGTCAAAGCCGCCCAGCGAGGCAAAGAAAATCTGTCGCTTCATGCCGATACCCGCAGTTGGGTCAGTACATGCTTTGATGAGACGTGCAATCTGCAAGAGTTGGCGACCCAGCGATGTATTCGGAAACGTCGTCGTCAAAGACGGATTGACGTTGCTTAGGGCTTGATCGGTCTGAAGCGCGCTGGTGCGAGTATCGCTCGCGGCCTTCACTAGTTTGAAGTTATTGTCCAGACCTCGCAGCTCGTTAAAAGACACAAGCCGGGAGGCCTGCTCGCTGGCCGTGCCCGACATACTGAGTTGCAGAACGTTGGCAAGGGTGGTGCTCGAGTCAGCAATTGCAAGCTGGCGCGTGTTCACGCCGGTGAGCAGAAGGTTAATGCCGGCAATGGAAACATTCTGCGGAAAGGTTGCCACGCCGTTCAGTGCTCCGGTGAGATCAGCCATTCGGCCGCCCCAACCCGTCTGGCTGACACTGTTTGCAATCGCTGTCTGAAACAACCCTACTTGATCCGAGTGTGAAAAGAGTTGAAGCGGCTTCTTACCCGTGCCGTTTTGATAAGTCGCCCTCGTTAGCGGTTCAACCAGTGGGCCAACGTTCGAGACGATCGCCAGCTTGTTTTGATTAAACAAGTCGCGCATCTCCGGCATATTGGGGTGAAAGCCGTAAGACCCTCCACTTAGCGGGGAAACAGGCAGCAGACTGGCTTGAGCAATCGCCAGGCCGGCCGGGTTACGAACATTGAAGTAGCCTTCGGTGGTGCTGCCAGTTGGCCCATTGTACTGGTCGAGTGAAACGAGCATGTTATTACCATCGTTGCCACCGTTCATGAAAATGCAGACGAGCGCCTTGTAATCGGTGGCTGCCTGCGGCGTCAGCGCGTGAACAATGCCGAAGCTCTCGACGCTTGAAGCCAGCGCCATGCTGCCTAGCGCGCATGCGCCCGTGCGAAGAAAGTCTCTGCGTGTTGGAGCCATTGTTGTTATCTCTGGATGTCGTACTGGGACGATGTTGCTACAAGATAGGCCGCCACCTGCGCCCGTTTGTGCGCGAAACTTGCATCCGAAGTTGGGATGGCGTTCATGGCCGTGATTAACGAATTCCGCATAACCGTGGACATCGTGCCATGTAGCATGAGTGCGTTGAGCTGATCGGCTATTGCTCCCGGATTGGACGCAAGCGCTTCGAGGCTGGCCAGATCAGTGGCTGTGCCGCGCGGGCGGTCAGTACTACCCGTCGTTGGGGCGACACCAGTGTAAACGAGAGTATTTACGTCGTTCGCGCGCCGCAGCGTGGTCGAGGTCGAGAGGATAGCAAAGGCCGGACCAAGTATTTTGGTGCCCGGTACCTCGTAATCAGGCTGGTAGTAACTGAAGACAGTTGCGGGTTGGAAAATCGGCTGATCCAGTGTGCCGCTGAAGTCTGTGGTAGATCTACCTGCCAGAACGCCATCACTAGTCGAACTCTTGTCAAACGATTTAACGCTCAACGCGCGCAGCACGTTGTTGACGTATTGCGCCGGCTCGCGCAACTTCCCATAGTTCGGATCGGTCTTCAGGTCGCCGCGCGCTTCGGGATCGAGCAAAATCGCCTGGACCACTGCCCGCAGATTTCCCCGCACTCCAGTACAGCTATCGGCGTAGAGCGCGTCGCAGTCGTTATTAAAAACTCTCGCAACGCGCTGAACATATGCGGGGCTGGGGTTGCTCGTCACGAGATGCTGGATAAGTTGTTTCGAGATAAACGGCCCAGTGTTCGGGTGATTGAAGATGTTATCGAGACCCGCAGCGAGGTCAGATCGCGCGCAGGCCGCGTTGTCGGTCCCCGGGCAAAGAGGGAGATTGAAGCTGTTCAGCAATGTCTTTGCTCCGGTGTCGTGATTGGTGCCGCCTCGCGGAGCCATCGAATCCCGGTAGTTCGTGACTCCCGCGGAAATCGGCGTCGCAAAATTCCAGCCCGTAAAGACGCGCGTGAATTCGTTCACGATGGTTTGCGAGTATGACGGGATGGGGATTCCCTGCGCATCACGTTTCGGCGTACCGTCGAGATTCAACTCGCTGGTACCAATAGTGAAGAGCTGTAAGACCTCGCGAGCGAAATTCTCATTCTGATTGGTCCGCGTGCTCAGGCGCATGTCCAGGTACTCGCCCATTGCAGGGTTGAGGGTGATGTCATTCATGAGCGTGCGGAAGTTTCCAAAGGCGTTGCGATCCAGCGCTTGCAGATACGGAGTCATCCAGCTCGGCCGATTAATATCTCGTCCGGAAACAACTAGAATCTGGTGCAGAGCGAAAGCCACACGCTGACGCAACTGATCCTGACCATACAGTGAGTTAGTAAAGAATGTCCTCTGGATGGGATAGAGAGTGTAGTTGTCGCGGATGCACTCAGGAGGACTTCCCGTGGGGCAACCCACCGCATTGTCGTCAGGAGGAAACGTAAGGTCGGGATAATTCGATCCCTTCGCCGGATTTGTCACAGAAGCACTGAACTGCTCGTTCAGATAGGCTCGGAAACCCATAGCCTTGACACGCGTGACTTCGGCCGAAGTAGGACCCCAGGATGCTTGCTCAAGCAAACGTACGGTATCCCCATCGCTGGCGACACCTGTATAAGAATCAGGTGTGAGGGGTGGATCTGCAGGAGGAGGCGTGACAGGGGCTGGTGTAGCTACCGCTCCAGCATCGTCTGATGGTCCACCACCCATGTGGCCTATAGCCAGACGTACTCGATTGCTCGACATTCCGTGCAAGTTGAGACCTACCAAAACGTCTCCCACATCTCCGAGGTCGTCAGCTAGCCGGACTATCAACATTGTGATTCCATCAAACCCGGGGACCCGCCCCACGTATTCGACACTTAGTGGATATCTTTTGCCAGACACATCCTGTGCGTCGGCTGTAAACGCATTGCTTCCCTCACCTGGAAGAAGTTCCAGATTCATCGCGAAAATTGCAATTCGCGTGCGTGTGTCAGAGCTGAATTGTACGGTAGAAGTAAGCGGGAAAGGCTCGGGCTTCATAGTCACGGATTCAAAAGCAATCGCGCGGGTGGAAGTAGACTCGCTCAGTAAAACTGGCGACTTGCTAGTTGCAGCTCGGAGCGCTCCGGTGAAGCCACTGCTAAAAACAATAAGCAAAACCACGTGCGCAGTAAGACAGGCGCGTCTAAGAAGGGTCTTAGGATAATTGCAGCGCGGGAGACTGATTGTCATACAGAGGGCTCTCCGTCACATGATCAAAAAGACCGTAAACTATGAGGCTTGCTCGAAATGTTGGGCGGGGCACCCGGCCAAAACCCAGGTTCAACGACAATATACCATGTTTGAGAACGCCCGGGTCAGTACTTTAGACGGTGGTAAGACCGCAAAGGTCGGAAAGAATCTTGGCCCAGAGACAACTGCCGAATCTGTGAACTTTGCGGCTCAACTGTATGGGGGGAGCCTTTGATTTGCCCAGATAAGAAAATTAAGCCGCGCTCGGATCTTCCACCTTTCCGAAGCCGCGCCAGCTGTTTTTATTGTGCCACTCGATGACCACGTCGCTGGCGCCAATGTCCTTCCACCATTCTTGAAATTCAGCACGCGGAATATAGAACGCGGTGGGTGCATTCAAATGGTCGAAAACAATGCTGTGCTGCTCGCGCCAGCCGAAGTGTGAGATTGCATAAAGATAGTCATTGTAAAACAAATGAACGGCCAACGGTTTACCAAGCGGGCTTCGATTGAGGGGCCCATAAACTAATTTGGTCGCCGTGAATACCACTGCTGCGGGGACTTTCGACAGTTGTAATAAGGCAAAGGGGCGGAGGCGCGAAGTGAGTCTTTCGCGTAAGGGGCTCACTAAGCCTGTAATCCACTCGTTGTTCTCAGCGCCATAAACCCACGCTGAAACATGGCCTCCGGCTTTGACTTTTCCTGCCAATGAACGAAAGCCGGCGCGCGGGTCAGGCAAATGATGAAGCACGCCAACTGAGAAAGCGTAGTCAAAACAACGCCGAAAAGGCAGGTGGTAAATATCAGCCTGGACAATGTGAGCATTCTCCAGTTGACGGGTAGCGGTAAATGCAGTCTCTACTGCACTACTCAAATCAACACCAATAATATCTTTCGCTCCCCATTTAGCTGCCAATTGAGTATGGCGACCCTTGCCGCAACCCCCTTCAAGCACTACCTTGCCTGCGAAAAATTCTGGCTGCACCGGGCCAATCCAGCCCAGGAACTGTTTCGCATAGTGCTCGTCCATTTCATTGAAATGTTGCCACTGCCAACCGAAATTCTCGGCTGTCGCAGCCTTTCCCCGCTCGATTGTCTCGAGTTCGACAAACCGCGGTATACCCCGGCGCACCGAATAGCGCCGATCACAGGACACGCACGACAGTTCGCCTTCCAGAATTTCCTCGCCCTCGGAGTTTGCAACTGAAGCAACTTGGATCTCTTTGTCGCATGAGGGGCACGCAAGATATTGTAAAAGGCGTCGTTTCATAGTTTCTTAGTTAGAGTTTTCCACTTTCTTTTGCCATTGGGCTACTACGTTACATGAGAATGACGGCCCGAACACTTTATTGAGTACTGATTCCATTTTAATGATCAAAGGTGTGTAGAGAGGTTTGAACGACAAAGGAATTCTGAAAACCATGGAATTAAGAACCAAAAGGTGACCGACATTCCCAAGATAGGTTTCAAAATTGAAATTGAAGGAGGAAGCGAACTCTGATTTAAGTGCTTCAACCTCGATTGCGGCTTCATTATCGGCAAAAAGAGAATCGTGCTTGTACCACAACTTGCGGGCTACGTCAGGCAGCGACCCCGCGTGCGGCTCAATAAAACAGAAATAACCACCGGGCTTCAGGATCCGATGAATCTCACGTACTACCTGCGAAAGATGTGGATGCACGTGATGAAGACCCCCTGAAACAACAACACAGTCGAAAGAATCATTTTCTAGACCGGTATCAAGCGCCGAAGCGCAGATAGCCTCGCAGTCGGGCCAGTGCTGTCGGAATGAATCAATCTCGCGCGGCGAAATGTCCAGGCCTGTCACCGCGGCCCCTCTCGAGAGCAGGTATTGAGTGGTATGTCCACTGCCGCACATTGCTTCCAGGACACGCTTACCCCTAAGGTCGAGGCCGGAAAACACCGTCTCATATTGAAACTTGATCCGGTATTCCTGGCTGCAAGCATCATTGTAGTGCGCTTCATATTCCTGAGCGATCCTGTCGTAATGCTTTTCCTGGATCTGTTCTGAATTCATCTAATTCTCAAAAGGCTTCCCCACCCGTTCAATTGAGCGGAGCATTTAGACAGCCCTCACTAAGTCAAAAGAGAGTTTTGCACCCCTGGTAAGGTCTGATGTTCGTTTGGACATCATATAACAGGCTCACGCGAAATACCTGAAACCTACACGCAAGCCTTTAAGAACCGAGTTAGGCAAGGCAAGGACGAGAAGCAGTGACATCAACGCGTGGGAAACCGACAAAGCGAACAGATTAGGTGTGCGCTGATAAACGATTGCCCAGAGAATACCACCGAGGAAGGTCGCCAAAGTCAGGAATGGGTTTGGCAAATGCAGAATCGCAAAAATCGTAGCGACGAGCAGAATACTCTTATAGCCACGTCCAAAAACAAGCTGAGCGCGGCGATTGATAAATCCCTGGAGTGAATACTGCTGAATCAACCCCCAAACTAGTAGCCACAACAACCATCTCCAATCAAGCCACTTATTTGAACGAAAACCTCCGTCGTAAAAGCCAATAATCACGATCAGCATTGCCGCGCCCAGCATCGGAAGTATCATTAGTCGCATAGCAGCAGAAAAATTATCCAGCCGCCAGCCGACGTCACCCGTCGTCTCCTTCCTAACTCTATGGGACACAAGCATCAAGACAAAGGCCATGCTCAGGGGAATTGCTGCTATCAGACTACTGCCGCTCCCGAGAGGCCGCACGATCCATGCAGCGATCAAAAACGAAAGCGTAACTGATGCTATCTCCCAGAGCGCAATTAGCCGATCGGCAGTAGCAAAAGATTCCCGACTGGAGAGAGACTCCTTGTCGTTGGTGTTTGCCAACTTACCCTCAGACAATCTTGAACTTCGGATTAAGCAATCTTGATCCCAATCGACTCCAGAAACCTGGTGGGACGGTCCCCGCCGATCATGGCGAAGATGTAGTCATTGGGTATGACCGCCTTTTCTTCGGTCGTGCGGGCGTTCATTAGCACTACGTTATCTTCTCGGATCTCTTTGATCGCAGTGCCAAAGTAAACCGTGATCTTTCCTTCGTCTATACACTGGTACACCTGAAGTTTGTTAAGAAACTTCAGATCGTTTTTCATGTCGCTTCGGATAACCAGCGCGACTTGATTGATCTCGTGATCCCCTCGGAACTTGATTTGATCACCTTCTCGGCGCGCAACCAGATCGACGGCTGCTTCGATCGCGGAGTTTCCTGCACCGACGACAATAATCCGCTTTTGCTTATATATCTCCGGATCAGTCAGTTTGTATCTGACCTTGTCTTCGGTTCGGCCGTCCCGCGAAATCTCCATCTCTTCGCCTGGGACTTTTAGCTTCATCGGTGTACCCCGGTTGCCGAGCGCTAAGACGATTCGGCGCGCGCGATATGTAACCAATTGTCGCTCAAGCCCTTTTTCTGTTTGGACGACAAAGTAATCGCCGTCTTCAGCCTTCTTGACGGATTTACAACTCTCTCCCTCGTTGACGACGACGTCGTTGCTCTTCATGGTGCCAATCCAGGAGTCAAGAATTTTTTCCCGCTGTTCGCCCAGCCCGTTAACTTCAATCGTCCCGCGAGAGTCCATGGTGTCGGGCTTAAAGAAAACGTATTTGCCCTTCGGATACGCGTCTATAGTCGCCAGCACTTTGTCTTGCTCGAGTCCCACGTATCTCAATTGAAATACCTTTGCGGCAATGGCCGCAGATAGGCCGCCCGGCCCGAGGCCAACGATTGCCACATCAACTTCAGCCTTCGGCTCAGGCCCCGGTCCGTTGTTCAGTTCGTGGGCGATATGTTTGATTACGTCTGCTCCTTCATTAGCTGCATTCTTGATCAATGGCGTTCCTGACACGTCCCCGATGATGTACACCCCCGGCACATTCGTCATGAATCTGGGATCGCGCACCGGTACGGGGCGCGGTTTTATCTTCTTTTTCGTGTTGACGACAATACAGGCCTTGGGATTAACCGGACATTCAACCTGACAAGCCGTGTCCTCCATGCATTGATCGCGAGCGACGGGCGACGCGATCCCGTCAACGATCGCGAGCACGTCGTGCGGGCACGCTTCAACGCACGCGTGACATCCAATACAGCGCTCGGGAAAGATTACCGGATGAGGATAATCGGGACAGTCGGGATCGAGCCGCTCGAGATCCTCCGCGGAGATCAGGGAAGCCTGCTCATTGTCTTCCGGCTTGGCCACGACTGGTTCTTCAAGCAACCGGCGCGCGCGTTCCGCGTCGCGCAAAGCAAACCAGAACCCCGCAATAACCAGGAAGCCGCTGATTCCGGCCCAGCCATACCATGGCAGACCGCCAAAATAGGCCTTGCTTGCATCTTTTGAGATCAAGTTGATCGTCAGAAGCAGTGCAATTAAGCCGATGCTAATAAGGAGTTGTGACTTCTTCATTCTATAAACAAAGAGTTGCGGTTAGACCTGCCGGCACAGTTCTTCTACCTCTCGCCTGCCGACTGTTGCACCTGATCAACCAACAGATCGGGGTTCCAATGACGCTTATCTTTGGGATGTTGAACGTGACATGAAACGCAATTTGGTACGCCAGCCGCAATCGAAACCGGACCCGAAACGTCGGTTAGACCAGTGTGGCATTGTTCACACGTGCGGCGTGGAAACTCTCGATCGGGTGGATTAAACGATTGATGACAGCTCGAACAAGAGAGAACCGGCGCCGATACCCCTGCGGCCGCGACGCCTTTCACACCTCCGGTCGCGAGCACGCGATATAGGTGCATCGCGTGAAATTGTTTGCGACGCCATTGACTCTCTGAATCGGTAGGCAGGCGCAGCGCAGCAACCTTAGGTCGTAATGCGAGTTCGTCCGCATCCAGACCTTTCCATTTCCATTGCCCGGCCACGACCGGGTAGCCCAGTGTTCCGCCATGTGGAGTGCCGACTCCCTTGCCATTATAGGTCTTTGTGTTGCTGTCAGTGTGACACTTGATGCAGGAATTCAAAGCCAGGTGCATCGGCCTGAAGTCCTTTCCTTTGTGCTCGGTATGACAGTCGAGACACCCTATGCCGGCATCGGCATGTGCTTTGGTTACACTTGCAACGAAAACCGGCGACTCATGACATGAATTACAACTAGTCGCCATGCGGCTCGTCACCGAATGGCAAGACAAACAGGAACCCGCATTTGGCCGTTTTGCGATGGCCGGAGTCAGAAGGAAACTGGCCCT
>WNGE01002177.1_pt1 | contig 24288 bp, 23 predicted proteins | sample 5400651 | NCBI WGS metagenome assembly WNGE01 (sample SAMN13153370, study PRJNA577476) | soil metagenome | isolation source: 60 cm soil or saprolite under grassland replicate 2 | place: USA:California | collected 2016-06-15
GGCGTGGTGTGCATGTCAGGCGCCTCCCGGAGCCGCACGTACCAGCGCGGAGGCCTCACGGGGTAGAAGAGCATCGCATCGCCGAATTGGCGGTTGAGCGTCTCGACGAGCGCTTCGGCTTCGGCGCGCGAAACCTCGAACGCCGCGCTGTCGGCGAAGGTGAGCGTGTCGCGGCCCAAGCGCAGGTGCACCGGATCGGCGCGCAACCAGAAGTCGCGCTCGGGCGCCCCGCCGTCGGCGAGCAATGTGTACGGGGCGACCGGCCAGTCGCGCTGCTTGGGCACCGCGAAGCGCTCGAACAGCCACGCCTCCGGCGAGCTCGGGGCGAGCCGCCGGCGGCGTCCCTTCGCGAACAGCGTCTCGGCCGCGACCAGGCGATCACCGGAGTCCTCGCCCTCGGTGGAAAAGAAATCGGGAATGAACAGGCGGCAGTGCATGCGATTTCGAGTTTAGCACCGCTTATGGCACACTTCGCCCGTGCGCTACGAATTGTTCGTCGGACTGCGCTTCACCCGCGCCGAGCGGCGCAACCATTTCATCTCGTTCATCTCGCTCACCTCGATGCTCGGCATCGCGCTCGGCGTCGCCGCGCTGATCGTGGTGCTGTCGGTGATGAACGGATTCCAGAAGGAGGTGCGCGCGCGCATCCTCGGCGTCGCCTCGCACGTGCAGATCACCGGCCTCGACAATCAGCTCGGCGACTGGCAGACGGTGGCGAAGGAAGCCGCCGGGCATCCGCAGGTGGCGGCGGCGGCGCCGTTCGTGAACGGCCAGGGAATGCTCACCTTCGGCGCGCAAGTACGGGGGGTGCTTGTGCGCGGCATCGCGCCGCAGCTCGAGGAAAAGGTCGCCGACATCGGCTCGCACATGGTCGCGGGCAAGCTCGAGGCGCTCGCTCCAGGACAATTCAACATCGTGCTCGGATCGGAGCTTGCGCGGGCGCTGGGAGCGGCGGTGGGCGACAAGCTGACACTGATCGTGGCCCAGGGGCTGGTGACCCCCGCGGGCATCCTTCCGCGGCTCAAGCAATTCACGGTGGCGGGCATCTTCGAGGTGGGCATGTTCGAGTACGACTCGGGGCTCGCGCTCATCGAGCTCGATGACGCGCAGAAGCTCTACGGCACGGGGGACCGCGTGTCCGGCGTGCGGCTGAAGCTCCATGATCTGTTCCAGTCACGCGAGGTCGCGCGCGACCTGATCGCTCGCCTGCGCGCCGACGTCTACGTTTCGGACTGGACCCGCAGCCACGCCAATTACTTTCGCGCGGTCCAGATCGAGAAAAGAATGATGTCGATCATTCTTTCGCTGATCGTCGCCGTGGCGGCGTTCAACATCGTCTCGACGCTGGTGATGGCGGTCACCGACAAGCAGTCCGACATCGCGATCCTGCGCACGCTGGGCGCGAGCCCCGGCGGGATCATGCAGATCTTCATGGTGCAGGGCGCGCTGATCGGCGTGATCGGCACCCTGATCGGCGTGGCGGGCGGCATCGCGCTCGCGCTCAACATCGACGTGGTCGTGCCGTGGCTCGAGCAGCTGCTCAACGTCAAGTTCCTGTCGCGCGAGGTCTACTACATCACAGATCTGCCCTCCGACCCGCAGCGAGGCGACGTGGTCGCGATCGCGCTCGTTTCGCTTACGCTCTCGTTCCTCGCGACGATCTATCCGAGCTGGCGCGCTTCGCGCGTCAATCCGGCCGAGGCGCTGAGATATGAGTGAGCCGGCGAGCGGTCCCGTGCTCGCGTGCCGGAAGCTCTGCAAGACCTATCGCCAGGGCAAGGCAGCGGTGCCCGTTCTGCTCGGCGTGGACCTCGAGGTCGCGCCGGGGGAGCTGGTCGCGGTCGTGGGCGCCTCGGGTTCCGGCAAGAGCACGCTGCTGCACCTGCTGGGCGGGCTCGACGATCCGAGCTCGGGTGAGGTCGACGTCATGGGCCGGCCCACGCAAAGTCTCTCCGACGCGGAACGCGGGCTGGTGCGCAACCGCTCGCTCGGCTTCGTTTATCAGTTTCACCATCTGCTGATGGAGTTCACCGCGCTCGAGAACGTGGCGATGCCGCTCATGATTCGCCGCACGGGGCCGGTGGAAGCGCGCGCTGCGGCGGCCGGAATTCTGAAGGAAGTGGGGCTCGGCGAGCGCCTCGACCATACCCCCGGCGAGCTCTCGGGTGGCGAGCGCCAGCGCGCTGCGCTCGCTCGCGCTCTCGTCACGCGGCCTGCGTGCGTGCTCGCCGACGAGCCGACCGGGAACCTCGACCGCCACACCGCGGACGGCGTGTTCGAGCTGATGCTCGAGCTCAACCGCGCGCACCGCACGAGCCTGGTGATGGTGACCCATGAGCCCTCGCTCGCCGCGCGGGCGCACCGGGTGATGCGGCTGCAGGACGGGTTGCTTGTCCGGGAGGGGTGAGTTTTAGAGTCTTGCCGGACTCATCGCTCGAAAATGAAGATCAGGACGATACCGATGGAGATTGCGGATACGGCCATAGAGGCAACACCAAGCAAGAGCGCTCGGCGGAGCTTCGCCTCCGCAATCGAAGCGGCTTGTTCCAGAGCCGCCACCGTGCTCTGTAATTGCGCCGCCAGCTCCTTGATGTGCGCCGCGTTCTGAGAAGCCGCGGATTGAAGCTCCGTGATTTGCTGTTGCAGCAGCAACGTCTGATTGGCAACCGCATCGGCATTCTTCCGGGTGAATACCGGCGCTGCGGCCGAAATGATCGTGCCGATGTGAGGCAGAACAGCCTTGAGTGCGGGAATCAGCCACGCCGGCATAGATGAGTTTTATCGTGTATTACGTAACCGAATTACACGTTGCCTGTCGTCCCCGCGAAAGCGGGGACCCAGTGACTCTGGGGCGTACGCCGCTGGATTCCCGCTTGCGCGGGAATGACGGTGCCTTCGGGTATCCGTGTCACGAAGTTTGGTAAGGCTCAATAATAGAAGCCGACAATCTAGTCGACAGATCGCCGGTCTGTAAAGCGCCAGCTACCTCGAGTCGCTTCCCGCGCGTCGCCGCCGGCGCCTGCGCCAGGCAAGGATCACCTGCGCGCGCCAGGCGAGCTGGACGAATACGTAGCCCGCGACGGCAAGTCCCGCCGCGAGCACCAGCAGTCCGACCGCGAGCGGCCTGCCAAGCGCCAGCACCCAGTCGAAATAAGCCTGTATCGACGCGCCCAGGTGCGACCAATCGATCTCGGGCGCATGGCTCAGCGCCGCCCCGTCAGGTGCGGCGAATAACGCGCCGATTCCATAAGCGATGACGTAGAGCGGCACGATGGTGAACGGGTTGGTGTAGAGCGTGACGACCACTGCGACGGGCAGATTGACGCGGAACGCGACCGCGAGCAGCGCCGCAGCGGCGAACTGCACCGGGTTGCTGCCCGGCACCAATCCCGCGAACATGCCTGCCGCCACGCCGCCCGACACCGATCGGCGATTGAGGTGCCAGAGGTTCGGGTGGCGAAGCAGCGAGCCGAAGCGCGCGACGAACCGGTTTTGCCTGACCGACTCGTAGCTCGGCAGATATTTTCGAAAGAATTTTCTCGGCACGGGCGACTAGCATATCAACCCCGGCGTATCTCGGCCGTTACTGTCGCATGAGGACTCGCGAAGCACGCCCTTGAGACTCGCCGCGCTCGGCTTCGCGCTCGGCGTCTGGCACTTGCAGCGCCAGCCGGTCCTGCCGGAGATGCTCTGGCTGACGTTCGCGGCTTGCGCGGCGCTCGCCGCGCTCGCGGCGGCATGGTGTTTCCGGCGTACCGGCGCAGCCGTTTCGTCGGCGCTTGCGTTCGCCGGATTCGCCGTTCTCGGCTTTGTCTGGGCGGCCGCGTTTGCGCGCGAGCGCCTCTCCGACCGGCTCGATCCGGCGCTCGAGGGGCGCGACCTCGTCCTCACCGGCGTCGTCGCCGGCCTCCCGCAGGCCCTGGAGCGCGGCGTGCGTTTCGATTTCGACGTGGAATCGTCCGAACCAGGCGTACCTCAGCGCGTCGCGCTTTCCTGGTACGAAGGATTTTCCCCGGATGGGTCCCAGGAGGTCCGCCAAGTGCGGGCCGGGGAGCGCTGGCGCTTCACGGCGCGGCTGCGCCGTCCGCACGGCAGCGCCAATCCGCACGGGTTCGACTACGAAGCCTGGCTCCTCGAGCGCGGCATACGCGCGACGGGCTACGTGAGAATGCCTTCGCGCCGCGGAGCCGGTGAGCGCGCACGGCCCGAGCGTCTTGTGGACACGGTGCCGCGGCCGCGGTACTGGATCGAGATGCTGCGCGAGACGGCGCGGGAAAAAATCCTCGGCGTGCTGCCCGAGCGCGCTTACGCGGGCGTTTTGATCGCGCTCGCGATCGGCGACCAGCAGGCGATCGATGCCGGCCAGTGGCGGCTGTTCGCCCGCACCGGCGTGAGCCACCTGATGAGCATCTCGGGACTGCACGTCACGATGATCGCGGGCCTGTTCGCGATGCTCGTGTCCTGGTGCTGGCGGAGAAGCGAGTTCCTCGCGCTCGCGCTGCCCGCGCAGAAGGCCGCGGCTGCTGCGGGCTTTCTCGCCGCGTTTGCCTACTGCCTCGTCTCCGGATTCGCCGTTCCGGCGCAGCGCACGCTCTACATGGTCGGCGTGGTCGCGGCCGCGCTCTGGCTGGGGCGCGCGACGAGCGCTTCGCGGGTGCTCGCCGCCGCGCTTCTCATCGTCCTCGCGCTCGATCCCTGGGCGGTTTTGTCGCCCGGGTTCTGGCTCTCGTTCGCCGCGGTCGCAGTGATCTTCTACGTGGCCGCCGGGCGCAGCGTGCAGCCGCATTGGCTCGCGCAATGGGGGCGCGTGCAGTGGGCGGTCACGGTCGGCCTCGCACCGCTCTTGCTCGTGCTGTTCCAGCAGGTGTCGCTCGTCTCTCCCATCGCCAACGCGGTCGCGATTCCGCTGGTGAGCTTCGTCATCACCCCGCTGGCGCTGGCCGGAGCCGTGCTGCCGCTCGACTGGCCCCTCGAGCTGGGACACGCGATTCTCGAGCTCCTGATGGCGATGCTCGAGTGGCTTGCACGGCTTCCGAGCGCGGTCTGGCATCAGCACGCCCCGCTCGCCTGGACCGTGCCGCTCGCGCTCGCGGGCATCGCGTGGCTGCTGCTCCCGCGCGGCTTTCCGGCAAGGGCGCTCGGCCTCGTCCTCGTGCTGCCGCTTTTCGCGGCGAGCCCTGCGGGGCCCCGCTCAGGCGAGCTCTGGATCACCGTGCTCGACGTGGGCCAGGGGCTTTCGGTGCTCGCGCGCACCGAGCGGCACGCGCTGCTCTACGACGCCGGGCCGGCGTTCAACGCCGCTGCGGACTCCGGCAGCCGCGTCATTGTTCCCTACCTCCGCGGCGAGGGGATAGCTGCGCTCGACGCGCTGGTCGTCTCCCACGACGACCGCGACCACTCGGGCGGCGCCGCCTCGGTGCTCGAGGCGATCCCGGTGGGCGTGCTGTGGTCCTCGCTTTCCCCGGACCACGCTGTCCTCGAAGCCGCCGCGTGGCGCGCGCCGTGCAGGGCGGAACGCAAGTGGCTTTGGGATGGCGTCGCCTTCGAATTTCTCCACCCGCAAGAGGACATTCCCGTAGGGCGCGCGGCGCGGGCGAACAACCGGAGCTGCGTCCTGCGAATCGAGGCCCCCGGGGGCCGAGTGCTGCTCGCGGGCGACATCGAGCGCGCGGCCGAGCACGAGCTTCTCCGGCGCGCGCCCGGGCTTTTGCCTGCCGAGGTGCTCGTCGTGCCGCACCACGGAAGCGCGACCTCGTCGGCCCGTGAGTTCGTGCGGCAGGTGGCGCCGCGCTACGCGGTGTTCACGGTCGGCTACCGCAACCGCTTCGGCCATCCACGCGAGGACGTGCTCGCGCGCTACCGCGAGGCCGGGAGCGAGCTGCTTCGCACCGACGCGGCCGGGGCGATCCGCTTGCGCTTCGAGCCGGGAAACCTGCAGGTGGACGCCGAGCGCGATCGCGCCCGCCGCTACTGGCACGAGTCGTGAGCGGCTATACTCCGCGAAGCGAGAAGGCGGCTTGAACCTGACTGCGACGATCACGGTAAAGGGCGATCCCGGGCTGCTCCGGGAGTATCGCGCTCACGTCAACCGCCTCCTCGATGAAGAAGGTGGCGATTCCTACCGCGAGCTGCACGCCGGGGGGCAGCTCGAGTACCGCTTCAAGCTGCGCGGCGGAATTCCCTTTCCGCCTTTCGTCGCGGCTTCGCAGGCGTTTCCGGAGCTGATAGTCGAGGTCGACTGGACCGCGGCGGGCGAAGGCCGAAGCGGACGCGCGATCATCCAGAACGGCGTGCTGCGCGAGCAGGCCGCGCAGACCCACGCTCCGGCCGGGGCCGCTCTGCACGAGGTGCGCGCCGATGCGGACGGCCGTCTTAGGCTCGCGGTGACCTGCGCGCGCTGGCGCGAGTTCTGGCACGGATACGCAATCGCTTCGGACCAGCACGCTTTCTTCAGGATCGCCGGGAGTCCCGGCGCCTGCGAGCTCTTCGCTTCCGACGGCATCGAGGCCGAATGGGCCGAGCGCTGGACGGTGTCGTCCGGCGATGCGAATTACACGGAGCTTACGCGGCACGAGCCGATCGCGGAAGAAGAGCTTCGCGAGCTCGACCGGCTCGCGCAGGAGTTCACGCGCGAGTGGATCTGGTTCGAGGAGAGTCCTCCGGAGGAAACGGCGGTCGAGCGCCGGCGCTTCGAGGCCTACGGGTATCCGGTGCGCGCGGCGAATATTCGCTCGGAGAAACTTCAGAAGGTGCTGCGGCCCGAGGACGGCGGCCTCGCGCTCGGCTCGTTCGGGGAGGATGTGCACTGGATCCCGCAACTGCTGCTGCGCTGCTGGCTGCGTCCCGCAAAATGAAAGAACCCTTCCGGCGCCGCAAGCTGCAGTGCGCGAGCGCAAGCGGCCTGCACCGCATGGCCTACCTCGAGTGGGGCGAGCCCCGCGGCGCGAAAGTCCTCGTCTGCGTTCACGGGCTCACGCGCTGCGCTCGCGATTTCGATCGCCTCGCCGCGGAGATGGTCCGCCACGGCTACCGCGTGGTCTGTCCCGACGTCGCCGGCCGCGGCGACTCCGATTGGCTCCGGAACCCGGCGGAATACGTGGTGCCGACCTACGCGAACGACATGGTGACGCTGATCGCGCGCCTGGACGCGGAGTCGGTGCACTGGGTCGGCACCTCGCTCGGAGGCTTGATCGGGATGGCCCTCGCGGCGATGCCCGAGTCGCCGATCGGGCGGCTCGCGCTGAACGACGTCGGGCCGGTGCTGACGGGGGCGTCGCTCGATCGCATCGGCTCCTACGTCGGCAAATGGCCGGCGCTCCCCGACATCGAAGCGGCCGAGCAATACGTGCGCTCGATCAGCGCGTCGTTCGGACCGCACACCGACGCCGAATGGCGTTTTCTCACCGAGCACGTCGTGCGAAAGAATGCGGACGGGTCGCTGCGCATGCACTACGACCCGGCGATCGCCGTGGCCTTCAACGCCGAGCTGCCGCACAAGGACGCCGAGCTGTGGAGCTTCTACGATGCGATCCGCTGCCCGACGCTCGTTCTGCGCGGCGAGCACTCGGATATGCTCGCGCGCGACATCGCCGCGAAGATGGCGACGCGCGGCCCGCGCGCGAAAGTGGTGGAGATTCCGGGGGTCGGCCACGCGCCGACCTTGCTGCACGACGATCAGATCCGGATCGTGCGGGATTTTCTGCTGGCGGGAGGTTAGGCGCGGCGGCGGCCGCTGGCGCGCACCCGCAAGCGCGCCAAGCAGGGCTGCTTTCCGTCGCGCGGTTAGTAGCGACGCCGGGTCGGGTATTACCTGTGGCTGTGTGCGTATGCTTCCCGCACGACGAGACACAGCGCGCTTACAAGCGCGGCAAGAGCAACAACGACTATCCATTCCATTACACGTTCTCCAATTCCTCAAACTTTGACTTCGATGTCATTCCCGGAAATCCGCACGTCATAGCGAGAAACCGGTTTGGGTGCCGGAGGCCCGAGCACCTCGCCAGTTGTCACATCGAAGACTGCGCCGTGCCAAGGGCAGGTTACTTCCTTGCCGTCGAGCCCGCCTTCCGATAGCGGGCCGCCTTTATGGGTACAGGTGTCGTCGATCGCATAGTACTTCCCGTCCACGTTGAAGAGGGCGATCTTCTTTCCGCTGACCTCGACCCTCTTTCCACTCCCAAAGGCGACGTCTTGAGCCTTCGCTACCTTCACAAATCCTGCCATGGTTCACCTCCTTCATCCCTCTCCATTGGCGGATTAGGCGTCATGCTTGATTACCGTGTCTTGGTGTGACCGTGACCATTACCTTGGCGCCTATAGCCGCTCGTCTCTTTTGCATTTGTAGATTACCTCATACGCCTTTTCCGCAACTTTGTCATCGGACAGACACGCGACAGCGGCGATGAAATCCTTCGGCGCTTGTGCAACGAGAAGATCGGAGATCCAGGAGTGAACGAGCGCCTGGCGCTTTGTGTCGGGAAGGGAAAGGAGCCGCTCGAGCCGCTCGTTGATGCCGCGATCCTCGCAAGCTACACGAAGCATCGTGATGAAGCTCTCGACATCCGCAACGGACCTCGGTCGGCTCTGTGCCATGTTGCAGTGCCTTTCTACAGATTTGTCTTTACTTCCGGCCGCCCCAGCAGCTGGGCCTGCGTCGGTGATGGCAAACGCGATCACTCTGAGACTCTTCGCCACGGACGTAGTATTTCACGATTTACCTGCCGGGATAAAGCTCGTTCATGTACTGTTGATCGCCCGGTCGTCCCGCGGGATCCTGACGGTAGAACAGCGCGAGCTGCGCGTACAGCTCGGGCCAGTCGCGCGCGAGCACGGCGGATTCGGTAAAGAAGGCCTCGCTCATGACGGCGAAGAACTCGGCTGGGTGCTCGGACGCGTATTCGTCGATGAAGGTCGGCCGGCCGGCGTCGACTTCGTTGCAGAAGCGCTGGTAGGCTTTTTCGAGCGTCTTGCGCCACGTCGCCGGGTCCATTCCGGCGCGCGCGGCGGGAAAGTCGCTGTCGCCCCCTCCGTCCATGTGGATCTTGTGCGCGAACTCGTGGATGACCACGTTGTAGCCGCGCTCGGCGAGGCCCACGTCTTCCCAGGAGAGGATCACCGGCCCGCCCGGCCACGCTTCCCCGGCGAGCTCCTCGTCGAAGGTGTGGACGATGCCGTTCTCGTCCATCTCCTCCTTGCGCACGCGGAATTCTCCCGGATAGACGATGACGCCGACCCAGCCGCTGTATACATCCAGGCCGAGGTTGAGGATCGGCAGGCAGGCCTGCGCGGCGATCGACAGGCGCGCTTCGTCGGTGAGCTTGAGGCCGTGCGCACCGTGCATTTCCTTTTCCGAGAGGAACAGGAGAACGAGCTGCTTGAGCCGCGCCGTTTCCTCCTCCGACAAGCCGCGGAGGAACGAGAGCTTCGATGCGACCCGCGCCCACAGCGCCTCGTCGATGCGCGCGCCTTTCAGCACGCGCTTGCGGCGCCACTCGCGCAGGAAACCCATGCTAGCGCCTGGAGGTGAGCACGACCCATCGCGCCGCCACCCAGTTGCCGCCCCAGGACGCGGCGGCGACTGACAGCAGCAGGGTGGGCAGCGTGCGGTGCTGCGCGGGGGCGGGAGGCACGGAAAATCCGGAAAACGCGCATTATCGTGGAGCGCGCCCGCGGGCGCCAGCCCATGCGATAAACTTCCGGCATGGTTTCCAGCACGCGCTCCGATGTCGCCGGAATCGGCGAATCCGACGCTCTGAACGCCGGGCTTTCCGGCGACGAGCGGCGCACGCTCGCCCGCGCGCTCGACTTCGCCGCGAGCGTCTACGGCGAAAAGCCCCTCGGTACGGGCGAACCGGCCTACGGGCACGCGATCGGGCTTGCGCGCAACGTCGCCGAGCTGCGGCTCGACGCCGATGCCCGCGTCGCGGGTCTGCTGTTTTCGGTTCCGGAATACCTGTCCGACGGAGAAGAAAAGCTCGCCGCTTCGTTCGGTGCGGCGGTCGCCTCGCTCGTTGCGGGAATCAGCCGGCTCAACTCGCTGCGCGTGATCACGCGCACCGTGGCGATGGGCAAGGACTCGCAGTCGCAGGCCGAGGTGCTGCGCAAGATGCTGCTCGCCATGGTGGAGGACATCCGCGTGGTGCTGCTGCGCCTGGCGAGCCGCACGCAGACCCTGCGCTGGCTCTCGCGCGGCCCCGAAGCCGGGCGCCGGGAGCTTGCACGCGAGACGCTCGACATCTACGCGCCGCTCGCCAATCGCCTGGGCGTGTGGCAGCTCAAGTGGGAGCTGGAGGACCTGTCGTTCCGCACCCTCGAGCCCGAGCTCTACCAGCGCATCGCGGGCATGCTCGAGGACCGCCGCAGCGAGCGCGAGCGCTCAGTCGAGCATGCGATCGCCGAGCTCGCCGACGAGCTCGCCCGCGCCGGAATCCGGGGCGAGATCACCGGCCGGCCGAAGCACCTCTACAGCATCTATTCGAAGATGCGCGCCAAGTCGCTCGATTTCTCCGAGATCCACGACGTGAACGGGCTGCGCGTGCTGGTGGACTCGGTGGCCGACTGCTATACGGCGCTCGGCGTCGTGCACAATCTGTGGGCGCCGATCCCGAGGGAGTTCGACGATTATATTTCGCGCCCGAAAGCAAACCTCTACCGTTCGCTGCACACCGCCGTGATCGGGCCGGAGGGTAAGGCGCTGGAAGTGCAGATCCGCACCCGCGAGATGCACCGCGACGCTGAGCTGGGCGTCGCCGCGCACTGGCGCTACAAGGAAGGGGCGAAGCGCGGCAAGGGCGATCCGTTCGACGAGAAAATCGCCTGGCTGCGGCAGATGCTCGCGTGGCGCGACGAGATCGTCGACGCCTCGGACTGGGTCGAGCAGTCCAAGCGCGCCGTGCTCGACGACACGGTCTACGTGCTGACGCCGCAGGGCAGGGTCGTCGACCTTCCGCGGGGGGCGACTCCGGTCGATTTCGCCTACGCGCTGCACACCGACATCGGCCACCGCTGCCGCGGCGCCAAGGTGAACGGCGCCATCGTCCCGCTCGATTACCGGCTCAAGAACGCTGAAAGCGTCGAGATCATCACGGCCAAGTCCGGCGGCCCGGGCCGCGACTGGCTCAACCCGGCGCTCGGCTACATCAAAAGCTCGCGCGCGCGAAACAAGGTGCGCCAGTGGTTCAACAGCCGCGAAATCGCGAGCGTCGTCGCTGCGGGGCGCGCCGCCGTGGAGCGCGAGCTGCAGCGCAGCAGAAGGCACGCCGTGAGCTTCGAAGAGCTGGCGAAGCGTCTCGGGTTCGGCAAGCCTGAGAATCTCTTCGCGGCGGCGGGGCGCGAGGAAGTCGGCCCGCGGCAGCTGCGCACGGCGCTGCGCGGGGAGGCGGAACGTGCGCGACCAGCCGAAGCGCAGGCCAAGAGTTCCCGTGCCGGCCGGCCGCGCGGCGGAATCCTCGTCGTCGGCGTGGAGCGCCTGCTCACGCAGCTCGCGCGCTGCTGCAAGCCGGCGCCGCCGGACCGGATCTCGGGCTTCGTCACCAAGGGGCGCGGGGTATCGGTGCACCGGCGCGACTGCCCGAGCCTCGCGCGTCTCGTCGAGCGTTTTCCGGAACGCGGCATCGGCGCGGAGTGGGGCGGCCGCGCGGGCCAGGTCTATCCGGTGGACATCGTCGTGCGTGGAAACGACCGGCAGGGGCTGCTGCGGGACGTGACCGAGACGCTGGCGCGGGAGAGGACGAACGTGATCGCGGCGAAGACGCAGAACCGCCACGACATCGCTTCGATGCACTTCACAATCGAAGTCGAGGACATCGACCAGCTGCGGCGCGCCCTGTCGGCGATCGAGGACGTGCGCGGCGTCTTCGCCGCGGCGCGGCGGTGAATCGAATGTCGGCCAAGAGTCGCGTGCAGGTAGCCATCATCGGCTCCGGACCGGCGGGGCTGCTGCTCGGGCAATTGCTTCGCCTTGCGGGCATCGACACGATCATCCTCGAGCGCCGCAGCAAGGACTACGTGCTCGACCGCGTTCGCGCGGGGTTGCTCGAGCAGGGAACGGTGGATCTCCTCGACCGCGCCGGAGTCGGCAAGCGCCTGCACGCGCAAGGCTTGGCGCACGAGGGACTCGACCTGTGCTTCGGCGGCGTGCGGCACCGCGTCGACCTGCACGCGCTCTCGGGCAGGAAAGTCACGATCTACGGACAGACCGAGGTGACGCGGGATCTTATGGATGCGCGAGAGGCTGCCGGGGCCAAGACGGTCTACGAGGCGGAGGACGCAAGCGTGCACGATTTCGGCGGCGCGCGTCCGAAGGTGCGATATCGCAAGGACGGCGCCGGGCACGAAATCGACTGCGATTTCATCGCCGGCTGCGACGGTTTTTACGGCGTGTGCCGCAGCAACGTCCCGGCGAGCTCGATCGCCTGCTACGAGCGCGTCTATCCGTTCGGCTGGATCGGCGTGCTCTCCGACACGCCGCCCGTTTCGCACGAGCTGATCTACGTGCACCACGAGCGCGGCTTCGCCCTCTGCACCATGCGCTCGAACACTCGCAGCCGCCTCTACCTTCAGTGCCCGATCGAGGACGAGGTGGAGGACTGGCCGGACGAGCGCTTCTGGGACGAGCTGCGCCGGCGCCTTGATCCGGCGACCGCAGCCGCGCTCGTCTCAGGCCCGTCCATCGAGAAGAGCATCACGCCGCTCAGAAGCTTCGTCGCCGAGCCGATGCGCTTCGGCAGGCTCTTTCTCGCCGGCGACGCCGCCCACATCGTGCCGCCCACCGGCGCGAAGGGCCTCAATCTCGCCGCGAGCGACGTCCACTACCTCTCCGGCGCCCTGATCGAGCATTACGCGTCGGGAAAGACGGCGGAGCTGGACGCCTATTCGGCGCGCGCGCTGCAGCGCATCTGGAAGGCGGAAAGGTTCTCCTGGTGGATGACCCATCTCCTGCACCGCTTTCCGGAAAACGGCGCCTTCGGCGGGAAGATCCAGCTCGCCGAGCTGGACTATCTCTTCAGCTCGCGCGCCGCGCAGATTTCGCTTGCCGAGAACTACGTCGGCCTCCCCTATTGACGGGGTCGCCCGGTGCGCTCGGGCAGTATAATCGGGCGGACATGCGCATTCTGCTCAGCAACGACGACGGGTACTTCGCGCCCGGCATCGCGATCCTTGCAGAAACGCTGGTCCCCCTCGCCGAGGTCATCGTGGTCGCCCCGGAACGCGACCGCAGCGGCGCCTCCAATTCTCTCACCCTGGACCGGCCGCTTTCGGTGCGCAAATCCGGAAACGGCTTCCTGTTCGTCAACGGCACGCCGACCGACTGCGTCCACCTCGCGGTGACCGGACTCCTCGACGAGTTGCCCGACATGATCATCTCGGGCATCAATCTCGGGGCCAACATGGGTGACGACACCATCTATTCGGGAACCGTCGCGGGCGCAACCGAAGGCTATTTGCTCGGCATTCCCTCGTTCGCGATCTCGCTCGCGAGCAAGGCGGGCAGGCACTACGACACCGCGGCGCGCGTTGCGCGCGAGCTGGTCGAGCGCTTTGAGAAGCGGCCTCCGCGCGAGCCGCTGCTGCTCAACGTCAACGTGCCCGACATTCCCTACGAGTCGCTCAAGGGTTTCGAGGTGACGCGGCTCGGCAAGCGCCACAAAGCCGAGCCCGTCATCAAGACCACGACTCCGCGCAACGAGACGGTGTACTGGGTGGGCGCGGCGGGAAGCGCCCAGGACGCGGGGCCCGGGACGGATTTCCACGCCGTGGCGGGGAACCGCGTTTCGATGACGCCGCTGCAGATGGACCTCACGCACCAGCAGCAGATTCCCGAACTCAAAGCGTGGCTGGCGGCATGATGCTTCCGAAGACCCGCGGCATAGGAATGACATCGCAGCGCACGCGCGACCGCATGGTCGCGCGGCTGCGCGAGCAGGGCATACGGGACGAGGCGGTGCTCGGCGCGATGGCCGCGGTTCCACGGCACATCTTCATCGAGGAAGTCCTCGCCAGCCGCGCCTACGAGGATACGGCGCTTCCGATCGGCCTCGAGCAGACCATCTCGCAGCCTTTCATAGTGGCGCGCATGCTCGAGGCGCTGCGCGGCGGGAGGCCGCTCGCGAAAGTGCTCGAAGTCGGCACCGGGTGCGGGTATCAAGCGGCGCTGCTCGCGCGGCTTGCAGCGGAAGTCTATTCGGTCGAGCGCATTGCGGAACTGCTCGAAAAGGCGCGCGGCAACCTGCGCCCCTTGCGCTTGTCGAACCTGCGCCTGGTGCACGCCGACGGCACCGAAGGCTTGGCCGAGGCGGCGCCGTTCGACGGCATCGTCGTCGCTGCGGCGACGCCCGGGATTCCGCGCGCGCTTTTGCAGCAGCTTGCGCGGGGTGGCAGAATGATAGTGCCCGTGGGAACCGACGATCAAGCGCTGTGCCTCATCGAGCGGACTCCGACCGGATTGACCGAGAAATGGCTGGACGCCGTGCGCTTCGTGCCTTTGAGAGGCGGCAAACAGTGAATCTGTCCGGCGCGCTTTCAGCGGCGCTCGCCGTCGTGCTTCTTGCAGGGTGCGCGAGCCCGTACCGCGCGCCCGGCGTCGAGCCCGAACGGGCGACCGCGCGTGCGCCCGCCGTAAAACCCGCGCCGCCGCCTGAGGAGCAGCGGCCCGAGACCTACACCGTCAAGCGCGGCGACACCCTCTACAGCATCGCGCTCGACAACGGCCTCGACTACCGGGATCTCGCCGCCTGGAACAACGTCACCGATCCCGCCGTCATCGGGACCGGGCAGGTGCTGCGGATGCGGCCGCCGGCGTCGGTGCCCGCGCAGCCCGAGGCCGGCGTGCAGGTGCAGCCGGTGACCGTTCCCGGATCCCTGGAGGCCCGGCCGCTGGTCGCCGACCCGCGGGCGGGCGCGGAGGCGCCGCGGGCCACGGGCGAGCTCCTCAAGACCGGGCCCAAGGCGATGAAGCTGCCCTACTCGGAGGAAAACCTCGCCATGCTGCAGCGGCAGGCGCCGCTCAAACCGGATCTGAAATTCGAGCCCACGCCTGCGCCGCCGGGCTCAGGCGACGATCCCGACAGGGTCGACTGGATCTGGCCGGCCTCGGGCCGCATTCTCGCCGGCTTCTCCGAGGCGACCAACAAGGGCGTGGATATCCTCGGCAAGATCGGCGACCCCGTCTATGCCTCGGCGGCCGGACGCGTCGTCTACAGCGGCACGGGACTGCGCGGCTTCGGCAGGCTCGTCATCATCAAGCACAACCAGACCTACCTGTCCGCCTACGCCCACAACAGCAACATCTTCGTGAAAGAAGGGCAGAACGTGGGGAAGGGCCAGAAGATCGCCGAGATCGGCAACACCGATTCCCCTCAGGCGAAGCTCCATTTCGAGATCCGGCGCCTCGGCAAGCCGGTCGATCCGCTGAAATTCCTGCCGGAGCGGCCGTCGTGAGCCCGGGCGCTCCCGAGAGCGAGGTCCAGGCGGACTGGGCCGGGGGCGATTCTGCCGATGCAGTCGCGCCGGCGCTCGCGGTCTCCGAGGGCCCCCAGCGCGAGGTCCCGGATGAGGCGGCGCAAGCCGCTTCGCGCACGGCGGCGGGCGAAATCGCCGCGGAAGAAGCCCGCGCCCTGAGCGACGCGACCCAGCTCTATCTGCACCAGATCGGTCTCAACCGCCTGTTCACGCCCGGGGAGGAGCTGCACTTCGCGCGGCGCGCGGCGGCCGGCGATTTCGCCGCGCGCCAGAAGATGATCGAGCACAACCTGCGCCTGGTGGTGAACGTCGCCAAGGGCTATCTCAACCGCGGCATGCCGCTCCTCGATCTCGTGGAGGAAGGCAACCTCGGCCTCATGCACGCGCTCGACAAGTTCGACCCGGAGCGCGGCTTTCGCTTCTCGACTTACGCCACCTGGTGGATCAGGCAGAACATCGAGCGCTCGATCATGAACCAGTCGCGCACCATCCGGCTGCCGGTGCACGTGATCAGGGAGCTGAACACGGTGCTCCGGGCGAAGCGCCACCTCGAGGCGCACGCGGACCGCGAGCCGAGCGCCGAGGACATCGCGCACCTCGCCGGCAAGGACCCCGCGGAAGTGCGCCGGATGCTGATGCACGGCGAGCACACCTCGTCGCTCGACGCGCCCCTCGATGTCGATCCGCTGCTCTCGATCGGCGAATCGATCGCCGATGAGAGCGGCACGAGCCCGGAGCTGCAGCTTCAATCGACCGAGATCGAGTCGCTGGTTCGCGAGTGGCTCGCTCAGCTCACCGACAAGCAGCGCACCGTCATCGAGCGGCGCTTCGGCCTGAACGGGGGAGAATTGCTGACGCTCGAGCAGCTCGCCTCGCAACTGGAGCTCACGCGGGAACGGGTGCGCCAGATCCAGCTCGAGGCCTTGGCGCATCTGCGGCGCATCCTGCGCCGGCGCGGCCTGTCGAAGGAGATCCTGCTCTAGGATTGATCCGGAATGGTATTCGGGGGGTTGCGCTTCAGCGGCGCGTCGCCTTCCCGGTTGATGGTCTGGGCGAAATCGATGTTCTTCGTGAGCTCCTCCAGGTACAGGTGCTGCCCGCCGAAGTGGTCCTGGGCGTACTTGTGGGCCCCGCCGAGGTCGGCGTCGAGGCGCCGGCTCGCGCTCTGGTAGAAGTGCGGAGTCTTCCTCACGAGGTCCTCTCCCGATTCATAGAGGACCTCTTCCCTCCCGTCCGGGAGGCGCTTGCGGGTGATGCCGCCGGCGAGAAATTCCGGATAGAGCCGGTCGCGGCATTTTTCGAGGTAACACCTGTCGGACATCTGCGCAATGATGTCCGCCGAGCCGAGCAGGCTGCCGAGGAGCTTGTAGGCGAGCGAGGGCACCTTGATTTCGGGGACCGGGATCTCGTAACCGGTGAAGTGGATCAGCGCCGCGGCGATGTCGGCCACCTCGCCCATGCCGATCTTGGGCAGGTAATCCCTCAGAAAGCGCGCGCCGCGCGAAACGTGCGTCAGCGTGAGCTCGCCCCCGTTCTTGTGCCGCGTGTCGTCGAGCGCCCGTATGTAGCCGCAATCGTGGAACAGGGCCGTGATCACGCCGAGCCGGAACATCGACGCGTCGAACGATTCCGCGCCGATCCGGCCGCGCTCGTATCCGTCGATCAGCCGCGCCATGGCGAGCGTGACGTCGAGAACGTGCTGGACATCGTGATAGGCGGTGTCGCAGGCGTGGTATCCGGGACGCTCTCCTCGATACAGCGTACTCAGGTCGCCGAAGGCCTGGTCGATCTGCGCCGTCGACGCCCTGGGATACAGCTGGAGAAAAATCTGGTTGACTTCTGAATTGACGATCGCCGAGTCGGTGGTGTTGACTCGGGCAGACACATCGTACTCGTTGCCGCGACGGTTCATCTGAACTGCACCCCCAAGGTCAACGCACTCCTCCCCAAGCGCAATCGCGTCGTCATTCTAGCGCTGATTTTGCGGGCTGTGGGGCCGAAAATCGTCATTTCCTTGCTTTCGCACCCGCTTTCTCAAGATTGTTCTTCCGGTTTGTAGTTAGGCAGCCACATGCGACCGCCGAATCGCCACAATGAAGCTCCGCGACTCGAGCTGTCGCCGAAAAAGTCTCAAGTCCTCAGTGTAAAAGGATTGAAGTCCGTGTGCCTGTCGTAGTAGTCCTCCTGCTCGGCGCGCTTCAGCCACCCGACGACGGCGTAGGTCAACGGGGTGAGCGCCACCTCTATCCCGACCTTGGAGACGAACTGGACCAGCATGATCTGAGGCAGCCTTTCGTCCGGAATCAGCCCGCTCCCCCAGAACGCGAGCGGATAGAAGATCAGCGAATCGACGCCTTCGCCGAAGATCGTCGAGCCGATGGTGCGCGTCCACAGCCACCGGCCCCGAGTGAGGATTTTCATCTTCGCGAGCACGAATGAATTGACGAACTCCCCGCACAGGAACCCGATCAGGGAAGCGGCGGCGATGCGCCAGGTCGACCCGAAGGCGATCTCGTAGGCGGCCTGGTTTTCCCAGAAAGGCGCGGGAGGCAGCCGGACCACGATCCAGGCCATCAGGGCCGCGAACGCGAGGCCGGCGAAACCGGCCCAGATCACGCGCCGTGAGCGGGCATAGCCGTACACTTCGGTGAGGATGTCGCCGAAGACATAGGAGATCGGGAAAAACAGCACGCCCGCCCCGGGCGTCACCTCGCCGATCAGGGGGAAATCGAACTGCCAGATCTTGGCCGGGCCGATCAGGTTCGAGCAGATCAGCACGGTGACGAAGGCCGCCATGACGAACTCGTAGTAGCGGTACTGGCGCGCCGGTGAATTCATGGATTTTCCTTTTTGATATTCGGCGCCGGGGGAGCGGGAGGTCCGGTCCTTGCGCGGGCAAGCTCCGCAGCCAGATCGAGGACCGCCGAGGCATAGAGGTTGGAGCGGTTGTAGCGCGTGAGGACAAAGTAATTCCGCAGCGTCACGCGGAACTCGGACGGCTGTCCCGGCGTTTCCAGCTCGATCAGCGCGCACAGCGTGTCCGGGGGCAGGGGGACGGCGGGCTTGACGCCGAACCCGGGCAGGTCGGCGGCGCGATGTGCCGGCGCGACTCCGGTATCGGCAAGCTTGCGCCAGTCCTCGCCCTTCACCTCGGCGCCGAAGGCGACCGGCTCTCCGCGGGCCCAGCCGTGCGACTTGAGAAAATTGCCGATGCTGCCGATGGCGTCGGCAGCGCTGGTGGCGAGTTTGATATGTCCGTCGCCGTCGTAATCCAGCGCGAAGCGGCGGTAGCTCCCCGGCATGAACTGCGGGATGCCGATCGCCCCGGCGTAGGAGCCCTTGACGCGCAGCGCGTCGATGCGCATCTCGCGCGTGAAGACCAGGTAGTTCTCGAGCTCGGTCCGGAAGAAGTCGGCGCGCTTCGGGTAGTCGAACGCGAGCGTGGACAGCGCGTCGATCACCCTGTAGGTCCCGACGTTGCGGCCGTAGGTGGTCTCGACGCCGATGATGCCGACGATGATCTCCGCGGGGACGCCGAACTCCGTGGCGGCGCGCCCGAGGGGCTCGGCGTGGTGATTCCAGAATTGCACGCCCGCGTCGATGCGCTCTCGATTGATGAACAGGGCGCGGTAAGCCTGCCAGGAGGCGAGCGCCGTTTCGGCGGGCTGCTCCATCGCCTTGATGATGGCCGGCTGAAACTGCGCCCGGCCGAAGACGCGGTTGAGCTCGCTGCGGGTGAAGCGGTGCTTCTGCACCATCTCGGCGATGAACTGCTTCACTTCCTTGCGCTGCGGATAACCGGGCGCCGCCAGCGAGGCTGCCGGCAGCGCGAGCGCCGCGGCGAGGAGAAAGTGTTTCAGACGCTGTTTCAGATCGATCTGAAACAGCCCTGATATAGGGGAGCATGAGGGGATGTGTCCCCTCATCTCGTGTATTGGATCGGCCCTCAAGGCCTGAATTCCCGAACCAGTTGTTTCATGCGGGCAACCGAATGGGTATCGGCGCGCGGGCCGTAGCGCAAATCGACGTAAAGCGCCGCGATGGCGCGCACCGCCGCCTCGCGCGCCGGGAGCCGCCCGGCGACGCGGTCGCAATAATCGAGCGGGCCCTCGGGGAGCGCGCGCGCGAGGCCCGCGCGGGCGAGCTTGTCGCAAAAGCGCAGCCACGCGCTCTGCACCGCGTCCTCGCGCCGGATTCCGCGAAGCAGCGCGAGCGCGACGAGCAGCAGCACCCCGGCCACGCTCCAGAACAGCATCACCGTCATGGTCTGCCAGCTCGGCTGCTGCACCCCGAGCCAGGTGAGCATCTCGCGCTGCCGATCCGGGTTGTAGCCGAGCACCCATTGGTTCCACTGGTTTGTGACCGCCTCCCAGTTGTTGCGCAGGGCCTTGAGCCAGTCGCTGCCGGTGCGCATGAGCAGGGGCAGCGCCGCTCCCCTTGGCCGGGCCGCCGTGATGCCGAGCTCGATGCGCACGGGGACTGCGGCCGCGGTGGGGTCGACGCGCGTCCAGCCGTTTTCGGCGAGCCATACCTCCGCCCAGGCGTGGGCGTCGGCCTGGCGCACCACCATGTAGCCGTCCACCGGGTTGGTGTCCCCGCCCTGGTAGCCGGTCACGACGCGGGCGGGCACGCCGGCGGCGCGCATCAGGAAAACGAAGCTCGAGGCGAAATGCTCGCAGAATCCCTGCCTGGTGTTGAACAGGAACTCGTCCACCGAATTGGAGCCGAGGATCGGCGGCGAGAGCGTGTATTCGAAGCGGCTGCTGCGGAAGAATTCGACGGCCCGGCGCACGATCGCGGCGTTGTCGCCGGAGGAGTCGCGCCACTCGCGCGCGAGCCCCTGCGCCCGGGGGTTGAAGACGCGCGGAAACCTGAGCGCGAGCGCGAGGTCCGCGGGATCGGCTCCGCTGGTCGCCGCGAAATTCGGATAGGAGCGCATCTCGTAGCGCATGCGGCTGCGGACCGGCGTCAGGGAGATGACCTGGTAGTCGCTCGTCACGCGGGCGCCTGGCGGGAGGACCGTCGGCATTTCGAGCGCAAACATCCAGTTGCGGTTGTGCGGCTCGAGGGTCACTTCGTAGTCGACCGGCGCGCCGTCGACGCCGATCCTCATGTCCCGGCGCAGCTGGGGCAGACCCACCCGCCAGGTCGTGCCGTCGAAATCCGAGAGCACCGGGCCGCGCCAGTAGAGCTGGCCGCGGGGGGGAGTCTGGCCTTTGAATTTGACGCGGAACGCGATGGAATCGGAGAGCGACAAGCCGCTGATCGAGCCGGGCGACATCGTCTCGGAGAGGCCGGTCATGCCGGTGTAGGCGTCCTGCGGCATCCCCCACAGGGGACCCTGTACCCGGGGAAAGAGAAAAAAAAGCAGCAGCATCACCGGGCCTGCCTGGAGGAGCATTCGGCCGGCGGTCTTTGCGTCGTCCATGACCGGGCGCTGCGGCGCGCTGAACCCGACCAGCGTCGCGGTGGTGATAAAGACCGTGAGCAGCATCAGCGCTGCGGTCGGAATGGACTGGGAATAGAAAAAGTTGGACAGGGCGACGAAGTAGACCAGGAAGGCCACGACGAAAACGTCGCGCCGTTCGCGCGTCTCCATCAGCTTCAGGAAAAGCAGCAGCACGAGCAGGGTCACCCCGGGGTCGCGCCCCATGATCGTGCGGTAGGAAAAAAAGACTCCGGTTGCGCTGGCGAGCGTGAGCAGAAGCAGCAGCCAGCGCGCGGGCAGCGCGCGCGAGCGCAGCGCAAGCGCGGCGCGCCAGACGAGCAGGACCGCCGCGGTCGCGTCGACCCACCAGGGCAGCCACAAGGCGTGAGGGGCGACGGTGAGCGTGGCGGCGGCGACGAGCGCCACCAGCGGCGCGAGCGGCAGCGCCTCTGCGGATTTCAGCTCAGCCATCGAAAAGCGCGAGCTCCTTCAGGCAGCGCTCCCTGTGGGCGAATCCTTCGCCGAGCGGCACCTCCGCGTCCGGAAGCTTCAGGCCGTAGCGCAGCCCGCGCTCCTCGGCAAGCAGCACCCAGCGCGCGAGGCGCGACAGGCGCGCCTCAGTGTGCATGTCGGCAGGCAGCTGCGCCCAGTCGAACCACAGCTCGGAGGCGGCGCGGCCCTCGAAGAGCTTGGTGAGCAGCAGCTCGCTCCGGGCCGAGGCTTTCCAGGCGATATGGCGCGGGGAATCGCTCGCCTGGTAGGGCCGGAGGCCCGAGAAATCGTCGGTCCCCGCGCCCGAGGAGATCGCGTCGCCGGTGTGAGCGTCCGAATACGGCAGGGGCAGGGGAGCGGAATCGGGCCGCGGATAGATCAGCGCGCGCATGTCCGGCTGCACGTAGCTCCAGGCGCGCATCAGTCCGAGGGGAAACCGCGTCTCCACGGTGACGCGCTCGAGCTGCAGCCAGCCGCGCTTTTCGGCTTTCAGCGGCAGCACGACCGGCGAGTGCCGGTGGGCCGGCGCGTCGCAGCTCGCCGCGGCTCCGCGGCAGACGAGGTCGAGGGAGTGACGATCGAAGCCGCCCTTGTTCTCGAACACGAGCTGAAACTGCGCGCTGTCCCCCGCGAACACGGGTGACACGCGCCCGGCGCTCACGTAGAGGTGCGCGAGGTTGCGGAACGTGTGCAGGATCGAGACGACGCCCAGGCCCGCGAGCAGGAACGTGAGGACGTAGCCCAGGCTCAAGCTGTAGTTGATCGAGCCGAGCAGCATGAGGACGAGGGATCCCCCGAAGGAGAGGCCGTGGCGCGTGGGCAGGATGAAGACGCGGCGCTGGCTCAGGAACACCACGCCCGGCTCGGGCGCGTGCCGCCCGAACACCCATTGATAGAAATTGTAGGCCTGCGAATATTGCAGTATCCGGTCGAGCTTCACGGGATCGGCACCGCCGAGATCAGGCCGTTCGCCTTGTCGATGCTCGAGGTGCGTACCCCGTCGTGCACCGGCCGCAGCCGGTGGCCCGCCACGCCGGGAAGCACGGCCTGCACGTCCTCGGGAACGGCCTTGTCTCGGCCCTCGAGCAGCGCCCAGGCGCGCGAGGCGTGCAAGAGCGCGAGCGCCGCCCGGGGCGAGAGGCCCGTCGCGTATTCGGGCGAGCGCCGCGAGTGCTCGACGAGCGCCTGGATGTAATCGAGAAGCGGCGGCGCGACGTGCACTGCTTTCACCATCGATTGCAGGCGTACCAGCTCCCCCGCGGCGAGGCACGCGTCGATGCCGGCGATCATGTCGCGGCGGTCGGCGCCCTCCAGCAGCTCGCGCTCCGCGTCGCGGTCGGGATAGCCGAGCTCGATGCGCATCAGGAACCGGTCGAGCTGCGATTCGGGCAGCGGAAACGTGCCCACCAAGTGCGAGGGGTTCTGCGTCGCGACGACGAAGAAGGGCTCAGGGAGCCTGCGCGTCTCGCCTTCGGCCGTGACCTGGTGCTCTTCCATCGCCTCGAGGAGCGCCGACTGGGTCTTGGGCGTGGCGCGGTTCACCTCGTCGGCGAGGATCAGCTGCGCGAAGATCGGCCCCGCGTGGAACTTGAAGCTCGCGCTCTCGCGCTCGTACACCGAGACGCCGATGATGTCGGCGGGCAGTATGTCGCTCGTGAACTGGATGCGGTGAAAATTCAGGCCGAGCAGCTTCGCGAGAACGTGCGCGAGGGTCGTCTTGCCCACGCCCGGAAGGTCCTCGATCAAAAGGTGCCCGCGCGCGAGCAGGCAGGCGAGCGCGAGGCGGATCTGGCGCTCCTTGCCGAGGATGATCTTTCCCGCCTGCTGGACGACGCCGTGAATCAGCGCAGAGGACATTGCGGCCGTGCCGGCAAAATCGTCGGTGAAAGTCGTAAGTTTACTGGAAAGCCGCTATGATGGATGAGGAATAAGGCACATGGCGACGGCGTTTATCACTCATGCCGACTGCGCAAGACACGACATGGGCCGGACCCATCCGGAAAGCCCGGGGCGGCTCGCCGCGATCGAAGACCACCTCATCTCCTCGGGCCTCGCCGGGTTGATCGAGCGTCACGAAGCGCCCGCGGCCAAGGTGAGCGAGCTTGCCCGTGTGCATCCGCCCCAATACATCGAAGCGATCCACCAGGCTTCGCCGCGCTCCGGAATCGTGCACCTCGATCCCGACACCGCGATGTGCCCCCACACCTGGGACGCGGCGCTGCGCGCCGCGGGCGCCGCCGTTCTCGCCACCGACCTCGTGATCGGCGCTCGCGCCGAGAACGCCTTTTGCGCGGTGCGCCCGCCCGGTCATCACGCGACGCGCACGCGAGCCATGGGCTTTTGCCTGTTCAATAACGTCGCGGTCGGAGCGAAACACGCGCTCGAGCAGCACGGCGTGGAGCGCGTCGCGATCGTGGACTTCGACGTGCACCACGGCAACGGCACCGAGGACATCTTCAGCGACGACGAGCGCGTGGTGATGGCGAGCATCTTCCAGCACCCGTTCTATCCCTACAGCGGCACTGAAGACGTTGCGCCCAACATGGCGAACGTTCCGCTGCCGGCGGGCTCGGACGGCAAGGCTTTGCGCGCGGCGGTGGAGAAAGTCTGGTTGCCAGCGCTCGACGAGCTGCGCCCGCAGATGATCTTCGTCTCGGCGGGGTTCGACGCGCACGTCGAGGACGAAATGGCTGGCTTGCGCTTCACCGAGGCCGACTACGCCTGGGTCACCCAGCGCATCAAGGAAGTCGCGGACAAGTACGCCGACGGCAGGATCGTCTCGGTGCTCGAGGGAGGCTACGCGCTCTCGGCGCTCGGACGGAGCGTGGTGGCGCACCTCAAGGTTTTGGGCGGGCTGTAGCGCTTTAGCTGCCCGCGGCTCGCTCAGTTCGGATCCCAGGGCTCGCACA
>WNGE01002370.1_pt1 | contig 24283 bp, 33 predicted proteins | sample 5400651 | NCBI WGS metagenome assembly WNGE01 (sample SAMN13153370, study PRJNA577476) | soil metagenome | isolation source: 60 cm soil or saprolite under grassland replicate 2 | place: USA:California | collected 2016-06-15
TGATAGGCTCCGAGGAGTTCGTCGAAGAGATGATGAACAGACACAGTGGGGAAAGGGGAAAGAAGACGGACGTCGCCCGGCGCAAGGAGCTGGTGGGGATCAAGCCCGAAGCGATTATGACGGCGGTAGGGAAGTATTACGGCATCAAACCGGAAGAGATGAAGGAGAGAGGCTGGCGATATACGGAGCCGAGGTATGTAGCGAGTTATTTAATGAGGCGATACGGGCTATTGGGGTTACGGGAGATCGGAGACCGGGTGGGGCTTCATTTAAGCGCAGTGGGCAACGCCGTCCAGCGGGTGGCAGACAACCCGACACGTACAATGGCGCAGTCGCTGAGAGAGTTGGAGCGCAAATTCAAGAATCAAGAGTCCTGACCCTAATCTCTCTCCCCTCTAATCTCTCTCCCCTAATCTCTCTCTCTAATCTCTCTCCTAATCTCTCTCGCTAGTATCCGCTCAGCCGTGCCTATCTGTTGTTCTCCGCCCTTATCGGCAACCAATCCCGCCAGAATATCAGTTCTGATGTCTTGCTCCTCTTCGGTCAGCTCACCATCGGCTCGGCGGCGCTGGACTGCAGCCAGCCCATGTTGGAATGCGTTGGCATTGCCTGGAGGTCCGCTCTGTCCCTTCTTGCCAGCCATGATATCGCTCTAAACCGCCCTCTGGTTGTGTCCATTTTGTTTCTGACAGGCGTTTGCCCTTGGATGAGAGTCATTCCAGCGGCATTCGTTTTGTCCCAGGCATTTTGATTCGTTTTCACAGCGAATTTCATTCTAGCAAAGTAATGGCAAAGTTACAAAATTGTCTTGTACTTTCTTACGGTTACAGGTGCTACGAGAATGTAATCCTCGTGTCGTCTTCGTTCATGTTTGGAAGGAGTTCCCCTAAGCGTGACCATTGTTGAGGTGGATTGTGCAGACGCGGCCGTGCGGATCGTCTGATATTCAATCAGCAGAATATCGGATTCGATCCGGCTATGAGTTACTTGCCGCTCGCGGCGATGGCTGCTGGCGGCGCGATCACTCAGCAGGGAACTGTTGCCCCAATTTTCTTGATTTCATGGATTCCGGCTCGCACGGTCTGTCACCGTCCTCCCCTGCGCACTTGCTTACGCAGGTCGAGCCGGATTGGCTGCCGTCATTGATTCCACCGTATTGGACGAAAGCCTAACTAGTCTCACCGCTTGACAGTCTGTATGGCTCGTTTGACAAAAAGACAGCTGCTGTCTGACTAATTTCCCGCCGAGGGAAATGTAATGAAGCGGTTCAACGATCAGCGAGCTGGGAGGGTCACCTCGCTAATTTGGTTCGTCTATTTCTTGTCAGGCGTTGTCTGTTCGCCCTCGAAGCCGACTTTCCTGTCTTCCTTTGATCCTCGACTCTCGGGCGCGGGGCCGCTCTTGACATCAGATTTGGTCTTTTTGTCAGGCGTTTTCTGTTCGCCCTCGAAGCCGACTTTCCTGTCTTCCTCCGCAGCGTAGGCTGCCGAACCCAAAAACATAAAAGCCACTAGAATACCTAGGAAGCGTTTCATATATGATCTCCCTTCGTTAATGGTTTTCGTTACCTGTTCCAAACGAGTAAGACCCATGGCGTCGCCCTCCACTCGGCTCCATTAGATTTTGCCGTTTGGACGTACAATGTCGCCGCCACATTCCTGCTTGCCGTTGGGGTATCCCAGCACGTCAAAGGCATAGCGCACGTCTTTACCGACTAGCGCATTTAGGCCTTTTTCCATGTAATGAAACGTGCAGCCGGAAATTAAAACAGCGAGGAGCAAAAATCTCTTAGCCATGACCCTGCTGTTCTAAGGCCCTTTTCAGCCGATACGTCTTTTGATTTGCTCGCAGATTTCTTGCTCCTTTTCAAGCCTGGCCGCTCGGTCTCACTCTCCCAATGGAACGTGCACCAGTTGCCGGTGGCGCCCCTGGATTGCGCTGGCGACGATCCCGAACCTGGTCGTTCAAATCGTCCGGCAAGCGATGCCGGAGTTTGCCAAGAAATTCGACGAAGAGATCAAACGAGCTGGCATCAAGTAACACCGAACATCGCGTTCCTTGACCGTCGGGAGACCTTTTGTTGGCTGAATGCCCGGTGCGTTACTGTGCTCGTTCTGTGCCAGGACCAGAGCAGAACAATATCGACCATTGTCGAGCGCCAAGCAAACGAGTCTCGAAATCTTTGGATTTTGTTGCTGTTGTTCGGTTCTGGTCCGCTCTGACTTTGACTCTTAATCAGCGGGTCCGGAGGTCTGTTATTTTCTATCGGAAATTCGAAATCAAGTGCACACCGCCCACACCAGCATCGTCTGGTGGTGCGCAGAGGATCCGCAATCCTCGTGTCACTTTAGGTTTGTTTTCGCTAACGCGCGTCAGGAATCCCTCTGAGGGTCAGGCGGTGAAACAAGTGCCAGTCCGCTCATGGGTTAGACGACAGGCTTGCACTGCGGAGCGTAAGGAGTAATTTCGTTCGATGGTGCGCCGTATGTGCCTCGAACAGGCTGCCCGACACTGTGAAGACTTTACCAATGTCTCGAATCCGCGGCACCGCGTCACTTGGGACCAAGGTGATCTCCAAGACATTGTCCCGTGCAGCGGCATTCCAGTGACGGCACGTCCATGTGCGCAGATGGGCGTCGGTAGAATGAGAATAAGTGGCTCTCCGCTCGATCACCGCGCTTAATATCCTCGTAGTTGGGTGGACCGGGGTATGTGCGAAGGATAACCTGACCCGTCAGTGTCACGACGGACTCGTCCACCGGCAGGCATTGTGCACACGCGTCCACGGCGAGTATTACACCAAGCACCAGGGCGGTGATAACGATTGCAACTCTCACGGTTGTCTACCTAGAATTGCCTCTGGCTATTAGTCGGCTGGCATGAATTCGAGTCCAGGCGGGATACCATCCGAGAGATCGATTTCATTGCTTCCCTCGGTATATGGAAATATAAGTTTGTTTCCGACTACTTTTATGAGTGTGCCATCAACCGGGTCCATTCCGTTTAAACAGCCGAAATACTTGCCGTTTTGGAATAACAATAATCTAGTCGTCCCTCGGCAGGTTGATGTACCCCAACTGGTAATCAATAACGCGGCTTCCGTTCCATTTTTCAAAGAACCGACGTACGTAAATTCTTCCTCATGAAAGTTTTTGTCCCAGGACGGGAATTTTCCCTGTATCGAGGCGTACAGTCTCTTGGCTTTTTCTTTATCCCCCTTGACGATTCTCCGGCGCGCGTCATCGTTGCAATCGGTTTCATCCACATCCTTAAAACAGCCAACAAGTAAACAGACCAACAACACAATACACGCCGTCACCCGTTTCAAATGGTCACTCCAATATCACGGCATCTTAAATGGGCACACGAACTTTTAGCCCGACCGAATGAGATTTGAAACGTGGCTCGATTCCTCGCGTTTTGCAAGGACGGATCTCCTCATGCTACTTCGTATCTGGCTCACAGTACCCCTTCGGTTTTTCAGCCCCGCACCCGAAAAGCTCGTTGAGCATCTGCCAAGCTCTCTTTCTCTCTTTCGGCTAGATGTGCTGCCCGGTCATAATTTCCTGCTTGAATTTCACGCTGCACGAGTGTGCCATGGTGATTCATGTGAAACAGTGATTCTGCCCACGCTGTTAGTTTAGCTTTGCTGATTTCTATTTCTTCATCCATGGACGCGGCTTTCTTATGAGGCGTAACTACCAAGGCGACGGGAGTCGCTAGGCATTTTTGTGCCAATTCCACAACCAAATCAAATCCGAATCCCGAAGTTGACATGATCAAATTGAACGAATAGTGGTCCCACCCCACCAAACTCAGCAGGACCCGTAGGGCTGGAGTTGTGGACCGCTGCCGGTGCTACAGACATTTCGGGGCAAAGAGCCGTTCTCCCGGCGTGGCGGGTTGCGAAAAAAGAACGGGTGATTGTCCTTGGGCCGGGCGTTGGAACTGCGTGATCAAGGTTTTCTGGTTTCGACGCACCGGCTTCCGATTTCTTCCGTTGGCATCTCGCAGTCTTTTCGTTCTAGCAAAGTCACTCACAGAGTGGAGAAGACTATTTCCATTTTCAGACGATTGGAGGGCGACACGAGAATCAAGAATCCATCCTTGTGTCGTGTCGTGTTCTATTCATCTGTCGGAGGCACTTGCGGTGGCGATCCTGGTCCAGTGATTTCACGATGCTCTCGGCCGATCAAAGTGTTGGCGCAACTATCGTTGCTTCGGCCAGAGTTTTCTTGCCTTAAAAATTTTTGTCTCGATTGCCTGATTGTTTTTGTACCACTCCGGAGTGGATTTGATGGTCTTATATTCCGCCTCATCGTCTGAAAGCCGGGACCAGACCCAGTCGCGTAAATTACCAGACTTGGCTTTCGCTTGAATAGTAGGCCACGGTTCCTCAAAATTATTGCCGTCGTAAACTACTAACAAATCTACACGGTCATCCTTCAAATAGTTGTTCGATGTCAGGCACGACAGACCAGCGGCATCGGTAAAAAGAAACAAATCCCAGTCCGATTCTTTTCGTTCCGTTCTGTTGGCACGTGACCCCAACAACCAAACCTCATCGACAGCTATCCCCAGAGAGATGATCCGCTGTATGTAGCTATCTATGTCCATCGCTGGATTTGTCAGCCGAAACTCGGCAGTGGATAAGATTGCCTGGCCGGGAGCGTGTACGAATCGGAATGATGATCATGTGCCCGCTAGCACACTGTTACTCCCCATGCCCTGATCTATGGTTGCCAGAAGTTGTATCGTCACCGTCCTGCAACTTGGCCTCGCTCGGGGCAAAAAAGCAAAGACACAACCGTTACAACGGGCCATACTAATAGGAGGATGACGACCAACCAACTTTCGTTGGCGGGTAATGCTGTCCGAACGATTTCCGGACGGCGCGAAAAAAACATTCACAAATGTCGCTTAATATCGACTTCTTTGTCAAGTGAGGGTTGAGGCCTTTGATGGGCGTGAGGGAAAATTGGCATTCACAGTTGGACATACCCGATTCGGCGATTTGGACTTTGATTGAGTCAGGTCCACATCACAAAACAGTCAATGGAAGGGGTGAGGCGCCGATTGTGCCGTTGTGATCTCTATGAACTCGGCTAGCCCGTCCGAGACCTTACAGAATACCGCTCGGAAGTCTTTCCTTCTACCCATTCCCATTATCGCGAATGAAACCGAACGATCCGGCGATATGATGAGATCATCAACGGTGCCGATTTTCTGGTTGCTATCATTATAGACGGCCTTCCCCAAAATATTCTTCTTTGCACTCCATCCGGACGCTACGAGTTTCGTTTCTTCCTGGGAGACGCCGATCGTAGTAGATCCAGCGACCTGAGTGCGGCCCTGGCCCGGGAAGAGCGACGACAGCACGAATGCTAATCCTAGTATCGCCGCGCCACGGACAAATGCTTTCTTTGCGTGTGTCATGAGGACTCCTTCCCAATAATTTACCCAATACATACGCAACGGCTGGGCCAGCTGTCATTTCTCAGGCATATGTCGCGACACGCCGCTTATCATAGACATTGTTAAATTTTGGCGAGCGCTGCCGGTAAAGCCACTCGCGAACAGCCGCAAAATTACGATACTTAGCGATTTACTCGTAGCGACTGGATCCGTCAAGGCGCGCCACGGGCGACGGGCATAAGAAGGATCACCCTGACTGACCCTGACTGAGACTTTGGGCATTGAGCAAGAGGTCTCGCGCTTCGATATCGTCGCATTCGAGTGGAACGGGTTAGCTCCCAATAAAGTTGACAACACGGAGCAAAAATGGCGAAGTTACCGAGAAAGGAAGGTGCTGCAATGAAATTTGGAACAATTACATATCTGGGTATTTGTTTCCTGCTTTTGTTCGCAGCGGGGTGCACAACCTATTACCGGATCACCGATCAGGCGACGGGAAGAACCTATTACACCACCGATTATGACCGCACGGATAGCGGCGCGGTCGTCTTTGAAGACGCAAAGAGCCGCTCCAAGGTGACGTTGCAGTCGTCAGAGGTCCGCGAAGTATCGAGACCGGATTTCGAGGCTGAGCGGAGAAAATAAGCCGCCCTCCTGCTTGAATGCTCCACCGCCCGCTGCACCATTACCGGTCGGACCACATCAGTTTCAGCAATTTTCCGCCACTGGACCGTGTACTCCGCCATGAGCGCGTCATTCTCGCTGGAAAATTCGCCCCTATGAGGTTCACTCTGTTGCCGCGGCATACGTTCCGCCTGCCTGATCGACTTCGCGATCCATCGCCTCAATATCAAGCGCGATTTTGACCTTCGCGACGAAAGCCGAGCTGCCAATCGCAATGCCTTCCGACGAGCAAGCGTCTCGCACCGGCTCGACCGGCGGGATCAGACTTTCTATTCTAGACAATCTTCGGCCAATCGCTTCGCTTGCCTTCGCAACCTCTCGTCTTCCCCCAGGCGCTCCGAAAAGCGAGAAATCAAAGAACTCACCGTCGCCATGTCTCGACCCAAGCACCTCGCCACCTCTTTGAGCTTGCAACCTAGCAGTTGCAGCCCTTGCATAAATCGGGATAACGGCTGAGAACCGGCCTCGACTAGGAGATGAATATGATTGGGCATGGGGCAGTAAGCATAGACCGTTATGCCAATCGTCTCCGATATCGGCCGAGTCTTTCTAAATAGGCTCGGTAGTCGCTCCGGTTTAAAAACGTCTTCTGTCGATGGTTCCCGCGCACATCACGTGATACAAAACTCCGCGAGCCAACAGCCTGGGTCGCCTCGCCATGCATTCCCTCAACAGGAGTAATAAGAAATTGTCAAGATTGGCTAGAATAGAAAGTGTGACCCCAACCTGTTCTGACCTTTGTCGCGTTCTGCCTACGGCGATGTGTGATTGCACGACCTGGCCGGCTACGACTAAACTAAATAAAATTGACGCGTGAGCCAGAGACGCGACAAGGTGGGCACTCGGAGGAATGCATGAGAACCGTAACTTTTCTGAAGTCGCTATCGCGAATTGCGGCGATTTTTCTAATCGTAGGAAGCGTCGTGCACGCCGCCGCTCCGAGCTCCGGCAGCACTCCGAAGGCCAAAGCCACGTTTGCCGGCGGCTGTTTTTGGTGTATGGAACCACCGTACGACGAGCTTGAAGGCGTGATTTCCACGATTGCCGGCTATACCGGCGGCACTAAAAAGAATCCGACTTACGAAGAAGTCAGCGCCGGCACCACCGGCCACGCGGAAGCGGTACAGATCACCTACGATCCGACGAAAATCAGCTACGAAAAACTGCTCGATGTGTTCTGGCGCAACATCGATCCCCTGACCGCCAATGCGCAGTTCTGTGACTCCGGCAGCCAATATCGCTCCGCGATCTTTTATCATGATGAGGCGCAGAAGAACCTTGCGGAAGCGTCAAAGAAGCGTCTCCAGAGTCGCTTCAAGCAGCCGATCGTGACTGAAATCGTTCGCGCGACGGAATTCTATCCGGCCGAAGACTATCACCAGGACTACTATAAGAAGAACCCCATTCGCTACAAAATTTATCGCTACGGCTGCGGCCGCGACCAACGCCTCCAGAAGCTTTGGGGAACTGAAAATAAATGAAACAGTCGTAAAACTTGACCTCTGTGACGACTATCAGATTTCTATCTTCAACTGTCAACAAAAGACCCTTTGGTCGACCCCTTTGGTCTCTACGATAGGCCTCGCCGCGCCGCAAGGTCTCGTCCATATCATGGAGTCGTCTGGCGTTTGTCGGCCCGATAATCAAAAAATCCGGATCGCTTCTGGCGGCGACCGCTTCCCTGATCTTCGAGACCATGAATTCCGGTGGAACCAGGTGTTCGACGCCAACGTGATGGTGGAACCTTCGGGGAAGTAGCTGATCTTCGAGCTCGATCGCGTCGAATTCCGCGGCTTCGGACAGCGCGATCGTTCGGTGCATGTGCGCCGGATCGCCCCAACCGCCGCCCGAATCGAGAACAATCGGCAATTTGCACACGGTTCGCATCTCCCGCCACCTGCGCCATTTCCGGAAGCGTCAGATTGGCTTCCGTTACGCATTTCTGCCACCCTAGCGATCCGCCGCTCAGATAGAGCGCTTTAAAACCCGCTTCCTCGGCGAGCCACGCCATGATCGCATTGAGCGCGACCGGAGCGATGAGATCGGTACCTTCGATGAGCATCTTCAACCGTTCCATCACGAACCTCCTTTCACAACACCGCCTTCTGTGCCTCTAACTCGAGTTATTTCAGTTAGTCAACAACGTTCCCTTTTACACTTTTACAGCGCGATCGTTTCAATCCACTGGATTTCTTCGGTGGAGAGTGCGAACTGTTCGGCTTGGAGGTCTTCTTTCATATGTTGTTGGCTCGTGGTTCCGGTCAACGGCAGCATCCCGATTTGCATCGCAAACCGAAAGATGATCTGTGCGGGACCAGCACCTAACCGTTGGGCGATGGCGTGAATTTCTGGATCGGCAAGGACTGCTCTATTAGCGGTTAACAGCGAAAAGCCTTGATAGATGATGCCATGGGCTTGGCAAATCTCCCTAACCTCTTGGTCCCATCCGAGCGCAGCAAAACAGCGGTTTTGCACTACCATGGGTTTATGATTTGCCTGTTCACAAAGCTGTGTCAGTTGACCGGCCGTGACATTGCTGATGCCAATCATTTTGGTTTTCCCTGATTGATAGAGTCCTTCCATGGCCGCCCACACCTCCCAGTCCGCTTCCCCCAAACCCCGCCTCTGATGAGGTCCGTGTAAGACATAGGAGTCGACATACTCGGTGCAGAGGTGGATCAAGGAGCTGTCGAAGGACTGTCTTACCTGGGTCGTTAGATCGGCCGAGGCATCGTAGGGGGTTCGATGGTCTTGGCCATCGACCGAAGTAAACTTGGTTTGGAGAAACAGGGTGTTTCGCTTGATCCCTTTCTTCTCGAGCGCCTGCAAGGCTTCACCCACCAGAGCTTCCTGGTAATGGATCAGTTGATTGGCCGTGTCGATGGCCGTGAAGCCTGACGCCACGGCTAATTGCACCAGTTGCTTAGTGGCCTCTTTTTTCCACGCCGTGCCATACATAAAAGAAGGAATAGGAACGTGGTTATAGGCCGTCAAGGTCATGATGTTTCCTCCAATTCTAATGCTGCTGCCCATGCTACGCGGCTCCTGGCTCTCACCACCACGGGACTTCGCTCATTTCTGTGAGCGCTCGGGGCCTACCACCGGAATTTTTCCGGTTTCAAAATCCGTCGGTCCCAGATGCGAGGGGCGTAAGCTCAATGTGTACCGTTTTATTACCCTGGAGGCGATGCGCAAGCGGCACAAGGACGCCGTGCAGGATTGGGTACTTCTTATTTAGCGCGTGGCTCGCGTGATCCGATTCACTACCACCAAGCACTCGCGCGCGAGCACCGATCGCCGGGCCGGTGGGTTTACCGCGAACAGTGGAAGGCGCAATTTCGACCGTGGGATTGTTTCGGATGCGCTTCAATTTCCAAGCCGTATCAAAAGTGCGCACAAAAGCGCGGTCACCGTCAACGACGATGTTCATCGGCGTGCCGACCGGAGTACCGTCACGACGATACGTGGTGAGCAAAACCGTTCTCTGATGCACAAACGGATTGAAAGCACCCAGCATCTATAACTGAGCCTAGCGCGATTTCGGATCGCTACAATAGGCGGACCCGAGTTCCACCGCATCTAGAGATGCTAAAGTCAGATGCTAACGGGGGCATGTTGCGGGGTCACATTGAACCGCCAGCAGGCAATCGCTGAATCAACAACTTGCACTGGTGCGACCCGGGTGTCTCTGGTCGTTGTCCGGTACTTGGCTGGAGTTATGGCTTGGGTGCTGAGGAGGTGGGCGAGATAAGTGCTGCGCTCTCGCGGTCAAGATCGCGTAAGGCATTCTGGATTAAGTCGACTTCCCTAGCTTCAAAAAAAGGTTCCCCACATTGCGTGCATACCCATGCGGGGATAGCGTCCCAAGAGACGTGATACCCGTTACGATCCAAACTAAACGGAGCCGTGCCGCACTTCATCCAACCTTTGCAATGAATGCATTCCATATTCTAACGCCTCCGTCCCGACCATTGAGCCGGATCAGGAAGATATGCCGTGATTATAGCCAAATATTCGTCTTCGGCGAACACACCACAGGCACTGCGCGGCCGGCGTTACCGAAGCCCAGCATTAAACAGCTATGGCCGCGAGGATCGTTCGGATAATCGTCAATCAGCTCACCTTGCGTAACTACGAGCTCTACTTCCTTGGAACTTATCATGCGTTGCGGACGTGACATCTGACGAATGGCGTGCGCCAGGAACAACAACCGTTTTTGCGCTGCGTCCCGAACGTCTTCCAGAATCGCCATTAAATTACTCGCATATCAGCCGTTTAGGCAAAATGGAAGTAACGCAGTCTCGCACGTTCTTCTAACGAGTAGCGGCTTGTTTCGACGTTTTGAGAATTCTCAAAACGCGCAATTTTCTCCGTTCGAATCTGACATTAAAGCCTTGAACCCTTCGAGGGACTCAGGGCAAGCTTTTGAACCTTGAACCGCCGCCAGGCTTTGAACGACTGGAACTTAGCCGAAGCGGTGAAACTACTGGAACTATTGGAACCAGATTAACTTTTGTCGACTGGAACGTTTGGAACTACCCGTCAGCCTGCTATTGAACCCTTGAACTTTTGAACCGGTCCCGGTTTTAACGTCTTGAACGAAGCGCAGCGGTATAACAATAACTCTGCTCATGGTGAGCTTGTCGAACCATTGGAACGGACCGACCCCCATGATGAATGGAGCACAGCGGTTGAACGTTTTGAACGAAGCGGAGCGGTTGAGCGATTGGAACGTGTTTCGGGTGTATAGAATTCTCGGCACGAATCGCTTCTAACATATGCGCAGACGCGTTCAACGGAAAAGTAACCTGTCCCTTTTTCTCTGCTCTTCCCTATAAAAAAGTTTCCGATTAACATGAGGTGACCATGCCGGGATTCATCATCAACCGCCGCTCTCGAGCTCGACTGCTCACTTTGCTTTTAGGCATTCTTCTGATTGCTGGCCCTGCTTTCGCGCAGCAGAAACCCAAGCTGCGCCAGCTCAGGATCGCATTGCCGAGTCACTCGGTGAGCTCCACGGCGATTTATGTCGCGCGGAGTCTGGGCATCTTCGAGAGTTACGGCTTCGATCCGCAAATCCTGGTTCTTGAGCCCCGCGCTGCCCTCGCAGCTCTGTTGACCGGCGATTTGGATTTCTATACGGCCGCCGGCACCGTCGGCAGAGCCGCTCTGCGCGGTGTACCGGTCCGCGTGGTCATGATTTCATTTAACCGGTCGGATCTGGTGCTCCTGGCGTCAAAGGAGATTACCAAAATCGAGCAGCTCCGCGGCAAAGCTCTGGGCGGTTACACCGCGCAAGCATCGGTCAATGTGATTCTCGAGGAATTGTTGCGGATCAAGGGACTGCGACCGGAGGACTACAGTATTCTCAACGTTGGCACGGCGCGGGCCGCGTCGCTGATCAGCGGCAACGTTCCCGCCGCGGTCGTCACCGGCACAGAGGCGGCCCGTCTGGTGAAGCTCGGCTTTCACGTCCTGGCACGGGCATCCGAGTTCGACCTTCCATCAGGCGGACTTGGCACGGCCGTCGCCGGACTGCAGAACAAGCGCGACGTCCTGCGCGCGGCGGTCCACGCTTGCCTTGACGGCTTGCGCATCGCAGCTGCGCAAAAGGAAAAGGTGCTGCCGATCTACATGAAGCAATTCGCGCTCAGTCAGGATGAGGCAAGCTTCGTCTACGACAATGTCCGGGGATCGTGGGCGCTCGACGGGAGACCGACAGCCAACGCGCAAAAACTGGACGCTGAACTGACACAGCGCAACATGGGATTGAAGGAACCTGCAAAGCCCGAGCAGATCTATGATTTCTCGCTGCTGGACGAGTTGGCGAAGAAGTAGTTTCTTTGTCCCAGAGCGAGGCTACGGGTGGCAGTTCATTCAAGGTCGACTGGAACCGTCTGTTTTCGGAATCACGAGTCACTACCCACGAATCACGTCCACGGCTTTTCCCCTCGAGGATACGACTTTAACGTTGCACGATTTCGGCGAGCCATGCGGCTGACTTGACGTCATTTTGCATTGACATTAGAACTCATAGTCAGCTATTTCCGCAGGGAGCGTGGAACTAAATATGGCGGCGACCGAGTTGTAATTGTGAAGAAGTTATAAAGGGGAACAGGCTAGCGGATGAGGTTTTTTGCGTTTATTCGTTCACGAGCGGGATCTGATTCGGCTCACAATTTGGCCACGCTCGTTCTCGAGCCGCTTTGTTGAAATCCGCTCATTGCAATCCAGCAAAATGATTGTTTGCATCTAAGGAATTGAACCCTCCGCGCATGTCTTTTAAAAAATGGGCATACTGAAGGGAGCACGTGCGACGATGGGCAAGAGCCATTCCTCCAACTGCGCCCGGCCAGCGGGCGCGTTCCTCCGGACCATCGGGCTCGCTGCCGGCTTGGCAGCGCTCGGCACAGGCCCCATCGAGACGGCACACGGCCAAACCGTCGCCAATCCGATGAGACCCATCCCCATCCCCGCGCAGGTTCCGGCCAAGGACGGCGTGGCGCAGATTCCCGACACCCGTCTCTGGTACTGGGACACGGGCGGGCAGGGCGTGCCGATCGTGCTTCTGCATCCGGCGACCGGCAGCGCGCTGATCTGGGGTTACCAGCAGCCGGTATTAGCGAAGGCCGGCTACCGCGTTATCGCCTTTTCGCGGCGCGGCTACTACAACTCCGCGCCCTTCGACCCGAACAATCCTGGTATCGGCTCCGAGGACCTTCGGCACCTCGCGGATGTCCTGGGCCTTGGACGATTTCATGTGGTGGCGTCAGCGGCCGGCGGCAGCATCGCGTCGGACTTCGCGTTCTCTTACCAGGACCGGCTCCTGAGCCTGACCATTTCCAGCAATTCCTTCGGGGTGCGCGACGGCGAGATCGCCAAGGCGGCGGCCTTCATTCGCCCCAAGGGCTGGGAGCAGATGCCGGCCGAATTTCGCGAGCTCGGTCCGTCATACCGAGTGGCGAACCCCGAAGGCGTGAAGGCGTGGGTAGAGCTCGAGCACAAGGCGCTGATCGGGCGCGAATTTCGGCAAACGCTCAAGAATGAGATCACGCAGGCGAGGCTCAAGGAGCTCAAGCTGCCGACGCTGCTGATTGCCGGCACTGCGGACATGTCGACGCCGCCGTCGATCTCGCGGATGATCGCGGCCGAGATTCCGAACAGCCGGCTGGCGCTGATGCCCGAGGCCGGGCACTCGACGTACTGGGAGCAGCCGGAGATCTTCAATCGCGCCGTGCTCGACTTCATCGGTGGCCAGTCGAAATAGCGCGAAGGCTTCACAACCTTGGTGTGGGAGAAGGTGCAGTAAGCGGGGGCGTCAAAAAGGGGACACGCTACTTTTCTTTTTGGTCCGCGGCCGCCCGCGCGGACGTAAGGTACTTCCGAGTCCAAACATCGACGCCATCTCCACTTGCCAGTCTCTTTTTTTTGACCGGTCGTTACCGGTTGCATGTTTCTCTTTTCATTTGCTTCAGCAAGCAGGTTCGTTATTAACATACATTTCGACGCTTCCAGAATTCCGGAAACGTCGAAGTCCGCCATGTTATTGAATCCGGCAAACGATTGGAACGGAGCGAAGCAGCATAACAATAACTCCGCTCATGGTGAGCTTGTCGAACCATTGGAACTATGGGAACGGACCGGTCCCCGTAAGGAACGGAGCGCAGCAGTTGAACTGCTTGAACTGACTGAAACGGTTGAACGATCTGTTTCTTACTGTTGCCTATTGCCTGCTGCCCAATGCCTATTTGTCGCGGCATAAGGAGAAGGTCGCGCGAAACTCTCGTCACGCCAGAAGCCGCTGGATGGTGGCACTGAAGACGCCCTCGAACTCGGCGTCCGACCAAGCTCTCGCTTTCAGCGCGGCGACTGTGTCCTTCTCGGCATTCGGCACATGTGGCGCGTCCGTGCCGAAAACCAGTGTGTTGGCACCCCAAGTTGCGCGAGCGCATTCCAACGCCGGAGCGTGAATGCACGCGGTGTCGAAGTAACAGCGGCGCAAATAGTAACTGGGCGGATGAGGACAGCTGGAGAATCGTTGGTAGCCGCGATCGATGCGGTCCAAGATCATCGCCAAACCGCCGCCGAGATGCGACCAAACCACCTTTACGCTAGGGCATTCTTCGAGAGTGCCAGAAAGAGCGAGCTTGGTCGCCGCCATCGCGGTTTCACCCGGATATCCGACGGACAGAAAGGTTCCCGGATCGTTCTGCGGCGCATCGCACGGATAGGTCGGATGTACGAGCACCATGAGTTTACGGCCGCTCATCTCGCGCCAAAAGGCTCGGAGCTCGGGCGCATGTAACTGAAAGTCGCCAACATTGGTTGCGATGCCTACGCCGGCGGCGCCCATCCCGAGAGCGCGATCCAACTCTTCTACCATCTCACCATGCTTAGCGCACGGCAGGACCGCGACAAATCGAAAACGAGTCGGGTACTGTCGGCAAACCGCGGCAAGCCCGTCATTGACAAAGCGCGCAGCCGCGGCGTCGCCGGAACCGGCCCAACCAATATTCAGCGCTCCCACAGAAAGTATCGCCATACCGATGCCTGCTTCGTCCATCGACGCCAGCCGCCTGGGCAAATCGTCCTGGTCCGCGGGCATGGACATGACGTGGCTGCCGCGGTAGAGCAGCGACTGGCCGCGCGGATTATCAACGAGCTTGAAGTCAGCGCGGCTCTTGATAACTTCCGTGAAACAGCCCGCGGGATAGACGTGCGCGTGCACGTCGATAATTTGCCGACTGGTCATCGGGAATTATTCGCCATCAATTAGCATCCGAACTTTATCCGGCAGCTTGGCAGTCTTTTATCAGCTGCAGCACGTAGTCGGGCTTCAGCGGCAATTTTTTGACTTCGACACCCAACGCATTGGACACGGCGTTCGCCAATGCAGCACCGGCCGCCGTGATGCCGCCTTCGCCAGCTCCTTTGACGCCGAGCGGATTATGGGGGCTCGGAAAGTCTTCGGTTGAGATAAGCTGCGCTTTGGGTATCTCCATTGCGGTCGGCAATAAATAATCCATGAAGTTCGTCGACAATGGTTGGCCGTCTTCGTCATAGACAAACTCTTCCAGCAGCGCGCCGCCGATTCCTTGCGCCAGACCGCCCGCCATTTGCCCTTCGATGATCATGGGATTGATCTTGCGTCCAATGTCTTCAGTCACGAGATAATCGAGAATCTTGATTTTGCCGGTCTCCTTGTCAACTTCCACTTCCGCTATGTGCACGCCGTAAGGAAACGGCCGTTTATCCGTGGCGAAAAAATCTTCCTCGGAGATCCCGGGAGTCATGCCGTTTTTTAGCGCCGCACCGGGCAACGCCAAACGCGCGAGATCTTTAAAGCTGACAGCGCGTTCCGGCGCGCCGCGGGCGACGACGCGGCCATCGCGTAGGATCAGGTCGGCGGTATCGATTTCCAAGTTAGCCGCTGCCAGCCGCAAGAGTTTGTCTTTGACTTTACGTGATGCGCCGACCGCGGCGCTACCGGCCATGACGGTGGAACGGCTGGCGTTGCTGCCGTTGCCGTACGGAACTTTCGCCGTATCGCCGTGCACGACGCGCACATTTTCAATGGCGACTTGCAGCTCATCGGCAACGATTTGGCTCAGCGCCGTCGCGATGCCTTGGCCAACCGAGTTACAGCCGGAGTAAAGGACGACCTGGCCGGCATTGTCAACTTCGACACGGGCGTACTCCCATGGGCCGATGCCGCTGGTTTCGACGAAGCAGCCGATGCCGACGCCGACAGCGCGGCCTTCGAGCTTTGCGGCGGCGCAGGTGGCCTTGAGATCTTCATAGCCGAAGCGCTCCAGCGCGCGCTCGAACTGGCCGGGGAAATCGCCGGTGTCATAAACCATGGAGTGAAACGGATGCTTGCCGAGATCACAGGGCATTTCTTCATGGCGGATCAGGTTGCGTCTTCTTACGTCCGCGGGATCGAGCTTCAGGCGGTGCGCAACCATATCCAATAACCGTTCGCGGACAAAATTTGCTTCGTAACGCCCCGGGCTTCGGTAGGTCCCCACCGGTGTCTTGTTGGTCAGGACGCAGAAAACGTTACAGCGATAGTTTTTTACCCGAAACGGACCGCGCAGCATGGCCGAAGCGGCGATGGCTGGGACGCCGCCGTGGGTGCGCGTGTAGCTGCCCATGTCGAAAAGGATCTCGGCATCCATCGCCAAGATCGTGCCGTCTTTCTTTACGCCGATTTTTACCCGATGTTCCTGCTGGCGCGACTGATTCATTGCCTTGAGGTTCTCCGAGCGGTCTTCGATCCAGCAAATCGGTTTGCGGAAATGCATGGCGGCGAAGGGAATCAGAAAATCCTCCGGATAGAATTCACCGCGCGCGCCGAAACCACCGCCGACTTCAGGCTCGATGAAATGGATGCAGCTCTGCGGCAGGCCGGTGAGCTCGGAAAGAATGCGCCAATTGGTATGGGTCATCTTGGTCGGCCCCCACATCGTCAGGAGACCGCGTCCCTCGTCCCACTCGGCTACCAAGCCGCGGTTCTCCAGCGGCACGGCAGAGTGACGTTGCGTCGAGAATTCCTCCTCGATGATCAGGTCGGCGTCACGGAAAGCTTCATCGACATCGCCGACATCGACCTGAAAGTTGGCGGCGACGTTGTTCGGAGTCGCGTCGTGGAGCCGCGGCGCGCCCGGTTTCATGCTTTCGCTCGCGTCGATGACAGCGCCCTGGGCGGCGTATTCCACGTCGATCCATTCGAGAGCATCTTCGGCGAGGTAACGATTCTCAGCCACGACCACGGCGACGGGTTCGCCGACGTAACGCACTTTCGTCGTCGCAATCGGCGTTTGTTGCGACCTCTCCAAGCCGGGAATCACTCCGGTGCGCATCGGAATGGTTTTGAGTCCCGGCATGTCGGCGGCCGTGAGGACGCCGAGGACGCCGGGCAATTTTAACGCCGCCGCCGCATCTATTTTAACAAGGCGCGCATGCGCGTGGGTGCTCCGCAGAATTGCGGCATGCACCATGCCGGCGCGGTGAATGTCGCCGACATATTTGCCGATGCCGCGCAAAAGCCTCACGTCCTCCTTGCGCTTAACGCTTGAACCGATGTAGGGCATTGAAGTTCTGTCCTGTCTTATCTATTCCCTCACCCTAGCCCTCTTCACGGGCGAGGGAATCTGAATGCAATCTAGGTTCGCCGCTCACTCAAGGTTTTCGCCGCTTCGTGGATCGCGGTGACGATATTTTGATAGCCGGTGCACCTGCACAGGTTACCGCTGAGCCATTCGCGAATCTGCTCTTCGCTCGGATGCGGTATCTCCTTTAATAAGGCTTCCGCGGTGAGCAGAATTCCCGGCGTGCAAAAGCCGCACTGCAGGCCGTGCAGCTCCCAGAACTTTTCCTGGAGCGGGTGCAACTCAGTGGCGTTCGGCGCCATGCCTTCGACGGTTTTTAGCTCGGCCCCGTTGGCTTGCACGGCGAAGAGCAAGCAAGAACGCACGGGCTCGCCATTCAATAAGACCGTGCATGCGCCGCAAACACCCTGCTCGCAACCGACGTGCGTCCCGGTGAGTCCGAGATCGTCGCGCAAGAAATCGGTCAGAAGCTTGCGCGGTTCTACCGCGCCGGTGTATTCCCGTCCGTTGATGGTTAGGCATACCTGCCGGGTGCTCATCGCAAAGTTCCTTTCATCGAATCACTTGCGCGTTGTGCCGCCTGTGTAAGCGCGCGGCGGGCCAATGCCGCACAGGCGGCGCGACGATATTCGGCGCTGGCGTGAATGTCCGAATCCTGTTCCAGGTTCTCAGTTGCGCGTTGCGCCGCGTCGCAAAACAGCGCTTCTGACGGCCTTTCGCCGACCAGAGATTCTTCCGCTTTGCGCGCCCGAATCGGCGTGACCCCGGTGAGCGCAAGGCGCGCGTACCGGATATCCCCCTTCCCATCTACAGCAAGAAGCGACGCAGAGCCGGCCAGCGCGAAATCGCCGTATCGCCGACTGACTTCCTGATACGACCAGCCCGTGTTCGCTGGTAGTTCCGGGACACTAATCTCCGTCAACAGCTCTTCCGGTTGCAGCGCGGTGGTCATGGTGGAAAGAAAAAAATCTTCGGCGCGCACGGAGCGTCGGGTCGTCTTCGCGCGCAGGAGCATTGAAGCGCCTAGCGTTACCATTGCCACCGGCAATTCAGCGGAAGGAAAGGCATGCGCCAAACTGCCGCCGACCGTGCCACGGTTGCGTATTTGGATATGGCCAATAAAGGCCGCGGCGTCGCGCAGCAGTGGCCAACGCCTGGCAATCTCAGCCGAGCGTTCGAGCTGGCGCTGGCGGGTCGTCGCGCCGATGCGCAACACGGCATCCTCCGCGCTCAAGTAGCTCAGTTCGTCGACACCGTTCAGATCGATTAGATGCGCCGGCCGGATGAGACGAAAATTCATCAGCGGTACAAGACTCTGGCCGCCGGCGAGCGGCCGCGCTTGATCGCCGAACTGCGACATCAAGCCCAGCGCTTCATCGATGGAGGTCGGATCGTGGTAATCAAATTTTGCCGGTTTCATGTTCGAGCAGCTTATATCGTGTTCGTGGTGGAATGACGAATTGCCGCATCGTCGCCGTGTTGGGCGATGACGGCCGCACGTTATTCTTGGACGCTTGCCTGAGCCGCGGTTTGTTCATCGCTAGGCCGAAGCCAGCGTGTGATTCACCGTGATGCGCTCCGCGCGGTAGAACTCGCCGAGAAAGTCTTCGCCGTCTTTGTAAGTCCTGTTCGGCACCAAGCGCGCGGCAAATGACATCGGTAGCGGATCGATATCGAAAGGATACGGACGCAGGACCGCCTTGTTTTCGCCGACTGTGTCAATATTGATTTTCACCGCGGATTGGCCGTGTTTCGTCGGCACGTCGACATCATTCAGCGAATTTGTCGGGCCGAGCTTGCGCGCCTTGCTGTTCAACGGATAACGGTTGCAGACAAACTGCGCCAATTGATCGAAGACCTCCATATATTCATAGTTGGTCCACACCTGCTCGTCGGAGGCATATCGCTTGAATTGTTCCGATCGCTGGAGCTGATCCAATAGCTTTAGCCGCAGATCCTCCTGGTGATCGACGTACGCCTTCACCCGAGGGTCACCGGTGCGGTCGGGAGGATAGCTGTACTTGCCATAGCCGGCGTTCATCAGCGCGACTCCGTGCATCGCCATCAACATCGCCGCGTAGGGATCACGGCTCAGGACCCGGTCGACTGAGTTTCTATAGAAATCGAGCCGGAGTTGTCCGAGATATTTGAAACTGCCGTCGTGGTAGTCCAGCGGCAATCCTTTGTCATTGAGCGTCGATGGCTTCATTTCCCACTCCCACCAGCCGATATCATGCTCGGTGGCGGCCAATACGACGGAAGAATAAGGCTGCGGCCGATCGAAGTGTTGATTGCCCCAATGAGCCGCGAAGTAGCCTGCCACTCGCGAGTGGTCGATCTGCAGCGCCAAGATGATCCGCGCATCGTCGTAGGGATAGGCCATCATAACTTTTCTACCTCCGCGAAGTTAACTTGCCCCGATTCCGAACCCCTGGCTGCTTACGGGTTCTTCCCTCATAGCTCGTTCCGCGTCTTATTGACAAACTGTGTGCATGATATCGGCACACTAAGAGCCACATCCGTCGGAAATCCCGCTTTGAACATTTTGAACGGAGCGCAGCGGTTGAACGATTTGAACGTCTTGAACCATCCCGTGGGTGCCTCACTTCACGTTTTCTCTCTGCAGGCGATCGGTAAACTGGGTCGTGATGAAAGATTCGAGATTCATCCTCCTAACCTCCGGATCGGTCTGGGCTAAGAAATCTCTGACGACCCGGATGCCGGCCAAAGGAGGAGAGGGGATATCTTTGAGCACTTTAGCGTTCATGTGCCAGGTTTCTTCTAATGCTTCGCGGTCATCAAGTTTCATAAAACGAGCGATAGCGCCGAGCGCCTGTTCTTTGTCCATCTTGTATAGGCGGATCGCTTTGACAAAGGCGCGGAGCACAGCATGAATCTCTTTCGGATTTTTTTCGACGGTCGATTGCATGACGACGAAGGCACCCGACGATGAGGGGAACCCCAGTTCGCCGAGGTCGGCGAGTTCGCGCAGCCCAGCCTTTCTCGCGACCAGGGTAAGCGGTGGCACGACAAAGGTCGACTGTACGTTATTGCTTCGAAGCGCGGCAAAACGAGCTGTTTGCGCACCGATCTGCAAGAGCGTTACATCTTTTTGCGCCTGCAGGCCGAACATCTCTAAAACTTTGCGAGCTCGAAAATCGCTATAGTCGCCAAAGCGATCGATGGCCAAACGCGTACCTTTTAATTCCGCAGGAGTCTTGATATTTGGCGCAGCGACAAACGAAGCGACTTCCTTGTCCGTCACACCGCCTACGAAACGTAGATCCGCGCCGTGAGCGGCGGCGCGGATCGGGCTCGCCGCCGCCACGATGGCCATGCGAATATCCCCCGAGATAAGCGCTTGTGAGATCTGCGGCCCTCCAATGTAAACGAACGTCGGGTGGATGCCTTCCTGCTCAAGCAGTTTGTGCTGCTCGATTAAACTGATGAAGGCGTAGGTGCCGCCGCGCGACACGTAGCCTATGGGAAAGTCGACTTGGGCTGCAGCCGGTTGAATAGGGCCAAGAATCAACAGCAGGGAAACATACAAAATTTGTTGAGCAATTATTTTTTTGTAGCGTTCCATTTACGTTTGAGTGATCCTTCCATTGCATTTTGACGTTTCTTGGGTCGGACCAGGCTATGTCTTTGCCATTTTCGGCGTTTCTCTCCCCCGCGATCGTGCTTGAACTTGCAGATCGTCTGTCTGCCAATCGGTAACGCATCCGATTACTACACTGCAATTACGGCTTAGGGATTTCTAGGTCTCTGCAAATCTTCTGAGCAAGAAATTCGTTAATTTCGCGATGACGGGGAACTGTGGAGACTTTTCCGCTCTTGCGGTTCACGTAGACACTGTGGTTACCACCCTCGCGTAAGAACTGAGCACCGTGCCTTTCTAAACGGCGGATCAGATCGACCCGCTTCATGAAATTCGAGCGAGTGGTTCTCGAATGACTGGCTTGTCGCGCAATGTTTCATTACTCAGTGCACGGTTCGCCTCCAGCACCAGCTGAACCGCTTCTCGTAGATTAGATCTGGCTTCATCAAGGGTATCGCCCTGCGCATTCGCCCCAGGCAATTCCTCCACAAAAGCGATATATCCCTCGGAAACTTTCTGGAAGACTGCAGTCAGCTGCTCTTTCATAGTGGCAACCTCGTTAGCGAACCACACTATAACAGATTTGAAAGCGGGAACCCAATGCGGCGGCTGCCGGTCGCCGGTGATTTGTTGGGAGACAGAATCCGGACTTTTCAGGCTTTCGTCAACCGCTCCCTAAGATCGAATCCGCCCAAGATCTTCGTCGCCAGGATCACCTCTTCCTGTCACCATCGGTTCGTCGATCCACCACGGCAATGTCGGCACTAGGCGCTCCCGTCCAGCCTACCTTTACGAATCTAGAATGTCCCCTTTTCTTCTTCTCTGGAATTCCTAAACGATTTGAACGGAGCGAAGCGGTGGAACGATTGGAACGTTTTGAACGTCTGGAACGGACCGATCCCTATGATGAACGGCCGCACCCTGGGCGGTCTGGAACGCGCGTAGCGCTGGAACTGTTGGAACCGATGGAACCGTATGTCTCCGAACAGAGCAAAAGTCTATCCGTTGACAGTTCGCTCAGGATTCTGGCAAACCAATGATTCAATAAGGCTCCCAACAAAGACCGCGCGGATCTCGGCACAAAAGATTGAAGATTGCGTTCGATCATTTTAACCGTGTCAATCATTCTCGATGGACAAGACTTGTTTGACTGTTATTTACCCTGCATCTTTCGAATATCGTGCATGCAAAAGGAGGCGAATCCGTGACCATCAAAGGAATCGTGTTTCTGCTGGCATTGGCGCTCTGTTCTACTGGATATCATGCAATAGCCCAGTCACCGGATCAGGAACAGCAACGATCCGGTAAGCAACTTCGCTCGCCCGATGTCGTTTTTGTCCCAACGCCCTATGAAGCCGTGGAGGCGATGCTCAAAGTCGCCAAGGTCGGCAAGAGCGACGTGGTGTATGATCTCGGTTCGGGCGACGGGCGCATCCCCATCATGGCGGTGCAAAAGTACAATGCCGCACGTGCCATCGGCATCGACATCAATCCCGAACGCATCAGGGAAGCAGAGGCGAACCTCAAGGCCGCGGGTGTCGGCGACCGCGTGCGTTTCCTGAACGAAGATTTGTTTGAAGCGAATATCGGCGACGCTACGGTGGTGACGCTCTACCTGCTGCCGAGCCTGAATGTTAAATTGCTGCCGAAACTTTTAGCCGAATTAAAGCCCGGGACCCGTATTGTCTCGCACGCCTTCGAGATGGGCAGTTGGAAACCCCAGCAGACGCTGAGCGCGGGTGGAAGCACGGTCTATTTCTGGACCATTCCTGCCAAGGGAACGCCAGAATATGCGGCTGCCGCTGAAGCGGCAAAGCAAAACTAAAGGATTGCGCCGCTACGATTCTGAAGCAAATAGGAGGGAAATAGTGTCGGCTTCGTATTGCCAGCGAACGTGTGGAAGTTCCTGCCGAATCTGTCCTTGAACATTTGAACCCTTCCACTCACTCAGGGGCAGGCTTTTTTGAACTTTTAAACGGCCGCACCCTGGGCGGTCTGGAACGCGCGCAACGCTGGAACTGTTGGAACCGATGGAACCGTATGTCTCCGGTAACGTCTTGAACGGAGTGAAACGATTGAACGATTTGAACTTCTTGAACGGTTCGCTTCTGACTTGTCCGTTGTCGCGATTAATGACGTGGTAAGCGTAACCGCTCTGTTGTCCTCGTGGAATCCTCGGAACGAACGGCTTTAACACACGCGCACTCGACCTTTCAACGGAAAAGTAGCCTGTCCCGTTTTCTCTGTCTGGCTATTGCTGACTAACGCTTCTCTCCCCACGGGACAGGAACCGAAGAACTTCTCGAATTGACGACTGCCGCCATGTTTCCGCCGGTTTTTCTTAAGCGGTGAGGCGGCCCTGTGGTTGGCACTTGAATAGTCTCTGCGTCTAGGCGGGTTTTGCCCGACTCCGCCTCCTCGCCCAAACATCTGGGCGACTTCACCCCGTGAGGGCGCTGTTGTAAAATTGTCAGTTTTTTGATTCGCACGGTGCCTGTTCCGAACGTTTGGCTTAATGTGACACTCAGCAGTTTACGTTTGTTGTATATCGAATAGGAAGTCTGGGCAGGTTTTCGGTAATGTTTGCCGGTCGAGACTCATACGTTCGCCCACCAACCGTCCTGGCACCGACTATGCTTCTACCGTCGCTTAACGTTGATGCGATGACCTGAATACCCGACGTGGTCACCATGGGTATCAGCGAGCAAGTGGTGAAACCGGCAACGCGAGTTGTCGGTTTTTTTTGGCCAAAACGGCACGGAAGGAGATTTCGCTATGGATCAACAAAATATCTCTTTAATGATCGGACTCTTTCTCTTAATCGGCATTCGCTATTTATTTCTATATGTCTGGCGAACAAAGCGCGCATCCCGTTTGCCAAAGAAGGCGTATCCCCTGTGTTGCTTAGTGGTCTGCGGAAGCGCGTTCGCCGCCGGGTTTTTCCTTGCAAGCGTGATGATCGACTCTACCTTTTCTGCTCTGGGCTATGCTTTCCAGTGGGATCGCGAAACCTCCGCGCTGGCGGCAAAGGCAGCTGTCAACCTGATGGCAGTGCTGGCCGCATCTCTGGCGGGCGTATGTGTGTTAAGAAAAGTAATCCACTCGGCGGCAATTCGTGATTCTTGATCACGGTTCAGCGGCATGACGTTAGATGTCTTATGCCGATTTTAGGTCACAAGCGCACGGGGTCAAGCATCACAAAAACGTCCGATACTGAGACGATAAGACATCTTTCAGGTCGAGAGTTGCCCTTCCTTCACCTCGTATCCGCACTTCGCTATTGACCAATGCTCTTACGGCGAGCAGACCGGTGTTGCTGCTGCGCGACGTTCTCTGTGATGAATGATCAGACAAATCTTAGTCCTTAATTCAATTCGCGGCACTGCGTCGCACAGGCACAGAGTCCGCGACGCTGCACACATCGGACATGGCTCTATTATTCTTCGGTGACCAGTCAACTTCAGGGCTCACA
>WNGE01002178.1_pt1 | contig 24278 bp, 28 predicted proteins | sample 5400651 | NCBI WGS metagenome assembly WNGE01 (sample SAMN13153370, study PRJNA577476) | soil metagenome | isolation source: 60 cm soil or saprolite under grassland replicate 2 | place: USA:California | collected 2016-06-15
GGCACTGGGCCTCCAGCGCCGCCGCCTGGTCACGGTCCATCCGGATGACCTTGCCATCACGAGTGATCACCTGCGTGTAGCCCAGCTCGAACGCCAGGTCGGTCAGCGCAGTCCCGGGCCAGCTGTGCCAGTGACGATCACTTTCGCGGTAATGGATGGCCCACCTGTCGCTTGAGTCCGGTGTGAAGCTCCGCATGACGCGGTACCTCCCATTGAGCGCTTGACGATCAGGTCTTCCCAAGGGCACGGAGGTCCGCGCCTCGCCGGCCGCATGTCCCCTGGCGGACGCGCCGCGCCGACATCAGTCGTCACCTGTCCGGCCGTCGTGATGGCCGTGCCGTTGAACGATGTGGCTATACACGGCCCGGAGCGGCTGGGCAGGCCCCGGGTCTGGTCAGGCGCCGACGTTGAATCGCTTGAGTCCGTTGCGGGCGGCTCTCTTGCCGAGGTTCCTGCCGAGATCCTTCTCGGCTTCCTCAAGTATCCGGTTCTCATCCGGTGACAGATCCGGATTATTCTCCCCGAGCCTAATGCGGCGTGCGGGGAAGCCGGTCTGCTGCCACCACAAATCGAATGTCATATCATCAAGCCAGAGACTGTAAACCACCGGCTGGCCGATATTGTCGGCACCCCCGGAATGCCTGCTGATCAGCCGTGCCCTGCGGTAGATGACCTTGTTCCCGCTGCGGAAGATCCTCGCCTTGGTGCATTCAATCTCGTCCGGGCCATATTTTCCCCGCGCGGCTTCCTCTTGGTACTGCTCCAGGTACGGCCGCAGCCTCGCAGCGCGGGCGGCCCGCTCTTCGGCCTGGCGGGCTTGCTCGGCGGCCTGCTGTTGCTCGCGTTCCTGCTGGCGGCGTTCTTCCTCGAAGCCCTTCCTAATTTCGTCCTCGATGTCCATGTCCATGCCGTGCGCCGTACCTCCAGGTAAGCAACCGGTATGCCCGAAAGGTAACCTGGTCAGCTCTGGAGGCCCCGCGTGACACGCCCGGCGGCGGTAGTGAGATTTACCTGCCCTGGGCGGCTCCGGCAGTGTTACCGCACCGCCACCTGTTTCCGCGAGGTGTTCTTGGCCCCACCTCGCTTGCGCGCGAATGCGCGGCGCTGCCGTTGCGATGATGGGCGGATGGCAAGTGCGCAGGATCGCCGGGCCGCGCGTGTGCTGGCCGGGAAGGCGGCCAGCCAGGCCGGGCGCGCGTCCGGCCGGCAGCCGCTGCGGGCCGCGCTGATGTGGGTGACGCGGGGGCGGCTGGGCCGCCGGCGTGGCTGGCCGGTTGTCCCGGTGCTGGGCACGCCCTGGCAGGACACGGTGTCGGCGGAGCGTACCGGCTGGCGTCAGCGCGCGGCCTTCCTCGGCGGCACCGACGTCTTCGCCGTGGACTACCAGATCTGCCGCCGCTGCGGGCTTGGCTGGGTGGAGCAGCCGTACACGGTCCCGCAGTTCCAGCGGTGCGGCCTGGCCGCCGCGGGCCTCGCGGCCTTACGTGCCGAGAATCCGGGCTTGCACTGGCACACCCTCGGCGGGCACTTCCCCGACTCTGAGCCCTTCTGGTCGGCGGCCGGCGCCGGAGTCGCCGGCGGCTACCAGCAGCGGGAGATGTGCCCGCACCGGAACCCTGGTTAGCAGCCGGGCCACCGCATGCCGGGGCAATCACCGCGCCCTTGCACGGCCCCGCGTGGGGTCTTGCAGGCCAGCCGCCAGGACACGCCCAGGTCCCGCAGTGCGGCCAGGACGCGCCGTACCTCGGCCCCGGTCCCGGCAGTCGCGGCCCGCGAGCTGAGCAGCTGGCCAGGCCCGCCTTCCTGACTATGTCATCCACTCCCAACGAATTAGATGTTCAACTTTTGATGTCGTTTTGCGATAGTTGATGTGGCTACAGTGCAAGGCGCTCTTGGTAGTAGGAGGACACATGGCGGTGCGCATCAAGCTCGGCGAGTACCAGACGGTCAGCGGCGACTGGCTCGGCCGCGACTACATCGGCTGCTTCCCGCGGATGACCGAGACCGAGGCGTGGGAGGCCGGCCGCGGGGTGTGGAAGATGAACCGGGCCCGGGCCGCCGCCGAGCGGTTTGCCCTCATCACCGGCATGGGCAAGGTGCTCGCGGTCGCGGAGATCGGCGGCGTCACCCAGCATGGTGACCGGATCGCCCTCGACGGACGGCCGCTGCCGGCCGGCCACCCGGTCTACGACGCCTATATCGGCCGGCCGGATCCGCTGGCCAACCAGTCACAGAACTCCATCACCTACGGAGACCTCCCCGAGGAAGCCGCGTTCCGCACCCGGCCGTGCGCCTGCGGCTGCGGCGAGACAACCGGCCGCGACTTCGCGCCGGGCCATGAGCTGAAGGCAATCCAGGTACGTATCCGCCAGCACTTCGGCGGGTCAGCGCTCGCCCTCATCCAGTGGATCGACAAGACCCACGAGCGCGCCGCCAGCTAGCCCGCGCCAACAGCCTGGCCCGGCGACCACCCAGAGCAGACAGGCCGCCCCGCCCTGATGTCCAGGGCGGGGCGGCCGGCGTTCCGGCGGGCGTGCCGTAGGTCAGCGGCGTTTGCGCAGCAGCAGGGCGAGGATGTCGCGCTGCCTGTCGGTCAGCGGGGGCAGGCTGGCCACCGTGCGCCTAGCCCACTCCCGGTCGTCGTCGGTCAGCTCATACTTCCCGCCGTCTGCCGGGCACGCCGCGCCAGGCGCTGAGCGCCTGCGCGGCCGTGCCGCGCTGTGGGTGGCGGGCGGCTGCGCGGAGCGGTCGGCGGGGCGGGGCGCGGGGTGCTCGCCTGCTGGCCGGTCGCTCATCGCGGTCCCCCGTTCATTCTCAAAGGGCTGATGCCATGATTTACGCGCTGGCCCCTATGCACCGTTCAAAGATACCCGCAGCTTTCCGCTAAATGGCAAATCAAATAGGCACCACGGTGCCGCTCCGTGCTTTACCGGGCCGCGCCGTGCTTGCCTGGACCATATTGCGCCGCCCCGGACTTTAATGAACCGGCCAGAACGGCACCGTTAATGCCTCAGCTTAACCAGCCCGCACTAAACAACAGCCCGCATCACCGTGCCGCACGCACGCATCACCCGGGCACCGGACACCGGCCCGCGACCGCGGGCCGGGCCGGCGCCGGCCGCGCCACCCCCTAGCTAGCAGGGAATACGGGTGTACGGCAGGCACCGGCCGGCGCCCGGCACCGGCCGTCTGACCACCGCGGGCGCATCCGGCCCATCACCGCACCCGGCGGTTTACGCATGTTCGCCAGACACGATTTGCTCACCCCCGTCCGGGCGCATACCAGGGGCAATTCCAGCCGCGCATCACAACGGGCGCAAACCGGGAGCAGCAAGATATGCCATAAACCCGGGATGCGTGTGGACCGGGCGCGGTCCATACGTAAACTGGCACCCGGGCAGGCCCCGGATAAAAGCCCGCTGGCAAAGATCGCGGCGAGCCGAAACCGGCGCTGCCGGAAAGGGATGCCGCAGCCAGGGAGTGGGACAAATGGCGGACACGGCCAGCCGCAAGGCCCAAGGGGCGCGCCGGCTGCGGCAGCAGGCGCCGCGCCCGTACCGGGTAGAGTTCTCGCTGACCGCCGGGGAGTTCGCCGCGGTGGAGGCGGCGGCCGGGCGGGCGGGGCTGGCCCGGGGCGCCTACGCCGCCGAGGTGACGCTGGCCGCCGCGCGCGGCGCGGCCATGGGCGAGCAGACCCCGTTCCGGCAGGCGCTGGCCGAGCTGATCCGCGCCTCCGGGCTGGTCCGCCGGATCGGCGTCAACCTCAACCAGGCGGGTCGCGAAGCTGAACGCGACCGGGCAGCGCTCGGGTGACCTTCTCCCCTACGCCGCCGAGAGCCTGCGCCGCGCGGAACGCCTCGACGCCGCAGCCGAGCAGGTGCGGAAGACGCTCCGGTGACATCCCGGCAGGCCACGCCCAGGACGCTCCGCGGCGCGGACGACGCTGCGGAGCGCATTCTCGCCGCGCGGACGATGCTGCGGAGCGCGGGGATGGCGTTCCGCCGGGCGGGGCGGATCGTCCGGGACGCGCGGATGACGTTCCTGGCACCGCGGAGGACGGGCGGATGATCGGGAAGATCACCGCCCCGCGCGGGGAGCGCGCCGAGCCCCTGATCTACTACCTGTACGGCCCGGGTCGGCGGGAGGAGCACACCGACCCGCACATCGTCGCCGGATGGCGGCACCCGGCCGAGCTGGAACCGCCGCTGCGCGGCGACGGGAAGCGGGACTTCCGGCGGCTGCTCGGGCTGCTGAACCAGCCCCACGCCGCCCTCGGCGAGCGGGGGTTCGCCCGCCCGGTGTGGCATTGCGCGATGCGCGCCGCCCCCGAAGACCGGATGCTGTCGGATGATGAGTGGGCGCAGATCGCCTGCGATGTGATGCACCGCACCGGCCTGTCCCCGTTCGGGCAGGAAGACGACGCCGTCCGCTGGGTCGCCGTCCGGCACGGCGGCGACCACATCCATATCGTGGCGAGGCTGGCCCGCCAGGACGGCCGCCGCCCCCGGCTGCCCAACGACCGGTACCGGGTCCGGGACGCCTGCCTGGCCGCCGAGCGGCGCTACGGCCTGCGGTCCACCGCGCCCGCCGACCGCACCGCGGCCCGCCGTCCCGCCCGCGCCGAGACCGAGAAGGCCGCGCGGCGCGGCCTGGGCGAGCCGCCGCGCGTCACGCTGCGACGGCAGGTCGCCACCGCTGCTGGCGGGGCGGGCAGCGAGCAGGAGTTCTTCGCCCGCCTGGAGGCGGGCGGTGTGCTGGTCCGCAAGCGGTTCAGCGTGAAAAACCCCGGCCAGGTCACCGGGTACGCGGTCGCCCTGCCCGGCGACACGGCCCGCGGCGGCGGGCTGGTGTGGTACGGCGGCGGGAAGCTGGCGGCCGACCTGACCTGGCCCAGGCTCAGCTGCCGCTGGAGCCGGCCTGCCACCGCGCCCGGCGGCCGGTTCACTGCCGCGGAGCGGGACGCGATCTGGGAGCACGCCGCCCAGGCAGCCGCCGGCGCCGCCGGGCAGATCCGCGCCCTGGCCGGAACCGACCCGGCTGCCGCCGCCGATGCCGCCTGGGCGGCCGGCGACACGGTGCACGTGGCCGCCGCCGCGCTCGGCAGCCGCATCCTGCGCCAGGCCGCCGACGCCTACGAGCGGGCCGCACGCGCCCCCTACGGCCGCATCCCCGCGCCCACCCCGGCCGGGAACCGGCTGCGCCACGCCGCCCGGCTCATCTCCGCGTTCGCCTACCTCACCAAAGATCCGGCGCTCACCCCGCTGATGCTGGTCACCCGGCTGGCCGCGCTCGCCGAAGCCGTCGCCTCGCTGCGGGACGCGCAGCGGCGCGCCGCCCAGGCAGCCGCCGCCCGCGCCGCCGCCGAGCGGCTGCACGCCGCGATCGGCCCGGCTGCCGCGCCGCCCGCAGCGCCGCGCGCCCGGACGGCGGCCCAGCTCGCCGCGCTGGCCTTCCCGCCGGCCGCGCCCGGCCGCCCGCAGCCCCGCCCCGGCCAAGCCGGCCAGCGGCCCACGCGCGTGCCACCACCGCCACGGCCACGCGGCCCCCACCGCTAATCCCTCACCACAACCCCATCACGTCCGGCACAGAGGAAGGAAGCTCATGGAGCCGCCCGGCGCTGGCCAGCATCACCGGTAGCACGGCCAGACACAGCGAAAACCGCTCCCGCCCGGATGCCCAGGGCGGGAGCGGTTGCCTTCCGGTGATCCGACGGTCAGCGGCGTTTGCGCAGCAGCATGCCAAGCAGGTCCCGCTGCCGGTCGGTCAGCGGCGGCAGGCGGGCGACCGTGCGCTTGACCCACTCCCGGTCCTCATCGGAAAGCTCGTATCTCTCTTTCTCATCGTCAAGGTGGGTGGTGGCGGGCGGCGGGGCTTCGCCTGTGCTGGTGCCGTGCCCGGGGCGCCGGGCCGCCGGGCCTGGACGCCCCGGCGTGGTGGCGCGGTGGTGTGCTCGTCGTGTCCGGTCCCCTTCCGGTAGCTCGTATCGGTGTCGCGGTTATGCCGGGTGTGCTGGGCTTGGCGGCCACCTCCCTTCGCTGGTGCGGATCTCGCGCAGCAAGCCGGAGGCGGCCCGGTTGGAGACGCCGCGCCGGGCGCGCAGCGCGTCCCGGGTGATCGGCTGACCGTGGGCGGCATGGTGCTCGGCGGCGGCTCGGCGGGCGGACGCCAGCAGCGTCTGAACGGGCACAGGCGCACCTGCGGTCATCGCTCGCCGGGGCTGTCAGGGCCGTAAGGGCCGCCGGCCAGCGCCCCGTCCGCGCGGTAGGCGCCGGGACGGAGCTGCCGGGCGCGTGCTCCGGCCAGCTCCCGCTCGGCTCGCTCGCGGCGCTCCCGCTCGTCGTGCTCGCGGACCTGCCGCCACGGGTCGGGCAGCACCGTGTCGAGGTCGATCAACCGCATCGGGCGGCCGGGTCCGCCGCGCAGCGGCATCCACACCGGCCCGGCAGGGCAAGTCACGCGGGGGTCGATCGCGGCGGTCGCGATCTGCAACACGTGGGAGCCGGCGCTGGCGGCCAGGGCGCGGCGGGCGGACTGCTCGCGGCGCGGGCCGGGGAAGCAGAACAAGATCGGCACCCGGAACGCCCACGTGCTGTCGGCCATCTCCGCGTAGCCGTGCAGCTTGGCGGCCAGTTTGGGCAGGTGCTCGGTGCCGGTGTCGTATTCCAGCAGGAACACGATGTCGGTGCCGTCTTCGGCCCAGATGCCCAGCCCGTCCGGGTGCGGACGCGCATCCAGCTCACCGACCCGGATCGGGAAGTTGTACAGGTATTCGGCCGCGGGCCGTTCGGCCATCCAGGCCCGCAGCTCCCCGCCCCCCTGGCGGGCGTGGGCCGCGAGGGAGACGAAGAACCAGTTGGCCCCGGTCATGTGCCCGAGCCGCTGGGAGCGTTCCAGCGCGAGCTGCCGGTCGGCGCGCACCTGCGGCGCCCATTTGCGCTCGTCGCGTTCTTCGGCGCCCAGCAGCGCCGCACCGACCGGGCCGAGCAGGTAATGCCACGGCGCTGAGCCCGCGTCGCGGCGCGGCCGGAACCGGCGCAGCACGCCGAGCCGCACCAGCACGCCCAGCCGGTGGCGGGCGGTGATGATGTTGCCGAACCCGAGCGCGCAGAGCTGGCCCGTCGTGAGTACCCGGTGCTCGGCGACCATGCGGACCAGGTGCCGGTCCCGGTCGGTCAGGTGCCCGGAGACGGCCAGCACCGCCCGGTCGTCTTCCTCGCCCCTCCGCGCCCGGCGCGTAACGTGAGATTGTGATGCCATCAGTCATCAGTCCCGGTTGCGCGCGAGAGGTTCAATTCGGCCCTGGCCAGCGGTTTCGCCGCTGTCCGGGCCGGCAGGTGCGCCGGCACATCTAGGCTGCCGGGGTACCTGCCGGGCAATGGTCCGGCACACCTGCCGGGGCAAACTCGTTCGGTCGTCCTGCTGGCACGCGGCCCGCCGGCCGCGTGCCAGCCGCCGTCGTGGCAGCCGGGCTGCCGTCGCCTCATGGCGGCCTCCACTTCTGGTCCCAGCCCGCTTGGTCCGGGACCGTTCGCATACCAAGACCGGGAAACACCCGCCGGGAGAACACGCGGCGGGCAACGTCCCGGGTGGGGCCAGCGGTGCTGACCGTCTCACCCACAAACACCACGCCGGCCCCCGGTTTTTGACGCGGGGTAAGGTCAATGCCGGCGCGGCGGTTAGCCTCGTCACGCACCCTCCAGCACACCCCTGCGGCTCTGACGAAACTCCTACAGTGCTGCTCAGACGGCAGATCAGACACCCAGCCGACACCGCCCAGACACCCGCCGTAAGAGCCACATCTCCCGTCGTCTGCCGGTCCCATCGCCTCACCGGACCCCGTTTCCCGCCGTGCCGCCGGGCGCGGCCTGCCGGGCCGTGAACCCGTTCGCAGACCAAAACCGGGAAACGCCGGCGCTGGGGACACGCGGCCGACGAGGTTCTGCGCGGGCCGGGCCTTGGCCTGTTCGGGTACAAACACCACGCGAACCCCGCGGATCATGCATCGGGTAAGCACAATGCCGGCGGCACGGTTAGCCCGGCCACCCGCGTCGAACACGGCCGCACCGCTCATACAAACCTCCTCCGGCCGGCTCCTACGGCCACCCAGAACACCGCAGACGGGAGCCGGCGCCTGGCTGCCTGCCAGCCGCATATCTGGCGCGCGGCAACCCCGTCCCCTTGTCTGTAGAAATCCGGTTTCAAGGCCACTTTTTGACGCAGACCCCGGAAACTCGTCCTTCCAGAACCGGCTGGATTGCCGTCACCCGCCGCGAGCTGGCAACCGACGGCGCTGGTTCACCACATGACGAGCCGCGCGCCATGGTCGCCGCTGCCCTGTACCACCACCACGGGCAGCGTCGCGTTTTAACGCGGGATTGGACCCCTCGCGTGGAGCCGCATCGCCATGTAGCCGGATCGGCTGGGGACGATGTCGTTTGGCCGCCTACTTGTCGTCCAGCACGCCGCGAACCTGTCGCCTTGCAGGTCAACGTGCCCAACGCGCTGAGCGTGATCGAAGAAAGCGGCAAGTGCGCCGCCAGGATCGGTGGTAAACCGGTGCGGCAGAGGTCGACGGATACATCGGGACGGCGACAGGCTGGCGGGGTACCTACACCACGAATCCCGGCCGTATGGCGTGCCGATGGCGTTCCTGAGCCTGGGCCTCACACGCGGCAGGGTGTCCCTTATATAGGAGAAATCCGGTTTGCGGGGGCATTTTTCACATCGCTCGCAGAATTCATCCCACCAGCACCAGAAGGGAGCAGCAGCAGCGGTCTGACCGGCGCGCAGACTCAGCGGTAGCGGATGGTGGGGCTGCGGCATACGGTCCGTAACGAGTGTCGGTGCCCGTCGTTAGAGTCGCGGGAGGGCGTGTGGGACGCGAGGAGGGCCTGGGCGTGGTTGCTGTCGCTGTGAGCGGTCCTGACAACGTCGGCAAGAGCACCCAGATTCGGCTGCTGGCCCGCGTGGGTGGCGTGGCCGGGGCTGGCTCTTTAGACGCGCATGATCCGCGCTGGGCGGATGCTCATGCGCGTGGGCTGGCCGACTGGTGGTTTCGGCGTGCGGCCCTGGAAGAAGTCGTGGATGTGCTGGCCTGCTCGTATCTGGCGCGGTCGGCCACGGTGGGCTGTGCTGGCACGGTGCGGCTGGTTGACCGGGGGATGCCGATGCTGGAGGCCAGCGTCGTGGCCACGGCTGCGGCCCGGGAGCGCCTTGCCTACCAGGCGGCTGTCCAGCGGGCCCGGGAGTTGCTGGCAGTCTACCGGGATGATCTAGAGGGGGCCGAAGCCGGTGAGTGGGGTGTTCTGCTTTTACATGCGGCCGAGCCGGTGGCTGGGACGGCGCGGGCGCTGGCTCGTGAGGGGGAGGTGACGAAGACTTACGCGACCTACCAGCGTGTTCTGAATGATCATCTGCATGCGCTGGCTGACGCTGGCCGGTTCGCGCAGACAATCGTGGTTGCCGACCGGCCGATCCTGGACGTGCAGCATGAACTGCGTGTGCTGCTGCGCGACCGGCTCGGCCTGCCCATTCCGGGCATGGCTTTGCACCGGGTGCGGGTGGTGGCACTGGGCGGGTTGTCGGAGTCGGGCAAGAGCACGGCCGGGGCCTACCTGGCAACCCAGCATGGGTATGCCCGCCTGAAGATCGGCTACCTGCTTGAGGTTGCCGCTGCCCGGTGCGGCATCGCGGATGTGTACGTGCTGGACGATGTAGCCATCGCGGAAATGCTGGTGCTCGGCCTGGAGATGTACTGCGGGGCGCACCACTTCCAGCGCCACGTGTCGATCGAGAGCCTGCACCGAGCCGGGGTGACCGCCGAGCTGGCCAAGCTGTTCGGTCCTAACTTGACGGTGGTCTACCTGGATGCCAGTGCTGGCGTTCGTGAGGCGAGGAGCCTGGCGGGGCCAGCGGACGTAGGCGAACGGGATGCGGTGAAACGCTCGCGTGGCGCCGAGCGCATCCGCGAGCTTGCCGGGGCGGTCATCGACAACAACGGCCCCCGCTTGGCGCTCTACCGTGCCCTGGACAAGATCGCCGCGAGCAAATGCTGGCCGCCGGCCATGCCACAGCGGATAACCGTCGCCGACCTGGGATTGCCGTCCCGGCTCGCCGCGTACCTGGATGCGCTGCTGGCGCGGGTGGCTGATCCGGCCGCGCCGCTGGCGTCGCTACTGGCGGTGACAGGCAGCGGCGCCCGCGGCAAGTACCAGCAGGGGTGGTCTGACCTGGATGTGCTGGCTGTGGCCGAACAGGACAGGCTCAGCCGTCTCCGCGCGGTGCTGGCAGAGCTTGCCGGGCGGCTCGGCGGGGTCAAACTTGGATTCACGATCTTGTCGGAGGCCGAATGCGCGGCCGGAGCGGTCACACCACGGTTGCTGCATACCCTCGCGCTGATCGGAACCGGTCGCCTGCCTGTGCTGTGGTGCGCCGCCACCCTGACCCTGCCGTGCCCCGATCAGGAGACTGACGCGCTGGCCAGCTTGGGCGATGGGGTGGCCGCCGCGGTCGAGATCCGGCGGCAGCTCCTCAAGCCCGCACTGGATCTACGGTCCCTGTACAAGGTGACGGTCCTGGTGGCCAAGGTCGGGCTGCGTGCCGAAGGCGAGGAACACCCCGGCGACACCGAGGCTCTCCACGCTCTCCTGCGCCGGTTTCCGGCGTCCTTTACCGGCCTGGACCCCGGCGTGATTGCAGCGGCTCGCCACGATGAACAGGCCGCCATCCAGCTTGCCCATGCCGTCCTGGCGTGGTGGCTGGCCACCCTGCCTGCCACGGGGCCGGGGCTCTTGCGGTGACCGCGACCCGGCACTACCACGCGCCGGACGGGACCTTCCGCAAAGTCCTGCCCGCTGATCGTGCCCGCCGCGAGATGGCTGGCCGGCGGGCGTCGCGCAACTGCTGCCCGTGCCCCGCCTGCTGGATGTCCGAGCGGAGACGGCTGCGAGATCGTTTACGAGGACGTCTTTGCCTCGGGACGCTGCACGGGCAGGCTGGCTGACTGCATCAACGCCGCCGACCGCGACCCTGGCCGCGTCCCGGTGGTGCGGGCATTGGTCAACCAGGTGTGCGATGGCCTGCTCGCCGCAACCGAGGCAACCGGCACACTGAGCAGACTGGACGCCTGCATACCCGACCTGCACGTCGCGCGGCTGGCCCCCGGCGGCCGGCTGGACCGCTGGTACACCGACCCGCCGCACCCGGCATGGGTGCTCGGCGGCCAGCGGCTCAGCATGAGGGACCTTGCCTGCCGGGCGCTGGTAGCCGATGGGCGCGAACTCGGCCCCGGCTGGCCAGTGGCCATCCCCGGGTTGCGATCGGTGTGAGCCGGGCACACTCGCTGGGCCACTGCCATCACCCAAGGCGATGTCACCGAACCGAACATCGCCGAGCCGCTGTGCTGGCTCGATTTTGAGCACGCCGGGCGTAACGCCCTCGCCGGTGATACCGCGAACTTCCTGTGGTACCTGCTGGGCATGGGCGGCTGGCTCGTGCCCACCTACCAGCCCGGCGTGTACGAGCGCACCCTGCGCACGCCAGTCCCGCCCGTAGCCACCCCGGCCATCGACCATCTGCGCATAACCCCAAAGCGCATAGAGATCGACTACACCTGGCACGTGGGCGCTGGCCGGCACGCCGCCGTCGCCACGCTGCTTGCCCGGCTCGCCACTGACCTTGGAGCTGCGCTCGCACCGGGTGGTGACGTGGCAGGCAGCCTGCGGCCGTTCCTGGCGGTCCGCATCCTCGGTGTCATCTCGCTGCGTCAGATGAGCGGCCCCCACGCGATCGCGTGCCTGGCTAAGCTGGCCGAACTGTCACATCCCACCTGGAGCTTGCCCCGCTGGTGCGCCACCATCCCGGCCACCGTCCCGCACCACCACGCCGGGTCGTTGCGAACCGCGCGTAGCATCGGCGACGGTGCTTGAGGACCGCCAAAGGAGCAGCATGACCGACCGTGTCCGCGCCCTGCTGATCACACCAGATGGTGACCTGCTGACCATCCAGCGGGTCCGCCCCGGCCACGACCCGTACTGGGTGCTTCCCGGTGGTGGCGTGGAGGACGGTGAGAACTTGGAGACCGCACTGGCGCGGGAACTGCGCGAGGAGATCGCGGCGACCGCCGACATCCACAGCCTCGTGCACATGCTCGAACATTACGGCGACCACCAATACTTCTACCTCGCTCGCGTGCACGCCTGGTCCGCCGAGGCCGGTGATCGCAGCGGCCCGGAGTTCACCGACCCGCCCGCGGCGAATATCACCTCCAGCCCATCCCGCTCACCGCTCAGGCGCTGGAGAGGATCAACCTCAAACCAGAAGCCCTCGCCGAGTTCGTCCTCGGCCACCTGCGAGATGGCACCGACCTGTTCACCCTTCCCGACCTACCGGCCAGCCAGGCCGCCCGGACTGAACCGGCAGACCTTCGGCGTGCCGGTTTCTCACCTGGGCAGGCTTGCCCGGCTCCTGAGCCGCGGAGCGGGCCCACACGGCCACAAATCCCAGTGCCCTCGGGTCCAAAGCCTGGCCCTGGCATCCGCGGCGGCGTGTGTGCCCCGTGGGGCCAATCGCCCCAGCGAGCGAGGCCCAGCGCGCCGTAACGGTCCTTGACCGCTCATATCCCGTCTACGTCGTTACAATGCGTGCCGGTGCCCCGTGGGTTGCCCTGTGAACAGCCCGGCCATGACGAGGCATATCTCGATTTCACCGATCCGGCGCGGGCCAAGGCCCCGGATCTCAGACAGGCGGCCCTGCTGGTGAAGCTGTACAACATCACCAACGGTGCGGGGCGGCTCGGACGAGGCCACGTATGCCCGGCGCAGCGGTTCGAACGCCTTGGCTGAAAGCACTGAGCGAAGACAGCTCACCGGGCAGTCCGCCTTGATTGGGTCAGCATGGCATTCGTTCATGTGATTTTCGCCGGGAATTCCTATCCTTCTATGTTTCCTCTATGAGTGCCCAGACTGCTTTTCCGCCCATTTGCGTGGTGGCGTAGAACCCCCACCGAGCGCTGATGGTTTCCACCAGCAGCAGGCCCCGTCCACTTTCCGCGTCGCCGTCCGTGTTAATACGCACTGGGGGCTGCGGGCTCCGATCCCAGACTAGAATCAGCACACGTGCCTTATCAGCCAGGAGCCATATCCGCACCGGGGAAATATGCTCCAGCGAATAAGACGCGGCGACGGAATTCGTGACTAGCTCGCTTACGGTGAGTTCAACCGGCTCGCTCAGTGCCGTGAGGCCCCACTCGGCCAGCACCAGCCGCGCGTGCAGCCGCGCACATGGCACCGCACCCGGTAACGCGCCGAACTCGATGAAGTCCCGCAGCGGCCATTCGTCCGCCATCGCCGTTCCTCGGTTGTGGGAGGGCAGAGCCGGCACCGGAGCATCGCTCTGTGCAGGGCCGCGCGTTGCTACGGGGGCCGCGGTCCCGCCGGCAGTACCAGCCCCGCCCCCAGCCGGACGACCACTTTCACGACGTGACCGCCGTGCTGTCGCCGTGCTCGTCCTGCCGCTCATGGAAGGCTCCTTTAGTCCCTGGTCACCTGGCCGTCCGCGAAGGATTCGGGTGCCGCCGTCCGCGCCGCACGCCCATTTGCGACGGACGCTGGATCACGGTGATGCCGGGTACGCCGGCCTGCAAGAAGGCCCGCGTCTGCTCCCAGTGCGGGCCGCACATGTCATGCGAGCTGCCCCACGATTCGGGCCAGTACGGGCGGGATTGCTCGTCATAAAGCGTCCCGTAAGTAACCCGCCACAAGACGGCCATGCCGCATTTCCACCGGATGCATTGATCGCTTTCCGGTGTGGACAGCGCCACCGCGTTGCGCGGCAGCTCGATCTCGGCGGCCCGCCGCTTCCCGTGCCGGGTGCGACCCGTTTGAGCGTGCGGCCCTGGCGGTGTCATGAGGGCGGGCGGTGGATGTGGGCGGGGACGGTGGCGTCGGTCATGGCCTGTTTCAGCACGGCCTTGACCGCCGCTTGGGACGCCAGGTCGGTGGCGGCGATGACCCGCTGCACGTCGGCCACGCCGAGGCGGACCGCATGCACCAGCGTTTCGCCGCCGGTCGTGACGACGCCCACAGTGACATGCGTAACGACCGCGTCGCGGTCCAGTTCACTATTCAGCCGCGTCAGCGCCTGGTACATCCAACAGCCAGCGGGCCTCAAGGAAGTCCTCACCGGCCAGCTTCCCGCCACCGTGCCCACCCGCCATACCGGGCCTGCCCATTGCGTCCTCACCCCGCCGCCTCGGCAGCGTCTGGGTGCTGCTGGATCAGCCGCAGCGCCTGTCCCGGCGGGGAACCCGCGGCGGCTGCCGCGTCGAGCGCGGATACCTCGATGACCAGCCGTCCGGGCACATACGGCAGGGTGACAGACATCCCGTCGGTGCCCGGCCGACCGGTATGTCCGGGGCGCGGCATGGGCTCGGGTTTCCTGCACTGTTTTAGCTCGGGCTGGCGGACGTGGGCGAGCAGCCGCCCGTCAGCGTCGAGCAGTTCCTCCAGCCGGGAGGCGATGTTGCGGGTCGGGGGCTTGTGGCCGTGGATCAGCTTGGACAGATACCCGGTGTCGCACGGTACCTCGTGGGCGATTTTGCGCTGCGACAACTTGCGTTCGGCCAGCAGCCGGATCAGTTCGTCCCCGAACGCGCTGTACCCGGCCGCCGGTTCGCCATTTGTTTTCGGATTAGCGGCGTGTTGGAGGATCAGCCGGTCGGCTGGGGGGAGGTGCTCGTGGTCGGCGAAGTCGAGCAGGTCCGCCACATTGGTGCCGTAGACGCTCGCCATCAGCAACAGCAGGGACACCGATGGCCGCCGCCCCCCATACGGCCAGTTCTCGTGGTCACACAGATGCGAGCCGGTCAGGCTCGCCCGCCCGGCCGGGTCGGTTCCCTGCTCGGCCGCGCGGGCGTTGAGCCGGGCGGCGGCCTCGGTCAGCGTCCAGCCGTAGGCGATGCGGTAGGCCTTGCGGGGGCGCAACTTGTACCGGCGAGCCAGCTCGGCCGCGATCTGGTCATAGCCGAAACCCAGGCCCAGCATGCGCTCCCGGGCGGCATCGATTTCCCTTTTGACACTGGGGTCGGCCCGGCGCCCCTGCTCACTCCCGGCCCGCCGCGCAGCCGCCCCGCTCACCGGCCGTCCCCCCGCCCGCAACCGGCCAGCACCGGCCCGCCACGCTGCACATAGCCGTCTTCGACGTCCTCATCGAGAACGGCGATGATCACATCCGCAGCGGCGAGCGGGTCAGGCGCTGCGGGAGTGTAGTAGTCCGATTCCCAGGTCAGTCCCGCCTCGTCGCCGACCAGCACCCGGCCGCGTTCGGGATGCGCCGGGTTGGTGACCACGATGTCGGCCACCACCTGCAGCTCATGGTCATCGGCGCACACGTCCAGTTCGACGTGCAAGCCCTTGGCCCTCAGCGCCCGGCCAACGATGCACTGCAACTCGGCCGTCACCACCCGGCCCGCCGTCTGGCGGGGCCGCTCGCCGTGCTCAGGGGCCAGCAGCCACGCCACCAAACCAGCCAGCCGGTCCGGGTCGGCGCCGACACTGGGCCGACGCCAGTACTCCCACATGACACCCCCGTCGTCATCCACCAGGACGTCACAGGTCGTGCCCGGCAGGCCAGTGACCGTCAGGCGCCGGCTCTCTGGCCAGTCGGGATCTCGTAGGTCGTATCCGTGGGCGGCCAGCTTGCCCGCGACCATGCGCATTGCCGCACCCGGCTCAGCCTCCCGCACAGCCGCGCCGCCGTTGTCGTCCGGGGCCTTTGGCATTAGCTGCCCTCCTCACCTTCTCCACACCCGCCGGGCACACCCGGTGCCGCTACTGGCACTGTCCACGCGCCGCAACGATGATCAGCACTTGGCCGTGCGCGCGAGTTCTCATGACCAACAGACGTTCATCGCATTACATGGCTAACATCGTGATTGGACTCACCATCTGCTGCCAAGACTCTTTCATGACGATCTGCAATGACGACCAGTTGCAGATCGCGTGCCTCCGGCGCGATACTGCCGGGGTCAACGGTCGACCGGCAGACTTGGCAGGGAAACCCTCATGGACTACAGCCCAACTGTGCGCGGCCGGCGCCTGATGCGCGAGCTGACCCGGCTGCGCCAGGCGCAGGGCCTATCGCTTGAGACGGCGGCCCAGCGGCTCGACTTCAGCAAGAGCAAGCTCTACCGCGTCGAGAACGGGCGCAGCCGCATCACCCTCGATGACCTCGAAGACATGCTCGACCTGTACGCGGTCCGCTCACCGCAGCGTGAGGCGCTGGTCCAGCTCGGCCGCGACGCCCGCAAACGCGGCTGGTGGACCGCCTACAGCGACGTGTTCACCGGCTCGTATGTGGGTCTGGAATCCGAGGCGGCGCGCATCCAGGTCAACGCCCACATCGTGCCCGGCTTCCTCCAGACCGAGGATTACGCCCGCGCCGTTATCGCGGCCACCCGGCCAGCACTCGAACACGGCGAGGTCGACCGGCGCGTCATGGCACGCACCGCCCGGCAGAACGCCCTTTTCAGCCGGGGCGAACCTCCTGAGATCCAGGTGGTCCTTGACGAGGTGGCGCTGCGGCGCCAGGTCGGCGGACCCGGCACGATGTCCGCGCAGCACGCCGCTCTTGCCGAGGCCAGTGCCCGGCCTCGGCTCACGCTTCAGGTACTGCCGTTCACCGTGGGGGCGAACGCCGGCATGGATGGCGAGTTCGTCATTCTCACCTTCCCCGATCCAGAAGACCCGCCCGTCGCCTACGCCGAGGGGCTAATGGGGGATGTCTACCTAGAGTCCGAAGACGAAATAGACGTCTACAACCTCGCCTGGAGCCATCTCGTCGACCAGGCCCTCAGCCCAGGCGAGTCCGCATCCTTGATCCGCAAGATAGCGAAGGAGACACCATGACCAAGCCCGATTCAGCAGCGCCGATCCACACGCGGTGGCGCAAGTCCAGCCACAGCACCGGCGGTAACCAGTGCGTAGAAATCGCCCACCTGGGCGCGGCCATCGCGGTCCGCGACTCGAAGAATCCCGATGGCGGTCATCTCACGTTTGGTGCCGCCGAATGGAGAACGTTCCTCGACAACGCCAAGCACGGGAGCTACGACCAGTAACCGGTGCAGGGGCTCCCGGGCACCAGGCCCCCGGGAGCCCGGCCGACCTTCGGCTGTGCCGCTCAGCGGGTAATGGGCAGCGGCAGGATCAGCACATCGAAGATCGGCGCGTCCGGCCAGCCAGGGCGCAGCTGCGTCAACTTCTGCCAGCCCCAATGGAGGTAGGCGCGGTACGCGGTCGTGTTCTCGGGCTCGACCAGCAGCGTGGCACGCTGTTCCGCCCGCTTGGACAGCAACTCGTCATGCAAGGCATGCGCGATGCGCTGCCCCGTATGCGCTTGCCGGACCATGATCTCTGATAGCGCGAAGGTCCGCTTGCCGTCTTCGCGGGTGAACCCTGGTTCCGGGTCGGTCAGCAACCCGGCCCACCACCGGGCGCCACCTTGCCCGGTGAGCGGCCAGCCCCAGGTCTGGCCTACAGCGTCGTTGTCGCGGTAGGCGACTACCATGTCGAAGCCGTCGCCGGCGGTGTAAGCGTCGAATCGCCGCATGAACGTCTCGACTGAGTCGAACGGGTGGCCGCTGGCGATGGCCTCGATATACGAGTCCTTGTAAACGCCTTCGACCGTGGCGCGGATCTCGCGCGCACGGGCCGCGTCGTAGCGTTGAAACGTCACGTCTGGCACGTCCGTCGTCCTCCCGAGTTCGGCTCTATGCCACGGCGGCGCGGACAGCTCTGTCGAAGCGCCCGCAGAATTCGTCCGCTCCTACCTGTTCGGCGGCCGAGCGGACGGGCCGCAACTCGCGCAGGATGCGTGGCGATGCGACCGTTTCCTCCAGCGCGGGCAGCACCGCAAAGCCCTCATCGACCGCGCGGGCGGCTTCGCCGCTGCCGGCCAGCGCGGCGGCGAACTGGGCGTGATAGCAGGCGCGGTTGCGGCGGGACAAACCCGCGTCGCCCAGGCTCTGCTGGTACAGCCCTATCGCCGCGTCCTGCTCGCCAAGGTAGGTACGGCCTTTGGCCTCATGAACGGCGATCTCCGCCGGGATCACGAAGTGCAGCCAAACCGGATCGTCGTCGGCCCATCCGCGGTCCAGCTCGCGCCGCGCACGTATGATCGCAGTCCTGAAGCCCTGACTGTCCCCAAGCGCGGCATACGCGATCGCCTGCCGGGCTGCGATCAGCGCGTGCAGCCGCGGAGTCGGATCGTGACGGGCCAGGTCTGCGGCCCGGGCGCTGAGCCTGACTGCTTCCCGCGCGAGGCCAGGGCGGCCGTCGCGCGCTAGCTGGACGGATTGCAACGACATCTGCCCGAGCGCCTTTGCGGCGAGCGCCTGGTCGTCACCTTGATCAGCTAGGAGCAGCGCCTCGGAGTAGAGCTGGCGGGCAAGCGGGTGGTCGCCGCCGTCGTAACTCAGCCAGCCCACGCAGACGGCCATCTCCCCGGTCGCGTTCATCAGCTCACGGCCGACTTGCTCGGTGTAAGAACTCTCGTCCAGCATGCGGCGGGCGCGGTGCCATTGGCGCAGCGCCTGTTTGAGCAGGGCGGCACCGCCTACGGCCTGGTCGCGGTTCCACAAGCTGTCGGTACAGGCTCGCAGGTACCGGACATGGGCGCCGACCACCCGCGAGGGAACAGCCATGTCGGGCACCACGACGGCCGCAGCGACACCTGCGGCGAAGCCGCCGAAACTGCGCCGGTCCACGTCCTCACCTGCTTCGTCGCCCGGTTCTTCCGGGCCGTTTCCAACCGTGGCATCTGGCTCGCCTATGAACAGGGGCGCTAACGCCACGCGGGGCATCTCCACGATATCCGCGAAATGCAGGAGTTCGCGAAGGTCGTAGAGAGTGTCCCTGTGCCCCCTTTCGACCAGGCTTACCGCGCTTTGTGACCAGCCCAGCATGTCGGCAAGGTTCTGCTGCGAGAGCCGGGCGGCGACCCGGAAGGCTGCCATGGCCGCACCCGGGTCCAGCCGCGCCAGCGCGCGGCGCATCGGCTGGGAGTCCCACAGCCATGTCGGTGCGCCGCTGCGAAGATCACGCGCAGCCCGTGTGCAGGGCGCGCAGACATTTCCGGTGTTGAACCGGGAAAGCAGCGTAGTCCGGCACACCGAGCACACCCGTGCGGCGGCCATTTCACCTCCCGATCCAGGAACACCAGGAGTAACACGCAGCTGAGCAGCGCGCAATGCCAATGTGTCATAACCCGCCTCGCAAGGCTATGACACTCCGGAGTTGGACCGTTGCGGAATGCGAGACACCCTGGGCACAACTGCGCTCAGGCGCGGACATGACGGCGCGGCCGTTCCCTGATGGGAGTGATCGGTGGGTACGACCATCTTCCCGCCACCACGGCGCTTACTCGACGCCGTCGTGGTCGGTGCCGGCCCGGCTGGCATCTTCGCTGCCTTGCGTGCTGCGCGCTCCGGTGGCTGGGTGCTCGTCATCGATTGCGGACCCGACCTGAACCGCCGTGCTGAAGCCGGGCGGCAAGGCCGCGCGCGTGAATCGATGATCACGTCAGGTTTTGGCGGTGCCGGGTTGTTCTCGGACGGGAAGCTGTGCCTGTCACCCCGGATCGGGAGCACGATCAGCAACCGGTTCCCGGCCGAGCAGGTCGCCGGGCGGCACAGGCGCATCGATGCGATTATCCGAGGCGGCCAGGCGGTGCCGCTCGACGGCGCAGACGCTGGGCCAACGGCGCTGGTCGCAGCCGCTGCGGACGCGGCCGGGCTTGAGTACCTGCATTACCCCGTGCGCCACGTCGGCGGCGACCGGCTTCCGCACATGCTGGCCCGCCTGCGCCGCCGCCTCGCGGTGTCGGCCCGGGTCGCGTGCGATACACGCTGCCAGGAGGTGGTTCCCGCCAGTGCCGGAGGGTTTGACGTAACGCTGGAGGGCCGGCTCACCGGCCGTGTCCGGGGACGCAATGTCGTGCTTGCGCCAGGAAAGGTCGGCGCGGGGTGGCTGGCGGAGGCTGGGACGCGGCTCGGCCTGGCCCGGGAAGCGCCGGCGACCAAGCTTGGGTTACGCCTGGAAGGCCCGCGAGAGTACCTGCGGCCCCTGGCGAGGGCGGCAGCCGACCCGAAACTCATCTGGCACGCCGACCATGGGGCCGAGGTGCGTACGCACTGCGTCTGCTTCGGCGGCGACGTCGTCGCCGCACGGTATGGGGATCTGATGCTCGCTGGCGGGGACGCCGCAGCCGAGCGCGGCTCGGATCGGTCCAACTGCGCGTTGCTGGCCGCGCCCGGCGGGGTGCTGCCAGTCACGCCACCACTCGCTCGTGACCTCGTCCGCCGTATCAACGATTCCTGCGGGGGGCGGGTGATGGCACAGCGCCTGTCCGACTTCATGACAGGCGCGCCAACCCGCGCCCCGGTTGCGGAGGTAGCGGAGGGCTTCAGCCCGAGCCTCCCGGACGCCGCACCCGGTGATTTCACGACTGCCTTCCCGGCCCCGGTGGTCGGCTTGCTGCGCGCGTTCGTTGTTCGCCTGGCGGCGCTGTGCCCAGCGGCGCTGTGCCCCGGCAACGTGATGTACGGCCCGGCGGTGGAACGGTGGGCCTACCGGTTCACGGTCACCGACGAGATGGAGGCGCCGTCGTGCCCTGGCCTGTTTTTGGCCGGCGACGGGCCTGGGCTCACCGGGGGCATCATCGGCGCGGCTGACAGCGGCTGGCTCGCTGGTGACGCGGTCGCCGCGCGCCAGGTTTGGGCTCGGCGTCGTGAGCCCCGGAGCCATCCCGTTCATGATCGAGAGGGCAGGTGACACGGTCCGTTGATGCCTGCGGCACCGGCACGGCTCACGGCAGCGAACGCGCCGCTCTGGGACGGCGATAGCTACCGGGATACCGGCTACACCTACTGCCTGGACCAGGCAGAGGTATGGGAAGTCATGGACGCGGTTGCGGCGGCCCAGCGGTGCGTGCGTGTCCGTGACCTTGTCTTCAACCCGGGCATCGGCGCCCGTGATTTCCCGCTGACCCGGCTGTCGCGGGTTCTGGCGGAACTGGCCGCGCACGTCAGTGAAGGACGCGGGTTCGCGCTGCTGCGGGGGTTGCCAATCGATGGGCTCGACGAAGCTGGGTGCGCGGTCTTGATGCGCGGCCTGGCGAGCTACCTCGGCACCCCGGCGACCCAAAGCCGCGACGGGCACCTCATCCGCCACGTACGCGCCACCGGAGCCGCTCTCGGAGACACCCGGGTGCGCGGGCACCAGACAGGTGAGCGGCTGTGGTTCCACACTGACGGCGCGGACGCCGTGATCCTGCTGTGCCTGCGGGCCGCCGAGGCGGGAGGGCAGTCACGTCTCGCGTCGGCCGCCGCCGTGCACAACAAGATGCTCGATGAGGACGCCAGCCTGGTGAGGCAGCTCTACCGGCCGCATCACTTCCACATGGCCGGCGGCAATGCGGCTGGCACACCGCCCACCTTCATCGCTCCGATCTTCACCCTGCACGCGGGCCGGTTCTCCGTGCGGTACATCCGCCACACCCTCCTGGAGACCCCCAAAGTGACCGGAGTTCCTCTGGATGCCAGCAGCCTGGCGGCGTTCGACGCCCTTGAACGCGCCGCCGACGCGCTCAGCTTGGACATGACGTTGCGGCCAGGCGACGCGCAGATCGTCAACAATCATACCGTTCTGCACTCCCGCACCGCCTACAGTGACCCCGATGACGCGCAGCAGGCGCGGCACCTGCTGCGCTGCTGGGTCATGTTCCCGCAGCGGCAGCGGGCCTGGATGTCGCAGCTCGATCACGATCTGAGCCACGGGTGGATGCCCGATGACGTCGCACGCCGGCTCGCCCGCACATGGGCACCCCCCGCCCCACCCAGCCACCCTGTCCGCGCATGACAGGCCCCGGCGCATGGCCAGCGTGGTACGGCGAGGTCACCGGCGTCCTGGCGCGCCTCGCCCGGCGGCCCGGGGGCAAACGGCCCGCCGTCATCGACGGCACGACGACGCTCACCTTTACCGAGCTTTACGCGGCGGCGCGCCACACTGCTCCGCGGATGGCCACGATGAACGGCATCGCGCCGATCGAAGCCCAATCGAGCGCCGGTATCGTGGTCCATGCCACCGCCGCGTGGCTGGCCGGGTGTGCCCCGCTTCCTCTGCCGCCGCAGGTCCCGCGAAGCCTAGCCGCCCGGCTCACCGCCGATGCCGCACGCCGGCCGAGGGGCTGCCGGCCGTGGAAGGTCGTGGCCTCGGCCGCGACTGGCCGTGCCGACAGGGCGCTCGTCACCCACGGCGAGCCTCCTTCCAGCTCCCGCAAAGCGCTGGCGCTCGGGATGCGGCCCGGCGGCTCCGCCTTGATCGCGTCTCCGCTGTACCTGAACGGGCCGCTGGAATTCACGCTGCGCCAACTGCTGCTCGGCGGCACCGTCATCCTCGCGCCGCGCTTCACAGCGCCCGTCTGGGCGGCGTTCGCGCGGGCGCACCGGCCGAGGTGGGCCTTCCTGGTCCCTACTCAGATCCGCCGCCTGCTGGCAGCTCTTCCGCCCGCCGTGCTCACCGAGGCGATCACCGGTCTGGATCTGCTCCTGCACTCGTCCGAGCCGTGCCCGCCCGCGCTGCGCCGCTGCCTCTGCGGCCTACTGGGCGGCGAGCGCGTCGGGGAGTATTACGGCGCCGCCGAATACGACGGAACGTTCCGCTACGCCAGCGACCCGCTTCCCGGCGCAGCACCGATCCCCGGCACCGAACTGCGCGTCGTGGACCACAACCGCCGACCAGCCGCCGCAGGCGCGACTGGGGTCATCGAAGGCCGCAGCACGGCTGGGATCATCAGCCACCCGGCCGGACAAGACTGCCCCTGCCCGACTGCGGGCTCTTGGCGCACGGTCGGTGATCGCGGCAGCCTCACCATGCGGGGGCGGCTGACAGTAACCTCCGTCGCGGTGCCGGGCCGGGCGATCGTGGGCGGCATCAACGTTGCTATCGGCCAGGTCAGCTCCGTGCTGCTTACTCACCCCGCCATTGCCGGCTGTCGCGTGAAGGCCGTTCCCGATCCCGACTACGGCCAAGTCGTTGCCGCCGAGATCACCGCCGCCGACCCGGACCTCACCGCCAGCCAGCTTCACGCCTACTGCGCCACCCGGCTGCCAAAGGCAGCCCGCCCCTGCCACGTGCGCCTCACCTACGCCGACCCCAGGAGCACTGATGCGCCCGCACGCATGTGATCTTTGCGCCTCGATCGATCCGGCCGTCGCCTGCTGCGCGCTTGAACGCCATCTACGGCCCGGCCAGCACCGCGTCGTCGCGGCCACCGCATCCGCCGCTGCCGTCCCCACCATCGGGGCGTTCGTCCCCGGTTACCTGCTCGTCGTCCCCCGCCGGCACGTCCTCGCGCTCGGCCAGCTCCCACCGCCCGAGTTACGCGACTTCGAACACCTGACCCACCGCCTCGCCGCGCGGCTGGCCAGGAGCTACGCCATGCCCATCCTCGGGTTCGAGTACGGGCTCAACATCACTGGTGAGCGGCGGGTCGAACACGCCCACCTCCACCTCGTACCCACGTCGGCCGACCTCGGCGGATGGCTCACCGAGCGGCTGAACGGCTTCCCCATCCCCGGGCTCACCAGCCTCCCCGCCGGCCGCGCTAGCTCCTACATCGCGGTCCTCCAGGCAGGAGCCGGCGTACGCGTCTACCCGGTACCCAGCAATGCCCCACCGCGCATCCGGCTGCGCGAAGCCGTGGCTGCCCTCGACCCGCGTGTCTCACCCGAGGCATGGGACTGGCAGGCGTGGCCCTTTCCTGGGCTCATGCGGCAGACCATCGACGATCTAGCCGCTAACCCCCACGCCGCCGTCAGCAAATTCGCCCGGTGAACCCCGTCCCCTCGAACCGCTGGGAATTCGCCCCCCTATGGCACCACGTCGCCATGGCCACGCCAGACCGTGCGGCACTCGTCCACGGCGCGGTGACTGTTACCTGGCGCCAATTCGACGCCGCAGCCGCGTCACTCGCCACCAGGCTGCGGCGCGCCGGGCTCGGCCACAGCCGCATCGTCGCGCTCTGCCTGGGCAACCATCCGGGCCATCTAGTCTCGCTGGCGGCATGCCTGCGCGCCGACGCCATACCCGCCAATGTCAACCCCCGCTACCGCACCGCCGAGATGGACCACCTGCTCAGCCGGCTCGGCCCCGCAGCGGTGATCTTCGATGCCGCGGCGGCAAGCCAGATCACCCCCCTTGCCAGCGAATATCCGCGCATCCGCT
>WNGE01002413.1_pt1 | contig 24258 bp, 22 predicted proteins | sample 5400651 | NCBI WGS metagenome assembly WNGE01 (sample SAMN13153370, study PRJNA577476) | soil metagenome | isolation source: 60 cm soil or saprolite under grassland replicate 2 | place: USA:California | collected 2016-06-15
CCGGGTCCTCGTCGGGCAGCTCGGACCGGGACCGCTCGTACATCTCCGCGAACAGCGCGGCCAGTTCCTCGAGCGCCAGCCCCGAGGCCGCGGCCGCGAGGAGCACCTCGTCAGCGTCGTCCCGGTGCTGCTCGGGGAGCTTGGCGGTCCACAGGCAGATGAGCCGCCCGACCGATTCGGAGACCTGCTCCGCGGCCAGCGCCGCGACCACCTTCGGATGGGTGCCGGCCCTCCTGGCCCAGGCGGCGTGCCCGACGGCGGCGCCCCGGGTGATCCCGGTGCGGTGCATCAGCCAGGACACCACGCTGTAATCGCCGTCATCCGCGTAGCCCTGCCCCGCGGCGAACGAGGACAGGAACGAGGCCCGCGCCGCGGTTGCCACCGCACCGGTCTGCTCCAGCTTCCGCAGGCACTCGGCCTGCGTCGCGGCCGGGAGCTGGGCGGCATCGGCGGCGGCCAGGTAGCCCAGACCGGCGCGGACCATGTCCAGCGCCTCACGGGCAGATGCCGGGGCATTACCCACCTGGGTCACCTCCTCCACGGGACTGGTCGCCGCTGCGGCGGTTCTCGTCGTCCCCGGGAGGGGCAGGCTTCTAGGATCTGAATTCGATTCTACCGCCCGGCTCAGACATTTCCCGGGAAAACACGCTGCCTCCTGAAATAGGAACGCACGATTCAAATGTGACTTGTGGCAAGTCGAGAAACCGATGAGGTGTCGGACAAGCAGGATGGTTCGCGTCCGGACGGGACCAGGATCCGCCGCCCCGGATCCTCATCGTTACGACCTTCGACCAGGACGAGCAAGTCTTCGAGGCGCTACGCGGCGGCGCCAGCGGGTTCGTGCTGAAAGACACCCCGCCGGAAAAGCTGCTGACAAGCTGGGCTGTCGCGACCGTGCGCAGCTCGTCGTGGTCGCCTAAGAGACCGGCGTCGCCATCGCCGGCCGGAAATTACGTTAACCCTCGTGCTTTGGAACGGCCGCGGACAGGAAGGCCGGGGGCTCGCCGCCGCCGTGCAGGGTCAGGCTGGAGCCGCTGACGTAGGACGCCCGGGGCGAGGCCAGGAACTGGCAGGCGCCGGCCACGTCCTCCGGGGTGGCCATCCGGCCCAGCGGGACGCCGACGGCGATGGCGGCCGCAGCGCCGACGTCGCCGTAGTGCGGCAGGGAGGCGTCGGTCGTCACGAAGCCCGGGACGACGGTGTTCACCCGTACCTTGGGGGCCCACTCGATGGCCAGGCTGGTGACCAGGTGGTGCAGGCCGGCCTTGGCGGCGCCGTAGGCCGCGGTACCCGGCGACGGGCGGGTGCCGCTCACGCTGCCGATCATGATGATCGACCCGCCGTCCGGCTGCTCCTGCATCACCGCGTTGGCGGCCTGCGCCACGTGCAGCGGCGCGATCAGGTTCAGCTCGATGACCTTGGCGTGGAACCGCGGCGACGCGGTGGCGGCCGCGGCGGGCGGGGAGCCGCCCGCGTTGCTGATCACCACGTCGACGCAGCCGAACTGCTCCGCGCCGGCCCCGATCAGCCGCCGCGCCTGGTCCGGGTCCCTGACGTCCGCGCGGATGAACGAGGCGGTGCGGCCGTCCGCGGCGGGCGGGGCAGCGGGCTCGTTGCGGGCGCAGACCAGCACCTGCGCGCCGGAGCGGAGGAACCCCTGGGCGATGCCCACTCCGATCCCCCTGGTGCCCCCGGTCACGATCACCCGGAGGCCGGAAAGGCCGGGAAACGGTTGGTCGACGGGTTGCATGGCGCCATGTTAGGCTCGCGCCCAAGCAAACGCTAGGTCAAGGAACGCGCAGGTGAGGCGGGGCGGCGGTGCGGGCGGCGAGCGATGAGCGTTGAGGTACGGACGGCGGACGGGATCGCCGAGGTGATCATCGATTTCCCGCCGGTCAACGCGCTGCCGGTGCAGGGCTGGTACGACCTGGCGAGCGCGGTCGCGGCGGCGGGCGCCGAGGCGAGCACCCGGGCGGTGATCCTGGCCGCCGCGGGCCGCGGCTTCTGCGCCGGGGTGGACATCAAGGAGATGCAGCGGAAGCCCGGGCATGAGGCCCTGCTCGGCGCGAACCGGGGGTGCGCGGCCGCGTTCGGCGCGGTCTACGACTGCCCGGTGCCGGTGATCGCCGCGGTGCACGGCTTCTGCCTGGGCGGCGGCGTCGGGCTGGCCGGCAACGCGGACGTCGTGATCGCCGCCGAGGGCGCGACCTTCGGGCTGCCCGAGGTCGACCGGGGCGCGCTGGGCGCGGCCACGCACCTGGCCCGGCTGGTGCCGCAGCCGCTGATGCGCGCGATGGTCTACACCTGCCGGACCGTCAGCGCGCGGCAACTGCTCGCCTTCGGCACCGTGCTCGACGTGGTGCCGCCCGGCGAACTACGCGACGCGGCGCAGGCCCTGGCGGAGGAGATCGCGGCCAAGGACCCCGCCGTGATCCGGCTGGCCAAGCAGTCGCTGAACGGCATCGACCCGGTCGACGTGAAACGGTCCTACCGGTACGAGCAGGGGTTCACCTTCGAGCTGAACCTGGCCGGTGCCGGGGACTCTGCCCGGCAGGCCTTTGTCGACGGGAAGCACGGGGACGGCAAGCACGGGGACGGCAAGCGCGTGGACGGGAAGCAGGCGTGACGCCGGACGAGATCGTCGCGGAACTGCGGGACGGGATGACGATCGGGATCGGCGGATGGGGATCGCGGCGCAAGCCGATGGCGCTGGTCCGGGCGATCCTGCGCTCGCCGCTCAAGGACCTCACGGTGGTCTCCTACGCCGGTCCCGACGTCGGGCTGCTGGTGGCGTCCGGGCAGGCCAGGCGGGTGGTCACCGGGTTCGCGTCGCTGGACTCCATCCCCCTGGAGCCGAACTTCCGGCGGGCCCGCCAGGACGGCACGATCGAGCTGACCGAGCTGGACGAGGGCATGCTGCACTGGGGCCTGCTGGCCGCCGCGCACCGGCTGCCGTTCCTGCCGATCCGGGCCGGACTTGGCTCCGGCGTCCTCGAGGTCAACCCGGAGCTGCGCACCGTCCGCTCCCCGTACCCGGACAACGAAGAACTGGTGGCCATGCCGGCGCTGCGACTGGACGCCGCGCTGGTGCACATGAACCGGGCCGACGCCGCGGGCAACGGCCAGTACCTCGGCCCGGATCCGTATTTCGACGACCTGTTCTGCCTGGCGGCGGAGCGGGCGTACGTGTCGTGCGAGCGGATCGTGCCGCGCCTGGACGGCCCGCCGCCGACCCTGCTGCTGAACCGGGCGATGGTGCACGGGGTCACCCAGACGCCGAACGGCGCCCACTTCACCAGCTGCGTCCCCGACTACGGCCGCGACGAGGCCTTCCAGAAGCGCTACGCGGCGGCCGCGGCCGATCCCGCGGAATGGAAGAAGTTCCGCGCCGAGTATCTCGAAACCGACGAGGCGGGCTACCAGAGGGCCGTTCAGTGAACGCGACTAGGGCGGAGGTCTGCGTGGTGGCCTGCGCCGAGGCGTGGCGCGGCGACGGCGCGACCCTGGCCAGCCCGATGGGGCTGATCCCGTCCCTGGGCGCCCGGCTGGCCCGGCTCACGTTCGCGCCGGACCTGCTGCTGACCGACGGCGAGGCCTACCTGGTCGACGACGACGGGCAGATGGAGGGCTGGCTGCCGTACGCCAAGGTGTTCACGATGCTCGCGGCCGGACGCAGGCACGTGATGATGGGCGCGTCCCAGATCGACCGGTACGGGAACCAGAACATCTCCTGCATCGGCGACTGGCGGCGGCCGAAGGCGCAGCTGCTCGGCGTGCGCGGCGCGCCGGGCAACACGGTGAATCACCCGGTCAGCTACTGGGTCCCGCGGCACTCGCCGCGGGTCTTCACGCCTCACGTGGACATGGTCTGCGGCGTGGGTTACGACCGGGGCGACCCGGGGCCGTGCGAGCTGCGCGTGGTGGTGACCAACCTGGCGGTGCTCGATTTCGCGACGCCGGAGCGGGTGATGCGGCTGCGTTCGGTGCATCCGGGGGTGGAGGTCGCGGACGTGCTGGCGGCCACCGGGTTCCCGCTCGCCGTCCCGGACCCGGTGCCGGTCACGCGCACGCCGACGGCGGCCGAGACCGGCCTGATCCGGACCCGGCTGGACCCCGGCGGGGCCCGGGAGCGAGAGCTGCAATGATCCGCACCGCGCTGACCGGGCTGCTCGGCATCCGCTACCCGGTCGTGCAGGCCGCGATGGGGTACGTGTCCGGGCCGCGGCTGGCCGCCGCGGTGTCTGACGCCGGCGGCCTCGGCTTGATCGCGTCGGCCCCGATGAGCCTGGCCGAGCTGGAGAAGGCGATCGAGGAGACGGCGGGGCGGACGGCCGGACCGTTCGGGGTCAATCTGCGGGCGGATGCGCCGGATGCGGCCGAACGGGTCCGGCTGATCGTGGCCCGCCGGGTCCCCGTCGCCTCGTTCGCGCAGGCCCCCAAGCCGGAGCTGATCGCCGCGCTGAAGGACGCGGGCGTGATCACGATCGCCTCGATCGGGGCGCGGCGGCACGCGGAGAAGGCGGCCGGGTGGGGCGTTGACGCGGTGATCGCGACCGGCAGCGAGGGCGGCGGGCACGTCGGCGCGGTGCCGACCAGCCTGCTGGTCCCCCAGGTCGCGGCCGCCGTGGACATCCCGGTGATCGCGGCCGGCGGGTTCTTCGACGGCCGCGGCCTGGTCGCCGCGCTGGCCTGGGGCGCGGCCGGGGTCGCGATGGGCACCCGGTTCCTGCTGACCAGCGACAGCCCGGTGGCCGACGCGGTCAAGGGCGTCTACCTGGCGGCCGGCCTGGACGGCACCGTGGTCACCACCCGGGTCGACGGGGTCCCGCACCGCGTTCTGCGGACGACGATGGTCGACCAGCTTGAGGGGCGCGGGCGAGCGGGAGGGGCCGGGCGAGCGGGAGGGGCCGGGGGGCTGGCGACGCTGGTGCGGTCGGCGCGGAACGCGGCGGCGTTCCGGGGGGTGGCCGGGATGGGCTGGCGGGAGATGCTGCGGCAGGGCCGGGAGATGCGGCGGGGCGGCGGGCTGAGCTGGGCGCAGGTGCTGATGGCGGCGAACACCCCGGTGCTGCTCCGCGCGGCCATGGTGGACGGCCGGACCGACCTCGGGCTGATGTCGTCCGGGCAGGTGGCCGGGCTGATCGACGACCTGCCGTCGTGTGCGGAGCTGATCGAGTCGATCATGGCCGAGGCCGGCGCCACCCTGGACCGGCTGGCTGCGGCGCGGGAGGCGTGAAACCCGGCCCGTTCGGGCTAAATTCTTTCGACGATCGTGACGTTGGCCTGGCCGCCGCCCTCGCACATGGTGACCAGGCCGCGGCGGCCGCCGGTGCGCTCCAGGGCGTGGATCAAGGTGGTGAGCAGGCGGGCGCCGGTGGCGCCGAGCGGGTGGCCGAGCGCGATCGCGCCGCCGCTGGCGTTCACCCGGGCCAGGTCCGCGCCGGTCTCGCGCTGCCAGGCCAGGACCACCGAGGCGAACGCCTCGTTGATCTCGATCAGGTCGATGTCGTCCAGGGTGAGCCCGGTGCTCTTCAGGGCGTGGGCGGTCGCGGCGATCGGCGCGGTGAGCATCAGCACCGGGTCGTCGCCGCGGGCGGACAGGTGGGTGATCCGGGCTCGCGGCCGCAGCCCGTACCGGCGCACCGCGTGGTCCGAGGCGATCAGCAGGGCGGCCGCGCCGTCGGAGATCTGGCTGGACAGCGCGGCGGTGATCAGGCCGCCCTCGCGCAGCGGCGGCAGCGCGGCCATCTTCTCCAGCGTGGTGTCGCGGCGCGGGCCCTCGTCCTGGCTGACCTCGCGGTAGGGCGCGATCTCGGCGTCGAAGGCGCCGTCGCCGGTGGCGCGGACCGCCCGCTGGTGGCTGGCCAGCGCAAAGCGCTCCATCTCGGCGCGGCCGATCCCCCACTTCTCCGCGATCAGGTCGGCCGCCCGGAACTGGGAGATCTCCTCGGCGCCGTACCGGGCGCGCCAGCCTACCGAGCCGGAGAACGGGTCGGCGTACGGCGGGCTCATCGCGGCGGCGATCGGGACCATGCTCATGTTCTGCACGCCGCCCGCGACCACCAGGCCGGCCGTGCCGCTGAGCACCGCCTGCGCGGCGAAGTGCACGGCCTGCTGGGACGAGCCGCACTGCCGGTCCACGGTGACGCCGGGCACCGCCTCGGGCAGGCCCGCCGCGAGCCAGGCGGTGCGGGCGATGTCGCCGGCCTGCGGGCCGACCGTGTCCACGCAGCCGAACACCACGTCGTCGACGGCGCCCGGGTCGGCCCGGGCGCGGGCCAGCAGGGCCGTGATGACGTGCGCGCCCAGGTCGGCGGGGTGCACGGCTGAGAGGCCGCGGCCGCGGCGGGTGACCGGGGTGCGCACCGCGTCGATAATGAAGGCCTCGGGCATTCCGCCTCCCCGGTGTAATGTCTTTTAGAACACGTTCTAGTTTAGAGGACATGCATGCGCATCGCCTACACCCCGGAGCAGGAACGGCTGCGGCAGGAGCTGCGCGCGTACTTCGCCGGGCTGATGACCCCCGAGGTGCGCGCGGCGCTATCGGGAGGGGACGAGGGCCTCGGGGACGGCGAGGCGTATCGCCTCCTCGTTCGGCAGCTAGGTCGCGACGGCTGGCTGGCGCTCGGCTGGCCGGCCGAGCACGGCGGGCGTGGCGGGACAATGCTCGACCAGCTCATCTTCACCGACGAGGCGGCGATCGCCCGGGTGCCGGTGCCGTTCCTGACCATCAACACGGTGGGGCCGACGATCATGCGGTACGGGACGCCCGAGCAGAAGGCGTTCTACCTGCCCCGGATCGCCGCGGGCGAGCTCCACTTCTCGATCGGGTACTCCGAGCCGGAGGCCGGCACCGACCTGGCCGCGCTGCGGACGGTGGCCGTGCGGGACGGGGACGAGTACGTGATCGACGGGCAGAAGATGTGGACGAGCCTGATCCAGTACGCCGACTACGTCTGGCTCGCCTGCCGGACCGATCCGGCGGCGGAGCGGCACCGGGGGCTGTCCATCGTCATCGTGCCGACCTCGGCCGAGGGCTTCTCCTGGACGCCGGTGCGGACGGTCGCGGGCGTGACGACCAGCGCCACCTACTACTCCTCGGTGCGGGTGCCGGCCTCGTCGCTGGTGGGCGAGGAGAACCGGGGCTGGCCGCTGATCACCAACCAGCTCAACCACGAGCGGGTCGCGCTGACCTCGGCGGCGCCGGTGATGGCGGCGCTGGCCGACGTGCGGGACTGGGCCGCGTCGACCCGGCTGGCCGGCGGGGAGCGGGTGATCGACGCGGAGTGGGTCCGGCTCAGCCTGGCCCGGGTGCACGCCAAGGCGGAGTTCCTGAAGCTTCTCAACTGGCGGGTGGCGGCCGGCGGAATCGTGGGGCCGGCCGACGCGTCGGCGACGAAGGTGTTCGGCACCGAGTTCGCGGTCGAGGCGTACCGGCTGCTGATGGAGGTGCTGGGCCCTGCCGCCGTGGTGCGGTCGGGCTCGCCCGGCGAGGTGCTGGCCGGGCGGATCGAGCGGGCGCACCGGGCCGCGCTCATCTTGACGTTCGGCGGCGGCACCAACGAGGTGCAGCGCGACATCATCGCGGCCGCCGGTCTCGGGCTGCCCTTTTCTCGTCGGTAGGGAGTTGCGGATGGACTTCGGGTTCAGCGAGGAACAGGCGGAGCTGGCCGGCCTGACCAGGAAGATCCTGGCCGAACGGGACGCGCCGTGGGGCGATCTGGCCGCGGCGGGCGTGCTCGCGGCCGGGCTGCCCGCGGCGCTGGGCGGCGCAGGGCTCGGACTGCTCGAGCAGTGCTCGGTGCTGATCGAGCTGGGCCGTTCGGCCTCTAGCGTGCCGTACCTGGCGTCTGTGGTGCTCGGGGCCGGCGCGCTGGCCGCGTTCGGGACGGCTGGGCAGCTTCAGAGGTGGGCGGTCCCGGCGGGGCAGGGCTCGGTGGTGCTCACCGCGGCGCTGGCCGAGGAAGACGGGGACGACCCGCGGGTGCCCTCGGCGCGGGCCGAACGGGCGGGCGGGCAGTGGGCGCTAACCGGGGTCAAGACCGCGGTGGACGCCGCGCCCGGGGCAGACCTGTTCCTGGTGCCGTGCGCCTCGCCGGACGGGGTGCTGGTGTTCCTGGTGGCGCCGTCGGATGCCGGGGTTCGGGTGGAGCCGCAGCGGCTGACGGACCTCGCCCCGGCCGGGCGGGTGGTGCTTTCCCGGGTCGTACTGGATGACGACCGGGTGCTCGGCGGTGTCGGTGCCGGGGTGGCGGACTGGCTGGTGGCGCGGGCCACGGTGGGGCTGTGCGCGATGCAGTCCGGGGTGATCGAGCGGGCGCTGGAGCTGACCGCGGAGTACGCGAAGAGCCGGGTGGCGTTCGGCCGTCCGATCGGCTCGTTCCAGGCGGTGACGCAGCGGCTGGCCGATGCCTTCGTCGACGTCGAAGCGGTGCGGCTCACCATGTGGCAGGCGGCCTGGCTGCTTGCTTCCGAGGCGGCCGGCTCTGATGTGGCGGTGGCCACGGCCAAGTTCTGGGCGGCCGAGGCCGGCCACCGGGTGGCGCACACCGCGGTGCACGTGCACGGCGGGATGGGCATCGACGTGACCTACCCGGTGCACCGGTACTTCGTCGCGGCCAAGCGAAACGAGTTCGCGCTCGGCGGCGCGACGGCCCAGCTCCGGCGCATCGGCGGTGCGCTGGCGGGCTAAGTTCTTAGTGTGAGTGTTTTCCGGCGGGTGACGACGAAGCTCCTCTGCCCGCAGTGCGGCGACGTGCTCGCCGACGCCGACTACCGGCCGATGGCCGGCAGCCTGGCGCTCAGCGGGCCCGGCGGGTACCAGCTGACGCCGCAGATGGGCGCGCTTCACACCCGGCACGCCGAACAGGAGCTGGCGTCGGCCTCCTCCCCCGCCGGGGCCGACGAGGCCAGGGCGCGGCTGGAGTTCATCAGGCGCCATGCCGACGAGCTGATGTATGACCTGCCGTGTCACCAGGGGCACTACACGCTGGCCACCGCGCCGCAGATCACCCGCGCCCTGCGCCGGGCGAGGGGGGGCTGGGTCAGCCTGAGCGGGCAGTAGCGCCCGTGCGGCAGGATGGTCCTATGCTCGAGGCTCCTATTTCGGCGGTGACCGTCTTCAGGGACGGCGCCCGCGTGCAGCGCAACGGCACGGTGAGCATGACGCAGGGAACGCAGGCGGTGGTGATCGGCGGCCTGCCGGCCAGCGTGGATCCGGCGTCGGTCCGGGTGGCGGCCCGCGGGCCCGGCCTGACCCTGCTGACCGTCGAGGTTCACCACGGCTACCGGACCGATCCGCTCCGGGACGAGACCACGCGGCTGCGCGCGGAAGCCGAACGGTGCCGCGACGCCGTCCGGGCCCTCGACGACGAGGACGCCGCCGTGCAGGCGCGGCTCGACTTCCTGGGTCATCTGTCCGGGGCGGCCGCCACGGCGCTGGCCCGGGCGGTGGGCTTCGGCCGGGCCAGCCACGACGACCTGACCCAGATGGCCGGTCACCTGTCCGCCGACACCGGCGACGCGCTCGGCCGTCGCCGCGACATCGCGGCGCGGAGCCGCGCCGCGCGCCGGGAGCTCGAGGCCGCCGAACGGCGCCTGGACGAGGCGGAGCAACGGGCCGGCCAGCCCGCCGCCTACACCGACGTGTCCGCGATCCTCGAGGCCGGCGCCCCGGCTCAGGCCGAGGTGGAGCTCTCCTATCACGTGCCCGGGGCGTCCTGGCGGCCGCTCTACGACCTGACGCTGGACAGCGAGCAGCTGGCGGTGAGCTACCTGGCCGAGGTGACCCAGCAGACCGGGGAGGACTGGCCCGCGGTGGAGCTGGTCCTGGCCACCACGCGGCACGGCCGGTATCAGGGCCTGCCCGAGCTGGATCCCTGGTACATCGGGAAGGTCCCTGCTCCCCCGCCCGCGATGCCGCGGATGACCCACCGGGCCATGGCCGTCGCGGCCGGTAGCCAGCGGGTCGGCGCCGCACAGGCTGACCAGCCGGAAGCCGCGGTGCTCATGGCCGAACCCAGCGACGCGGTGGGCGCCGGGCTGGTCTACCGGGTGCAGCGTCCGCTGGCCGTGCCGGCCGACGGCGGACCGCACAAGACCAGCATCGGGAGGTTCGGCCTCGACGCCGCGCTCGACCATCTCGCGGTGCCGGCCCTCGCTCCCGAGGCCTACCTGCGGGCGACCGTCACCAACACCTCGCCGCTGCTGCTCCTGCCCGGCCCGGCCCGGGTCTTCCACGGTCCTCAGTTCGTCGGGGAGACGTCGTTGCCGACCGTGGCCGCGGGCGAGGAGTTCGAGCTGCAGCTCGGCGTGGACGACCAGATCAGGGTGGAGCGCACGCTGCGCCGCCGGAGCACCGGCAAGGCCGTCATCGGCGGCACCCGCACGATCGACGTCGGCTACGAGATCACCGTGGAGAACCACCGCACCGGCAAGACCAGGGTCAGCGTGCACGACCGCATCCCGGTATCCACCGACGCCGAGATCAGGGTCCGGCTCCGGGAGACGAACCCGGCCCCGGCCAAGCAGACCGACCTGGGCGAGCTCACCTGGGAGCTGGCGCTCGACGGCGGCCAGGAAGCGACGGTCAGGTACCGGTTCACCGTCGAGCATCCGGCCCAGGTCACGGTGAGCGGGCTCTGACCGGGCCAGCCATGACAGCACAGCCATGACCGGGCAGCCATGACCGGGCAGCCATGACCGGGCAGGCGGAGTGGCGGCGCGCCTGCCCGGCCGGGCAGGCGCTGGACCTGCTGCACGCCCGGGTGGCCGAGCCCTACGCCCCGCACGTGCACGAGGAGTACGCGGTCGGCGCGTGCACCGCGGGCCGGGAGGTGATCCGCTACCGCGGGACGCTGCACTACGCGGGGCCGGGCAGCGTGGTGGTCCTGGAGCCCGGCGAGGCGCACACCGGGGCCCCGGCCGATCCCCCGGACTTCACCTACCGGGTGATGTACCCGGCCGCGGGGCTACTGGCCGAAGGACTGCTGGCTGAAGGGCTGCTGGCCGAGGGGGCGGACCGGGTGCCGCGGTTCCGCGAGCCGGTCATCGCCGATCCCGGGCTGGCGGCGGAGCTGCGCCGGCTGCACGCGGCGCTGGGCGCCGGGTTGCTGGAGACTGCGCCGCTGGAGGCCGAATCGCGGCTGTCCTGGCTGCTGGGGGAGCTGGTCCGGCGGCACGCCTCGCCGTGCCGCGAAGCCGGGGTACCCGGGGCGGGCCGGGTGGCCCGGCTGGTGATGACGCAGCTGGCCGACCGGCTGGTGAGCCCGCCCGCGCTGGCCGAGATCGCGGCCGGTACCGGCTTGTCCCGCTATCAGCTGGTCCGGTCCTTCCGTACCGAGGTGGGCATGCCCCCGTACGCCTGGCTGGCGCAGCACCGGGTGTCTGCGGCCCGGGCGCTGCTCGAGCGGGGCTGCCGCCCGGCCGAGGCCGCCGCGCTGACCGGGTTCGCGGACCAGGCGCACCTGACTAGGTGGTTCCGACGAGTGGTCGGGGTCACACCCGGCGTGTACCGCAACAGCGTTCAAGACAGGACCCCGCGGTATCGGTGATGCTAGAGGTCCGGCCGCGTGGCGTGCCGGGCGGCCGACGTCGGTGGAATGCGGGGTGCGGTGAGCCGGAAGGGCTGGGTCCTGTTCGCGGTGATGTGCCTGGTATGGGGCATCCCCTACCTGTTCATCAAGGTCGCGGTCGGGCAGGTTTCCGTCCCCGTGGTGGTCTTCGCCCGGACGGCGATCGGCGCGCTGATCCTGCTGCCGCTGGCGATACGCTCTGGTCGTCAGGGCGGAGGGGAGCTTGACGCGCTGCGCCGGCACTGGCGGCCGCTCGTCGCCTTCGCCGCGCTGGAGATCATCATTCCCTGGGGCCTGCTGTCGGCGGCCGAACGCAAGCTGCCCAGCTCGCTAGCTGGCCTGCTGATCGCGGCCGTGCCGATCATCAGCGTGGTGACCGCCCGGCTCACCGGTGGCACCGAGCGGCTCAGCCCGCGGCGCTGGGCCGGCCTGGTCATCGGCCTGGCCGGCGTGGCGGTGCTGGCCGCTCCGGACCTGAGCGGCGGCAGCGCCGTGGCCGTGGTCGAGGTGCTGCTGGTCGCGTTTTGCTACGCGACCGCGCCGCTGATCGCGGCGAGGAAACTGGCCGACGTCCCGGCCCTGCCGATGACCGCGGCCTGCCTCAGCCTGGGCGCGCTCGTGTGGCTGCCGCCGGCCCTCGCGACCTGGCCGAGCCGGGTGCCGTCCGGCCGCGCGCTGGGTGCCCTGGCCGCGCTCGGCGTCATCTGCACGGCCTTCGCGTTCCTCGTCTTCCTCGCGCTGATCAGGGAGGCGGGCACGTCGCGGGCGATGGTCTTCACCTACGTCAACCCGGCCGTGGCCGTGGCGGCGGGCGTCGCCTTCCTGTCCGAGCCCTTCACCGTCACGATCGCCGCGTCGTTCGCGCTGATCCTGGCCGGCTCGCTGCTGGCCACCTGGACCGCCCGCGCCCCCGCCGGATCCGGTCCGGCTGGATCCGGTCCGGCTGAATCCGGCTCGGCCGGGCCGGAAGCGGTCAGTCGGCGCAGACCGCCCAGGCTTCGATCTCGATCATCAGATCCGGCATCGCCAGTGCGGTGACCTGCACCGCGGTGCTGGCCGGCGGGCGGGCGGTGTCGACGTATTCGTCGCGGATCGTACGGACCACCGGGAGCATCGCGATATCGGTGACGTAGTAGTTGAGCTTGATCACGTCGGTGAACGACGCGCCGGCCGCGGCCAGCGCCCGGTCCAGGTTGGCGAAAACCTGCCGGGTCTGCGCCTCGGGATCGCCCGGCCCGACCAGTTTGCCCTCGCCGTCGATGGCGACCTGCCCGGAGGTCGCGACCCAGCGGCCGCGTCCGGTCACCGCGTGGCTGTAGCCCGGGCCGGGCGCCAGCCCGTCCGGGGCCCGGAAATGCTGAAGTGCCGACACGTCCCGATCCTCTCCGTTTCCGCGTCAATATCCCGGGTCCCAGGCTAGCGGCGTGAGGCGAGGAGGGGCAGGGCAGGTGCGGGGGGCAGGGCAGGTGCGGGGGGGCAAGGTCAAGTCTGCCGGCATCACCACTATTACCAAGCGAGAAAGCCGTTAGCGGGACGTTGGCCACCGGATAGGCTCAGGGGGACACGAAGGTGGAGCGGCTCCTGAAGGGACACGCGTGATGGACGGGGCGACGGTACCGCCGGGCATCGACACCACCCGGGCGCACCCGGCGCGGGTCTACGACTACTGGCTCGGCGGCAAGGACAACTTCGCCGCCGACCGCGAGGCGGCCGAGCAGGCCCTGCAGGCCTACCCGCAGCTGGCGCAGGCGGTGCAGGCCAACCGCAAGTTCCTGGCCCGTGCGGTGCGGTACCTGACCGGGGAGGCCGGCATCCGGCAGTTCCTCGACGTGGGCACCGGCATCCCGGCCGCGGACAACACCCACCAGGTCGCCCAGCGCGAGGCGCCGGACAGCCGGATCGTCTACGTCGACAACGACCCCATCGTGCTGCTGCACGCCCAGGCCCTGCTGAAGAGCACGCGGCAGGGTGCGTGCGACTACATCCAGGCCGACCTGCACGACCCGGACGTGATCTTGGCCGGGGCGGCCCGGACGCTGGACTTCGGCCGGCCGGTGGCCCTGATGCTGCTGGCGATCCTGCAGTTCATCCCCGACGAGCAGGACCCCGTCGAGCTGGTGTCCCGCCTGGTCGCCGGGCTGCCGTCGGGCAGCTACCTGGTGATCTCGCACCCGACCGACGACTTCAACCCGAACCGGGGCGAGTCGATCAAGCGGTACAACGAGCGGGTCGCCGACCAGGCCACGCTCCGGGACCAGGCCGGAACCACCCAGTTCTTCGCGGGCCTGGACCTGGTCGAACCGGGTGTGGTGCCGGTGGCCAGCTGGCGCCCTGACAGCGACTACCTGGCCTCCATGCCCTCCTCGATGTGGTGCGGGGTGGCGCGCAAGCCCTAGCCGCGGATCAGGTCGGCGATTTTCTCCAGGTAGCGCGGTTCGCAGTTGAGCGAGAACGTGGTCAGGATGGTCTGCTTCCAGCGCTGGATCTCGTCGGCGATCTTGGCCCAGGGGCCGATCAGGGCGACGTCCTCGACCAGCTTGGCGGGGACGGCCGCGATCGCGCTCTTCTTGTCGCCGGCCAGGTAGAAGTCCTGGATGGTGCGGGTCTCCGCCTCGTAGCCCATCCGGACGAATACCTCGTGGTGATAGTTGACACCCCGGGCGCCCATCCCGCCGATGTACAGAGCCAGGGTCGGGCGGACGAGATCCGCCGCCCGTTCGGTGTCATCGTCGACGATGATGGCCAGCGGTCCGCCCACCACGTCGAATGTTTCCCGGCTCTGCCGCGCGCCGGGGCGGGCGAAGCCCTCGGCCAGGGCGGCGGCGTAGAAGTCGTTCATCGCGGGCGAGAAGAAGATGACGTTCCAGCCGTCGGCGATCTCGGCCGCCAGGGCCACGTTCTTGGGGCCCTCCGCGCCCAGGTAGATCGGGATCTCGGTGCGGAACGGGTGCAGGATCGAGCGCAGCGGCTTGCCTAGGCCGGTGCCCCCGCGGTCGGGCGACAGCGGGAGCTGGTAGTGCTTCCCGTCGTAGCTGACCGGCTCGCGGCGCGCGATGACCCGCCGCACGATGTCGATGTACTCCCGGGTGCGCTCCAGCGGCCGGGGGTACGGCTCGCCGTACCATCCCTCCACCACCTGGGGATTGCTGGTGCCGATGCCGAGCAGCACCCGGCCACCGGTGAGGTGGTCCATGGTCATCGCGGTCATGGCCAGGGTGACCGGCGGCCGGGCGGACAGCTGGGAGACCGCCGTGCCGAGCTTGATCCGCGAGGTGCGCGAGCCCCACCAGGCCAGCGGGGTCCACGCGTCGCTGCCGTACGCCTCCGCCGTCCAGATCTGGTCGATCCCGATGCGTTCGGCCGCCTCGAACAGGTCCGCGGCGCCGGGCGGCGGGCCGGCCGACCAGTAGCCGGCCGAGACGCTGATCCTCATCGGACCATCATCGCAGGTGACCGAGGCGGTCGAGGACGGCGGCGGTTTCGCCGATGAGTTCGGCCATCACGTCGGCGACCGGCCTGATCTCGTTCATCCGGCCGACGATCTGCCCGGCAGGCATCGGTACCACGTCCGGCTGCCCGGACCGCATCAGGCGCTGGTGCGCCTCGCTGACCAGCAGGTTCTGCAGCGGCATGCGGAGCGGCTCGGGGGCGCCTTCGTGTTCCCAGGCCTCGGTCCAGCGGTTCTTCAGCAGCCGGGCCGGCTTGCCGCTGTAAATCCGGGACCGGGTCGTATCCGAGCTGGTGGCCGCGAGCAGCGCCTGCTGGACCGCGGGCGCCGCGGACAGCTGCTGGTACTCGCTCGTGACCAGCCAGGCCGAACCCATCCAGGCCCCGACCGCGCCGAGGGCGAGCGCCGCCGCGACCTGGCGGCCGCAGCCGATCCCGCCCGCGGCCAGGACGGGGACGCCGGCGCCCACCGTGTCGACGATCTCCGGGACCAGGACCATGGTGGCGATCTCGCCGGTGTGCCCGCCCGCCTCGTAGCCCTGGGCGACCACGATGTCCACGCCGCTGGCGACCTGCCTGCGGGCGTGTTCCGCCTTCCCGGCCAGCGCGGCCACCAGCATGCCGCGCTCGTGCGCGCTGGCGATCACGTCGGGCGGCGGCGGGCCGAGCGCGTTCGCGATCAGCCGCGCCGGGTGGCCCAGCGCGACCTCGACGTGCTTGCGCGCGACCGAATGCAGCCAGCCGAGCACGCCGTCGGCGGCCTGCGCGCCGTCCGGCAGCGGCGGCACCCCGAGCCTGAGCAGGGTCTGCTCCACGAAGTCCTTGTGCGTCTGCGGGATCAGCTGGCTGAGGTCCCGCTGCCCGCCCTCGGCCGGGACCCGGGCCGGCATGACCACGTCGATGCCGTACGGGCGGCCGCCGGTGTTCCGGTCCATCCAGTCCAGGACCGTGTCCAGCTCGGCCGGGTCGTTGAACCTGACGCAGCCCAGCACCCCCAGGCCGCCGGCCCGGCTGATCGCGGCGGCGACGTGCTCGGACGGGGTGAACCCGACGACCGGGTGCTCGATGCCGAGCAGGTCGCAGAGGGGGGTCCTGACGGTGCGACTCACCGGGCCGCTCACCGGCGCGTGTCCAGGGCCGGCTGGTGGGTGGCGGCATACTCGCGCGCCCAGGCGTAGTCGGCCTTGCCGGACACCGTGCGCCCGATCGCGTCGGTGAGCCAGATGCTGCGCGGGACCTTGTAGCCGGCGATGTAGCCGCGGACGTGCTCGGCGAGCGCGGCCGGGTCGGGTTCCGCGCCGGGCCTGGGCTGCACCAGCGCCGCCACCCGCTGCCCGAGCAGATCGTCGGGCACGCCGATGACCAGCACATCCAACACGTCGGGGTGGGACATCAGCGCGCCCTCAACCTCCTCGGGGAAGACCTTCTCGCCGCCGGAGTTCACGCAGGTGTTGCCCCGGCCGAGCAGCGTCAGGGTGCCGTCTTCCTCCACCCGGGCCATGTCGCCAGGGATCGCGTACCGCTTCCCGTCCACCTCGGCGAACATCGCGCTGGTCCTGGCCGGGTCCTTGTAGTAGCCGAGCGGCACGTGCCCGCCCCGGGCCAGCCGACCCACCTGGCCGGGACCGACCGGTTTGCTGTCGTCGCCCAGCACGATGACGTCCGGGCCGGCCGTGACCGTGGGACCGCCCCGGTGCTGGTCATCCGCGCTGACGAACGCGATGCCCGCGAAGCCGGTCTCGGTCGAGCCGATCGCCTCGCTGATGAACACGGTGGGCAGCGCCTTCACGCACGCGTCCTTGACCGCGGGCGAGAACAGCGCGGCCGTGGAGTTGAAGGAGACCAGTGAGGACGTGTCGTAGGTTCCGGCGGCCAGCGCCTCCATCAACGGCCTGGCCATCGCGTCGCCGATGACCGACAGCACGTTGACCTTGTGCCGCTGCACCGCGGACCAGATCGCGTCCGGATCGAACTTTGGCATGATCACGGCGGTGTCCCCGCCGAACAGGCAGGCCAGCGTGGCCACCATGGCGGCGCCGTGGATGAGCGGCGCGGGGGCCATGCGGACCATGCCATCGCCCTCGGCGCCCCGGCGGGACTGCGCCCACTCGTCTTCCAGCGGCTCGCCGGTGATGAAGTCGATGCCGCCGCCGAGCGTGCGCCAGATGTCCTCGTGGCGCCACATGACGCCCTTCGGATGCCCGGTAGTGCCCCCGGTATAGATGATGAAGATGTCATCAGGGCTGCGCGGGGAGAAGTCACGTGCTCCTGACGCGGCCGACAGGGCCCGGCCGAATGACAGGGCCTCGCCGAATGACAGGGCCTCGCCGACGTCCGCGCCTATCGCGACGCGGGGCAATCCGGGGGGCACGACGGCGTCCACCACCGGAGCCAGATCCTGGTCGTAGACGAGGGCGGACAAGTCGGCGTCCCGCAGGTGATACGCCAGTTCGTCGCGCAGGTACCGGTAGTTGATATTGATGGAAGCGGCCCGGAGCTTGATGGTGGCGAGCAGCGTTTCCACGGTCTCGACGGAGTTGCGGGCGTAGAGGCCGACATGGTCACCGGGACCGGCCCCCCGGGCGGCCAGGTGGTGGGCGAGCCGGTTCGCCTCGTCTTCGAGCTCGGTGTACGTGACCTGGCGGTCGCCGAAGATCAGCGCGACCCGATCCGGGAAGGTGTCGACGGCATGCTCGAACAGGTCGGCCAGGTTCAGTGCCATGGCTAGAAAGTAGAACGTGTTACTGTTCTGGGCAAGCCTTTCGGAGCGCAGGAAGTGAGGAGCCGGTGGAGGAGCCGCACGCGCTCGTCGAGCGGCGGGGGCACGTGCTGATCGTCACGATGAACCGGCCGCAGGCGCGCAACGCGCTGAGCGGGCCGATGATGGAGCTGATGCGGCAGGCCTGGGACACGGTCGACAGCGACCCTGACATCCGGGTCTGCGTGCTGACCGGGGCGGGTGGCGCGTTCTGCGCCGGGGCCGACCTGAAGGCGATGACCCGCGAGCACCCCGGCGACCGGTTTCAAGGTGGCGAGCTGGACCTCTCGGTGATCGAGCCGCTGCTCAAGGGGCGCCGGCTGAGCAAGCCGCTGATCGCCGCGGTGGAGGGGCCGGCGGTCGCGGGCGGCACCGAGATCCTGCAGGCGTGTGACATCAGGGTGGCCGGGGCGAGCGCGCGGTTCGGCGTCTCCGAGGCTCGCTGGGGGCTGTTCCCGCTGGGCGGTTCGGCGGTCCGGCTGCCCCGGCAGATCCCGTACACGGTGGCCGCCGACCTGCTGCTCACCGGGCGGCACATCACCGCGGCCGAGGCGCTGTCCATCGGGCTCATCGGGCACGTGGTGCCGGACGGCCAGGCGCTGGGCCAGGCGCTGGAGATCGCGGCGGCGATCGCGGCCAACGGGCCGGTCGCGGTGCGGGCCATCCTGCGGGTCATCCGGGAAACCGAGGGCATGGCGGAGAACGAGGCGTTCGCGCTCGAGGCCAAGGTGGGCATGAGCGTGTTCGCCAGCGAGGACGCGAAGGAAGGGCCGCGCGCCTTCGCCGAGAAGCGCAAGCCGGAGTTCAGGGACCGCTGATACCAGGACCGTTCGGGCCCATTGTCAGTTGGTGCGCGCCACCACCACGCAGTAGTACGACTCGGCGGCGTTGCCGGGTATCTCGTCGCCGGGATCCGGCCGCCATTCCGGCGGCCAGGCCAGGCCCGGCTCGATGATGTCCATCCCGTCGACCAGCTGCATGATCGCGGCCCGGCTGCGGACGTGGGCCGGGGTGGTCGCCTCGTCGAAGACCCGCTCCACGTCGCTGACCTCGGGAATCTCATCCGGTGTGGCGTGGGATATCGCGACGTGGCTGCCGGCCGGGAACGGGGCCAGCAGCTTGGCGATGATCCCGGCCGGGTCGGCCTCATCGGCGACGAAGTGCAGGATGGACAGGAACAGCAGCGCGACCGGCTCGTTGAAGTCGATGAGCTCGCGCAGCGCGGGGTCGGCCAGGATCGAGTCCGGCTCGAGCATGTCCCGCCCGATCACCGCGGTGCCCGGGACGCCGTGCAGCATGCTGCGGGCGTGCGCCAGCACGATCGGGTCGTGGTCGACGTAGACGACCCGGGCCAGCGGGCAGGCGTCCAGCGCGACCTCGTGCGTGTTGCCAGCCGTGGGCAATCCGGCGCCGACGTCGATGATCTGCTTGATGCCGGCCTCGCGGATCAGGTAGCGGACGACCCGGCGGAGGAAGGCCCGGTTCCACTGCACCGCCATCCGGACGTTCGGCAGCTGCGCGATCATCGACTCGCCGACCGCGCGGTCGACCGGGTAATTGTCCTTGCCGCCGAGCAGGTAGTCATAGATCCGCGCGACGCTCGGGATGTCCGGCCGGAACGTTTCGCGCCAGTCACCGTCGTAGGTCACCAGCCAGATCCCCTCGCCTCGCCACCGGCTTTCCCGCGCACAATATCCCATATTGCGAATCGCAGATCAAGAAACCGTGAAGCCACACCTGCCTAACGGTCCGGGCCGGGTCAGATGGAGCGGTGGCGGTCGGCCCAGTAGGGGTCGCGGAGGCGGCGCTTGTAGAGCTTGCCGTTCGGGTCGCGCGGCAGCTCGGGCACGTAGTCGATGCTCCGGGGCAGCTTGAACCGGGCCAGCCGGCCGCCGAGGAAGGCGAGCAGGCCGGCGGTGAGCTCGGGGCCGGGCTCGGCGCCGGGCGCTGGCTGCACCACGGCCTTGATCTCCTCGCCCCATTCCCCGTGCGGGATGCCGAACACGGCCACGTCGTCGACGGCCGGGTGGCCGGCCAGCTCGGCCTCGATCTCGGCCGGATAGATGTTCACGCCGCCCGAGATGATCATGTCGCTCTTGCGGTCGCACAGGTAGAGGTAGCCGTCCGCGTCGAGGTAGCCGATGTCGCCCACGGTGAACATGCCGCGGGCGCGCGAGGCGCGCGTCTTCTCCGCGTCCTTGTGGTAGTCGAAGGTCGAGGTGCCCATGCGCATGTACACCAGCCCGGGCTGGCCCGCCGGGACATCGTTTCCCTCGTCGTCGAGCACATGCACCTCCGAACCCGGCCAGGGCAGGCCGACCGAACCCGGCCGGTCCAGCCACTGCGGCCCGGTGATGACGGTCCCGCCACCCTCGCTGGCGGCGTAGTACTCGGTGATCACCGGGCCCCACCAGTCCAGCATCTGCCGCTTGACGTCGGGCGGGCAGGGCGCGGCGCTGTGGATCGCGGCGCGCATCGAGGACACGTCGTAGCGCTTCCTGGTCTCCTCCGGCAGGGCGAGGAGCCGGCCGAACTGCGTGGGCACCATGTGCGTGTGGGTCACCCGGTGCTGCTGGGTGAGCCGGAGCATGTCCTCGGCGTCGAAGCGGTCCATGAGCACGACCGGGTGGCCGAGCTGGAGCGAGATCGTCGCGAAGTTCAGCACCGCCGTGTGGTACAGCGGCGAGCAGCACAGGTGCACGTTGCCGTCGCCGGGCGCCAGCGAGAAGATGCCGAAGAACCAGGTCGATGCCATCGGCGGCTGGTCCGGGTCCTCGCCGGTCAGCGGGCGGCGGACGCCCTTGGGCCGGCCGGACGTGCCCGAGGTGTAGACCATCGGCGCGCCCGCGGTACGAGGATCAGGGCGCCCGTCGCCGCCGGCGCCGAGCGTGTCCAGCGGCATGAAGCCGGGCACCTTCCCCACTGCGAACCTGGCCCCGGGATCGATCCCCGCCCCGGCGGCCGCCTCGGCCGCGACCTCGCCGAACCTCTCGTGCGCCACGAACGCCCTGGCCTCGCTGTCGGCCAGGATGTACGCGACCTCGGCCGCGGTCAGGTGCCAGTTCACCGGCACCACGTACAGCCCGGTCTGGATGGCCGCGAAGAACAGCGCGAGAGCCTCGGTACTGTTCGGCAGCATCCCGGCGACGCAGTCCCCGGGGCGCAGGCCGAGCCCCTGCAGGCCCCGGCCGTAGCGGTCGGCCCGCGCGGCCAGCCCGGCGTAGCTGACGGCCGCGCCACCAGGATCGATGACCGCCGTCCGTCCGGGATCGGTGGCGGCGATGGCCCACAAGCCGATGTCGGTCACAGGTCAAATATAGAACACGTTCTATAATCGGCGGGTGAGTCAACCGCTTGCCGAGAGCGCGCCCCCGCGGGCGCCGCTGGAGATCGAGTTCGACTACACCCGCTCGCTCGGGCCGGTGCTGAGCCAGTTCATGGCCGCCCTGGCCGAGCGGCGCATCCTGGGCGCGCGCGGCGCCGACGGCCGGGTGCACGCGCCGCCGTTCGAGTACGACCCGGTGAGCGCCGAGCCGCCCTCCGAGCTCGTGCCGGCGGGGCCTGAGGGGACCGTGGTCAGCTGGTCCTGGATGCCGGAGCCGCTGGCCGGCCAGCCGCTGGCGGAGCCGTTCGCCTGGGCGCTGATCCGGCTGGACGGCGCGGACACGGCGATGCTGCACGCGGTCGACGCGGGTTCGGCGTCGGCCATGCGGACCGGGCTGCGGGTCCGGCCCCGGTGGGCCGCGCGGCCGGCCGGCGGCATCAGGGACATCGCCTGCTTCGAGCCGTGCGACGGGCCGGCCGGTACCGCGCCGGCCCGGGACACGCTGCCCGCTCAAGACACAGGGGCCGAACGGACGCCGGGTATGACGATCGCGCCGGTGCGGCTGCGCTACCTGCACACGGCCTCGCCCGGGGAGACTGCCTACCTGCGCGGGCTCGCGGACCACCGGCTGCTCGGGCAGCGGTGCGGGGTGTGCGGGCAGGTGTACGTGCCGACGCGGGGGACGTGCCCGGCCGACGGGGTGACGATGACCGAGGAGGTGGAGCTGCCGGAGAGCGGGACCGTGACCACGTTCTGCATCGTGAACGTGGGGTACCCGGGCCAGCGCGTTCTTCCGCCGTACGTGGCCGCGGCCGTGCTCCTGGACGGGGCGGACATCGCGTTCCAGCACCTGGTGCTGGGCTGTGACGCCAGCGAGGTGCGGATGGGCATGCGGGTCAGCGCGGTGTGGGGCGAATCGGGGGGCATCAGCCACTTCACGCCGACCGGGGAGCCGGATGCCTTGTACGAGACGTACGCGAGGTGCCTGTGAGGTGCTTGTGAGGTGCTTGTGAGTGCTGTCGCCGTCGTCGGGTTCGCGCAGTCGCCGTGCCGGGTGCGCGACGACGCGACCACCAGCGGGGTGGAGATGCTGGTGCCGATCTTCGCCGAGGTATTCCGGGCTTGTGGCCTGACCAAATCCGACATCGGGTTCTGGTGCTCGGGATCCTCGGATTACCTGGCCGGGCGGGCGTTCTCGTTCGTGTCGGCGGTGGACGCCATCGGCGCGGTGCCGCCGGCGATGGAATCGCACGTGGAGATGGACGCCGCCTGGGCGCTGTACGAGGCGTGGGCGAAGATCCTGACCGGCGAGGCCGAGATCGCGCTGGCCTACGGGTTCGGCAAGTCCTCGGGCGCGGAGCTGCGGCGCGTGCTGGCGCTGCAGCTCGACCCGTACCTGGTCGCGCCGCTGTGGCCGGACTCGGTGTCGGTCGCGGCGCTGCAGGCGCGGCTCGGCCTGGAGGCGGGGCGGTGGACCGAGAAGGACATGGCGGAGGTGGCCGCGCGCAGCCGGGCCGCGGCGCGGTCAAACCCGGACGCGCAGGTGTCGGGTTCGGTCACGGCCGCGGACCTGCTGGCCCGGCCCTACGTGGCCGAGCCGCTGCGGGCGCACGACTGCGCCCCGGTCGGCGACGGGGCCGCGGTCGTGATCATCGCGTCCGCGGCGCGGGCGCGGGAGCTGTGCGAGCGGCCCGCGTGGATCAGCGGGTTCGCGCACCAGGTGGATTCGGGCTCGCTGGGCGCGCGGGACCTGCTCGCGGTGCCGTCGGCGGCGGGCGCGGCGTCGGCGGCGGAGCTGCTGCTGCGGGAGGCGCTCGGGCTCGGCGAGGGGGTCGCGGTCAACCCGTCGGGCGGCGCGCTGTGCGGCAACCCGATGTTCGCCGCCGGGCTGGCGCGGATCGGGCTGGCGGCGCGGGCGGTCATGTCCGGCCGGGCATCCCGCGCGCTCGGGCACGCGACCAGCGGCCCGGCGCTGCAGCAGAACCTGGTGTGCGTGCTGTCCGGGGAGGCATCGTGAAGCAGCCGGCCGCGGTGCTGGGCGTCGGGCAGACCCGGCACCGGTCCAAGCGCACCGACGTGTCGATCGCCGGGCTGTGCCGGGAGGCGGCGGACCGCGCTTTGCTCGGCGCCGGCCTCGGCCTGGCTGACGTCGACGCGGTCGTGGTCGGGAAGGCGCCCGACCTGTTCGAGGGCGTGATGATGCCCGAGCTGTACCTAGCCGACGCCTTGGGCGCGGTGGGAAAGCCGCTGCTGCGGGTGCACACGGCGGGTTCGGTCGGCGGCGCGACCGGGATCGTCGCCACCAGCCTGGTGCAGGCGGGGTTGCACCGGCGTGTGCTTGCGCTGGCCTTCGAGAAGCAGTCGGAGTCCAACGCCATGTGGGCGCTGTCGATCGCGCCGCCGTTCAGCATCCCGGTGGTGGCCGGCGCCGGCGGGTACTTCGCGCCGCACATCCGCGCCTACATCAGGCGCAGCGGCGCGCCGCCGCACATCGGCGCGCTGGTCGCGGTCAAGGACCGGCGCAACGGCGCCCTCAACCCGTACGCCCACCTGCAGCAGGGCGACATCACGCTGGAGAAGGTGCTGGCCTCCCCGATGCTGTGGGATCCGGTGCGGTACGACGAGACGTGCCCGTCCTCGGACGGCGCGTGCGCGGTGATCATCGGGGATTCGTCCGCCGCGGCCGCGGCGCACGGGCCGGTGGCCTGGATCCGGGCCACCGCGATGCGCAGCGAGCCGACCATGTTCGCGGGTAAGGACCACGTCAACCCGGCCGCGGGCCGGGAGTGCGTGGCGGCGCTGTGGCGGCAGGCCGGCATCACCGACCCGCTGAACGAGATCGATGTGGCCGAGATCTACGTGCCGTTCTCCTGGTACGAGCCGATGTGGCTGGAGAACCTGGGCTTCGCCGCGGCCGGGGAGGGCTGGCGGCTGACCGAGGCGGGCGAGACCGCCATCGGGGGCAGGCTGCCGGTCAACCCGTCCGGCGGTGTGCTCAGCTCCAACCCGATCGGCGCTTCTGGGTTGTTGCGATTTGCCGAGTCGGCGCTGCAGGTCATGGGCAAGGCCGGCGCGCACCAGGTTCCCGGGGCCCGCGTCGCCCTGGGGCACGCCTACGGCGGCGGCTCCCAGTTCTTCTCCATGTGGGTGGTCAG
>WNGE01003694.1_pt1 | contig 24248 bp, 21 predicted proteins | sample 5400651 | NCBI WGS metagenome assembly WNGE01 (sample SAMN13153370, study PRJNA577476) | soil metagenome | isolation source: 60 cm soil or saprolite under grassland replicate 2 | place: USA:California | collected 2016-06-15
CACCGAGCCCAGAGAGCGACGCCCATGTACGAATCCGCAGTTTCGCTCTAGCGCTGAGGGCCCGCTTGACCACTGTCTGGTGCCGGGCGGAGCATGAGGATAACTCCGAGGTAGGTCCCACCCTCCGCCCAAAGGGACCCCTGGGAGGAATGGGAGGCGGGAGAGAACTCACGACCGGATCTCTCGCCTCCCGCGCGCGCACCTCTCTGCGCGTGCGATTGGCTGCGGGCTCGGGACGATGGCGGTTCGGGACCAGAAAAAGTCCCACGGTCGTCCGTTCGGAGGTTGCCCGCCAGCAGCGCTTTCTCCGCGCCTGAGTCTCTGACCAGCTGTTTTCTTCTCGTCGTGTCGGGAAATCTCGGACGGTTGCGAGAAAGGGGGTGGAGCATGTCGATGCATACCCCCAACGGGTTTCAGCTGGCCCGAGGCCGTGGAACCACTGGAGGCTCGGCGTCGAGCTCGGGTCGTCGCGTCCTTTGCTGAATACTTGGCCGAGTACGTCCATGGCGACCCCGACCGGGCGCTCGAGGCGATGGCGTCGCTCGCCGAATGGTGCGAGGGCAATCCCAAGTTGTTGGCGCAAGCGCGCGCCGACGTGCTGCGGGACACGCGCGCAGCGCAGGTGGCCGTCGCTGAAAACAACCACGACGCCGTCCAGCTGTTGGAACTCGCCCGCCCCGCGTCCTAGTCGCCCGCAACCGAGCAGGCACGCGCGGCGGGTCACGCTGCCACGCCAGCCGTACGCTCGAACCCGGAACAGGCGCAGGCGAACCGCCCACGCGGAAGGCGGGAGACCCCCGGTCCTTGATTCGGTCTCCCGCCTTCTCTTCCGAGGGTCCCGTTGGCGGTCCGTCTTCCCTCGGAGGCATGTCGATCATGGGCGGGCTGTCCCGCATGATCCATAACGCACAACACGCTTGGCGGGTGACCTCGGACACGCCAGCGCGACCCGAAGGGGTCGGTCCTGTGGTGGAGGTGCCAGCGCCAGATGCGAGAACCAACGCCGGTCAGCGTCAGTCGCGATGCTGCCAAGTGGCGCGCAGGCCTTCGACCGGGATCAGGCCGTCGAAGTGCTCGACAGCTCAACGCCAGCTGTCTTCGAGGTGCGGAGATTTCGAGCTCAGATCGAAGCGCGCTGACCACAGCAATTTTCCGGGCCGTCCACAATTTTTCGGGACGTCCTGATTTTCCGGGAAGTCTTGTTCTGATGGAACCCTCCCGCCTAGGGTCCAGCGAAACCCCGATCGCTCGTGACGACAGCTTCCGACGTCAGGTAGATGGATGGCAGTTGCGATCCTTGCCGGCCTGTTCGCACTCCTCGTCGCTGGGCTTGCGGTCGCCGTTTCGATGGCCGTGCAGGCCCGGCGAGAGTTGGAAGGTCGCGACGAACAGTTCGCCGAGGGCGGTGGCAGTCCGCTCTACCGAGAGTCGGTGCCCGCGCCGTGGTCGCCCTTCGACCTCGACGGCCTGCGCGACGACGACACCGACATCGACGGGCACGACCCGTTCGCGACGCTGATTTGGGCGGACTCGCCGGTCAGCGGGCACGCTGCCTCCGACTCGAACGGGTCGGAGCGGAACCCGACGACCTCTAGGGCGCCAGGCGCCGACCTCGAGTTGCCCGCAGACCTCACGCCGGTCACCTCCTTGAAGCCACTCGCGTCGCCCGGGACGGCTGACGCGCCGGTCATCGTCTTCGTGGTCGGCGCCGGATTCCTCGGAACTGGTACGACGGCGGGCGTTACGGCGGCGGCGCGGCTGCGGAGGGCGTGGGTAGAGACCGACTCCTTCGCCCAATCCGGCGTCATCACATTCGACATCGACGCAGAGGCTGCGGCTCGACCGTCCGACGACCCTGGGGCCACCCGCGATCCCGTCATCGTGGACGACGAGCCGATCTGGCCGCGCGTTCGGCGTCGCAACGGCGACCAGTTCTCGACGCCCGAGGCGGACGACTCGCGGGCCCACTCGCAGCGCCCGAACGGGTCGGACCAGAAGCCGACGGCCGACCCCGAGCCGATCAAGTGGCGCCCGCCGGCCGAGGCCGCCCGCCGCCGTGATCGTCGCTCACGAGCGGGCCGGCCTCGCAGCCTCCAACCGCTCCACCAGACCGACAGGCTCGACACCCCCGATGAACGCTTCCTGTCTCGCCGCATCCACCGCCAGAGCCAGGACAGACTCCCCTCAGAACGCCCCAGGAGCCGCCCGAACACCCATTCGGGGGCGCGCGACAGGCCGGAGGTGCTTCCGGATGTTGCGGGGTTGCCCAGCTGTTGGCATGCGCGGTGATGTTTCAGCGGCCGAGCCGACTGGCACACACGAGCCGTGGTCGGTGCGGAGTTGGGGGAGGGTCCGTTTCCCGAGCGCGGGGAAGATAAGGCGTGGCTGAGGGACGCCGTGACACCTTCGAGGACTCGATTCGCCAGAACTTGCGGCAGCTCGAGCGCGAGGTCGACGAGAAGCGCCAGGCGCTGGGGCGCCTGGCGCGAGACCGATCCGCAGGTCTGGAGCGCGTCAGCGCCGGGCAACTCCGAGCGCTCCAAGACTCGACGGCCTACAAGACCGCAGAAATCCGCGCCATAGAAAATCTGCGTCATGACATCGCGGCCGCCCTCGAGGAAAGCGCCGACCGCCAACGAGCGGCCCTCGACCGAGTGGCGACCCTCTGGCTCGGTCGCATCGAGAAGGCGGGCCGAAAAACCCGTCGCGCCGGGTCGTGGCGACGCACCACACCGCCGGTGACCGCCGTGGTGTTCGCGATCGCCGCTGCGATCGGCGGGACGATGCTCCTCCGAGATGGCGAACAGGAACGCTCTCGGGCAACGCCGGCGTCAGCGCCGGAAGTCACTCTGGCACTACCGGCCTATTCCCCGATTCCTGCGACCACACCCTCAGCCGTGCAGCCAACGAACGCCGCGCCGCCGACTGATGCCTCGGCGGACCTGGCGCCAATCCATTGGCGGGCCGACCAGATACCGTCGCCCCCGCAGCCCGCGAGCTCCGCACCGGCTAATGCATCGGCGAGCCCAGCGCCCGCCCCGCCGCCGCTGGCGGCAGCGCCTCTCCCGCAACAAGCCCAGCCCCAGCCGAGCCGCACCAAGACGGCTGGCTCCCAGAGCCCGCGCCAGCCGATCAACTGGCGCGCTTCGCAGGCTTCCTCCCAATCGTCTTCGCCCACACCGCAGTTCCCGCCAGGCTGGCAAAAGCAGCTCGGCCGCTGAGTAAGCGCCGGGCGTTCGGGGCGGCTTTGCCCCAAAGCGAGGGAGGGGTGAAGCCGGCCGCAGCCTCAGGTGGGCAGGGTGAAGCTGACCGAGGCGCCGCCGGTGGTGGGATCGTTGCCGGCGTCGATCGTGCCTCCGTGGGCCCGGACCAGATCGCGGGCGATGGACAGCCCCAGACCGCTGCCCTGGGAGCCACCCGCCCGGGTGAACCGCTCGAACAACTCGTCGAGCTGGTCCTGTCGGAACCCGGGGCCGGTGTCGGTCACCCGGCACCGCACCATGGGGCCGTCGCCCTGACCGGGCCCGTCGAGCGTTGCCACGTCCACCAGCACCTCCCCGCCCGCCGGTGTGTGGCGGATGGCGTTGCCCAACAGGTTGTCCAGGACCTGACAGACGCGGACCGGGTCCACCCGCACCTTGGGTATAGCCGGGGCGATCGGGGTCCGCAGGGCGACGCCCCGTTGCCGAGCCTGCGCCTCGTGCCGCTCAACCACCTCGTCCACCAGGTCGCTGAACGCCACCAGCTCCCGCCGGAGGTCCAGGCGACCGGCCTCCGCGAGCGCCAGCGTGTGCAGGTCGTCCACCAGGTGACCCAGCCGCTGGGTCTCCTCTAGAAGCGACGCCATGTGGTGGTCGTCACGGGGATGGACCCCGTCCAGCTGAGCCTCGATCCGACTCTGCAGCACGGCCAGCGGGTTCCGCAGCTCGTGGGTGATGTCGGCCAGGAAGCGCCGCCTCTGCTCCTCGTTGGCGGCCAGCCGGGCCGCCATCTGGTTGAAGGTCTCTGTGAGGAGGCGCAGCTCGCGGGACCCTCGCACCTCCACGTCGACCCCGTAGTCCCCGGCGGCGACCTGCTCCGCCGCGCCGAGCAGGTCGCCCACCGGACGGCTGATGCGGCGGTAGGCCACGACGGTGGCGGCGCCGACGACGACGGTCATCCCACCGACCATCCCCCGCAGGCCACCGGGCCCACGGCCCTGCCAGAGACCTGTGGCCGCGCCGATCACGGCGACCACGACTATCCAGCCCACCACGAGAGCCGCCGCGACCAGCAACCGCCGCCGGAAGCGCCGTCGGGCATCGGGCGGGCGCGACCGGACAGGCGGCCAGGGCTTGCCCTCGGGCCACCATGGCGGCCGGTCGGCCGGGCGATCAGTCATCGGCGAAGCGGTAGCCGACGCCGTGCACCGTCAGCAGGTAGCGGGGCCGGTGGGGGTCGGGCTCCAGCTTGCGGCGAAGGTTCTTGATATGCGCGTCCACGGCACGTTCGTAGGACTCGACCACCACCCCGTGGATGGTGCCGAGCAGCTGGGCCCGCGTGAACACCCGGCCCGGCTGACGGGCCAGCTCCACCAGCAGGTCGAACTCCGTAGCGGTCAACTCGACCACCCGGTTGCCCACCGTCACCTGGCGGCGGCCGGTGTCCACCGCGACGTCCCCCACCCCGAACCGTTCCCGCTCCGATTGCAGGCCCTCGGCGCGCCGCAGGACCGCCCGCACCCGGGCCAGTAGCTCCCGAGGGCTGAACGGCTTGACCAGGTAGTCGTCCGCCCCCAGTTCCAACCCCAGCACCCGGTCGGTCTCCGCTCCCCTTGCGGTCAGCATGATGATCGGCACCGGTGAGGCGCGGCGCAGGTCGCGGGCCACGTCCAGGCCGTCCAGACCGGGCAGGCCCAGGTCGAGCACCACCAGGTCGGGCGGCCGGGCCCGGGCCAAGGCGACGGCGCGCTCGCCGTCGGCGGTGGTGGTCACCGAGAACCCGGCGCTGCGCAGGTAATCCCCCACGACCTCGACGATCTTGGGTTCGTCGTCTACGACCAGCACCCTTTTCGGCACCTCCCCATCTTGGCGGCCGGCGACGGAGGGCTGCCCCACCCCCGCCTCCGGCCCCGTCAGCGCCACGGTCAGGCCTCCGGCCGATGACTCGTCGGGGCCCGGTTCGTCGCCCGACGACTCGGTGGCGTGGGCCCGGCGGTGCCACTCGTCGAACCAGGCCGGCGAGCCACCCGGCCCGGTAGGCGCCGACGCCGACCGACCGGAGGGCCGCCCGCGGCCAGCGCCCCGGCGAGGAGCCCCATAACGATAGGTCGGTTCAGGTCTCAACTCGCCTTCCGGCCGATCACGGTCCGATCGATCTGAGCCCATGGGCGGCGCGCTGTCGTCATCTCCTGGTCGCTTGTGCGGGTACTGCGTCGCGAGTACTGGACCACCGCCTGTCGCGGTGGTGGTGCGGGTCGAGGCACTCGGCCAGCCGGGCCACCAGCGACAGCACGGTCAGGCCCACGCCGAGCACCAGTCGCTCGCGCCGCGACAGCGCCCCGGCGGTCATGGCGTGGGCCGGCGGGCGGCCCGGGCGGCCTCGTGGAGGCTTTCGAGCTTGTGGACCCGCTCGTCGTGACCGATCTGGCGCAGCAGGCCCGCCACGGTGTCGAGGTGGGCGAACACGTCGCCGAGTTTGGAGGTGAACCGCACGCGGTCGAGGTGGGGGTGCTGGGCAACGAAGGCCATGTACTCGTGCTCGGCGTGGTCTTCGAAGACGGCGTTGAGCCGGTAGCTGTACGCGGGGCTCACCAGCAGCACCAGCCAGGTGAAGGGGTGGTAGGCGCCGGCCAGCAGACGGGGCAGCACCCGGTCGCCGAACCTCCGCAGCCGCTCGCCCCGGGCCTTGATGACCTCGTCGAGCACGAACAGGTGCCACTGCTCGTTGTCCTGCTGCGCTCGACTTTGCAGGATGCACCGGTGCACGGTGCTGGCCAGGTTGGCGCGGTGCGACAACCGTCCCGCGGCGCGGTAGGTCGCCTGTTCCCATGCGTGGTACGGCACCCGGGCCAGCGGCTCGAGGGCCCGGAACTTGCGCAAATTCCCGGCCCGCCCATAGACGAGAGCGATGAGGGCGAACAGCAGCCGGGACACGACGTCGTAGCGAAGCCGGGGGGCTCGCATGGTCTCGAGGTCAGCGGCGCGCGGCTCGACGGCACTGAGCTTGGGGGGCGTGGCGTGGAGGGCCTCGGCTGGCGAGAGGGAGGGTCGGGTGGCGAGCGCCATGGGGCCGTCCTTTCGATGTGGGGGCTATGTCCCCACGATCCCCGGCACCTGTGAAGACGGTGTGGAGGCGGGACGGAGACATTGCGAGGCGATCGTTCGCCCTACCAGGGACGCGAACCTCCGCACCATCTTCACGACCTCTCCACATCTCTGACCGATCTTCGCGGGCATGCAAACCAACGAAGCCAAGGTCTACGGCTCCGGCAAGACCACGGTACAAGCCGTGCTCCGCACACTGGTCGCAACCTCCCCCGGATAGATCAGGAGTCACGATGCTGAAGCGCCTTGCCCGCACCTGTTACCACCGCCGCTGGCGTGTCCTCGCCACGTGGGTGGTGTTCCTCGTCGCCGTCTCCATCTTCAGCTCCGCTGCCGGTGGTGTGTTCCGCAACGAGTTCTCGCTGTCGGGCTCGGAGAGCAAGCAGGCCCAGGAACTGCTCAAAGAGCGCGGATTCGGTGACCGTGCCGGGTTCAGCGGCCAGATCGTGTTCGCCACCGATCGCGGTGTCGACGACGCGACCGTCCGACAGATCATGGAGCAGCTGTTCGCGCGCATCGAGCGCACGGGGCCACGCACGCAGGTCGTGAGCCCGTACACGACCGAGGGTGCCCGACAGATCTCGGACAACGGCCGGATCGCCTACGGCGAGGTCAACTTCGCCGACCGTCCGGACAAGGCCTTCCAGGACGCGGCCGACAAGGTGAAAGCGGAGGCCGAGGCCGTGAAGGCCCCGGGTCTGCGCATCGAGCTCGGCGGCAAGTTGTTCATTGATCAGGAGCTCCCGGCGAGCGAAGCCATCGGGATCTTTGCCGCGATCATCGTGTTGTTGATCGCCTTCGGCTCGGTGCTTGCCGCCGGACTGCCGATCCTCACAGCGCTGTTCGGCATCGGCACCGGCATCGCGCTGGTGCAGCTCACCGCGAACGGGCTGACGATGCCCGACTTCACGACCCAAGCGGTGGCGATGATCGGGATCGGTGTCGGGATCGACTACGCGCTGCTCATTGTCACCCGCTACCGGCAGGCGCTGCGCGACGGCCATCAGCCCGAGAGCGCGGTGGCGCTCGCCGCCGACACCGCGGGCCGCTCGGTCGTCTTCGCCGGCACGACCGTCGTCATCGCGGTGCTCGGGATGCTGTTGATCAACGTGCCCGCGGTGCGCGGTCTCGCGGTCGGCATCGCGCTCGGCGTCCTCATGACGATGCTCGCCGCCGTCACTCTGCTCCCGGCGGTCCTCGGGTTCGTCGGGCGCAACATCGACAAGCTCGGCCTCCCGCACAAGAAGCGCGCCGAGGGCGAGGTTCGGGAGTCGTTCTGGTACCGGTGGAGCCGCGTCCTCCAGCGGCGTCCGTGGCCGGCCGCGATCGCCGGGCTGGTCGTCCTCCTGGTGCTGGCGGCGCCGGTCCTGTCGATGCGGCTCGCGTTCGCCGACGCCGGCAACCGGCCGACGTCCGATACCACGCGCCGGGCCTACGACCTGCTGGTCGACGGGTTCGGACCGGGCTTCAACGGTCCGATGATCCTCGCGGCAGACATGCGGGGCGGCCAGGGCGACCTGCAGACGCTCCAGCAGCTCTCGAGCGAGCTCAACAAGACGCCGGGCGTGGCGTTCGCGACCCAGCCCCAGCCGAACGGCGCCGACAACGCCGCAATCCTCCAGGTGTTCCCGAAGAGCTCGCCGCAAAGCGAGGAGACCGCCAACCTCGTCGATCGTCTGCGCGACGATGTCGTCCCCGCGGCGACGCGCGGCACGGATGTCGACGTGAAGGTCGGCGGTATCACCGCCGGCGCGACCGACTACTCGAACTACACCGCAGAACGCCTCCCGGTGTTCATCGGGTTGGTGCTCCTGTTGTCGTTCCTGCTGCTCATGGTCGTCTTCCGCAGCGTTCTCGTCCCGCTGAAGGCGGTGATCATGAACCTGCTGTCCATCGGAGCCGCGTACGGGGTGATCGTCGCGGTGTTCCAGTGGGGCTGGCTGAAGGACCTCATCGGCGTGGCGAAGGCCGGTCCCGTCGAAGCGTGGGCCCCGATGATGCTGTTCGCGATCGTCTTCGGCCTCTCGATGGACTACGAGGTCTTCCTGCTGTCTCGCATGCGAGAGGAGTACGACCGCACGGGGAACAACGCGACCGCAGTCGCCGACGGTCTTGCCGCGACCGCGAGAGTCATCACCGCCGCGGCCGCGATCATGATCTTCGTGTTCAGCGCCTTCGTGCTCGGCGACGACCGCGCGATCAAGCTCTTCGGCTTCGGTCTCGCGATCGCCGTGTTCCTCGACGCCACGATCGTCCGCCTGATCCTCGTCCCGGCGACGATGGAGCTGCTCGGCGACTTGAACTGGTGGATCCCGAAGTGGCTCGACCGGATCCTGCCCCGGGTGAAGGTCGACGTGGTCGAGGACGAGCTCGACCGCGAGCTGCAGGAGCTCGAACAGGCAGAGCCCACCGAGCCCGTCGGAACCGCCCGGTAGACCCCCCGATCCGACGGGTCCAGCAAGGGCGCCCGGTGGCCACCGCCGGGCACCCTTGCGCGTCCCGGTCCTGGAGGTGCACTTCTCACCCCCACCCGCGCCATGACGACATTGACGACGGCCGCTCGACCGTGCCCATAGCCGGCGATCTGTGCAGCATCGCTGGCTTGATCAGCGTCGTTCGAAGGTGACGCCGGCGGCTTCGCGGTCCCAAGTGGTGGCGGTGACGCCCTCGTCGCGCAGCTGGTACTTGAGCACCCGGCCGACAGGGTTGCGGGGCAGGTCGTCACGGAATTCGATGTAGCGCGGGATCGCGAAGTACGGCACGCGCTCGGCACACCACTCGCACAGTTCCGCTGGGTCTAACGGCGCGTCGGGTTGGAGGACGGCGGTGACCTTGACCTCGTCCTCCCCGATCTCGCTCGGCACCGAGTGCACGGCGACGTCCTTGATCGCCGGATGGCCATGGAACGTGCGCTCCATCTCGAAGCTCGAGATGTTCTCGCCCCGGCGCCGCAGGTAGTCCTTCTTGCGGTCCACGAAGTACAGGAAGCCGTCGTGGTCGAGGCGGCCGAGGTCGCCGGTGTGGAACCACAGGTTCTGGAGCACGGCGACCGTCTCGGCGGGCCGGCGCCAGTAGCCGGCGAACATCAGGTTCGGTCCCGTCGGCCGGCACACGATCTCGCCGATCTTCCCCACCGGGACTTCGACGTCGTCGTCGTCGACCAGCCGCACCTCGAAGTCGACCGCGTTCGGCCTGCCGGCGGCGCCCGGCTTGTTGGTTTCGCCGGCCGGCAGCATGGAGATCAGCGACGCCTCGGTGAGCCCGTAGCCGGCGCTGAACGTTTTGCACCCGAAACGCTCGTTCCAGATGCGGTCGATGTCAGGCGGCATCGGCGCCGCCGCGCACAACCGCAGCCGGTGCCCGTGCTGGTCGGGATGATCCTCGGCGTCGGCGATGAGGATCGCCAGCGAACCGAGCATCGACGCGATCGTCGCCCCCGTCCGGCGCACCTCGGGCCAGAAGCGCGACACCGAGAAGCGCCGGGCGATGCTCGCTTTACCGCCGACGACGAGCGTTCCCACCACGCAGACCGAGATGGCGTTGAAATGAAACAGCGGCAGTGGCGTGATGACGACGTCGTCGGGCTGCCGTTGCCACGCGGGGGCGATCTGATCGGCCAACGCCACGATGTAGTTGTGCGGGAGCATGCAGCCCTTCGACGGGCCGGTCGTGCCGGCGGTGTAGATAAAGCAGGCGAGGTCGGCCGGTCGCACGCCGGCGTCGGGCACCGGCTCGTCGGACGACGCGCGGAGCACGTCGTCCCAGTCGTGCGCTGGCACGTCGTCGATGACCTCGTCGGGCCGACTGACGACGACCGCGGCCTCGAGCTCGGGAAGATCCGCCCCGACAACGGGCGCGACACGGCCGGCGAAGTCGCCCTGCACGACGATCACCTTGGAACCCGAGTCCGCCAGCTGGTGCTGGAGAAAGTCACCCTTGTACGCCGTGTTGACCGGCACCTGGACGGCCCCGAGCTTGAGCGCGGCGAAGAACGACACCACTTGGGCCGGGCTGTTCTCGAGCAGCGTCGCGACGCGGTCACCCTTCCCGACGCCGAGCCGTGCCAGCGCGTGCGCCAGCCGGTTGCTCTCGGCGTCCATGCGCCGTGCGCTGTACTCGACGCCCTCGAAGTCGAGGTACGGACCGTCGGGGTCGACGTCGACACGGCGGCTCAGCGCCTCGAGCACTGTCGTTTGCGGGCGCGCGGTCACGGGACCTGACACTAGCGTCACATCCATCGGCACCCACCGCTACAACGTCTCGTGCGCCTGGCACGGGTCGACCGGCGCGGGATACGAGGCCTACGACCGGTCGCACGAGGCGCACGCGCCGCCAGCCGACGCGACGCTGCAGATGTCGGCCGATCCGGCATTCCGCGGCACGCCGGACCTGCAAAACCCCGAGCAGCTGCTCGTCATGGCGGCGGCTTCCTGTCAACTGCTGTCCTTCCTCGCGGTCGCGGCGCGGGCGCGTGTCGACGTCGTCGACTACCAGGACGACGCCGAAGGGGAGATGCCCGAGGACGAGCGGCCGATGCGCATCACGCGAATCACGCTGCGCCCTCGCATCACGGTGCGCGGCGACGTGAATGAGGAGCGCATCCAACACCTCGTCGAGGTCGGCCACCGCGAGTGCTTCATCGCCAACAGCCTGAAGACCGACGTGGTGGTCGAGCCGGAGGTCTGGATCGTTTAGTTCACGGCCGGATGCCGTGATGGCGCGCGGGGCGTGCTGGCTTGGACCGGCGTGCCGACGTCAGACGCAGGGCTGCGAGCAGCGCGTTGCGCAACTCGCGCGGCTCGATCACGTCGTCGTAGCTCATCGTGTCGGCAGACGAATATGCGCCGCCGAGCTCAGCGTGGTCGAGGAGCTGCTGTGTGTCGCCGTCGACGCCCGCCGCCGCTCCCCCACCCGTGGCGGGCATGGCGCCGAGTCGTGCACCGGGGAACGCGAGCGTGACGGCTTGGCGGTCGAACGGGTTCATGGCCATGAGCGAGCTGCCGAAGCCGTACGCCTTGCGCAGCGTGACATGGAACTTCGGTGACCGCATGCGCGCCTGCGCAGCGAACATGCGCGCCGCGTGACGCAGGATGCCGGCCCGCTCGGCGGCGGTTCCGGCGAGGACACCGGGGTTGTCCGCTAGGAACACGGCGGGCAAATGGAACGCGTCGGCGACCTCGAGGAAGTGCGCGGCCTTGTCCGCTCCATCGCTGTCGATGGCGCCGGCCTTGGCGGCGGGCTGGCTCGCCACGATCGCGACCGGCTCTCCCCCGAGCCGCGCCAGGGCGGTGACGACGGGACGACCGAACGCGGGCTCGATCTCGAGCACGGAGTCGCGGTCGGCGACGAGCTCGACGACCGGCCGGATGTCGTAGCCACGACGGGGGTCGGCGGGGATCAGCTCGGTGAGGTCGTCGAGATCGCGGGGTCCCGTGTCGGATGACGCGCGCGATGCGGGCGGGTACTGCCACGCGTTCGACGGGAAGTACGTGAGGTACCGGCGACCGAGGTCGAGCGCGGCGACGTCGTCCGCCGCCGTGTTGTGCGCCACGCCGCTCACCGTCGTGTGCACGGCGGCGCCACCCAGCTCGTCTTTGGTCACGTCCTCGCCGGTCGCCTCCTTCACGAGTAGCGGTCCGGCCGAGAACAGCAACGCGCCCTCAACCATCACCACGAAGTCCATGAGCGGCGCCGTCAGCGCGCCGTGCCCGGCCGAGGCGCCCATGACGACGGCGACGGTCGGTACGAGACCCGAGATCTGCGCGAGCGTCTGCAGGTCGTTCGGGGCGCGCCCCCGCCGCTCGAACGCATTTTGGGCGCGTTCGCCCGCGCCTTCGAGCAGCATGACGAGCGGCACCCGCTCCTGCCCGGCGAGCTCGGCGAGCCGCTGCCGCTTGGCGGTGGTGCCCAACCCGATCGAGCCGCCCATCACCGTAAAGTCCTCGGCGCCGACGAGGACCGGCCGGCCGTCGATCACGCCGTGCCCGGCGACGAGCCCGTCAGCCGGAACCGGTGGCACGACGCCGCGATGCACGGAGCCGACTAGGGCGCCGAGCTCGACGAATGTGCCAGGGTCCAGGAGCCGCTCGACGCGCGCTCGCGCGTCGAGCCGGCCTTCCGCGCGGTGGCGCTCGAGCCGCTCCGTCCCGCCCATCGCGCGCGCCGTGTCGCGGCGCTGCTGCAGGTCCTTGAGCAGGGGGTCCCAGTCGGTCATTGCCGAGCGTTCGGGACGGTCGCGGCCACCGCGTCGGCGTGCTCGTCGACGGAACCGAACACGGTGTCGAGCACCCACGCCCGCTTCAGGTACAGGTGGACGTCGACCTCCCAGGTGAAGCCCATCCCGCCGTGCACCTGGATGCCGGTCTTGCCGTTCGCGATCGCGGTCTCGCCCGCCAGCATCTTGGCGCCGGCCACGGCGCGGGCGACGTCGCCGACATCGGGGTCGTCGAGTGTGCACGCGGCGGCGTGGACCGATGCGCGTGCGACCTCGGTGCGCACGAGCATGTCGGCAAGCAGATGCTTGATCGCCTGGAACGACCCGATCGGACGGTCGAACTGACGCCGTTCCTTGGCGTAGGCGACCGAAAGGTCCGTGCACGCCTGCGCCGCGCCGACGAGGAACGCCGCCGTGACGACGGGGCCTTCCAGCCGCCAGCGCGCCAGGAGCTCATCACCGCCGACGGACTCGCCGGTCGGCAGGTCGTCGACGCGGTGAACGGGCGTCAGCGGGTCGAGCGGGCGTTTCACCGGATCCGCACCGGCGATCTTGCCGGCCGGCACGGCTCGGACGCCGTTCTCGTCCACGACGAGCAGGGTGTCGAGCGCGTCGATGTGCTCGATCATCCATGGTGGCCGACGGTGCGCGACCTCGAGCCCGCCGACGATCCCGTCGACGACGCCGTGCGCGAGGTACGCCCAGACCAGCGGCCCCGGCACGGCCGCCCGCCCCAGCTCCTCGAACACGACCGCGGCGTCGGCGACGCCGAAGCCGTCGGAGCGCAGCGAGAAGACGCCCGCCTCGGCGAGCTCGGCGTGGGCCGACCGATCGAACCCTTCCCGCACCCGCTTGATCGGGAAGCGGCCCTCGCACAGGCTGCGGATCCCGTCGCGCAGCGCGACCTGGTCGGCGCTCAGGTCGAAGTCCACGCTTGCTCCCTGGGCAATCCGAGCAGTCGCTCGCTGATGATGTTCCGTTGGATCTGCGACGTGCCCGCCGCGATTGTGAGCGCGATGGTGCGCAACCGCTCGACCACGAACGGGTTGTCGACGTCCAATGCGCTGCGGTCGAGCACGCGCACGGACAGGTCGCCGAGGCGCTGCCGGCTCTCCGAGTACGCGAGCTTGACCATGAGCGCGCCGTCCCCGGGCGAGCCGGTGCGGGCGGCACGGGACACGTTGCGTTTCGTGAGGGCCCACACGGCGTCGAGCTCGCCGACGACGTGCCCGAGCTCGTGACGGTGCGCGGGATCGCTCGTCGAAGCGGCGAGGTCCTCGGCCATCCGTCGTGCCTCGACGAGCTCGCTCACGAAGGCCGTGCCTCGCTCGAACGCGAACGTAACCTGCGTGATGCGCCAGCCGTCGTTCTCCTCGCCGACGCGATTCGCCACCGGGACGCGCACGTCGTCGAGGAACACTTCGCAGAACTCCGAGGAACCCAGCACCGTGTCGATGGGGCGTATGTCGATCCCGGGTGAGTCCATCGGCAGGATCAGCCAGCTGATGCCACGGTGCTTCGGCGCATCAGGATCCGTGCGCACAAGGAGCTCGCCGTAGTCGGCGATGTGCGCGAAGGAGCACCAGACCTTCTGCCCGTTGACGACGTAGTGGTCGCCGTCGCGCACGGCTCGGGTGCGGAGCGACGCGAGGTCGGAGCCCGCGCCCGGCTCCGAGAAGCCCTGGCACCACACCTCGTCGCCCCGCAGGATCGGCGGCAGGTACCGGCGCTTCTGCTCCTCGGTGCCCTGCGTCATGATCGTCGGCCCGGCGTGGAGCGAGCCGACGAAGTTCACGCCGACGTACGGCGCCCGGGCCCGGGTCGTCTCCTCGAGGAACACGAGCTGCTCCGACGGCGACGCGTCGCGACCGCCGTACGCCCGGGGCCAGTTGATCCCCGCGTACCCGGCGTCGAAGAGGCGACGCTGCCAGTCGGTGTCGAAGCGCCGCCGGCCGGACCAGTCGGTCCACGCGGGATGGGGCGGAAGCTCGGGCAGCGTCCGCTCGAGCCAGTCGCGGAGCTCGGCGCGGAATTCTTCGTCGGATTCGGAGTACCGGAGCTCCACGACGTCGCGCCCGCCGGCTAGCCCGCCGCCGCGGTGTCGCGGAGCCGGCCGTCGAGCTCCAGCTCGAGCATCCGAATCGCGTTGCCGCGCACGAGCTTGTACACGACGTCATCGGGAAGCCCCGCCATGAGCTCCTGGGCGACCTGCTTCGTGTCCGGCCAAGTCGAGTCGGTGTGCGGGTAGTCGGTCTCGAACGTCGTGTTGTCGACACCCACGGTCTCGAGCGATGCGACGCCGTGCCGGTCGCGGAAGAAGCAGCCGAACACCTGGCGGTAGTAGTAGGTGGACGGCGGCTCGGGCACGATGTCGCGCACGCCGCCCCAGGCCCGGTGCTCGAGCCACACGTCGTCTGCACGCTCGAGGATGTACGGGATCCAGCCGATCTGTCCTTCGCTGTAAGCGAGCTTCAGCTTCGGGAACCGTACGAGCACGCCCGAGAACAGGAAGTCGGTGAGCGACGACATCGCGTTGCCGAAGCTGAGCGTGGCGGCGACGGCGACGGGCGCGTCCGCGGATGTCGCCGGCATCTTCGACGACGATCCGATGTGCATGCACACGACCGTGCCCGTCTCTTCGCACACGGCGAAGAAGGGGTCCCACTCGCCGCTGTGAATGCTCGGCAGACCCAGCGCGGGCGGGATCTCGCTGAAGCACACCGCCCGCGCACCGCGCTGTGCGTTGCGGCGCACCTCGGCGGCGGCCAGGTCGGCGTCCCAGAGCGGGATGATCGGCAGCGGGATGAGGCGGCCGCCGCTGTCGCCGCACCATTCCTCGACCATCCAATCGTTGTACGCGTACACGCACGCCTCGGCGAGCTCGCGGTCCTTGGCCTCGAGGAACGTCTGCCCGCAGAAGCGCGGGAAGGTCGGGAAAGAAAGCGATGCCTCGACCCAGTTCAGCTCCATGTCGTCGACGCGCGCCTTGGGCTCGTAGCAGCCAGGGCGCATCTCGTCGTACGTCATCGGCGACATCGTCATCTCGTCACGGCTGTAACCCACCGCGGCGACGTGGCGCTTGTGGATGTAGACGAGGTCTTCGTAGACCCAGCAGTCGGCCTGCGGACCCTCGGGGTCGAAGGTCTGCTCGTACGTTCCCCCGCCGACGTGCTTCATGTGACCGATGCCGCGCCGCTCGACCCGGGGCCCGGCTTCGCGAAACTTCTCGGGAAGCCACGCCTCCCAGACGTGCGGCGGCTCGACGACGTGGTCGTCGACGCTGACGATCTTCGGGAAGTCGTCGGCCACGTAAAGGTTCCTCCGGGCGGCAGTAGATCTGACGGGTCGTCAGATTCTAGTGGCGGCCAGGAAGGCGCGCCCTCAGCCGCACTTCGTGTGGTTGGGCGGGGGTGTGCGATCGACGAGGTACTTGAGGACCTTGCCGTCGACGCACGTGTTGCCGGCGAGCAGGAAGGACGTGTGCTGCGCGCCCTCGGCGGTCAGCAGCACCCCGGATGAGATCTCGCCGGCGAGGCCCTCGGCCCACTGCACCGGGGTGGCAGGGTCGTGGGTGGTACCGATGACGAGGATCGGGGGTGCGCCGTCGATGCGGACCGGAGCCGGGCTCGGCTCCGGCGGCACCGGCCAGTACGCGCAGATCAGACCGGCGTTGAGCAGCGGCACACCCATGCGCGGCGCGGCGGCGCGGAACCGGGCTTCGGCGGCCTCGAAGGCGTCCGGTCCGCCGATGACGGGCCCGTCGAGGCAGCCGATCGCCCAGAACGCGGGCTGACTCGAGTCGTACGTGCCGTCGCGTCGACGACCGGTGTACTGGTCGGCGAGCCGGAGCATCCTGTCGCCGTCGCCCCGTTGTGCAGCGGCCAGCGCCTGCTCCAGTTGGGTATATCCCGCGTCCCCTACGTACAGGGCTTGCGCGACCGCAAGGTCGAACTCTCCCCCGCCGAGCATTCGGTTGTTGCGCCCGGGAAGCGGTTGCGAGTCGACCTGCGCGATCAGGCGGTCGAACGCGCCGGCGGAGTCACCGGCGTTGTAGAACGGGCATCGGTTGTTCCGCGAGCACTGAGCGAGGAACACGTCGAGCGACCGCTCGAACCCCACGGCCTGCTCCAAGGCCAGCTCGACGCCGCTGAGGTTCGGGTCGAGAGCGCCGTCGAAGACGAGCGCTCGCACCTTCTTCGGGAAGAGCTTGGCGTACAGCGTCCCGATGTAGGTGCCGTACGAGTAGCCGACGTAGGTGAGCGCTTTGTCGCCGACGGCCCTGCGGATGCGGTCCATGTCGTGGGCCGTGTTCTCGCTCGACACATAGGGCAGAACGTCGCCGCTGCGCTGCTCGCACGACTGCGCGAGCTGCTGCAACCCGGCATCGAGGCGAACGCGCTCGTCCGGCGTGTCGGGCGAGTAGTCGAGGTTGAAGACGTCGTCGAGGTTGTCGCGACACTTCACGGGATGGGTGCCACCGCTCCCGCGCGGGTCGAATCCGATGACGTCGAAGCGCTTCCTGATCTCGTCCGGAAGCACGCTCCCGATGCTGCGGACGAACTCCGCGCCCGGCGCGCCGGGGCCTCCCGGGTTCATGAGCAGCGACCCGATCCGGTGCTTTCGATCGGTGGCACGGAGACGGAAGAGCGCGACCTTCAGCGTCTGGCCGTTGTCCGGGTGCTGATAGTCGAGCGGCACCGTGAGCTGAGCGCACTCGCCCTCGTCCCGGCAGCTCTTCCAGTCGAGCTCGAGGGACGGCTTTGCCGCGATCGGCTCGCGCGCCCGCGACGCCGCCACGGTCGGGGTGCCGGGCGCGACGATCAAGACGGCGAGCGCGACGACGGCTGCCGTCACGCGGGAGGACCGGAGCATCCATGGCGAGCTTAGAGGCGCGCTCACAAGCTGGACGCGCGCGGCGCACTGCCCGATCTCAGGAGCAGGATGTACCCGCTGCCGGAGCTCGGAGATCGATCAGGTACGCATTCACGACGTCATCGACGCATGGACTCTTTTGATATGCCGTGTGTCCCGGACCGTCGCGGGTGATGAGAACGGCGGAGCTCAGTTGCTTGGCCATCGCCTGGGCGTCTGCGTACGGGGTGAGCGGGTCGCCGGTGGAGCCGACGACGAGGATGGGTGGTGCGCCTTTCGCCACCGGTGCGCGAGGAGGCTTGGGCTTGACCGGCCAGTACGCGCACGGCAGCTGTCCAGCCTGGAAGGTTTGGCCGAACCGTGGCGACTCTTTGTTCAAGCGCGTGATCAACGCGTCGTAGCCCGCGGCGCCGCGAGGCCAGCGCGAATCGAGGCACACGATGGCGGTGTTCGCCTCGAGGAGGTTCGCGCGCGTGCCGTCGGGCTCGATCTCGAACACGTTGTCGTACGTCGAGGCGACGCCGGACGCGTCACCGGCCTGCGCCTGGGCCAGAAGGGTCTCCAGAAGCCCCCGAGTCTGGGGGAAACCTGAGAGGACGAGTGCGGTGGTGGCGACCAGCTGGTTCTGCGTGATACTGCGACCGGGTTGCGAGCTCACCGCGAGCGGCTGCTTGTCGAGCGACTGGAGCAGCGCGTCGAAGCCCGCCACCGGATCGCCGCCGGAGTAGAACCGGCAATCGGGCCGCGCGCCGCAGTCGGCGGCGAACGCTCGAAACGCTTCGTCGATTGCCCGGGTTTGGTCACGGACGGACGCCACGCCGCCGAGGTACTCCTTCGGGTCTACCGCCCCGTCGAGCACAAATGCCCGCACCTGCTTCGGGAACCGGTCGGCGTAGACGGCGCCCAGCTCGGTGCCGTACGAGAAGCCGAGATAGCTGATCGTGCTCTCCCCGAGGGCTCGGCGAATCTGGTCCATGTCTCGGGCAGCGCTCGTCGTGTCGACGAATGCGAGGAGGTCACCGCTGTTCTGCCGGCACGCTCGGACAAAGCTTCGAGTCTCGTCGACAAGCGTCCTGTCTTCGCTCTTGTTCGTCGGTGTGAAATCCGCCCGTTCATACGAATTGATGGCATCGCCGCACGAGATCGACGTGCTTTTTCCTACGCCGCGGGGATCGAAACCGACGACGTCGAAACGAGAGAAGATCTCCGCACTCGAACCACCGGCCCGAAGCGCAGCGTTCCGGAGACTCAACGGCAGTGGAGTCCCCGCGTCGCCAGGGCCGCCAGGATTGACGAGCAACGAGCCGATGCGGCGTGAGGGATCGGTGGCTCGGGTGCGAAGGAGCGCGATCTCGATGGACTTTCTCTTCGGGTGCGCATAATCGAGCGGGACCGACAACGTTGCGCACTCTGCGTTGTCCTCACACGGGGTCCAAGTGAGAGGGGGCGGGTTCGGCCCTGACGACTCTGTCGTCGTCGACGAACCTTCGCGAACACCGGTGACACCCGGCCCGGCCGTGAGACAGATCATTGCCGCAGCCGTTGCAAGCGCGATCACTGATCGTCGTGCCAACCGGTTGAAGCTCACGCGCTTCCTCTAAACGCGGCGCCCACCTCGGCGAAGAACTGCTCGACGCCGTCGGCGTCGCGCAGAAAGCGCCCGAGCCCGAGTGAAACCATCGTGACGCCCATGACTCCGAGGTCGGGGACGGGGTCGAGGGTGCGGTCCAGGTCGAGGTGACGGTCGTCGTGCGTGACCGCGGCGATGCCCGCGCGCACGGCGAGCGTGGCCGGGTCGCGCCCGACGTTCTCGAAGGCGGATCGCAAGAGCTCGATTGCCCGGGCGAGCTCGTCGCGCGGCATCAGACCGATGGGCATCCAGCCCGCGCCGAGCTCGGCGACGCGGCGGGCCGTGGCCTCGTTCGCGCCGCCCCCGAACCACACCGGAATGCCTCCCGGCTGCGTGGGACGGGGCTCGCACCACAAGTCCTCGAACGACACCGTGGGCGAAGAGAACGAGACCGGCGGCTCATGCGTCCACAACGCCTGGCACGCGCGCACCGTGTCCTCCATGCGGGCCGTCCGACCGGTGAACGGCACCTCGATCGCGTCGAACTCCTCACGTTGCCATCCCGTACCAACCCCGAGATCGAGGCGCCCGTCCGACAGCACGTCGAGCGTGGCGGCGGTCTTGGCGAGCAACACGGCGGGCCGGAGCGGCGCGATGAGCACTCCCGTCGCGAGGCGCACCCGCCGCGTCACCGCCGCCATCGCAGCGAGCATCGTGAGCGGCTCGATCCACGGCTCCTCGGGTCCATAGGGGAACCTGCCGAACGGGTACCGGTCGACGCGAGACCCCATCACCACGTGATCGGGCAGCACGAGCTGGTGGATGCCGGCCTCGTCTGCGGCCCGCGCGGCGTCGAGCACGGCGGCGGGGTCGCCGCCGAAAAGCCGTGTGAGACCGGAGATCGTGATGGAGACCTGCACGATGCGGGATGATGACACGGCCGGAGCTTGCGACGGCGACGAGAGGAAACATGGGACGTCTCGATGGAAGGGTGGCGCTGATAACCGGCGCGGCCGGCGGGATCGGCAGGGTCGCAGCAGAGCTGTTTGCCGTCGAGGGCGCGCCGGTCGTCATCGCCGACGTCGCCGAAGGAGGTGGGAAAGCTGCGGTCGACGCCATCCGCGATGCGGGTGGGCAGGCCGCGTTCGTGAAGGCCGACGTGTCGGACGCCGGCGAGGCGGAAGCCATGGTGCGCTTCGCGCTCGACACGTTCGGCGGCTTGCACGTGCTCTACAACAACGCCGGCATCATGCCGTCCGACGACGCCGGCACGCTCGATACAGCCGAGGCGACGTGGAATCGCGTGATGGCCGTGAACCTCAAGGGGGTCTGGCTCGGCTGCAGGTACGGGATTCCCGCCTTGCTCGAGTCGGGCGGAGGGTCGATCGTGAACGTGTCGTCGCTCGTGGCGCTCATGGGATCAGCCGTGCCACAGATCGCGTACACCGCGAGCAAGGGTGGTGTCCTGGCGATGACGCGGGAGATCGCGGTTGAGTACGCGCGACGCGGGATCCGCGCCAACGTCTTGTGCCCGGGCCCCATCGATACCCCGCTGCTCGCCGAGCTCATGGCCGACCCGCAATGGGCAGCAAGCCGGCTCGTCCACATCCCGATGGGACGCCCGGGGCAGGCGGCGGAGATCGCGCGTGCCGCCCTGTTCCTCGCCTGCGACGATTCGTCGTTCATGACCGGTGCGGCGCTCGTCGTCGACGGCGGCATCTCCGCGGCGTACGTGACACCCGAATAGGCCAAGGAAACGACATGAGCAGCGCGCTGCGGCTCGACACCCTTCGCGAACAGATAGGCACTGGCGACGTCGACACGGTGCTCGTCGCCTTCCCCGACCTCCAGGGCCGGCTCATGGGCAAGCGCGTGACCGGCCACTACTTCCTCGACCACGTCGCCGAGGGCACCGGCATCGAGGCATGCAACTACCTGCTCGCCGTGGACGTCGACATGACGCCCGTGCCCGGCTACCGGTTCGCCAACTGGGAGCAGGGCTACGGCGACATGAAGGCCGTGCCCGATCTCACGACGCTGCGCCCCGTACCGTGGCTCGAAAAGACTGCGCTGGTGCTGTGCGATCTCGTCGATCACGAGACCGGCACCCCGGTGGAGGTCTCGCCCCGGCGGATCCTGCAGCGGCAGGTCGAGCGGGCGGCGGCCGCGGGATACACGATCAAGATCGGTTCGGAGCTCGAGTTCTTCCTGTTCCGCGACTCGTACGAGGAAGCCGCAGTCAAGGGATACGCGGATCTCGAGCCCCACTCCTCTGTCATCCAGGACTATCACCTGCTGCAGACGACTCGGGACGAGTACCTGATCCGTTCCATCCGCAACGCGATGGACGCCGCCGCGGTCCCGGTCGAGTTCTCGAAGGGCGAGGCGGGCAGGGGCCAGCACGAGATCAACCTGGAGTACGCCGACGCGCTCGAGATGGCGGACCGGCACGTCATCTACAAGAACGGCGCCAAGGAGATCGCGTCGCTCACGGGCCGGTCGATCACGTTCATGGCGAAGTACTCGATGGAGGAAGTCGGCTCGTCGTGCCATGTCCACTCGAGCGTGTGGGACGGCAACGGCTCGACGTCGCTGATGTGGGACGCGGCCGCGCCCGACGAGCTCTCGGGCGTGTTCCGAGGCTGGCTCGGTGGGCTGATCGCAACCGGCCGCGAGCTGGCGTGGCTGTTCGCCCCGACCGTGAACTCGTACAAGCGTGATCTGCCCGAGTCGTGGGCGCCCACCGCGCTCGCGTGGGGCCGCGACACCCGCACGTGCGGGTTCCGGATCGTCGGCGATGGACAATCATTCCGGGTCGAGTCACGCCTCCCCGGCGCCGACGTGAACCCGTACCTCGCTTTCGCGGCGACGATCGCGGGCGGCCTGCACGGCATCGAGCACGGCCTCGATCCGGGTCTCCGCTGCGACGGCAACGCGTACGAGGCGCAAGACGTCGCACGCGTTCCTGACACGCTCGTGGACGCGATCGCCGAGCTCGAAGCGAGCGAGGTGGCCATCAAGGCCTTCGGCGCCGAGGTGCACGAGCACCTGCTCAACACGGCCCGTCAGGAGTGGGCCGGCTTCAACCGCGTCGTCACCGACTGGGAACGCCGCCGCAACTTCGAGCATTACTGATCCTCTGGTCGCGCAAGCGGGAGCTTGCGCTCCAGCCAACAGAATTCGCTTTCCGGCGCCGGGGGAACCCCGGCGCCTGCCGAAGGTGCCCCTTGCAAGGATCTCGGGCACGACTCGTCAACCGGGGCTGAACGGGCCTTTGCCCATCTGCTCGCGCACCGGAATCACGGGCGGGTTGGTGAGGGTGCGACGCTGCCAGTTGGCACCGTCGACGACGAGCGTGTGCCCGGAGATGAACCGCGCGTACGGCGAGGCGAGGAACGTCGCCGCCCAGCCGAGCTCCTGGCGGCGTCCGACTCGCATAGCGGGTTGGCACGGGCCCTTGTCGTCCGTCCGGTCGAGGTTGCTCCGGATGTCGGCGGTCATGTCCTCGTGCGGGAAGAGTCCCGGCACGAGCGCGTTCACCTGGATCCCGTACGGGCCCCATTCGACCGAGAGCGACTCGGTGAGGTTCTTGATGCCCGCTTTTGCCGCGGCCGAATGCGCGAAGCCGGGCCCGCCCGTCCACGCGTATGACGCGCCGACGTTGATGATCGAACCAGGAGTACCCGCGGCGAGATGCCGCCGGGCGAACTCACGAGCGCAGTAGAAGCTGCCGTTCAGGGTGATGTCGACGACGGTGCGCCACGCATTCGGGGACATGTCCTCGGCGGGGACCGGGAAGTTGGCAGCGGCGTTGTTGACCAAAACCCCGGGCAGACCGAATGCGTCTTCGGCGGCATCGAACGCGGCCGTGATCTCGTCGGGCTGCCGGATGTCGCACGGCAGGACCTCCACTGGCGCGCCGAGCTCCTCCATCGCCTTTCGCCCTGCCGTGAGGTGCTCCTCCTTGCGGCTCGCGATCACGATCGACGCGCCAAGGCGCGCAAACTCGGCCGCAATCGCTTTGCCCAGGCCGGTTCCTCCCCCGGTGACCAGCACGCTGACGCCGTCGAACGTTCCTGGCGGAAGCGCGGTCTCACCGACGGGCGGCGGTTCAGGCAGTCCGATCACGTCGCTCACGCGCTCCCCCTCCGTCCGTGCTCAGCTGCCCGTGTAGCGCGGCTCGCGATCCTCGGTCCGCGCCTTTCGGAGCTCGGCGATGTCGTCGCTCTTGTTGATGAACGTCTGGTAGATCATCTCGTCGGCCATCGACGACCGGATGTTCGGAACGGCGAGGTGCCGGATCACCTCGCGGGCCATCTTCACGGTCACGGCCGGGAGCCCGGCGATGTGCTCGGCGATCTCGCGCACGGTGGCGTCGAGCTTGTCCTCGGGCACGACGCGACTGACGATTCCATGGGTGAGCGCTTCGTCGGCGCCGAGCACGCGGCTGGTGAGCACGAGGTCGCTCACGACGCCGGGGCCGCACATCTCGAACAGCACTCCCACACCGCCGGTGTCGGGGATGACGCCGTAGCTCAGCTCGGGCAGGCGGAACCGGGTCCCCTCGGCGGCGACCCGCACGTCACAGAGCAGCGCCCGCTGGAACGAAGCGCCCATCACCCAGCCTTTGCACGCCACGACCACCGGGGCGTCGAGGTCCCAGAGCTGCTGGATCCCCCGATGACCCCTCTGCATCAGCTCGTGGTGCGAAAGCGGGACCTGCATCGAGCCGATCGAGCTGACGTCGCGTCCCGAAGAGAAGGACTTGCCCTCGCCGCGCCAGATGACCACACGTACGTCGGGCCGGTTGCGTAGCTCACCGAGGATCTCGAAGAGCCTTGCGTCCATCTCGTCGTCGAACGCGTTGTGCTTCTCGGGGTTGTCGTTCGTGATGGTCGCGATCGGGCCGTCGTAATCGAGGCGAACACGATCGGTCACTACTGGACCACGCGCCTTAGCGCGACCGTGGCGCGGTGCCGGTCATCTTGCGCCATGTCTCGACGTCGCGTTCGTCGGCGAGGCGGCCGACGTGCGTCACCGTGTCGACGTCGGCGGCCTCGGCTCGTAGCGCGCCCACGGTGCATTGATCGCGGGAGCGCACCGCGAAGGGATCGAACTGGTAGTGACGCATGGCATTGCGGTGTGTGAGCTTGTCCACGACCTCGCGGTCGAGTCCGCCCAGCAGCGCCTGCATCCGTTCGGGGGCGGTCGGCCACGAGCTATCGGAGTGGGGATAGTCGGACTCCCAGCACACGTTGTCGACGTTGAACTCGTCGAGCAGCTTCAC
>WNGE01002181.1_pt1 | contig 24241 bp, 19 predicted proteins | sample 5400651 | NCBI WGS metagenome assembly WNGE01 (sample SAMN13153370, study PRJNA577476) | soil metagenome | isolation source: 60 cm soil or saprolite under grassland replicate 2 | place: USA:California | collected 2016-06-15
CCCTGTTGGCCGTCCCAGCTGTCGTCTGGGCCGGGCGCCGCCGGGTCGGGGTGCAGCCGCGTCGCCGGCTGGGGGTTGACCCGGAGGGGCGGATGGCCCGCGGCTGGGACCTGGCGGCGATGTGGGTGTCCGGTCCGACGCCGGGACGGCTCGTGCTGGGCCGGGTGGGGCGCCGGCTGGTGGCCACCGAGGACAACCATCAGCCGCTGGACGCGGCCTTGCCCCGGATGCTGCGTAGAGGGGTGGCAGCCCGGCGCGGGCAGCGGGGGTCGGTGGTGGTGCTCGGCCCGTCACAGTGCGGGAAGACCTCCGCGCTGGCGATTCCGGCGATCCTGGAGTGGGCCGGGCCGGTGGTCGCGTTGAGAGTGAAGAGCGACCTGATGGCCGCCACCATCGCCCGCCGCCGGCGGGTGGGTGCCGTGCAGGTGTTCGACCCGGTCGACGTCACCTGGGAGACCTCCGCGTCCTGGTCGCCGCTGCGGGACGCCGGCACGCTGGCCGCGGCCCGGCGGGCGGCGCGGTCGATCGCCAACGCCACCGACTGGACCCGGCACTCCGGCGAGATGGGGTTCTGGGTGGCCGCCGCCGAGGACCTGCTGGCGGCGCTGTTCTGGACCGCCGCCGCAGCCGGGTTGGGCATGGACGCGGTCGCCGGCTGGGTGCTGAGCATGGACCAAAACGCCCCCCGCCAGCTGGCCGTTCCGCTGGCCGCCCACACCGACCCGTCCACGGCCGGGGAGGGGCGGCGGGTGCTGGAGGTGTTCGACGGGGTCTGGCGGTCAGACCCCAAGCAGATCTCCTCCGTTTACCTGACCGCCCGGCAGATCATCCGACCCTGGCAAGAACCGGCGGTGCAGGCCACCGCCGCCCAGCCCCGGATCGACCTGGACTGGCTGCTCGACGCCGGCCCGGACGGCGCCGCAGCCAACAGCCTGTACCTGTGCGCGGACCTGGACGACGCCGACCGGCTCGCCCCGGTGCTGGGCGGGCTGGTCGACGACCTGTTCGTCCAGGCCTACGCCCGGGCCGGCAAGGACAACCAGCCGCTGCACCCACCGCTGCTGATGGTGATCGACGAGGCCGGGAACTGGCCGATGCGCAACCTGCCCGCCCGGATCTCCACCTGCGCCGGGCTGGGCATCCAACTGCTGCTGATCTTCCAGTCCAAGGCCCAGGTCGACGCCGCCTACGGCCCACGCGCCGACATCGTGCTGGCCAACGCAGTCACCAAAGTGTTCTTCGCCGGCCTGTCCGACGAGTCCACCCTCCGCTACGCGACCACCCTGCTCGGCAGCGAACACGTCCTGCAGCGCTCGACCTCCACCGACGGCGGCCCGCTGGCCGGGGCCGGACGGCGCAGCATGTCCGAGGCGCCGACCCGGGTCGACCTGCTGCCCGCCTCCCACCTGCGGCAGGTCGCCCCCGGCCAGGCGCTGCTCGTGCACAACACCCTGCACCCGGCACACCTGCGCGGCCGGTACTGGTACCTCGACCCGGACCTGCACGAGCTGGCCACCGCAGAACGCTGCACCCGCCGGCAGCTCACCCGCCGCGCCAGCAACGGCGGCCGCCGCCAGCCGATCGCGCCTCGGACCCGGAGCGCTCCGAGGGGCGGCGGCCGGTGCTGAGATCTGGGGAGTCAGCGTGGTCGCGGCGCCTTACAGGCCGTTCACCGTTGGCGCCGACGGTCGCTCTCCCCGGACGCAGACAGTCCTGTGTGGACAGCTTGCTCCACAGATCTGTGGTTAGCCCGACTCGGACGGTGCTCGGCCGGCGAAGGTTGAGAGCATGACGACGAACGACACCGATTCCGGATGGCTGGGCCGGCTGGCCGAGGCAGCCCGCACCATCCGCGCTCGCAACGGCCGGGCCGCCCTGGCGACGGCGGCCGAGGCTCTCCAGCTGGCGTGGGCCACCGAATGCGCTGTGCAGGCCGGCAGCGCAGACCGGGAGCTGTGGTGGCTGCGGCTGGCCGAGGCCATCGCCGAGACCGCAGACGAACTGGAGCTCGTTCCAGGCGCTCCGGTCGTGCCTCTGGGCGTCGGAGCCGCCCCGAACGCCGTCCTTCCCGACAGTCCCGCGGTGCGGCAGGCGCTGGTCGGTCTGCTCGCCGCCGTCCGCGACGCGCTGACCGGCTACTCGCGTCAGGCGTACTCCGGGCGAGAGAAGCTGGCCGCGACACTCGTCGCCGCTGCCGCCGCCCGGGCCGTATCGGCCGGCGGTCCGTGACGGGCGCTCGACCGTTCACCTACGGGCAGCTGCTGAACGAGGCGCTGCTGGAGCTCAACCAGGCCCTGTCCGGCCGGGTCCGGTTCGACCGGCCCAGTGAGGCGATCACCGCCGCACAGGCCCGGGTCCGGATCTACCACACCATCGCCCGGGCCGCGGACACCTGCGCGGCCGGGCTGGGCCCGGTCGCAGACCCCGCAGCACCCCTGAGGGAGACCGACCGTCGCAACGCCGCCCGGCTGCACGCCGACCTGTCCGCATCCGCGATAGGGACCCAGCACGTCCTCGACCTACCCGCCGAGCCCGGCCCGCGGCAGTCGGTCGCCGGCCGCCTCAGCCGAGTAGCCGACGCCGCCGGCCTGGCCTGGGATCTACTCGCCACCCAGCTACCGCCGCACGGAGCTACGGCTGCCCGGCGTGGCCACCCGGCCGGCGGGCTGAACGCCCGCTCCGTCCTCACCGATGCTGCACTGCTTGCACGGGGGATGGCCAGCCTCGACGTGAGGTTGGAGCCGGCGATGTCGATGGTCGCCGTCGACCCGGCGACGCCCAACAACATCGGTCGGGCCCTGCAGCAGGTCGCGGAGGACTGCGAGGCGGTGACGCTCCTCGGCGTTCCCGCCTACACCGGTCAGATCCTCCACCAGCCCACCAATCCCGCCGCCGCCGCACGGCAGGCCCTCAACGCGCTGACCGCGCCGTCGGCACCGATGCGGGTGGCCCGGCTCACAAGTGAGCAGCAGGCCGTCGCCGCCGCGGAGGCCTACCTGGCCTGGCTGATGCGCGGCGGCGGGGACCTGACCGTGCCGGACCTGCTCAGCCTCGCCGCCACCGCGTCCCGCCTGACCCGGCTGGTCGCCAGAGCCCGCGGCACCAGCGTCGAACCGCATCCCGCCGGCCGCGATGCAGTGGGCGCCTGGCGGGAGGCCTACCAGGCAACGCGGCGGCTGCGGTCGATCCACCCCCGCCCGGCTGGGTGGAGGCAGGCGGTCCGGCTGGCCGCCTGGGCCGACGAGCAACTGCGAGCCGCCCAGCCGCCTCCCCGCCGCTCGGCCACAGTGACCGAGATCGCCGACCTGCTACCTGCCCTGGCCGAAGCCGGCCAGGCCAGCCTCCGCCGCCTGCACAGCGGGCGACGGCTCTACGCACCCGCCCCCGGCGGCAGCCGTTACTTGTACGCGCCGGCCGGCGGCACCCATGTCCGCACCGTGCTCCGCACGTTCGAGCTTGCCCGCACCTCCAGCGCCGCCCTCGCCCAGCCGGCCCCGGCTGTCGCCCTACCGGACACTCCGGGTCGGAGCGCGATATCCAGCCCCGGCCGCCCACCCCATCCTGCCGTCGATCGCATCCGAACGGCTTCAGAGCCCGCTCCGACGGCTGCTCCCTTCGGCTCCCTACCCCCGCGTCCAGCCTTCGAGATCGCAGACACTCTGGGCCTGGACTGACCCTCCTGCGACAGCCCACGTCGAACTCGGTGCCGCCTGCTCGATAGGCACCGGTGAACCCACCCGTGAGGAGGCGCACCTTAGGCGACCAGCTCGCGCGCCCGATCCAAGAACTCGCTCGCCGCGGCCACCCCGCCGTGCGGCTTCATCTGCCGGTAGAGGGTGCGAATCTGTCCGATGCTCCGCTGCGAGCTCCGCTGCGTTGCGAGGTCGAGCGCCCGAAGTCCGCTGGCGGCGGCGCCGTCGAGCTTGCCGTTCTGGAGCTGTGCGGATGCCAGGCGCGTCAGGAAGACCTGTTGGTCGCCGACATGCCGGTCAGCTGGCAGAGCGCCGATGCCGCGCTCCAGGAACGGCTCGGCTCGCTGAGGCTGACCGGCCTGTAGGAGGGCTTCGCCGGCCTTGGTCACGATGTCGGCATGGCTGAGCCAGTACAGCCACGGCGGGTTGTGCTTAGGTTCGATGCGCTCGGCGCATGTCTGCGCCACCGAGATCGAGGCGGTGCAGGCCGGTTCATCACCCAAGGCGGCCTGCGCTCTGGCGCGCCAGGAGTGCAGCAGCGCTGCCTGCCCCGGAGGCGTCGTGCCGCGGGTGCCGGCCAGCGCGCTGTCGATCAGTATCAGGGCGTCTTGAGGATGGCCGAGGTCCGCCGACTGTTCGGCCATGCACTTCAGGATGTGGGCTCCCAGCAGGCGGTCGCCGGCGGTGTGGGCGGCGCGAAGCGCGGTCATGTAGAACCGCTGTGCGCGACCATGGTCGCCTAGGTCGTAGGCCGTGTAGCCGACCACCTGGCCCAGCTCAGCAAGTGCGAGATGAAGCCTGCGGCCCGTCTCCTCGTCGTACGAGCCTTGGTTGAGCAGGCCGGATACCCAGCCGAAGTCACGCTCAGCCAGCGAGAGCACGACGCGCGGGCTGTGTGCGTCATCCATTCGGCGCAGTTCGGAGATCATCGGTGGCAGCCGGTCGGCCAGCTGCGATGTCACTCGATCGCCTTGCAGTGCCGCAGCCAGCGGCCCTGGCTCGTGCACCAGCCACTGATGAGCTGGCGCGGTCAGCGCCGCGCCCGTCAAGAACAAGAACGTCCGGCGCTCCACCAGGCCACCACTCCCGGTCAACGCGACTGCCGCCTCGACAGTACCGCCCGGGTCCCACGATGCCACGAGCACCGGGTCACGAGCAGCCTCAGCGCTGACGGGCTTGCCAGCGTTGCGTACCGAGAGTGAAGGGGTACGGGGCCACAGTTCGGCCTCGGTGGTGTTGTACAGCCGGCAGTAGAGCTGTCGGTAGAAGCGGTGTGGCCTGTGCAGGCCCCGCTCGTGCCGGGAGACGGCGTGAGCGTCGAGACCGATCTCCTTCTTCGTGAGCGCTCCCAGCTGTTCGGCTACTTCCCGCTGGTCCAAGCCGAGTGCCAGCCGGTGCTCGCGTAGCCGGTTGGCCACCGGCGTTCTACGCAGACGGGGCACGGGTCGCCTCTCCCACCACAGGGCGACAGGGACTGGTGAGCCGGACTGTAACGGATCAAGGACGGCCTGCGAAAGCGTTGGCGAACTTGCCCATCGAAACGCCCAGCGGGGTGCCCACCGCCCTGCCCGGTACTGACTGCTGCCCAGCGAGACGCCGTTCAGCCGGGTCGACGCGAGCGCAACGGTCAGACAGGTCGACTCCGGGCGATGGAGACCACCACGCCTCGTCCGGAGTCGGCCTCCAGAGTCCGCCCGGGAGCGAAGGACGTCGATGCCTGCCGCCGCAGCCCTCACCACCGACTACTTCTCGCCCGAATTGAGACAGCTAAGCGCGACGGCGATCGACGTGCTGGACAAGCACGTCGGGGATCAGGGTCGGTGCACCGCCTGCGGCGCGCCTTGGCCCTGCGAACCCGCTCAACTCGCTGACCACAACCTCGCAGGACTCTGACCACTCCGTCACCAACCACGGCGGTCACCGGAAAGGCGTATCCCATGCCGCGCACGCTCATGCCGACACCCGACGAGCCCCGGCCAGACTTTCGGGCGTTGCCCGCAGGCGTTCACCTCGATCTCGAAGACCTGGCACTCCGTGACTTTCTTCGCGGCGAGTACGTCTCGATAGCTCCTCTCCGGGGTTCGCCGTGCCCGCCTCCCGAGCGGTACGAGGAACCTGCGCGCGTTTCTCCGGCCAATGCACCATCCACGGTCGATGCTCCATCGAGGACAGAGCAACCTGACGAGTCGCCACGGCGAAGCGGCGACAACCTGAGCGACGTCCATGTCGCCTCACACCGGGCCTTCGGACTTGCGCCGCTGCCCCGGCGGCGGCCAGGGGCATCGGACCAGTCCGTGTTCCGCGTTGATCCGCCCGGCGCAGTCCAGTTAGGCAGGCACCGGACCGGGCCGTTCCACTGGTTCCGTCCAATCGGCCGCCGCCCATCCGATGCACGGCCGAGGGCGCTGGTCGCGGTGCTGGCGGTCGCAGTGTCTGTGCTGGCTGGGGGTTGCGGCTCGGGTGCGAGTTCGGACCGTGGTTCTGCAGGCTCGGTGGCCGCGGCCGGTGATGTGCGGCGGCTGGCGGGGGTGTGCCCGGATCCGGTCGTGATCCAGACGAGCTGGTTTCCGGAGTCGACGCACGGCGGGTTGTACGAGCTGGTCGGGCCGGGCTACGCCATCGACAATCGCCGGCAGTTGATCCGCGGTCCGCTGGTTACCGCGGATGGGGTGAACACCGGGGTGCGGGTAGAGATCCGGCCGGGTGGGCCGGCGCGGGGCGGGCAGCAGGCGCCGCAGTTGATGTACCAGGACCGGTCAATCATGTTGGGGCAGACGGCGACCGAGGAGCAGATCGGCTACTCCGACCGGCAGCCCACCCTCCGGGTGTTCGCCGCGATGGACGCCGACCCGGTCGTCTATATATGGGACAAGGCGGTGCACCCGGACTGGAACACCATCTCCGACATCGGGCAGACCGACGCCAAGGTGTTGTCCTTCCGCAGCCCGAACGCGGACTACCTGGTCGGCTCCGGCATCCTGCGGGCCCGACAGATGGACTACAGCTACGACGGGTCCCCGGCCCGGTTCGTTGCCGACCGCGGCCAGGATGCGATCGGCGGGTTCTCCACCAACGAGCCGTGGATCTACGAGCACGGCCTTCCGGCGCCGCTGCGCCGGAAGGTCGGGTACGCCTACGTGTCGGCGTCCAACTACCCGGACTACCGCAACCTGCTGGCGATCCGTACCGGCGACCGGGACCGGTTCGGGCCGTGCCTGACCCGGCTGGTGCCGATCCTGCAGCGCGCCCAGGTCGCGTTCATGCAGCATCCGGACCCGGCGCTGGCGTTGATCGTGAAGCTGGTCAAGGCCTACCACGCCACCTATGACTACACGATGGACCAGGCCCGGTGGGGGGTGCAGGTGATGCGCGGCGACGGGCTGGTCGGCAACGGCAGCAACCGAATGCTGGGCGATTTCGACGTCGACCGGCTGCAACGGATGCTGGACATCCTGGTGCCCATCTACACCTCCCAGCACCGGCCGGTCCGCCAACCCCTCACCCCAGCGGACCTGGGCACCAACGCCTATCTCGACCCGGCGATCGGCCTGCCCACCAACTGACCTCCACCCGGCTCCGGCCGCAACGTGCAGTCCGCGCCGGCCGGCCTCCATCCCCCGTCGAGAGGCATGTCGTGACCGACGCCACCCCCGCACCACCGGCCACCCCGCCGCTTCCGGCACAGGACGACCGGCCGCCGTTCGAGTCGCTGGCCGACCTGTTCGAACGGTTCACCTCGACCTGGGACGAGGCCGACGGCCGATTCACCGACTGGCTGACCGCCCACCTACCCACCGGCGGGCAGACCGCCGTGGATCTAGGTTGCGGCGCCGGCCGGCACACCATCCTGCTCGCCGAGCGCTACCCGCGGGTGCTGGCCGTCGACATCGCCGATCGGATGCTGCGCATCGCCCGCAACATCCGCCCCGCACCCGGCGTGGACTACCAGCGCCGCTCCGTGCTGGACGTCACCCCCGAGACCGACGGACGGTTCGACGTTGTGCTGTCCGTGCACACCCTGCACCACGTCGGCCACCCAGCCTTGGTTCTGCCGCACGTGCGGTCGCTGGTCGCCCCCGGCGGCACCGCCATCCTCGCCGACATCATCGACCCCGGCGGCTGGACCGAACCTCAGTTTCACATCGACCGGGCCTTCGCCAACGCCCGGCTGATCTACCAACTCACCGACCGCGCCGACGACGCCGCCAGCATGCTCCGCCTGCTGCTGCACCCGCACTGGCTCGCCATGACCACTACCGACATCCCGCTCACCGGAGATCAGTTCCAGCAGCACTACAGCCGAGTCTTCCCCGGCGTGCAGTTCAACGACGACCTCAACCCGATCATGCGCGGGGCCGTCTGGCGCGCCCCGGACCAGGGCCCGAGGGCATGCGCCTGACAGACCGCGCCCACCGGCACATTCACACCAACACCCCATGAGGTGCCGCTCACAGCCCGCTCCCCGCCCATCCTCGGCGGCCGCCGCACTTGCGTCCGGCGACGAACTATCCATCGTCGCCTGTCCTCGGTGCGGTTCGGTCGAGGCTCGGGCCTGGCACGGAAGAGTCGCCTGCGGTGATTGCGGCCTGTTCTGGGTTCACCTGGACACCATGCTGCTGTCAGCGGAACCTCGCGACACCCGCCCTACCCCGGCTGCACCGGTCTGATGGCGACGTTCGTCTACCGACGCGGCATCGTGACCGGCCGCGACGAGGACGAGCACCAGGCCTACCTGAAGGCGCTCGGCGGCAGCCTCAAGATCGAGCGTGTCAGGCGCGGGCACAGCCAGGACCAGTTCGCCGATCTCATCGGTCTATCCCGCTCGTTCTACGGCAGGCTCGAACGCGGCCAATGCGGCTTCAACATCGTGGAACTGCCCGGTATCGCCCGGGCGCTCGGTGTGCGGCAGGCCGACTTGCTACCGGAGGCGGCGGACGACGCCACTGCTGGATCAATCGAACCAAGCCATGTCACCGAGGCTTGATCTCTGCCTCGCGGCGATCAGGTAGTGTTTCGTACGCGAGGCCTCCGACAGCCGCACGAGGTCGACCCGCACTATCTGGGCTGACAGAGCCAATAACTGACGCGAGCGGCGTGGGGTCGCAGCGGCCGTTCGGCCTGGATTGCTGAGCGGCCGTGGCGGCGTTCCTTCCGGGAGGACAAGCCGCCCGACTCGCCGGCCCGCTATCGGCGTTCAGCACGCCGGTGCTCGCCTTCAAGCTCTTAAGGACGGTCGAACACCTCGGCGAACGCCGGCGGGATGGACGAGTGGTGTTCGACCGCCGCGGCTCCCCAGATTGCGGCGCACGCCATGGCCTTCTCGATCGCCTCGCCGGTGAGCAGGCTGTGGAGCAGGCCGGCGGCGAAGGCGTCGCCGGCGCCGGTGGCGTCGAGTTGCCGGGCTGGTCGGGCTAGCACCGTCACGGACCGTTCGGCGCTGTGGGCGATGGCTCCGCGTGGACCGTCGGTAAGCACGACCCATCGCAGTTGTTCGCCGAAGTGCGCCCGCGCCCCCTCGTAGGGCGAGGAGACCCATTCGGCTGGTAGCTGTGCGGTGGAGCCGACAACCAGATGAGCGGGGCCTGATGGGGTGAGGTGGTCCGGTGGCGGGACGGCGACGAGGGCAGATGTCGCCAGGCTGACGAGGCTTGCCGGGTACTTGTGGTAGCTCTCGACGTAGACCAGGTCGGCGCGGGCGAGGCCCGGCGGCACAGAGAGTTCCACTGCTGAAGTGCCCTGTTGGGCGGCCAGGCCGACCATGGCGCGCTCGCCGGTGTCGTCGATGAAGATCAGCGTTCGGGGTGTGGCAGCGGGTTGGCGCACCAGGTGTCCGGTGCCGACGCCATGTTCGTTCAGGTCGGCGAGGACGGTGTCGGCGATCGGGTCGTCGCCGATGGGTCCGACGAAGCGGACGTGATGGCCGGCGCTGGCCAGGCCGCAGGCGAGATTGGCGGCGCTGCCGCCGGTGCGCCAGCCGTGGAGGGTTGCACCGATGTGCCCGCCGGCGCGGGGGAGGTCGTCGACGCGCACGAGGATGTCGACTGCGACGGTGCCGAAGACGTACACCTCAGCCATCGAGATGGCCGATTCGCACAGCAGCCAGCTGGGCGGTGAGGTGTCTTACCTGGTCGTCCGGTGGGAGCTGGACATGGCCGCTCCAGGGAAGATCGGCGCGTACCTGGTCTGGGGTGGACGCGGCGCCGAGCAGGCCGGCGACGAGCGCGGCGACGGTGTCGGTGTCTCCGCCTAGGGCGACGGCCGCTTCGACGGCCTGAGGGAGGGTGGCGGTGCTGTGGATGCAGTGCGGACGGCCAGCAGGGTCGGGTAGGGATGCAGGCTGATTCCGTCCGCCGGCGGTGCCCAGGCATCTGCTGCGACGGCGTGTAGGCCGTCGATGATGGCCCGGTCTGCGCCGGTAGCGGCGACGGCGGCGGCGGCCTCCTCGGCGGCGACTTCCAGCAGCAGCTCGCCGTCGGCGCCCTCGACCGCCCAGGAAGCACAGGCTGCGCCGATCGCCGCCACGCATTGGGCTTCGGCGCCGGGGTGGGTGGCCGAGGCAAGCGCGACGGCCCAGTCTCGACGGCGGTCGGCCGCCCGTAGCGGGGTCGCCCAGCCGACGGGCAGGGTGCGCATCAAGGCGCCGTTGGTGTTTCCGTCGCCGGCGGGCTGGTGGCCGGTCGATCGGAATTGCTTGATCGCGGCCGCGGTGGTGGGTCCGAGGCCTGGGATGTCGGCCGCCCGCTCCGCGAGGGCGGCGAGAAACGCTTGGGGATCGGCGGCCGAGTTCGCGAGGTGTTCGGCGACCAGCAGGGTCAGTGCGGTGTCGTCCGATGTTGCTCCGCGTGCCCACCCGGGCCGTTCCGGCAGCTGCCTGACCATGGTGAGGTCGATGGCTGAGGGGGGTTGGCCCTCCCAGGGCACTCCGAGCGCGTCGCCGCAGGCATAGCCGACTAGAGCCGCCGCGATCCGGTCTTGGACGGGGACGGTGAGGTCGGGGTAGAGCCGGGTGAGCAGCCCGAACCCCTTGCGCGCGACCTGCTGCCGTCCTCCCGCGGCCCGCTCGACCGCCGCGCGGTGCTGTCCGCAGTCTCGGTGCATGCGGGCCAGGGACAGCAGCGTGTGGGTGATGTCGTAGCTGGTGCCGCAGTCCTGGAACGCGGCCCGGGCCTGCTCGGCCAGGGCGATGGCGTCCTGGCTGCGGCCGGCGCGGGCGGCCAGTTCGGCGCGGCTGTGGGTGATCTTGGCTCGCTCGAGGGGTTCGCCGAGGTCGTCGGCGAGTTGGCTGGCCTCGTCAAGATGGCGGATGCCATCGGAGATCTGGCCCAGGCCGAGGTGGGCGCGGGCGACGGCGTGCAGGGAGTGCAGCAGCCCGCGGGCGTCGAACACCTCCCGCCGAAGCCGTAGCGCCTGCCCGTGGTGGTGCAGCGCCGCGGGCCAGTCGGCGTGGATTTCGTCGGCGGTGCCGAGGTTGTCCAGCAGGACGCCGTGCAGCGTGCGGTCCCGCTCGCCGGCCGGGCGGCTCAGCAGCAGGTCCAGCGCCTGCCGGAAGCTGCGTTCGCCGTCTTCGACGGTGCCGCCGAAGAGCTGGGTGGCGCCCAGGATTCCCAGGCAGCGGACCCGGTCGGTCATCGATCCGCCCCGCTCGGCGGCCTCGGTGGCCTGCCGTGCGTAGCGGCGGGCTGTCGCGAACTCCCCCCGGTACAGGTGCACGTCGGCGAGCCGGATCAGCGCCTCGACCGCGACCTCGGGGTCCAGCTGCAGCGCGTGCTCGGCCTCGTCGGCGGCCGTCGCGAAGTCTCCGTTGACGAACTGGAACTCCGACCGCAGCAGCCGCACCCGGGCGTCGTCGGCAGCGAGTTCGGCCAGGATCTGCTCGACCTCGCGCCATCGTCCCAACATCAGGTTGGCCTTGCCGAGGGGCGGGCCGATCTCGGCGAAGTCCCGGTACGGCCGGACCCGCTCGTAGTGGAACAGGGCGGAGTAGAACATGCCGGCCTGCTCGGCCTGCTCGGCCGCGCGCAGCGCCGCGTCCACCATCTTCTCGGTGCGGCCGGCCCGGTCGAAGTGATGTGCCGCGGGGGCGAACCGGCGCTGCTGCTGGTGCCACCGCCCGGCCCGCGCGTGCAGGTACGAGCGGTGCCGTACCCCTAGCTGCCGGTACACCGCCTGCCGGGTCAGGTCATGCCGGAAGCCGATCTGCCCACCCGCGTCCTCGATCATCAACCGCAGCCGGGTCGCCCGGGTGAACAGGTGCACCCCGCGGCCCTCGTCGACGTCCAGCACGTACGCGACCGGCTCCAGCTCCTGGGTGGTCTCCAGCACCACCGAGGCAGCGTCCAGGAAGGCCCGGGTGTCCTCGTCGACCGTGGCCAGCCGCTGGGCCAGCACCGTCTCGACCTGCGAGACCGGGACGGGGTCCCAGCCGGCCGGCTGGTCGAGCCGGCCCTGTCGGCGTGGGTCGGACCAGCCGACGCTCTCCTGCAGGAAGAACGGGTTGCCGCCGGTCAACCGGAACAACCGCTCCGCCACCGGCTCCTCGATCTCATCCCGGCCGGCGACAGCAGCGACGAACTCCCGGACATGACCGCGCGGCAGCGGCGGCACCGGCAGCGTCGTTTGGCCCAGCTTGCGCCACTGGTCGAGCAACTCCGCCAGCGGCTGCGTACCCCGCTGCTCCTCCTGGACGGTGAAGACCACCAGCAGCTTCGACGCGCCCGCCTTTTGCATCAGGTAGTTCAGGAAGTACAAGGTGTCCGGGTCGGCCGCGTGCACATCCTCCACGGCCAACAGCAGACCCTGCTTCTCGGCGATCCCGAGCAGCACTCGGCTGACCCCCTCGTACAGGCCCCGCGCGCCGGCGCCACCCAACTTGCCGCTGGTCACCACCGCCTCTCCTAGCCGGCCGAGGAATGCCCCCACGAACGGCACGAAGTTCAGCAGCCAGGGCGCTGCGGTCAGCAGCGACCGGCGGATGTGTTCCGGGCTGCGGCCCAGGTGGTTGGCCAGGGCCTCCTTCACCGGCAGCAGCGGCTCGCCACCCCGGCCGATGCATCGGACGGTCAGCACCCGCACTCCGTGCTGCTGGGCTTCCGCGGCTAGTTCGACGACCAGCCGGGACTTGCCGATACCGGACTCGCCGACCACCAACACCGCCCGGGATCGGCCCTCCCCAACCACCCGAGCCAGTTCACCGCGCAGCAGCTGCATCTCTCCCAGCCGGTTGACCAGTCGAAGGCGGGGGACCGCTGGCGGGCCGGAGTCACCGGGGTCAGCCCGGGATGTCCTCCGTGCCACCGCCACCCCTTCCGGTGCTGCATTCGGCTCTCGGGCGTCGCTTAGCCACGCCAGCCGACCCCTCCCGTCCGGCGGTCAACCGGGCGGAACCGGGCAGAACCAGTCTTGCGTCAACGGGCTTGCTGGGTCGACTCCGTGCAGTCGGCAGGATCCTCACTGACGCAGCACTGCGCCTGCGGTTCCTCCATCGGGGGTCACCCGACCGGGCCAAGCTGATCATTACGAGTGAAGCAGGGCGCTGCCGAGGAAGCAGGAGCGTCAGCGGCGGCTGGGCCCACCCGGACAGGCTCGCTCTGCTCCTCCTGCGGCCAGGGCCGCCAGGCGTGGCGAGGGAGCGGTCGGGTCGGGCCTTCGGAGGATGGCGTGGCGGCACCTTCGGCGAGCCGACCCCTGCTGTACGGGTCACCGATCCATATCCAGCGCTGGCCGGTGTCGGGGTCAGGCAGCTGCTGACCGTAGAGCAGGCCGAAGTGGTGGTAGAGGCCGGGCCACCGATAGTCGCCCGGCACGGGCGCGGGCGGCGGCCAGGTCTCCGGCGGTCCGGTAGCCGAAGCCGGGGGACGTCGGTGTATGTCTCGTTCGCCGCGGGCCTGACGTGTTCGGCGGCGACCCACCCGGTGCACAGCACCAGCTCCATCTGAACCGACTTCGTCCACCCGACGCAGGCCCACCAACCTTCAGCGTCCGCCGAACGCACCCACGCCCAGAGCTGAACCAAGCTGTTCGGCGGCACCAACACCCGCACCCTGGGCAGGGCTCCGCAGCGGCATGCTCGGCCCCTCCCCGTCGAGCGAAACCCGATCCAGCATCGCACGTATGTTCGATGCATGAGCGCGGGCCATTGGGGCGGGCTCGGGACGGCCGGGGGCCGCGGGCCGAGCCCAACGTTGAGGCGGCGGACGGTCACCTGCTCGGGTGAGACTGTGGTGTGGCGCAGCCTGCTGGCCGCAGCCCTGGTCCGGGAGCACGCATGGAGTCGTTCCCGAGCCTGATCTTGCCGATGATGGCCGTCGCCGGACCGCAGCCGACGAATCCGGACGCGTTCGCCGCCGAACTGAAATGGGACGGCGTGCGCGTGATCGCCCACGTCCGGGATGGCGCAGTCAGGTTGGTCTCCCGCAACGGGCGAGACGTGTCGGAGAGCTACCCCGATCTTGCCGCCCTCGGCGAACTGCTCGATGAGCCGGCCGTGCTGGACGGGGAGATCGTGGCCTTCGACCAGGCGGGCCGGCCAAACTTCGGGACGTTGCAGGCCCGGATGCACGTCCGACAACCCTCCCAGCGGCTGCTGGCCTCCGTACCCGTGTTCTACCAGGTGTTCGATGTTCTCCACGTCGCCGGCTGGTCCACACTAAGAATGCCCTACCAGCAGCGCCGTGACCTGCTCGACCAACTCGACCTCGACGGGCCGCGGGTGCAGGTCCCGCCGTGCTTCCCTGGCGGCGGGGCATCGGTGCTCGACAGCGCCCGGCAGCAAGGCCTGGAGGGCGTGGTCAGCAAGCGGCTGGACTCGCCGTACCTGCCCGGCCGCCGCAGCGACCTGTGGCGCAAGACCAAGATCACCGCCATGCAGGAGGTGGTCATCGGCCGGGTGGAAGCCCGGCGCCGGCCGCCGGGCCGGGATGATCGGCTCCCTGCTGCTGGGCGTTCCCGACGAGCATGGCCTGCTTCGTTATGCCGGTGGCGTGGGCACCGGCTTCACCGAGGCCATGCTGCGCGACCTGGAGAACCGGCTGCGGCCACTGAGCCGAACCAGTAGCCCGTTCGCCGACGAGGTTCCGCGCGCCGACGCCCGCGATGCGAACTGGGTCGAGCCTCGCCTGGTCGGCGAGGTGGAGTTCGCCGAGTGGACCGGTGATCGATACCTTCGGCATCCGTCCTGGCGTGGCCTCCGCACCGACAAGGCGCCGACCGAGGTCAAGCGGGAGCTATTGCAGTAGATGCAACATGCGGCGACTGCCGTGCCAGCGGATTCGCCGGGTCAGCGGGCCGACTGGATATGCGGTCAGAGTGACTGGATCCGGGGACGGATGCGGGCGCCCGGATCGGCCGCAACGATCTTGCGCGGTACAACGCGCGGCGCTCCAGTCTCCCCGGCGCTCTTGCGGTCCGAGTGGTGCCTGTTCGAACATACGTTCGTACGGCTGTGGCTGGGGAGGGGGTCCGCCGATGGCAACCGAGCAGCCGCAGCCCGCGTCGCGGGCACCCCACGAAGCTGACATAGCCCGCTGGAACGCGGCAGGGGTCGCGCTACAACGCGAACACGAGCGACTCGTCGCCGACGCTGGCGGGCGGGTCCGGATCGAGGTTCCCGGCTACGCCTACCTCTACGCCACGGCGGTGCTCCGCGCGGACGACACTACGGGCCGCGACCTCGGCTATGTCACTCGCGCGGACCTGATCCGCTGGCAGGACCTCATCGCGCTGGCCCGAGCCGCCGTGCGGCTGCTCAGCCCCGAGCACACCGGCCAGCACATGCCCCGCCGCGCGGGGTGCGACCTGCACCGCGCGGTCGGCCGCCTCCGCACCGCGGCGGTGAACGCCGGCCTGCGACGGGACGGCGAGGGATAGGCAGGAGGCTCCCGCTGCACGACCGTCCGCCAGGCGCCGCGGGCCGCACGCGCCACCGCCCGATGCCGATCCGGATCCGGGGCCGGGCGGCAGGGACCTCCCTTTTCCAGTCGATCAACACACCGCGACTGCACTGGCGTCTCAAGTCGCGGCGGGCTCCCCCGTAGACGCGGGGCGGGGCAATTGCCGGCTGGCAGCTTCGACCCAGAAGAGGCATGTCCTGCGTCGCCGGCCGCAGAGGGTGCAACCTCATGCGGCCGACCCACCGAGGGCGCCGCAGCCGATGCCAGCCCCGGAGGGTGCCAGCCCGCAGGCCAGCGCGACCACCCCGGCTCCACCGCCTCGCCGCCACCCCGTTGGGCACGTTCCGGTTCACCTGCACCGCACCGGCCTCGTCGACCACCGCCACCTGCGACCGCTTGCGGTGCACCTCTATCCCGACGTACACAGACATCCCGGGCCCCCTTCCCGAACTCGCTTTGACACCCGGAGCATGCACCGGGACTGAGCACGGAAGGGGGCCCGGCCCGGCCCCCATAGCGTCAGGTCACCAGCCCTGTATGAGTTCTGGCACGGTACAGGCCTCGTCCACGAATACGCGCAGGTCGCGTAGCGCGACCGAGTTCTGGGCACCCACACACTCAATGCAACAGTGCCTTCAGACCTGGTCGAGCAGTTCACTGCGGCGTAGATAGGCGAAAAGAGCTGTCGTTCTGCCGCCAAGGAGTACGAAAAAGCCAACGACTGAAAGGACGACAATCGCGTTTGCAATAGCGTTTTGGTTGCGGACGTGGGCATTCAATACCCGCAGGAACCGTCGCTGCGAGGGGCCTTCAATGCTGCCCATGGCTGCTCTCAGAATAACCAAGTTCCGACGCATCATACCGCGTTCGGCCTCGATGGTAGCGTGGGTCTCGACCTTATTCTCGGCTCTGCTATCTACCTCGCGCGCGACGTGGCCCAAGTTGAGCCTCAGCTGCCATTGGTAGGGTCCCAGGAAGTACGTCAAGAATGGCCCGACAATGACGAACGTCGCGACGAGCCGTCCCCAGTAACCCAAGTCAGGCGCTAAGTGGAGAAATGTCGTCGCAGGGATTATCAGTGCGATCAAGTAGAGTAGCGAGATGAGAGCAGTATCTTGAATCAGGTCGTGAGTTAGCCCGTGGCGGGTGTGCCCTCCGGTGCCAACGGCGGCCAGGTGGCCCGACGCTATCAGTAGTCCGCCGTTCACAGCGAGCGCCAGGGTTCCGGCTGAGATCCCAGTAAACCAACTGTAGACATGGCCCGGAGAATCCGCAAGCGCAGAGGACATCGCGAAGAAACCCGTGGCGAAGCTACTTATCGCTGCGGCGCCAGTTGTCGTCCATAGTATTGCGTCCAACTGACCGCCGCGAAACAGGCCGACATTGTTGATCACGGTATTGGTGAACCACAGTGCCAGAAGGACGCCGCCGCCAATCGCGAGACTGGTTACGGGACCCACGTCATGACGGTCGGAGAATACGATCGCGAGCGGCCAGGCAAGGACGATGACCGGCGCCGCGAATCTCAGCGCCGGTATAGATCGACGAACCTTCAGCGTAGCTAGGACTGTCGCAAGCGCCACTACTGCAGCACCCATCGCGAGTAGATGCCAGACTGTCGAGCCCGCTCGATAGTCCGCTAGGTACTTGCGGTCGATTGCAACGGCCAACGTGTAGCCGGTGAGCGACACTCCCCCGGTAAGCCCGGCAATGAGTAGCATCCCGACAGTGGCCGTAGCCGCCCGACCGGCAGACTCGGCCAACGCGAAGGAGCCACTGGCGTCCGCCGCTCCCTGTTCGCCGCGTACCTCGGCGTGCATGCGAAGTCGCAAGATGGGAAACAAGCACAGGGTGATCGCTGCAGCCACCAGGAAACTGCTCAGCGTCGCCGTGTCTGATGCTTCAGGCCATTTCGACACGGTCGTCGCAACGAGCGCTATAGCGCTCAACAACGCGAAGACCAGCATGACGTCGGCGGCCTGACGAAGCCATCTCAGACGCTGCGCAGGAAGGATCAGCAGAGGTGAGAAGGCGACTGTAACGAGAAACGCAGCCGACCACGCTCCGGTTCTCGCCCATTCTGAACTCGCGACCTCAGTAGCGGCCCGAGCCCAGAGGGCCGGCAGTGTGACCACTAGTATTGCGCCAAGGAGCAACGCATGCGCACGGTCTGGTAGGTAGCTCTCGTGACTCGTCATCCCTCTCCCGGGCGCCAGCGAGAGAAGGGCTATACCGATGGCGGCCAGTCCGGCGCCCACGACGCCAAAGACACGCGTTTGGTCGGTCGGCCATGATGTGGTGACCGAAAGGAGGGTAGCGCATGCGGCTAGAGCGCCAAGGGCCAGGTGCGGCACAAGTCGTGTGAACGACGACTTCAGCATGAGCGCCGCGAGTACCAGGAAAGCAATGACCGCGGCGCCAAGAGTTGCCAAAGAGCTGCGTGCGGCAAGGGTGGGTGCGAGCGAATCGTGTCCGGCCAGGACGACATATATCAGCAGACAGGATATTGTGAGAGACGGTCCGGCACTCCGGAGCATAGCTTCAACGGCGTGCGAGCCCGCTGCGTGCGATATCCTTGACGCCAGCAAACCGAACAAGACTCCAAAGGTCGATGCGGCTATAAGAAAGTAGGCCGCATGCCAAATACCTGCGATGTTGAGCCGATGCGGCTCCGGCGTGGTCCAGTTGCCCCGTGCCCGATCATCCTGAAGCCACAAGACTTGAACGGTGATTGCGGAGAGCCCGGCTGCCAAACCGCTGCCTATTGCGGCGACATGGTCATATCTGGCCGAGGGGAGGACTGTCGCCGCGGCCGTCATTAAGCCCGCCGCAACTGGCAGCAAGATGCTATCACCGACGTAGGCACTCGGATAGGCAAAGAGACCAGGGAGCCCTGCTGGTGGTGCAGCCCACCAGGTGCCTCTACTGAACCAAAGCACCGCCAAACCTACGAATCCCAACGCCAGAACGGCACCTACTATGACCGGCGACCGGCCACGCCGAGACCAAACTCCTCGTGTCACGGCGGAGACCTTACGGCAGGCGTCGCCGAATGCACAGGCGATCGCGCAAGGTAAGCATTCAGGTCCGTAGTTGATCTTCGGCGTGTCGGGCGTGACGATCGCGTTGTGAGCTGTGATGATCTTGCGCTGTGTCCGGGTTGGAGGAGCTGTCGCGCGAGGAGCTGATCGCTCTGGTGCTGCAGTTGCGCGAGACCAACGTGGTACTGGAGGAGCGGGTCCGGCGGTTGGAGCGGCGGGCCTCGCGCAACAGCGGCAACTCTTCGATGCCGCCCTCCAGTGATGATCTTCCGGGTAGGGCGAAGCCGGCGCCGAGGCGGGCGAAGAGTTCGGGGCGCAAGCGGGGGAAGCAGCCGGGCGCGAAGGGCAACGCGATGCCGTGGGTGGGCGCGCCCGATGAGTGGGTGCCGCACCGCCCGCGCGGTCGTTGCGGGTGTGGGTCGGATCTGGCCGATGCGCAGGATGTGGGTGTCGAGCGCTCGCATCAGGTGCACGATCTGCCCGAGGTTCACATCAAGGTCAGCCAGCACGACGTGTACCGGGTTCGGTGCGCGTGCGGCGCCGAACACCTCGGCTGGCTGCCGGCCGAGGTGTCGACCGCACCCACGAGTTACGGGGTGAACCTCAAGACGCTGACGGTGTATCTGCTGGTCTACCAGCACGTACCGGTTCAGCGCTGCGTCCAGTTGATCGCCGACCTGTGCGGCGGGGCGGGGCCGTCGGACGGGTTTGTGCACGGCATGCCGAGTAGGTGCGCGGCCGCGGTGGCCGAGGTCGTCTCGGTGATCAAGGCGCTGATCACCATGACCCACGTCGTCGGCTTCGACGAGACCACGCTGCGCTGCGGCCCGGCCGGGCAGAAGAAGTACGTGCTGTCGGCTTCCACGGAGAACGCCACCATCTACCACCTGGGTGGCCGGGACCTGGACTCCTTCGCCGAGGCTGGCATCCTGCCCTCCTTCGCAGGGGTGGCCGTACACGACCGCTACAGCAGCTACTTTCATCGCCGCTGGGAGAACCTGGCCGGGCATCAGGCCTGCAACTCTCATCTGCTGCGCGACTTCGCCGACGCCGACGAGGCCTACCCCGGCGCGCACTGGCCGGCCCAGGCGCAGCGCGCGCTGCGCGCCCTGATCCGCGCCTGGCACACCGCCCGCGAGAACGGCCTGGCCGAGATCGCCCAGGACATCCGCGGCCCGCTGATCCTCGAGCTCCGCCGCGCCATCCGCGTCGGGCTGGCGCAGGTGCCCCAGGTGCCTGGGCCGCGCCACACCACGGCCCAACACCCCGGACGAGACCTGCTGGAGTTCTGCCGCGACCGCGAGGACGACGTTCTCCGCTTCTGCCTCGACACCCGGATCTGGCCGACGAACAACATCAGCGAGCGAGACCTTCGGCCCACCAAGACCCAGCAGAAGATCTCCGGCCGCTTGACCAGCGAGGAAGTCACCCAAGACCGACTCGACATCCGCAGCTACATCGACACCGCCCGCAAGCACGGCGCCGACGTCATCACCGCACTGCGCCAGGCGATCACGGGCAACCCCTGGAAACCAGCCGTCCCGAAGCCCACGTAAGCGTCCGAAACCGCCGCTCACATCACCACACGGCAACGCCCACAGCGGGCTTCGTCGTGCCTCCGGGACCTGAATGTTTACCGCGCAAGATGCGCAATAGCTCTGTCGCGCTGACGCCGGGGCGCGGGGCAACTGGCTGGATGCGTCGACACCGGCCCGGTCGAATCCAGGACAGGTCTGCCTTCGCCGGCTTCCGGTTCCCGCCCGAGGTGATCACAGCCTGCCTCACACTCACCCGGCCTCCGACCCCACCCGCCGTCCGCCGATGCAACACCGCCCGGCCTACTTCGGGCGGGCCGAGCTGGTCCGGCTGCTGCTGGACCGCGGCGCCGACCCGGACCGGGCCGACCTGCAGTGGGGCAGTACCGCGCTGGCCTGGGCCACGGTCGGCAGCGGGGAGCGACCCGGCTACGGCCCGGCCGGTGACTGGATCGCCACCGTCACCACCCTGCTCGACTCCGGCGTATCCCGGCAGGGCGCCTGGGTCGCCGGCAAACCACCCAGCGAGGACGTCGCCGCGCCGCTCGCTGGCTACGGCATCGGCGAGGCCGACGAACCACCGCCGCCGCGACCGGCGGACCAGCCCGAAGACCTCCCGGACCAGGACCCGACCGTGGCTCGGCAGGTGGCCGAGCGGCTGCGGGCCGCCTTCGACACCGCCGACCTGGACCTGCTCGCCGCCATCCTGCACCCTGACGTCCGCTGGGGCGGCGGCCCGGCCGGCTGCCACAACCGCGCCCAGGTGCTGGAGTGGTATCGGGTGCTGCACGCCCAGGGCGTCACCAGCCGGGTCACCGAGGTGGCCGTGTACGGCGACGCCGTCCTGCTCGGCCTTGACGTCACCCGCCCCGCCGAGCATCCCCGCGCCGACCGGTCCGCGCACGCCTATCAGGTGTTCCGGCTGGCCGACGGCGCCGTCAGCTACATCCACGACCATCCGAACCGTGATCACGCGCTCGCCTCCCTCACTACTAGCGAGTCCGGCTGACCCGGGTTTCGCCAGTAAGCGCCCGTCGCGTCGCGGCGACCGAATCGCTCAGGCGTCGGTGGGCAGCGCGGCAGTGATCTGCTCGTCGAGCACGGTCAGCGCCTCGGGTAGGTTCGCCCGCCCGTACCCGATCCGGACGTGCCGGGGTTCGTCGTAGACCGAACGGGCAGGAGCAGCACCCCGGCGGCAGCGAGCTGCCGGCAGAGTGCATCGACGTCCGCGAACTTCTGTACGCGCGGGAATCCGATCGGGCTTGCCGTCGGGCGGACCCAGGCGAAGGTGTCCTGGTGGCGGTCGAGGAAGGCGTCCAGCAACGGGAGGTTGCGGTCGATGATCCGGCGGTTGCGGTCCACCAGCTCGCTGCGGTGGCGCAGGGCCAGCGCGGTCAGGAACTCGCTCGGGGCGCTGGCGCAGATGGTCGTGTAGTGCTTGAGGTCGAGCACCGCCTCGCGTAGCGCCCGGTCCCGGGTCGCCAGCCAGCCGATCCGCAGTCCGGGAAGACCATAGGACTTCGAGATGCTGCCGAGCGAGACCGCCCGCGGGTAGAGGTCGCAGGCGGCCGGGAGGCGATCTGCCGGGTCGTGTTCGAGTTCCCGGTAGACCTCGTCGCTGAACAGCACCAGGTCGCGGTCGCGGGCGATGTCCACGACGTGCTGGAACGTGGCCGAGTCCATCAGCGTGCCGGTCGGATTGTGCGGTTGGTTGACGTACAGCAGGCGGGTGTTCGGCCGCAGCAGCCGTTCCAGCCCGGGTAGGTCGTGGGCCCAGCGGTCCTCGTAGCGGCGGCGCCAGTGGCTGACCTCGGCGCCGGTGCTGCGGGCGACCGCGAGCGCCGACTCGTAGCATGGCGTCTCCACGATCGCGTGATCGCCAGGTCGCGGCAGCGCATGGTAGAGCAGGAAGATCCCCTCTTCGGCTCAGGCCGCGACGAGCACGTCGTCGGCCGCCATGCCCTGGTAGAGGTCGGTGATCGCCTCGCGTAGCTGCGCCGCTCCAGCCGGCTCGGTCTAGCCGCACCAGTGCTCCCGCAACCGGTCGGCTGCATCCGGCTCCAGCCCGAGCAGCTCCCCGATCGTGCGTGACTCGCAGTCGCTGCTGGAAAGCATGTAGCGGGTAGAGAACTCGTAGCGCGCGTAGTACTGCTCGATCCGGAACGGCGCCAACTCCACGGCCGCCAAGTATCACCCCGAACACCTTGGTCGACCGCGACTCGTGCCCGCCTGACCATGCACCCCAGACGGCCGTCACGGCCCCGTTTTCGGTGCGGCCACAGGCGACCGGCCAGCTCCCATGCCGGCGCCAGTCGGTGAGCGGCCTCCACCTGGACCGCCGGCCCGGCAGCGCGCTGTTCGGGTTCGAGGCGAGCTGCACGCCGCAGGCGTGAGCACTGTCGCGTCGGCCGATCCGCCCCGGACGACGGGTGGCCACCAAGCGTCGCGGACCCGCACCAGTAGAAGTCCGTAAGCCTCCCCGGAGAAGGAGGCTCCCGATGGCTGATCCGATCGTGCAGCAGATTGTCCAGAAGTCGTACGTGCCGCGCCTCCGACCACTACCCTGGGGTGAGCGACCGGAAGAAGATCTACAATGCGACATTATCGGATGGGATGGGCGGCTATCACACCAGCGAAGTTGGCAGATAGTGGCGGCGGTGAGGTTGGGGTGATGGTCGGGCTCCTCGTGTTGGCGGGCACGATCTTGTGGGGCGTGCTGTGGCAGCTTCCTCATGACGAGAAGAAGGAGGCTGAGAACCTCGCCACGGCAATCAGAACCGTCTCGGTCAGCGCCGGTAGCGCGACCATCAAGACCCTCTCCAAAGGACCTGGGTCCGATGGTGCGCGTGACATAACTGTCGTGCTGCGCTACGACATCAAGAACGTCGACACGAAGCAGCACGAAGTGCGCCTGTGCACGCTGACGGGCACCCCGGGCGAGAAGGATGCTGTTGGAGAGCCTGCCACGACGGAGTGGTGTGTGGATCTGACAGTGGGTCCGAATGCACACCTTCGAGGAGCGAAGCAGCCGGACCTCAGCATGACGTGCAACCCGTGGCACCCTAAGTACAGAGTGCTGGTCAAGCCTTATATCGACAGGCTGGACGGCGGCATGGTGGTCACGGACAGCAATTCGTTAGTCAAGTAGTACTTCTAGCAATCACCTCACGCGTGACGGGTAATGCCTGGCCGTTGCCGAGGTCGCAGGAGGCGGCCGACTTCCTGGTCGAGGTGTCGAGCGGTCAGCCGAACGGCGGCCGTAGGGACGCGATGCCAGCCCCGGGGAGGGAACGCCGCCCGGCGAAGCCCGCTGCACGGCGCGAGCGGCCGTCGGCACGGGCACGCCACCCAGCAAGGCGGTCGACGTCGGTGCCGCGCTCGGCGAGTAGCTCCCCGATGCCGCGGTCGAGAACCCGTACCGCAGCCATCGTTGCACGGCCACGGAGATCACCTCCGACGCCGTCTTCGCCGCTGCGACCATCCAGATCATCAAGACGCCACCGCAAGCGCCGCGCGCGAACGCGATCTGCGAGCGGATGGCCGGCACCCTCCGCCGCGAGCTCCTCGACCGGATCCTCATCGTCAACCAAGCCCACCTGCGGCGGGTACTGGGACGAGTACCTGGTCCACTACAACGGCCACCGGCCGCATCGGACCCTCGGCCAACGACCGCCGAACTCGACCACGCCAGCCGGCCCGCCCGTCCAGGGGCCGATACAGCGCCGTCGGATCCTCAACGGGTTGATCAGCGAGTACCACCGGGCCGCATGACCAAGCGTCAAGCGTACGGACAACAGCGCGGGTCAAAGCGACAAACCGAGTTTCCGAGCCCCACAGCGGCAGCCGACCGCGATGGACTGCACGAGGCCCCGCGGCTCACCGTGGACCGGGGGCGTCTGCTCGCCGACTTCGCCGACCCGGACCCAGCCCGGCGACCGCCGCTGGTGGGAGGACTGGGAGGAGGCGCTCGCGGTGGGAGTCGCGGGGATCATCCCCGCCAGCAGTGCGGCGAAACGGTAGAACGAGTGGATCGCGCCGAGGCGGGCGTTGCGGGTGCGGGCACTGTTGCCGCGGTCGCGTTCGAG
>WNGE01002182.1_pt1 | contig 24238 bp, 26 predicted proteins | sample 5400651 | NCBI WGS metagenome assembly WNGE01 (sample SAMN13153370, study PRJNA577476) | soil metagenome | isolation source: 60 cm soil or saprolite under grassland replicate 2 | place: USA:California | collected 2016-06-15
GAGCACCGCTGCCAACTGGTCCACATACGTCACGAAGCGCTGGGCACGTGCCGTCTCGGAGGTAGGCATACGTTGAGACTGCCAGCGTACCCCACGATGCTCCTAATTCTTTTGACACAGTAGTACTATCAACCCGTCAAGATGAACTACGAGCTGCTGGGAAACCAGGTGCCACATATCCACTGGCACCTCGTGCCCCGCCTGGCTGGCGATCCCGAGCCCCGATGGCCCGTGTGGCGGGTGTCCCATGAGCCGAAGACGCTGCCTGCCCACGACGTGGCCCGGCGCATCGCGCAGATCCGCGCCGCCATCGGCTAGGCGAGGTCCGCATGGCCGAGGCGATGGAGGCGAAGAAGGGGAGGGCCGCCAAGATCCTCGCGCGGCTCGCCCAGGCCTACCCCAAGGCCGGAATCGAGCTCCGCTTCAGCACCCCGCTGGAGCTCTTGGCCGCGACCATTCTCTCTGCCCAATGCACGGACGAGCGGGTGAATGTGGTGACGGAGAGTCTGTTCACTCACTACCGGCGAGCGGAGGATTTTGCCCAGGCCCGACCCGCCACGCTCGAGAAGGAGATACACTCGACGGGCTTCTTCAAGGCGAAGGCGAAGTCCCTCATGGGCATGGGCCGCGCCCTCGTGGAGCGCCACGGGGGGCAGGTCCCGCGCACGCTCGAGGAGCTGGTGGCGCTACCCGGCGTGGGGCGCAAGACAGCCAGCGTCGTGCTGGGCAATGCGTTCGGTATACCGGCCATCGCCGTAGACACGCACGTCACGCGCGTGAGCCAGCGGCTGGGTCTCACCCGGGCCGATGATCCAGAGAAGATCCACGACGACCTCTGCGCCCTTCTTCCCAAGTCCAGGTGGACCCGAGCCACGCATCTCCTCATCATCCACGGCCGCCGCACCTGCTTCGCCCGCAAACCCGCCTGTCCGAGCTGTCCCGTCCTCACACTATGCCCGTGGCCCGACAAGACCACGTCAGCGTGAGGTTGACTCGGCCTGCGATCTCCTTTATAGTTGCCCGTTGCCAATCTACGGAACATCGAACGCCAAGTAGCTGACTTCACTAGCGAGAGAAGGGCTCTGAACATGTCGACGGTGATGCCGAAGGAAGACGAGATCGACCGCAAGTGGTTCCTGGTGGATGCGGAGGGCAAGGTGCTCGGCCGGCTGGCCACCGGCGTAGCGCACGTGTTGCGGGGCAAGCACAAGCCGACCTTCGCCCCGCACCTCGACGTGGGCGATCACGTGGTGGTGATCAACGCGGAGAAGATCCATCTCACCGGACGCAAGCTCACGGACAAGATGTACCGGTGGCATTCCGGCTACATCGGTGGACTCCGAGAGGTATCCGCCGAGCGCATGCTCAAGAGCCACCCGGAGCGGGTAGTCGAATGGGCCATCCAGGGCATGCTGCCTAAGGGACGCCTGGGTCGGGCCATGGCCCGCAAGCTCAAGGTGTACAAGGGGTCTGATCACCCGCACGCCGCGCAGAAGCCCGAGCCGCTACCATCCGGCGCCCGGTCGAAGCGTTGACGCAGGTCTGAGAGGAGAGCGAATGGCCGCGACGCAGTTCTACGGAACCGGGAGACGCAAGACGTCGGTGGCACGGGTGTGGCTCAGGCCCGGGGGGGGACGCATTCTCGTCAACCGCCGCCCTTTCGAGGACTATTTTCCGCGCGAGACACTGCGCATGATCATCGCACAGCCGCTCCAGCTGACGAATACGTTCGGGACTTTCGATGCCACGATCAACGTGGGCGGCGGCGGCCCGACCGGCCAGGCAGGGGCCGTGCGCCACGGCATCGCCCGGGCCCTGCTCGAGTTCGATGTCAACCTGCGCTCGACGCTCAAGCGGGCCGGGCTCCTCACGCGCGACCCACGCATGAGGGAGCGCAAGAAGTACGGTCAGCCGGGCGCGCGTTCCAAGTTCCAGTACTCCAAGCGGTAGGCGCCATGCTGCGCGTCGCGGTGGCGGGGGCGAGCGGATACATGGGAGCGGAGGCTCTCCGTCTGCTTTGCGTTCACCCGAAGCTGCAATTGGCCGTCGTGATCTCAGAGCGTCTAGCCGGCGAGCGGCTCGACAAGGTCTTTCCCCACCTTCGGGGGCTGTCCTCCCTCGTCTTCAGCGATCTCGACGCCGCCCGCCTGAGCGACGAGGCTGATCTCGTTTTCCTCGCCCTGCCCCACATGGAATCGCAGCGCGCGGTTCCTGTCCTCCGCCACCGCGGCCGCAAGGTCATCGATCTCTCGGCCGACTACCGGCTGCGGGACGGCTCCCTCTACGCGACCTGGTACAAGGCGGATCACATCGACGCGGCCGGGCTCGGGGAGGCGGTGTACGGGATGCCCGAGCTGCATCGGAAAGACATCTCGGGCGCCTCGCTCGTGGCCAATCCCGGCTGCTATGCCATGGGCTCGATCCTGGCCACGGCGCCCCTCCTCAAGAGTGGCCTCGGCCGCGTCGACGGCATCGTCATCGACGGCAAGTCCGGCGTCACCGGTGCGGGAGCGCAGGGGCGCAAGATCGACCCCATGTATCTCTTCACCGAGGCCAACGAGAACGTTCAGGCCTACGGCATCGCCACTCATCGCCACACCCCAGAGATGGAGCAGGAGCTCTCGGCGCTGGCGGGCCAGGCCGTCGTCCTCGGCTTCACGCCGCACCTCGTCCCCCTTAATCGCGGAATCTTCACCACGGCCTCCGTGCCCCTGGCGAAGAGCGCGAGCACGGCCGATCTCCTCGCCCTCTACCGCGAGTTCTACGCAGGCGAGCCGTTCGTCCGCGTGCTGCCGGAGGGTGAGCGGCCCACCACCCGCTCCGTGGTCGGCTCCAACTTCTGCGACGTGGCGGTGGTGTCCGATCCGCGGACGGGGCGAGCCGTCTGCGTCTCCGCGCTCGATAATTTGGGCAAGGGCGGCTCGGCCAACGGCATCCAGAATCTCAACATCATGATGGGGTGGGACGAGCGGACCGGCCTCGAAGCGCCACCGGTGTACCCGTAGCCTCATGACCGACATGCAGTGGATCGAGGGCGGCATCACCGCGGTCCCGGGCATCCTTGCCGCGGGTATCACCGCCGGCATCAAGCCCAGCGGCAAGAAGGACCTCGCCCTGATCTACTCGTCGGCGCCCGCGCGCGCCGCGGCCGTCTTCACCACCAACCAGGTCAAGGGCGCGCCCGTGCTCGTCTCCCAGGAGCACATCCGGGACGGCAAGGCGCAGGCCATCGTCGCGTCGAGCGGGTGCTCCAATGTCTGCACGGGCGAGCAGGGCGTCAAGGACGCCCGCGAGATGACCAAGACGGTGGGCGAGCTGCTGCGCATCAAGCCGAGTCAGGTGCTGATCGCCGCTACGGGCGTCATCGGCCAGCCCCTGCCCATGGACAAGATCCGCACCGCCCTGCCCAAGCTCGTGAAGGCCCTCTCACCGCAGGGCGGCCGGAGCGCGGCGGAAGCCATCATGACCACGGATACACGGCTCAAAGAAGCGGCGCTCCGCGTCGAGGTGGGCGGGCGTCCCATCACCATCGGCGGCATCGCCAAGGGCGTGGGCATGCTGGAGCCGCACCTCGCCACCATGTTCTGCTTTCTCGCCACGGACGCCATGGTGGCGGCCGACGCTCTCCCGCGCGTGCTCAAGCGGTCTGCGGATGCCTCGATCAACCGGATCACCGTCGACGGCGACCAATCCACGAGCGACACGGTGGCCGTGCTCGCGAACGGGCTGGCCGAGAACGCCCCCCTCGAGCGGGGAAGCCGGGGGCTGCGGGAGTTCGCCCTCGGTCTCGACGCAATCGTGGCGCGTCTCGCCCACCTGCTGGTGGCGGATGGGGAAGGCGCGACCAAGGTGGTGGAGGTCGCGGTGAGCGGAGCGCGGACGCGGCGCGAGGCGCTCTTGGCCGCGCGGTGCATCGCCAATTCCCCGCTCGTGAAGACGGCGATCAATGGCGCCGATCCGAACTGGGGGCGCATCATGATGGCGCTCGGCAAGTCGCCGGCGCGCGTTGTCCAGGACAAGGTCTCCATACGCTTCGGCGACGAGCCGCTGGTGGAGAAAGGCATGCTCAAGCCGGGGGCCCGCGTGGACAAGATCCGCGCCCTCATGGCGGAGGGTGAGTATCCGATCGCCGTCGATCTCGGCTTGGGGCGCGGGCGCGACATGGTCTGGACATCGGATCTCAGCGAGGAGTACGTTCGAATCAACGCCAAGTACACGACCTAGCAACCGGGCAGTTCACTACGCACGATCGCAAGCTTCGGTCCCCCGCCCCTGGCTCGGGGAAGAGCGGAGGCGCCGCAACGTCGGCGCCCCGCCGCTCGCGATCGGAGGCCAACCGAACAGGAGAGCCACATGGCGGCATTGACCATGAAGGAGTTGCTGGAGGCCGGCGTTCACTTCGGCCACCAGACCAAGCGCTGGAACCCCAAGATGCAGAAGTACATCTTCGGGGAGCGCAACGGCATCTACATCATCGACCTGCAGAAGACCCTCAAGAAATTCCGCGAGGCGTACGCCTACGTGCGGGATCTCGCGGCGGGGGGAGGGACCCTGCTCATGGTGGGTACCAAGAAGCAGGCGCAGGAAACGGTGCTCGAGGAAGCGGGCCGGTGCGGGATGTACTACGTCAACCACCGCTGGCTTGGGGGCACCCTGACCAACTTCGCCACCATCCGCAAGTCCATCGCGCGGCTCAAGAAGCTCGACGAGATGAAAGAGACGGGCGAGTACGAGCGGCTGCCCAAGAAGGAAGTCATCGTCCTCGAGCGTGAGCGCGAGAAGCTGCACCATGCCCTCATCGGCATCCGGAACCTCGACCGGCTGCCCTCGGCCATCTTCATCATCGATCCCAAGAAGGAGACGATCGCGGTGGAGGAGGCGCAGCGCCTCGCCATCCCCATCGTGGCCATCGTGGACACGAACTGCGATCCGACCGGGATAGACTATCCGATTCCGGGCAACGACGATGCCATCCGCTCGGTGCGCCTCATCACGTCACGCATCGCCGATGCCGTGCTGGAGGGGGCGGGCACGCACGCCAAGGAAGCGGCCACGGCCGATGAGATCCCGGACTCGCCCAACCTGCCGGTGGTGACCGAGGCCGAAATGGTCGCGTCGGCCGAAGCCGGATCGTAAGACAAGGAGAACGGCTCTCATGGCATCGTCCGCTGAACTCGTCCGCGACCTCCGGGAGCGCACGGGGGCCGGCATGATGGACTGCAAAGCGGCGCTCGAAGCGTCCAAGGGAGATCTCCAGGGCGCCGTCGAGCACCTGCGAAAGAAGGGCCTGGCCGACGCGGCCAAGAAGCAGCACCGCGAGGCCAAGGACGGACTCATCCACGCTTATATCCACCCCGGGAGCAAGATCGGCGTGCTCGTGGAGGTCAACTGCGAGACCGATTTCGTCGCGCGCACCGACGACTTCCAGCAGCTTGTGAAAGACGTCGCCATGCAGGTGGCCGCCGCCAATCCACTCTACGTGTCGCGGGAGCAGGTGCCCGGCCCCGTGCTGGAGAAGGAGCGCGAGATCTACGCGCAGCAGATGGCGGACCAGAAAAAGCCGCCCCAAGTCCTGGAGAAGATCGTCGAGGGGAAGATCGAGAAGTTTTACACGGAGATGTGTCTGCTGGACCAGCCCTTCATCAAGGACGCCACGGGCAAGGTGAAGATCAAAGACATGGTCGACGGCGCCACCGCCAAGATGGGCGAGCGCGTGGTGGTCAAGCGCTTCGCGCGCTTCCAGGTGGGCGCGGACTAGGATCATGGCCCAGGCCGGGGCGCCCGTATACCGCCGCGTCCTCCTCAAGGTTTCCGGGGAGGCGCTGGCCGGCAACCAGGCCTACGGCATCGAGCCCGAGACCATCGGTCGCATCGCGGAAGAGATCCGTGAGGTGATCGGAATGGGTGTGCAGGTGGCGGTGGTCATCGGGGGCGGGAACATCTTTCGTGGCATCGCCGCGAGCGCGGGAGGCATGGACCGCGCGACCGGCGACTACATGGGGATGCTCGCCACCGTCATCAATGCCTTGGCCCTCCAGGATGCCATTGAGAAGGCGGGGGTGGCGACCCGCGTGCTCTCCGCCATCGAGATGCGCGCGGTGTCGGAGCCCTATATCCGCCGGCGCGCTATTCGACATCTCGAGAAGGGGCGGGTCGTCGTCTTCGCGGCGGGCACGGGCAATCCGTTCTTCACCACGGACACCGCGGGCGCGCTCCGGGCGGTCGAGATCGGCGCCGAGGTCTTTCTCAAGGCTTCCAAGGTGGACGGCATCTACACCGCGGATCCTGCCAAGGATCCCCAGGCCGTCAAGCTGCCCCGGGTCGGGTACATCGAGGCGCTCAACCGGGGACTGGCGGTGATGGACACCACGGCCATCTCGCTCTGCATGGACAACAAGCTCCCCATCGTGGTGTTCGATCTCACGCGGCGGGGCAATATCAGGCGCATCGTCTCCGGCGAGGATGTGGGCTCGGTCGTTACCAACGACGCCACGCCACCCAAGGGGTAGAGCCATGCAAGAAGTCATCAAGGATCTCGAAGCGCGCATGCAGGCGGCCACGGATTTGCTCACCCGCGAGTTCTCCGGCGTACGCACGGGGCGCGCCAGCGCGGCCTTGCTCGACAATGTCCGCGTGGAGGCCTACGGCAACATGACCCCGATCAACCAGCTCGCCTCTGTCTCCGTGCCCGATCCCAAGACCATTGTCATCCAGCCTTGGGATGCCTCGCAGATCGGCAATATCGAAAAGGCCATCCACAAGTCCGACCTCGGCATCACTCCATCGTCCGACGGGAAGGTCGTGCGCCTCACCATGCCCACCTTGACCGAGGAGCGCCGCAAACAGCTCGCCAAGACCGTGGGCAAGTATGCGGAGGACGCGCGGGTGGCCATCCGCAACGTGCGGCGGGAAGCGAATGACAAGCTCAAGATCATGGCCAAGGACAAGCACGTGTCGCAGGACGACGAGCGCCGTGGTCACGACTCCATTCAAAAGACCACCGACAAGTTCATCGCCAGGGTGGACGAGCTCGCCAAGAAGAAAGAGCAGGAAGTGCTGGCCATCTAGAAGACGCCGCTTTCGCTCGGAAGAATGGACCCGATCGTGCAGGGACCGGGTCTTTTGCTTTGCAACGAGCCGAATTGCATAGAATTTACCCCCGGCGTCACGTAAAATGACGCGATATGGCGCTCAAGGCAGGGGCCGATGCCACGTCGGCGACGGGGTCGACGACGCTCGGGGAAAGCGAGCTGCGCGAACGAATTCTCGCGCAGCCTTTGCCCCGGCACGTCGCCATCATCATGGATGGCAATGGACGCTGGGCCACCTCGCGCGGGTTGCCCCGCGTGGCCGGACACGCCGAGGGTGTCAAGGCCGTGCGCAACACGGTGCGGGCCGCGGGAGAGATCGGCGTAGAATATCTCACCCTCTACGCATTCTCGTCGGAGAACTGGAACCGGCCCCGCCACGAGGTCTCTACGCTCATGAGCCTGCTCGAGCGGTCGATCGATCGCGAGCTGCCCGAGCTGATGCAGCGCAACGTACGCTTCCGGGTCATCGGTCGCCCCACCGGCGTGCCTCGCGAGGTGCAGCGTCGCATCGACCACGTCGTCCAGACCACCGGCGCCAACACGGGGCTCACCCTCCTCATGGCGTTCAACTACGGGGCGCGTGATGAAATCGTCGACGCCTTCCGCCGTCTCGCGCGCGACGTACAGGACGGACGTGTCAAACCGGAGGAGATCGACGAAGTGCGGGTGGGTCGCGCCCTCTACACCGATGGCGTCCCCGACCCCGACCTGCTCATCCGCACGAGCGGCGAGATGCGCGTGTCGAATTTTCTCCTTTGGCAGATCGCCTATACCGAGCTGTGGGTGACGCCCACGCGCTGGCCCGACTTCGCGGCGCGCGACCTCTACCTCGCCGTGGCGGACTTCCAGCAGCGGGACCGGCGCTTCGGGCGGGTGTGATGTCCGAGGCGCGTGGCGTGCCGATGGCGGCACCGGTAGACGCACGCGGCTCGTCGCGCGCGGGCGAGCTGGCTCGTCGCGTGCTCAGCACCGCCGTCCTCCTCCCCGCCTTCGTGTGGATCCTGATCGGCGCCCCCACCTGGGCTTTCACTATCCTGATCGTCGGGGTGGGCATGCTCGCGAACTGGGAGTTCACGCGCATGTTCGCGCGCGCCGGTGTCCCCGTCCTGCGGGACGCGGGGCTGATCTGGGGCGGCCTCGTGACCTTGGCCTTCGTGCGTCCCGATCGCGCGGGCGCGGCATTCGCGGTGGTGGTGATCGGACTTCTCGTGGCCAGCCTCGATCGGGGCTCGGCCGGAGTGATGCGGTGGCAGCGCGTGGCCGTGACCCTGCTCGCCGTGTGCTACGTCAACTGGCTGCTTGGCCACACCATCTTGCTGCGGGCCCTCCCCGACGGCATTCACTGGATCCTCCTCCTCGTGTGGGTCACGTGGCTGGGCGAGACGGCCGCGTACGCCGTGGGCTCGCTCATCGGGCGCCACAAGCTCGCGCCCGGTATCAGTCCCGGCAAGACGGTTGAAGGTGCGGTGGCCCAGCTCGCCGCCTCGCTGTTCGCCGCCCTCACCGCGGGGAGCTGGCTGTTTCCGGGATTGCTCCTCCGCGATGCCCTCGTGGTCGGGATCCTGCTTGGTGTCGTCGGTCAGGTCGGCGATCTCGTAGAATCCGCCCTCAAGCGGAGCGTGGGGACCAAGGATACGGGGCAGATCATCCCCGGCCACGGGGGCATTCTCGATCGGATCGATGGTCTCCTCTTCAATGCGCCGGCGCTCTTCTACTACGTCACCTACGGGCGGGCCCTCCACGCATGAAACGGTTGACGGTACTCGGGGCCACCGGCTCGGTGGGGAGGCGCGCCCTCGAGCTCGTCGCCCATTTCCCGGAGCAGTTCCGGGTGGAAGGCCTGGCGGCCCGAGGCTCCAATCCCGATCTGATGGCCGAGCTCTGTCGCGTTCACCAGCCGCGCGCGGTCGCGTTGTCCGATGAGGGTGCGGTGGATGCGCTCGCCCGGGCTCTCGGGCATCCGCGCCCGGAAATCCTCGGGGGCGCCCGCGGCCTCGTGACCCTCGCCCGTGAGCTCGAATCCGACGTCGTGCTTTCGGCGATCGTGGGCGGCGCGGGGCTCTTGCCGACCATGGCCGCCATCGAAGCCGGCAAGGCCGTGGCCATCGCCAACAAAGAGCCCCTGGTCATGGCGGGCAGCCTCATGACGGCGGCGGCCCGCCGCCACAAGGCGCCGCTCCTTCCCGTGGACTCCGAGCACAGCGCCATCTACCAGTGCCTCGAGGGGCAGCAGCGCGGCCAGGTCCATCGTATCCTGCTCACGGCCTCCGGCGGCCCGTTCCGGCGCTTGTCGAAGGCCGAGATGGCCGCGGTCACCGTGGAGGATGCGCTCAATCATCCGACCTGGAAGATGGGAGCGAAGATCACGGTCGACTCGGCGACGCTCATGAACAAGGGGCTCGAAGTCATCGAGGCGCGCTGGCTCTTCAACCTGCCCTCCGAGCAGGTGCAGATCGTGGTACACCCGCAGTCCATCATTCATTCCATGGTCGAGTACGTGGACGGATCGGTCATCGCCCAGCTCGGAGTGGCCGACATGGGGATTCCCATTCTCTATGCGCTCAACTATCCCGACCGCCTCCCGTGGCCGGGCGAGCGGCTCGATCTGACGAAGGCGGGGCCATTGACCTTCGAGGAGCCCGATGTCGAGCGCTTCCCGTGCCTGGCCCTCGCTCGCCAGGCGCTGACCGCGGCCGGCTGCGCCCCTGCCATTCTGAACGCGGCCAATGAAGTGGCGGTGGGCGCCTTCCTCGAGGGGCGCATCCGCTATACGCAGATTGCCGAGCTCATCGCGGCCGCGCTCGAACGCGTGCCTGCGCGCGGGCTCGATAGCATCGAGACCTGCGTGGCCGTCGACGCGGAGACACGCCGCTTCGTCGAGGAGCGCGTGCCGGGGGAAGCATCGGCGGCCGCGGGGAGGGCGGGACGATGACGACTATCGTTGCCTTTGTGGCCGTCCTCGGCATCCTCATCCTCATCCACGAGTGGGGCCACTTCATCGTGGCGCGGCTGTCCGGCGTGGGCGTCGAGCGTTTCTCCATCGGCTTTGGTCCCGTCCTGTGGCGGTTTAAGGGTAAAGAGACGGAATACTGCATCTCGCTCATCCCCATGGGCGGCTACGTCAAGATGGTCGGGGACGACGAGAATCCGCTGGAGGGCGGGCGCACCGGAAGTACGGATCCCGCGCGCTCCTTCAATCTCAAGCCGATCTGGGTGCGCTTTCTCATTGTCTTCGCGGGCCCCGGCATGAACTTCGTCCTCGCGGTCGTGCTGGCCAGTCTGGCCTTCATGGTCTGGGGCCGACCCGTGGTGCCCGCGGTGGTCGGTCGCGTGGCCGAAAACAGCGCGGCGGCCCGCGCGGGCCTCAAGCCCGGAGACAGGATCGTGGCCGTGGACGGCAAGCCCGTCCAGTACTGGGACGAAGTGCAGGGGCTGGTGCAAGACAGTCGCGGCAAAAAGCTCGTGCTCGGCGTGACCGGGCCCGACGGCGAGCGCAAGATGGAGGCCGCCCCGCAGCGCGTGGCGGGTCGTGACATCTTCGGCGACGAGCAGGACTATTGGGATCTGGGCGCCCGTCAGGCCGCGTCCGATTCAGCGAAGATCGGGGACGTGGTGGCGGGCGCGCCGGCGGCCGCCGCGGGCCTCAAGCCCGGCGACGTCGTCGTGTCCGTGCAGAGCCAGCCTACGTCTTCCTGGGACGATCTCGCGGACGCGATCAGCAAGCGGCCGGGACAGCCCACCGAGCTTGGCGTCAAGCGGGGTGACACGACGCTCACCGTGACGGTCACCCCGGCCCCCACGGGCCCGGAGGGCAAGGGGCGCATCGGCATCAGCCACGCGGTGACGCCCGGCCCGGGCGCGGTGTTCGTGCGCTCCAATCCGGTGGTGGCAGTGAAGGAGGGCGCGCTCAAGACCTGGGAGTGGACGTACCTGACGGTCAAGGGCATGTTCAAGCTCGTGACCGCGCAGCTCGCGCCCTCCAACATCGGCGGCCCCATCCAGATCGCCGCCGCCGCGGGCGAGCAGGCGCGCCAGGGTTTCGCGTATCTCACGCTCTTCACCGCGCTGATCAGCGTCAACCTGGCCGTGCTGAACCTCTTGCCCGTGCCCATGCTCGACGGCGGCCACCTGCTCTTCTTCGTGTGCGAGGCGGTGCTCGGGCGGCCGATCTCGATCCGCAAGCGGGAGATCGCCCAGCAGGTGGGCTTCGTGCTCCTGATGATGCTGATGGTCTATGCCGTGTACAACGATCTGTCGCGACTGGACGTCTTCCACCGCTTCTTCCGCTAGCCGGGGGATACTCCATGGGACAATACCACTGCCACGTGTTCGTGTGTACCTCGGGTGACACGTGCCCGCAGCAGGGGGATGTCGAGAAGTACGTCAAGATCTTGCGCACCGCCGCCGCCCAGGCGGGCAAGCATGCCGAGGTACGTATCAACAAGGCGGGCTGCTTCTCGCAATGCGGCCACGGCCCGATGATCGTCGTCTATCCGGACAATGTCTGGTACGGCGGCGTCCAGGAGTCCGACCTCCAGGAAATCCTGGAGTCGCATATCCTGGGCGGTCGGCCCGTCAAGCGGCTGATCTACGATCCCGGGGTGCCCGGGGCCAACAAGGTCAAGACGGCCACCTAGCCGATGCGCTGGAACCGCTCCCTCATCCCCACGCTGCGCGAAGACCCCGCGGACGCCGAGGCCATCAGCCACAAGCTCATGGTCCGGGCCGGGCTCGTGCGCCAGCTCGCGGCTGGCATCTATGTCTACCTTCCCCTCGGCCATCGTGTGATCGACAAGGTCAATCGGGTGATCCGCGAGGAGATGAACGGCATTGGCGGGCAGGAGATCTCCATGCCCGTGCTCCAGCCCGCGGAGATTTGGCAGCAGTCAGGGCGCTGGGACGCCATCGGCGGAGAGATGTTTCGCCTCAAGGACCGCAATCAGCGGGACATGTGCCTCGGCATGACCCACGAGGAGGTTGTGGCCTGGATCGCCGCGCGTGAGATCCGCTCCTACCGCGACCTGCCGCAGATCTGGTACCAGATCCAGACGAAGGAACGTGACGAAGCGCGCCCGCGCTCGGGCGTCCTGCGCACCCGTGAGTTCCTCATGAAGGACTCCTATACCCTGGATCCCGACGCGGCGGCACTCGACGTGTCCTACCACGCCCACCAAGAGGCCTACTGCAAGATCTTCGACCGCTGCGGCATCAGGTACGTGGTGGTGGACTCCGATCCCGGCATGATGGGCGGCTCGGGCTCGCATGAGTTTATGGCCCCCTCGGCCGCGGGCGAAGACGACGTCGCCCTCTGTGCCGCCTGCGGCTATGCCGCGAACGTCGAGCTGGCCCGCGGCGTGCCGTCGGCCGCGGGACTCCCCGAAGCGGGAGCCCGCGAAGTTGCCACGCCGGACGCGCGAACCATCGCCGAGGTGGCCGCGCAGCTGAAGGTGGGCCAGGCGAGCACGGTGAAGTCTCTCGTCTTCATGGTGGGCGACACGCCCGTGCTGGCTCTCGTGCGCGGAGACCACAATCTGCACGAGCGCAAGCTCGCGCGGGCCCTTCGCGCCGAAGCGCGGCCCGCCCAACCGGACGAGGTGCGCCAGCACCTCGGTGTCTCCGTGGGCTCGATCGGGCCGGTAGGGGTCAAGGGCACGTCCCGCATCGTGGCCGATGAATCGCTCAAGGACGGCGCCTATGTCGTAGGAGCCAATCGGGACGGCTATCACCTGGTCGGCGTCACGGCGGGCAAGGATTTCGAGTGCGAGTGGGCCGATCTTCAGGTCGCGCTTCCCGGCGAGGGCTGCCCCACGTGCGGCCAGCCGCTCACGGTGGAGCGGGTGATCGAAGTCGGCAATATCTTCAAGCTCGGCACCAAGTACTCAGAGCCGCTGGGGGCCATGTACCTCGACGAGCAGGGGCAGCAGAGACCCATCGTCATGGGCTCGTACGGCATCGGACCCGCCCGCATCGCTGCCGCGGCCGTGGAGCAGCGCCACGACGCCGACGGCATCATCTGGCCCTGGGCCATCGCACCCTTCCATTTCCACATCGTCCCCGTGGCCGTCAAGGATAGCGCGCAGATGGCGGCGGCCACCGAGATCGAGAAGCTGCTGGAAGGCGCCGGCTTCGAAGTCCTCATGGACGATCGTGATGAGCGCGCGGGGGTGAAGTTCAAGGATGCCGACCTGCTGGGCATTCCCATCCGGATCACGGTGGGTAATGCCCTGGCCAAAGAGGGCGTGGTCGAGATCCGCGAGCGGGCCACCCGGGCGGAATGGAAAGTACCCCGCGAGCGCGTTCTTGAGGCCGTCCGGAAGATCGTGGACGGGCTATCAATGGGTTAGGGTGCCCTTCCGGCCCCGGGCAAAGGCTCTCCGGCCTTGCGGGTGTTGTCTACATGTGCTAAAGTTTTGACAAAAGTGGGCGCCGCCCACTTTTTTGTTCTCTACGGGGCAGGGGGTGGCTGGAAATGGACCCGCGGGCGGGTGACGGGGAGGCGTTTCTGGCTAAGCTCGAAGCGGTTGTCTCCCCGGTTCTTCAGACTCACGGGCTTCAACTGGTCGATCTGCAGTGGCGCCGGGAGGCTCGGCGCTGGGCCTTACGGTTCTTCGTGGACAAGCCGGGCGGGGCGGGCATCGTCGACTGCCAGCGGCTGAGCCACGAAGCCGCCGATGTGATCGACGTGTCGGGGCTGATCTCGGAGAGCTACGATCTTGAGGTCTCGTCCCCGGGCCTCGATCGGGAGCTCAGGACGAATCGCGAATTCGCATGGGCAATAGGCAAGGACGTGCGGTGCTGGCTGCGGGAGCCCGTGGAAGGTCGCCTGGAGTTCGCGGGCAGGCTGGAAGCGGCCGGTCCCGAACGGCTCGCCATCGCGTCGCCGGATGGGAAGACGGCGGAAGTGCCGCGGGCCCTCGTGACCAAGGCGCGGCTGGATCCGCCGTTCCGGCGCAAGTGAAGGTGCAGGGACATGATGAACAAGGAACTCATCTACGTCATCGGGCAGATGGCCACGGAGAAGGGGATCGACAAAGAGATCCTCTTCGAGGCGCTGGAGTCTGCCCTGTTGTCGGCGTCCAAGAAGACCATGGGGGTCGCGGACAACGTCCGCATGGAGCTCGACCGCCACACCGGAGTGCTGAAGGTCTTCGCGCGGAAGAAGGTGGTGGAGACGGTCGCGGACGCCAAGCTCGAAATCACCCTGAGCCAGGCGCGCAAGCTGAATGCCGAGGCGGAGCTCGAAGACGAGATCGAGATCGAGCTGCCCCCCCAGGAGTTCGGGCGCATCGCGGCCCAGACGGCCAAGCAGGTCATCCTCCAGCGCGTGCGGGACGCCGAGCGGGACGCGGTCTACTCCGACTTCATCGACAAGCAGGGCAAGATCATTCGCGGCACGGTGCACCGGATCGAGAAGCGCAACGTGATCGTGGACCTGGGCAAGGCCGAGGCGGTGATCACGGAGCGGGAGCAGATTCCCGGCGAGCGCTACAATCCCAACGACCGCGTGCGCGCCTACGTGCAGGAGGTCAAGAAAACGGCCAAGGGGCCGCAAATCCTCCTCTCGCGCGCGGACGCCGGATTCCTCGTCCGTCTCTTCGAGGCCGAGATTCCCGAGATCGCCGAAGGCATCGTGCAGGTGAAGGCCGCCGCGCGCGAGCCGGGGGAGCGTGCCAAGGTCGCCGTCATGTCCACCAAGCGTGACGTGGATCCCATCGGCGCCTGCGTGGGCCTGCGCGGCACCCGCATCCAGGTGATCAGCCGCGAGCTGCGGAGCGAGAAGATCGACATCGTCGAATGGTCGGCCGACCCCGCGGTGTTCGTAGCGCGTGCCCTGTCGCCCGCCAAGGTATCGACGGTCACCTTGGGTCCCCCCGATCCCAACGGCGAGCCGCGCGCGGCGCTCGTCATCGTTCCGGACAATCAGCTGTCGCTGGCTATCGGCAAGCGGGGGCAGAACGCGCGGCTGGCTGCCAAGCTGACCGGATTGCACGTGGATATCAGGAGCGAGGGCGAGGTCGAGGAAGAGCGCCGCCTCGCCGAGGAGGAGCTTGCCCAGGGCCGCGAAGCCCTGGCGAGCTTTGCCGGGGTGGGCCCGCAGCTCGTCGAGCGGCTCGTGGAGCATGGACTCTTCTCGCCCACGCGTATCGTCCAGGCCGGGCTGGAAGTGCTCGAGGCCGTGCCCGGGCTCGGCGAGAAGAAGGCGGCGGGTCTCCTCGCGGCGGCTCAGGAATGGCTGGACCAGCATCCGCCCGCCGAGCCGGAGCAGGACGAAGCGGCGGAGGAGTCGGTGGCCACCGCGGAAGGCATGGGCGCTCCCGAGGAGGGCGTGGGGGACACGCCACCCGAGAGCATGGCGAGGACCTCCGCTGAGTGACCGCGGCGCCTCAGCGGACCTGCATTGGGTGTCGGCAGAAGCGGCCCAAGGTCACGCTCCTTCGCTTGGTCCGCGGTATCGACGGGCGAGTGCAGGTGGATGACGGTGGTCGGGCTGAGGGTCGGGGCGCATATGTGTGCCCCGATTCCGAGTGTCTCGGGAAGGCCTTTCGTCCGGGCCGGCTCGGGCACGCGTTCAAGCGGCCCAGCGAGCCGCCCGCATTGGGCGCGGTGGCTATACTGAACGGCCGGGTCGGGAACGACAAGGCGAGGAGGTAAGCGGGCTGTGGCGGCACGAGTCAAGGTCATCGACCTCGCGAAGGAGTTGGGTGTCACCAGCAAGGATTTGATCGTCGCCCTCGAGGCCATGGGCCAAAAGGGGATGCGAGCCATGAGTCCGTTACAGGCGGCTATGGCCAATGATCTCCGCGTGAAGCTGGGACGCGGCCGGGATTTGCCTGAGGAGGCCAAGCCCAAGCGGGCACCCAAGGCCAAGCCGCCGGTGGGCGAGGCCGGAGCGGCCGTTGCTCTCAAGGACAAGACGGGCGCGGCCGCGACGGCCCCGAAGACCTCACGCAAGAAGGCCGTCACGATAGAGTCCCAGGAGACGGTGCTTCCGGAGCCAGTCGAGGAGATCAAGCCCGCGGCCACGCTTTTCCGGCACACGGCTGCGCCTGCTCCTGTCGCGGAGCCGGAGCCCTTGCCCACGCCGCCGCCCTCGCCCGTTGTCGCGGCTCCTCCAGCGCCTTCGATCGCTCCTCCGCCCGCTCCGGTGACACCGTCCCCGGTGGTACGACGAGAGCCCACCGTGCTCCGTCCGACGCCTCCGCCGCCAGTCGTTCCGCCGCGTCCTCTCGTGCCACCTGCGGCGGGGGGCCCGGCTGCGCCTCCGACGGCCCCCCGGCGCGTCGTACCGACTCCGTCGATCCGGCCCGCGGCGCCCCCCGTTCCGTCACGGCCCGCCGCTCCCGTCGTTCCCGCGCGTCCCGCCGCCACGGCGCCCGTGGCGCCGGCCGCGCCACCCAAGGTCGAGGTCAAGCCTGAGCCTCCAATGCCGGAGCAGAGGCCCGGCCCGCCCGAGCCTCCGGTCGAGATCAAGCGCGAGCTGATCAAGCTGCCGGAGTCCGTGACGGTCGGCGAGCTGGCCGCAGCCATGCGTCACAAATCGGGCGAGGTGATCAAGGCGCTCCTCGAGCTGGGTGTCATGGCCACGGTCAACGAGGTCCTGGATCCCACGGCGGCCAAGCTGGTCGCAGACAAATTCTACTTCGACGTCGAGATCCGTTCGCTCGAGGGCGACATCCTCGAGGAAGAAGAGACCGATCCGAGCCAGCTCAAGCTGCGGCCGCCCGTGGTCACGGTCATGGGTCACGTCGACCACGGCAAGACCTCGCTCCTAGACGCGATCCGCACGACTAAGGTGGCCGAGCGCGAAGCGGGCGGCATCACGCAGCACATCGGCGCGTATCAGGTCGACACGTCACACGGCAAGGTCACCTTCCTCGACACGCCGGGCCACGAAGCCTTCACCGCCATGCGTGCGCGCGGGGCCCAGGCCACGGACATCGTCATCCTGGTCGTGGCGGCGGACGACGGCGTGATGCCCCAGACCGTCGAGGCGGTGAATCACGCCAAGGCCGCCAACGTGCCCATCCTCGTGGCGGTCAACAAAATCGACAAGCCGGGCAGTGAGCCCGATCGTGTTAAGCGCGAGCTGTCGAACCTCGGCCTCGTGCCCGAGGACTGGGGCGGCCAGACGATCTTCATTCCGACCTCCGCCAAGCGCGGCGACGGCATTGCGCAACTGCTCGAGATGACCGCCCTCCAGGCCGAGGTGCTCGAGCTGCGGGCGAATCCGAATCGCGCCGCCCGCGGCACCATCGTGGAAGGCCGACTCGACCGCGGCCGCGGTCCCGTGGCCACCGTGCTGATCCAGTCGGGCACGCTCAAGGACGGCGATGCGGTGGTGGTGGGCCAGCATTCTGGTCGTGTGCGCGCGATGTTCAGCGACCGCGGCAAGAAGGTGACCAAAGCAGAGCCCTCCGATCCCGTCGAGATCCTCGGTCTCTCGGGCGTGCCCCAGGCGGGGGATACGCTCCTCGTGGTGGCCGACGAGCGCAAGGCGCGGCAGATCGCCACGGTGCGGGCGGACCGCGACAAGCTCAAGGGCAAGGGCGCGGCCCGCATCACCCTCGAGGACCTGCACAAGCAGATCGAGGCGGGCGAGGTGAAGGAACTCCGGCTCGTCCTCAAGGCCGACGTGCAGGGCTCGGTGGAAGCGCTCACGGAGTCGCTGGAGCGCCTTTCCACCGACGAGGTCCGGCTCAAGGTCATCCACGGATCGGTGGGCGCGGTCAATGAATCTGATGTCATGCTCGCCTCCGCGTCCAATGCCATCGTGCTCGGCTTCAACGTCAAGTCCGAGCCCAAGGCGGCGAGCCAGGCCCAGACCGATGGCGTCGACCTCCGGAACTACAGCGTCATCTACGACGTCCTCAACGACGTCAAGGCGGCCCTCAGCGGCATGCTCGCCCCCGAGATCCGGGAAACCGTGCACGGCCGGGCTCAGGTCAAACAGCTCTTCCCCATCTCCAAGGTGGGGACGATCTTCGGCTGCGCGGTGATCGAGGGGAAGATCATCCGCACCGCGCGGGTGCGCATCAAGCGGGGAGACACCGTCCTCGGTGAGAACTCGCTGAGCTCGCTCAAGCGGTTCAAGGATGATGTGCGCGAGGTGCTGCAGGGCCTCGAGTGCGGTATCGGCGTGGAGGGAATCAAGGGCGTCCAGCCCGGCGACCTCATCGAAGCCTTTACGACGGAAGAGGTCGCGCGGACCCTCTAGCATGTCGGCGGCCCGGGTGGCGGTCGGCACCGTCGAGCTGCACCTGCCGGACGTGGGCTCGCTCAAGGGCAAGCGCCACGTCCTGAAGGGCCTCAAGGACAAGCTCCGCCGGCGCTTCGAGATCTCCGTGGCGGAAGTGGATCATCACGACGCATGGCAGCGTGCCACCCTGGCCGTGGCCTGCGTCTCCGGCGATTCGCGCCACGCCAACGAGGTCATCTCCAAGGCGCTCGACTACATCGAGGACAATGTGGACGGCTACGTGACCGACATCCAGGTGGAGATTCTTTAACTTATGCAGGGCAAGCGGCTCGAGCGCGTCAACCAGCTCATCAAGGAAGAGATCTCCGCCGTCTTGCAGCGGCAGATCAAGGATCCCCGCCTGGGGTTCGTCACCGTGACCGAGGTCGACACCACGGCGGACCTCAAGCTCGCCCGTGTCTACGTCTCCGTGCTGGGGTCCGAGGACCAGTGGGCGAAGTCCTTCAAGGCCCTCGAGAGCGCGCGCGGCTTTGTCTGGAACTGGCTCCGCAAGCACCTCGACCTCCGGGTGACGCCCCAGATCGCTTTTCGCCCCGACCGCTCCATGGAGCACGCGGCTCATATCCAATCGCTCCTCGCCGGGCTCAAGTCCCAGGAAGCGGAGGGCAGGGAGTGACGGGGGGACACGAGAGCTCCGGCTTCTCCGGGAAGCCGCCCGACGAGCTGACGGGCATGCTGCGGGATCCGCAGGGCAAGGTGCTCTGTCTGGGTCACGTGCATCCGGACGGCGACGTGCTGGGCACGCTCTTCGGGCTGGGATTGGCCTTGAGCGCGGCCGGTGCGTCCGTCACGTTCGCGGGCCCCCACCCGGTGCCCGGTGTGCTCGCCTTTCTGCCTGGGTCGGATCGCTGGAATGTGTGGAAGACGGCGCCGGAGACGTACGACGTGATCATCATGACGGACTGCCCCAATCCGGACCGCTCGGAAGGGCTGCTCGAGGGCGCGCGCGGGCCGCAGAGCCGGGTGCTCAACATCGATCACCATCCCGACAACCGGCGCTACGGCACCGTCAACTGGATCGATCCCTCGGCGGCCGCCACCGGAGAGATGATCTTCGATCTCGTGAAGGGCTTGGGGCTCCGCGTTACCCCGGCCGTTGCCCTCAATCTCTTCACGGCCATTCACACCGACACGGGCTCCTTCCGCTACTCCAACACCACGCCGCGGACCTTCAGGATCGCGGCAGAGCTCACAGCGGCGGGCGCCGACCCGTCGCTCGTGTCCGACCGGCTCTACCAGCAGCGCGCCCGGGACTCCCTGGTTCAACTCGGCGAGGTGCTGCGCCGGATCCAGGTGAGCGAGGACGGCCGTATCGCCTGGCTCGCCGTGCCGCGCGGCCTCGTCTCGCGCGAGTTTCTCGACGCCGAGGATCTCGTCGGCTATCCGCGCTCTGTGGGCGGCGTGAAGGTCGCGCTCCTCCTCCGCGAGGAGGGGCCGGGCACGATCAAGGCAAGCCTGCGCGCCAAAGGCGACGTGCCGGTGAACGCCATCGCCCACCGCTTTGGGGGCGGCGGCCACGAAAATGCCGCGGGCTGCACCCTCCCCGGTACGCTCGAGGCAGCCACCGCGGTCCTCCTCGGGGCGGTAAGGGAATCGCTGGACGCGGTGCGGCCGCGATCGCCGAAGTGATCCGCGACACACGGTCCGGCATCCTGCCCGTCGACAAGGGCCCGGGCGTGACCTCTTTTCAGGTCGTGGCGCAGCTACGCCGGGTGCTGCGCGCGCCCAAGATCGGCCACGGCGGCACCCTCGACCCTGCGGCCACGGGGCTTTTGCCCATACTGATCGGGGAAGCGACGAAGCTCACCCCCTATCTCGTGGAGCTGGACAAGGAATACCTGGCCACGGTCAGGCTGGGCGTCTCCACCGATACCCAGGATCTCTCCGGCGTCGTGCTCGAGAGCCGCCCGGTTCCGGAGCTCGACGCCGTGGCCATCGGCGAAGCCCTCGCACCATTCGTGGGGCTCATTCGCCAGGTACCCCCCATGTACTCCGCGATCCACCACGAAGGCCGACGTCTGTACGAGCTGGCGCGCCAAGGTGTGGAAGTCGAGCGCCAGGCTCGGGAGGTCACGGTCCACGCCATTCATCTGGAGGCGCTCGCTCTACCCGATCTCGTACTCCGGGTCAGCTGCGGCAAGGGCTTCTACGTGCGGACACTCGCCGCCGATCTCGGCGCGGTCCTCGGCACGGGTGGGGCCCTCGCTCGGCTCGTGCGGACCCGGGTTGGGCCATACCTTCTGGAAAATGCCGTGCCGTGGGGCGTCGTGCTCGCCGCGCGTGACGGCGAGTCTCTCTGGATGCGGATGCTCCCACCGGATTCGGCGCTGCAGGCGATGCCGGAGGCGCGGCTCTCGGAGCAGAGCGCCCGCGCCTTCATGAACGGCCAGTCGGTGACCGATCCGGGCGCGGCGGGTCTGGTCCGTGTGTACGGTGCGGATGGAGCGCTCCTCGGCCTCGGCGTCCGCCGCGGGGCGCACCTGAAGCCCGAACGCCTTCTCCATGCGGATACTCCGCGGCCTCGCGTCCTACCCGCCTGATCTGCGCCCGTGCGTGACGGCGCTGGGTGCCTTCGACGGCATCCACCTCGGTCATGCGCTGCTCATCACTACCGCCGTCGAGCGGGGGCGTGCGCTCGGGCTGCCCTCGGTGGTGTGCACCTTCGATCCGCATCCCGCGAGCGTGCTCTGGCCGGAGCGCGCCCCACGACCCATCGCCACGCTCGACGAGAACATCCAGCGCATGGACGGTCTGGGCGCCGACGCGGCGCTGGTCGTTCCCTTTACCCTGGAATTCTCCCGCATGGAGGCGGAGGCGTTCGTGGACGACATTCTCGTGCAAACCCTGGGCGCTCGTGAGGTGGTGGTCGGCTTCAATCACACCTTCGGCCACGACGCGCGGGGCACGGCCGCCCTCCTCACCGAGCTCGGGCCCCGGCACGGCTTCGCGGCGCGCGTCCTCCCGCCCCTTCGGCTGCAAGGGCAGACGGTGTCGTCGGGGGCCATACGCCAGCTTCTCGGCGAAGGCGACGCGGCCCGCGCCGCGGAGCTGCTCGGCCATCCGTATGCCATCACGGGCACCGTGATGCGCGGGGCAGGGCGGGGGAGAACACTCGGCTTTCCCACCGCCAATCTCAGGCCCGACCGCCCGCTCGTGCTCGCGCCCGGCGTCTACGTCGCCCGCGCCTCGTGGGAGAACGGCGCCGCCGACGCCGTCGTCAACGTGGGCTATCGCCCGACCTTCGGGGAGAACCAGTACTGGGTCGAAGCCTACCTCCTCGATTTCGCCGGCGACCTCTACGACCGGACGCTCAGGATCGAGTTCCTCGAGCGCATTCGCCCCGAGATGAAGTTCGCGGGGGTGGACGCCCTCAAGGCGCAGGTGATGGCCGACATAGACGCCGCGCGGGCCCGTCGCGACAGCAGGGTCCGGTCGTCCTAGGAGCGTCCGCGTCTTTACAGTGTGGCAACGGCGTGCTAAACTTTCAGTGTCCGTGCACGTTTAGGCCATCCACACGAACCCGTCCCGTCGGAGCCGCAGCCAGGGCCCTGGGGGCGTGGCGATTGGGGGGGGAACCCCCAGGAGGATCCCAGCATGCGGCTGTCCCTTGACAGGAAGAAGGGTCTCATCGAGCAGTTCAAGACTCACGACGGCGACACCGGATCGCCGGAAGTACAGATCGCCCTCCTGTCCGAGCGCATCAACGGGCTGACCGACCACTTCAAAACCCACCAGAAGGATCACCACTCGCGCCGCGGCCTGCTCATGCTCATCGGCAAGCGTCGCGGGCTCCTGGAGTATCTCAGGAAGAAGGACGCGGAGCGATACCGAGTCCTCACGGATAAGCTCGGAATCCGCAAGTGACGGCGGGTTCCCGCTCGCTTCGATCCTCGACGGCCCGGACATGCCGGGCTCGCACGACCCACGCTTCTCTCACCCCTGAATCAGCCCGGGCACCGCGTGCTGCCGCCTCATCACCGGCCGCCGACGCTTTGATGGCTGCCCACGCCATAATGGCTGGAGAAAGATCATCCTCATGACGACGAGTCACTCAGTACAGACAAAGCTCAACGGCAACGCCGTCTCCATCGAAACCGGCAAGGTCGCCAAGCAGGCCGACGGCGCGGTGGTCGTGCGCTGCGGCGGCACCATGGTGCTGTCCACCGTGGTGGCTTCGCGGTCGGCCATGGAAGGCCGCGATTTCCTGCCCCTCACCGTGGAATACCGCGAGAAGGCATATGCGGGCGGGAAAATTCCCGGGGGCTTCTTCAAGCGGGAGGGCCGGCCGGACGAGAAAGAGACGTTGACCTGCCGTCTCATCGACCGTCCCATCCGCCCCCTGTTTCCCAAGGGCTTCCGCAACGAGATTCAGGTGATCAATCTCGTCATCTCGGCCGATAACGAGAATGACCCCGACGTACTGGCCATGATCGGCACCTCGGCCGCCCTTTCGCTCTCGGGCATTCCCTTCGCGGGCCCCATCGGTGCCGCGCGCGTGGCCATGGTCGACGGCAAGCTGGTGGTAAATCCCACCTATGCCCAGCAGGCGGCGGCCACGCTCGAGATCGTCATGGCGGGCACCGAGGAAGCGGTCCTCATGGTCGAGGCGGGGGGCAAAGAAATCGCCGAGGACCAGATGCTCGAAGCTCTCGCCTTCGGCCACGAGCAGTGCAAGCAGCTTGCGCGCATCCAGAAGGAGCTGATGGCGCAGGCGGCCAAGCCACGCTGGGCTTTCGACGCCCAGGCGGGCGCGGATCCCGCGCTCCAGAGCAAGGTGCAGCAGGTGGCGACCCCGCGCGTGGTGGAGGCGCTCGCCATCCATCAGAAGCAGGCGCGCGCCGAGGCGCTCACCGCCGCCTTCGAGGCGACCTGGATCCATCTCGTCACGGTGGATCATGTGGCAGACGAGCCGGCGATGAAGGCCAAAGCGCACGAATACTTCGAGAAGGTCGAGAAGACCGAGGTCCGACGGCTCATCGTGGACAAGGGCATCCGCGTCGACGGGCGCAGCGTCAAAGAAGTGCGCCCGATCTGGTCCGAGGTCGGCTACCTGCCCAGAGCCCACGGCTCGGCGCTCTTCACGCGGGGCGAGACGCAGGCCCTCGTCGCGGCCACCCTGGGCACCAAGAACGATGAGCAGAAGCTCGAGTCGTTCGAGGGCGACAGCTACCGCACCTTCATGCTTCACTACAACTTCCCCCCCTTCTCCACCGGCGAGGTCAAGCGCTTCGGCACCGCGGGACGGCGTGAAATCGGCCACGGCGCGCTTGCCCATCGCGCCATATCCGCCGTGCTCCCCGCCAAGGACGTTTTTCCGTATACCATCCGCATCGTCTCCGAGATCCTCGAGTCCAACGGCTCATCGTCGATGGCCACGGTGTGCGGCGCCTCCATGTCGCTCATGGACGCCGGCGTGCCCCTCAAGGCGCCCGTGGCGGGCATCGCCATGGGCCTCGTCAAGGAAGGCGACAAAGTCGGCATCCTCACCGACATCATGGGCAGCGAAGACCACTACGGCGACATGGACTTCAAAGTCGCGGGCACCGACAAGGGCATCACCGCGCTCCAGATGGACATCAAGATCGCCGGCGTGTCCGTCGACATCATGCGGCAGGCCCTCGCCCAGGCGCGCGAGGCCCGGCTCCATGTGCTCGGCAAGATGGCGGAGACGATCAAGATGGCTCGCACGGGGTTGTCCGAGTACGCGCCTCGCTTCGTCACCATCAAGATCCGACCGGAGAAGATCCGCGAGATCATCGGTCCCGGAGGCAAGGTCATCCGGGGCATCCAGGAGAAGACGGGAGCCAAGATCGACGTGGAGGACGACGGCAAGGTGACGGTGTTCTCCTCGTCCTCCGAGAAGGCGCAGATGGCGGTGGACATCATCCAG
>WNGE01002644.1_pt1 | contig 24237 bp, 25 predicted proteins | sample 5400651 | NCBI WGS metagenome assembly WNGE01 (sample SAMN13153370, study PRJNA577476) | soil metagenome | isolation source: 60 cm soil or saprolite under grassland replicate 2 | place: USA:California | collected 2016-06-15
TAAGTGCGCGGCTCGGGACGCGGAGGGAAGCGGCCCCCGCGAAGAAGATGCCCGCATCAAGTGCCACAGCTTTCACAGGCGTCCGTGATCGTGGGTCGCTGTACCCCCCATGAGGGAATTTTGATACTCAATAATCCGCCTGCCCCTTTTCCGCGGGACTGGTGTGGCTGCTGGTGTGTCCCACCGAGCGGCAGCCAAGATCGTAGACAGTTACCCCCGTTTCCCGCGGGTCTCGATCCGCGGCATGGTTGCGGCGCGGTGAATCGCATCAGTGACCACGCCAGTCCCGCGACCATGGGCCAGCGGATCATCGTGGGCCAAACACCCGCTATCAAGGGGATTTTGGCCCACGATAACGGCAGAGCCCGGGCGCGCGGCCACAGGAGGCGACTTCTTTACCTCTGGGTGAGGCAGAGCCGGATCACCGCCTCGATGACCAGACGGCGAGACTGGCTCGCGGTTTCGCATTTGACCCCCTTTGCTTTTGTGCGGGTTTCTGTCCACGATCACGCGAGGTCCGCTCCGGCCCGCACTCCAGCTGGGCTGGGACGGACACGCCAGGCGGCAGCAAGGATCGTGGATGATGCGATCCCGGCCAGGCCCTCCCGTAGATCAGGCCGACGGGTTAATGGCCGACGCGGCTTACGGGAGCGTCCAGTGCTGGTTGGCACCGCCGTTGCAGGTCCACAGGACGAGCTGGGTTCCGTTCGTGGTATTGGAGCCGGGGTCGTCAAGGCATTTACCGGTGGCAGGGTTCACCAGCTCCCCGCTCTGAGCCTGCCATTGCTGGTTGGCGCCGCCGTTGCAGGTCCACAACTCGATGAGGGTGCCGTTGGCGGATTTGGCGCCGGTGATGTCCATGCAGCCGCCGGCGATCGTGAGGGTGCCGTTGCTGTTAACGGTCCAGTTCTGCGCGGCCGTGTTGCCGTCGCAGTCCCACATCTGCACCTTGGTGCCGGGGGTGCCGCTGCCGTTGTTGTCGTCCACGCACTTGGCGCTGTTGACGCCGGCCACGATCGTCCCGGTCGCCCCGCTGCCGCCGGACGCCGCCGCGTAACCGACCGAGACGATGTTGGCCTGGACGCTGGAGTCGGCGGCATCGGTCGGGTAGCCGGCCGTCATCACGCCCTCGAAGAAGGATCCCGCGGAGCTGTTGCTGTTGTCGCCGCCGATCCCGAGGATGATCGCACCTTCGGCATGCATGGGCATGTAGCCGCTCGTGGTGGGCAGGGAGCCGCTGTACCAGGTGGTCAGCCCGCCCGAATCCGCGTTGCCGCCTTTGATCGCGTAAGTCGTGGTGCCGTTGTTCTTGACCAGGGCGGTGACGAACGCGCTCTTGTTGCCCGCGTTGCTGGGATTATTGCCGTTGCCGCCGCTGAACAGGCCGTTTTCCAGGTCCGCCTGCACCCACGGGCCGAACCCGTTGCACGGGCCGAACCAGCACAAGGTGCCGAAGTAGACCGCGTCCATGTGACCGTTGCCGTTGTCGCGGTTGTTGGTCTCGGCGTTGCCGTAGTCGAAGCAGCAGCCGCTGTTGACGTGGGTGCCGCTGGCCACCATGTAGGCGCCCTGCGGCTGGGATCCGGTCGCCACTCCCGTGGTGGCATCGTCGCGGTACCCGGTTCCCGGGCTCACGAAGACCCCGTAGACCTTATGGCCCCCGGCCATGACCGGCAGCGCGGTCGCGTTCGCGCCGACGTCCGCCCCTCCGGCCCCGCCGGCCGGCCCGATCGTGAGGTTGTTGTGCTGCGGGGACTGGTCGAATATCTCGGTGATGGTGCACGTGGTGCCCGCGCAGAACGAGTCCTGCGCCGCCGCGTTAGCGTAGCCTCCCGCGGCGAGCGTCCCGATGTTCGTGGTGGCGCCGTTCGACGCGCGCCTGACCTGGTACAACGGGCCGTTGTAGGCCGCGTACAGGGCCCGCGTGGTGCTGTGCGCGGCCACGCACGGCGTGCCGGCCGTGGCGTAGATGTCGCACGGGAGGGACGTCGCCGCTCCGGCTGGGGCCGTGCCGCCGGCACGTGCCGGAGTCGTGACCGGACAGTCATCGTCGAGCCTGCCTTTCTCATCCGAAAATCCATTGCTGGCTGGTCCCCCGCCGGGCAACGCAGCGGGCAACGGGCCGGAAGCGGGCCCGGATGTTCCGGTTTTAAGGGGGCGTGTCACCTCCTGACGCGTGCGGGCCAGATCATTGGTGTCCAGGGGCGCGGCGGGCATGGCCACGCCGAGCCGTGATGTTAGCGTTCACAATTCCTGCGCAACGGCTCCGGCGACCGCACGGGCTTCGCGACGAAAGGGTTTGCCGTCATTGTGAGCGCTAACAATCCGGGCGTCAACATGAAGATCGGTCCGCTGCCGGACGCGCTGGAACCGGGGGTTCACTGCGTTAAAACGTGCTGGATCCGGGGTTTCATGGCGTTTCGGCTGGCCCGGCGCACCCGGAGCGTGATGCTGACGGTGCCGGCGTGGCCTGAGTCCGGTTTCCGGGAAGGTGCCGCCCGGTTGCCGGGCTCAGCTGGGCGTCAGTGGCCGCGGGCGATCCATTCCTGCAGGTGGGGTCGTTCGGCGCCGATGGTGGTGTCCGGGCCGTGACCGGTGTGGACGACCGTGCCCGGATCGAGGACGAGCAGCCGGTCGCGGATCGAGTCGATGATCATGCCGAAATCGGAGAAGGAGCGCCCGGTCGCGCCTGGTCCGCCGGCGAACAACGTATCGCCGCTGAACAGCCAGCGCTGGTAGGGCAGGTGGAAGCACACGGCGCCGCGCGAATGCCCGGGCGTGTGCAGCACCGTGATGTCGGCGCCGGCCACGGTGATCGTCTGCCCGTCGGCGAGGTCCCGGTCCGGGGCCCGGTCAGGGTAGGTCTGATCCCAGAGCTCGCGGTCGGCGGGGTGCAGCCAGATCGGCGCGCGGGTGGCTTCGGCCAGGGCGGCGGCGGCGTCGACATGGTCGTCGTGGGCGTGGGTGCACAAGATGGCGGTGAGCCGGCGCGGCCCGACCGCGGACAGGATCGCGCCGGCGTCGTGCGGGGCGTCGATGACCACGCATTCGGCGTCGTCGCCGAGCACCCAGACGTTGTTATCCACGTCCCACGTTCCCCCGTCGAGGGAGAAGGTGCCGGACGTGACGAGATGGTTCACGGTGAGCATCACGCTGATCTTAGGCGGTCAGCACAGGTCCAGCCGCATCAGCACGCGCGGGAAGCCTCCGGCGACCGAGCTGGTGTCCGCGGCCTTGGTGAAGCCGGCGTCCTCGAAGAGCTTGCGGGTACCCACAAAGGCCATCGTGAGGTCGACCTTCTTGCCCTGGTTGTCGACTGGATAGCCCTCGATCGCCGGCGCGCCCTGGGACCGGGCGTAGGCCACGGCGCCGTCGAGCAGGACGTGCGAGATGCCCCGGCCGCGGTAGCCGGGACGGACGCGGATGCACCACACCGACCAGGCGGGCAGGTCATCGACGTGAGGGATCCTGGCGGACCGCGCGAATGGCAGTTCGGACCGGGGCGCGACGGCGGCCCACCCGGCGACCTCGGCATCGGAGTAGGCGAGGACGCCGGGCGCGACGTCGCGGCCGCACAGCTTCCTGACGTACTCACCCCGGGCGGGGCCGGTCAGCGCCCGGTTGGTCTTCCAGTCAAGCCGGTGGCTGAGGCACCAGCACACCGAGGATTCGGGGTTCTTGGGCCCGAGCATGGTCGCGACGTCGCCGAAGCGGGCCGTCGTGGCGGGCCGGACCACGATGCTCACCGGGCCAGGTTACGCCAGGAGCTGGCCTCAGCTCTCGTGGTGGCAGTCCGGCGCGGGCGGGACGTCGAGGGCGGGGTTGCCGTCGAAGAAACCCGTCGGCCCTGAGCTGGAACCCGACCGTGGTGACCGGCATCACCGGCCAGTCCTCCGGGCGCACCACGTGATGAGCGGTGAACGGGTGCCAGAGGGGTACTCGCCGGCGGGGAACCGCTGATCAGGGTCGTACGCGGTGACCCACAGGTGCCGGGTAGCGAACTGAGCCCGCCGCATGAGGTGGGTATCGGGCTGGCCGAAGGGCAGCACGCTGTCCTGCGGCATCAGCTTGTAGGCGACCGGCTCGCCGGTGGCGTTCGGCCGGCCGGGGTTGGCGATCTTCCAGTAGCGGGCGGCCCGCCCGTCGGCCACCCGTGCGCCTCGGACGCGTGAGCCGTTCAGCCCGGGAGATCCTCCGGGCGCTTGGCGGCCAGTTCGCCGTGCAGCAGGCCGGTGGACTGGCCGACCTCGATGAGGTATCCGTCCGGGTCCCGTATGTAGCAGCGGATCTCCGCCCCGCGGTCGATCGGCGGCGTGACGAACTCCGCTCCCTTCGCCTTCCACTCCTCGTAGCAGGCCCAGATGTCGGCGACCCGCAGGTTCATGAAGATCGAGGTGGTGTTGCCCGGCTGGTAGTCGACCACGGAGATGTCCGGCTTGTCGGGGGTGGGCGGCCCGCCGGGGTTCATGATGATCCACGAATTGGACAGCCTGACGATGCACGGGTTCTCCTCCAGGACGACGGTGCCGCCCAGGACGCGCGAGTAGAAGTCCCGGGACCGCGCGACCTTGCGAACGGTGATGAACAACGTCACCAGGATGCCCTCGGCGGGCGTAGGCAGGTTCGCGAAGTCGATGGGGTGCGCGGGTTCTGTCATGAGAGTTGCTCCACTCTGCCTACTGGAGTCCGGCCCGGACGGACGTGATGCGCTGCGTGTTGAAACCGAGCCAGTGCATCCGGCCCATGTAGCGCGCGTGCTCGACCTTGAGGCAGCGGTCCATGATCACCGTCACGCCGCCGTCCTCGGCGATCTTCGCGCCCTCGGCGTTGATCACGCCGAACTGGCACCATAGGGCGCCCGCGTTGATCGCCACCGCGTCCCGCGCGATCGGCGGCAGGGCGTCCGGCGCGCGGAAGACGTTCACGATGTCCACCGGCACGGGCACGTCCGGCAGGCTCGGGTAGCACGTCTCGCCGAGGATCTCTGTCTCCCGTGGATTCACGGGGATCACGCGGTAGCCGTGCCGCTTGAGGTAGTAGCCGACGAAGTAGCTGGCCCGCAGCTCGTTGGGTGACAGGCCCACGATCGCGATCGTCTGGGCCGTGTGGAGCACACGCTGGATCGTCAGCGGGTCCTGGTACCGGGCGAGATCCGTCATGCCGTCGCTGCCTTCTTCCCCGCGGTCGCGGCGACCAGCGCGAAACCCTGCTCCAGATCCCAGATCAGGTCCGCGACGGACTCGGTGCCGACCGACAGCCGAACCGTGCCAGGCCCGACGCCGGCCGCCCGCAGCTCGTCGTCGCTCAACTGGCGGTGCGTCGTGCTGGCGGGGTGGATGACCAGGCTCTTCGCGTCGCCGACGTTCGCCAGGTGGGACCAGAGGGTCATGCCGCGGATGAGGTCCTGCCCGCCCGTTCGGCCGCCGGCGCAGTCGAAGGAGAACACGGCGCCGGCGCCGCGCGGCAGGTACTTCTCCACGAGCGGCCGGTACCGGCTGCCCGGCAGGCCGGGGTAGGTCACGTTGGACGCCAGCTCGTGCGACTCGAGGAACGCCGCGACCGCCCGCGCGTTATCGACGTGGCGTTCCATCCGCAGCGACATGGTCTCCAGCCCCTGCAGGAACAGGAAGGCGTTGAACGGCGACAGCGCCGCGCCGAGGTCGCGCAGGGTCTCGGCCCGGAGCTTCATCAGGTAGCCGTACGTCCCGAACGTCTCGTGGAATTGCAGGCCGTGGTAGGCCGGCGATGGATCCGCGACCACGGGAAACCGCCCGTTGGACCAGTTGAACGTGCCCGCCTCGACGACGATGCCGCCGATGGAAGTGCCGTGGCCGCCGATGAACTTAGTCGCCGAATGGATCACGATGTCGGCGCCCCATTCGATCGGGCGGCACAGGTACGGCGTGGCGAACGTGTTGTCCACGATCAGCGGCAGCTCGCGGGAGTGCGCGATGGCCGCCAGAGTCTCGATGTCCAGCACGTTCCCGGCCGGATTGCCGATCGTCTCGCCGAAGAACGCCTTGGTGTTCGCGCGGACCTCCTTGCGCCACGCGTCCGGATCGTCGGGATCGACCCACGTCAGTTCCACGTTCATCTTGCGCAGCACGTGCTTGAACTGGTTCACCGTCCCGCCGTAGAGCGCCGAGGACGAGACGACGTGGTCGCCCGGCTCGAGCAGCGTGAACAGCGCGGCCGCCTGGGCGGCGAGCCCGCTGGCGAACGCCACCGCGCCGGCGCCGCCCTCGAGGTTCGCCACCCGCTCCTCGAACACCGCGGTGGTCGGGTTCATGATGCGCGAGTACGTGTTTCCGTATTCCTGCAGGTTGAAGTAGGCCGCCGCCGATTCCGGGTCCTCGAACACGTAGCTGGTCGTGGCGAAGATCGGCACCGCGCGTGCGCCCGTGTTCGGGTCGGGCCGCTGCCCGGCGTGCAGTTGCCGGGTCTCGAAGCCGAACGTGCGGGGTTCGGTTGGTCTGACGGTCACCGGGGTCCTTCCAGGAAGCGGCGGATGATGGGCGTCTGCCGCGCTTCTTCGAGCAGGAAGCAGTCGTGGCCGTACGGCGCCTCGATCACGTGGACCTCGGCCGGCTTGCCGAGAGCGCGGAGCGCCGCCTCGATCTCCCGTGACGCGGACGGCGGGTACAGCCAGTCGGAGCTGAACGCGATCAGCAGCGTCCGCGCCGAAACGCCGTCGAGCGCCTGCACGAGCGATCCGCTGCCGTGCTGCCGGGCGAGATCGAAATACGTCAGGGCGCGCGACATGTAGAGATAGGTGTTGGCGTCGAAGCGCCTGACGAACGATTCGGCCTGGTGGCGCAGGTAGCTCTCGACCGCGAACTCCGGCTCGGTGATCGTGAAGCGGATGTCGTCGGCGAACTGCAGCTGGCGGCTGAACTTGTCGCTCAGCGCCTGCGCGGACAGGTACGTAATGTGGCCGACCATCCGGGCCACGCCCATGCCGGCATCGGGCGCGCGGCCCGTGCCGTAGTACCGGCCGCCCTGCCAGGCGGGGTCGCCGAGAATCGAGTTCCGCGCGATCGCGTTCCAGGCCACGCCCTGCGGGTGCAGGGCGTGCGTGCTGGCGATCGCCACGACGGCATCGACCTGATCGGGAAACAGGATGGCCCACTCGAAGGCCTGCATCCCGCCGAGTGAGCCTCCGGCCACCGCCGCGAGCCGTTCGATACCGAGCGCGTGAAGGAACGCCCGTTCGGTCCGTACCATGTCCGCCACCGTGATCACGGGGAAGTCTGGTCCGTACGGCCGGCCTGTCGCCGGGTCGGTCGACGACGGCCCGGTCGTCCCCCGGCAGCCGCCGAGCAGGTTCGTGGACACGACGTAGAAGCGGTCGGTGTCGAACGCCTTGCCGGGGCCGATCATCCCGTCCCACCAGCCGAGCCCCTTGCCGGCCGTGCCGTCGCGATCGGTGGCCGCGAACCCGTCGCGGGTGCTCTCTTCGGGCGGCGTCTTGGCCAAGCCCGCCGCATGGGCGTCGCCGCTGAGCGCATGGCACACCAGGATGACGTTGTCGCGCCGGGGCGAGAGGGTGCCGTAGGTCTCGTACGCCACCCGAACCGGGTGCAGGTCACGGCCGCAGTCGAGCCGGACTGGCTCCGGCAGGTCGAGGTACTGCGTTTCGACAGTGCCTACGCTGCCGGCAGGGCCGGCGTCCCCGGCAGGGCCGGCGTCCCCGGCCGCGAGCGTCGAGGCTGGCTCCGCCATGGCGGCTATCTTAGCTGGTCGCGGCGAGCATGAACGCGGCAACCATGTCCTATGACCTGGTACGGGTGGTGCCAGGGTGACGGAAGCTGCTCCGACGTCTGCGCCGCCGCCCACGCAACCAGCAAGCTGACGCCGGCATTGCCCTATAAGGCGTACAGCGGCCCACGATGGTGCGACCTCCAGAAGAGCTGCGGCAGGGTGACTGGCAGGCTGCTACACGCATCCGGGTACTGTGACGTCACTACTACCTTGACAGACACAGTACTAAGACATACATTGTTCATCGGAGGTGGTGCGATGAGCGCGAGCAAGGTCACATCCGATTTGCTGCGCGGGAATACCGACACGATGATCTTGCGGCTGCTGACGGAATCCGACTGCTACGGCTACGAGATCGTCAAGTTGATCGTCGAGCGCTCGCACGGCGAGTACGAGCTCAAGGAAGCCACGATGTACTCCAGCGTCCGGCGCCTGGAAGCGGACGGCGACATCACGTGGTACTGGGGCGATGAATCGCAGGGCGGCCGGCGCAAATACTTCCGGATCACAGAGAAGGGCAGGGCGACCTATGCCCGCAACAAGAGCAACTGGGAGTACGCGAAGCGCGTGCTCGACACATTGCTGTGAGGAGACGAATCGATGAGCGACAAACTAGACGAATACGTGGACGGCGTCTTCGCACCCTACGAGGGCGCGAAGAGCATCAGCGAGCTGAAAGCGGACCTGCTTGCGGACCTGCATGAGAGGTTCCGTGAGCTCAAGGCCGAGGGCAAGGATGACACGGCAGCCTTCGAGCTGACCATCGACAGCATCGGCGATATCGAGCAGACGGTGCAGGAGGTTTCCAACCTCTCCCGGTCGCTCGAGCGGCAACTGGTGACGAGATTCGATGCGAGCGACCTGCGCGGGAGCGACTTCGCGGGCGTCGCGGTGCGGGGCGGGAAGTTCGAGGCGAGCGCGCTGCGCGGCTCCGATTTCTCGCACGCCGATCTCGCCGGCAGCTCGTTCAAGGGCAGCGATGTGGCGGACGCCAACTTCGACGGCGCCGACCTGACCGATGCGTACATGTCGGCGATCGAGCCGGCACGGGCCAGTTTCCGCGGCTCCATCCTGGTGCGTACCGACTTCAGCAAGTCGGGACTGACCGGGACCCGGTTCGCCGATGTCGCGCTCATGGACGTCAAGCTCCGGATGACCGACCTGCGGCGCACGGTCTTCGAGCAGTGCACCTTCACCGGGGTGGACTTCTCCTACTCCGATCTGCGCGGCCTGCGTCTGGACGGGTCGGCCTTGGTCTCTGTGAGGTTTGACCGGGCGGCGCTCGAAGGCGTCACGTTCCGGGGCGCGACGCTGCGGGATGTGTCCTTCCGCGCTACGAGCAGGAAGTACCGCACCGCCATCCGCACGGTGGCCTTCGACGGGGCCCGGATGGACAAGCTCACCTACGCCGGGCTCAAGGGCATGGGTGCGGACCTGTCGAACGTGACCGTGGCATAAGGAGACAGCAGGCATGGAAACGAACAACGCGGCGCTGCAGGTCCGCGGACTGCGGAAGTCCTATGACCAGCTGCACGTGCTCACGGGCGTGGACTTCGACGTGGCACGCGGAAGCATCTTCGCGCTGCTCGGCTCCAACGGCGCCGGCAAGACCACGATCGTGAGGATCCTGACCACCCTGCTCAAACCGGACAGCGGCACGGCGAGTGTCGACGGATTCGATGTCGTGTCGCAGCCCGCCCGGGTGCGGGAATCGGTCAGCCTGACAGGTCAATTCGCAGCGGTCGACGAGATCCTCACCGGCCGGGAGAACCTGATCCTGATCGCCAAACTACGGCACGTGAAGCGCGCGGGCACGGTGGCAGACGATCTGCTCGGACGATTCGGCCTCGCCGATGCGGCCGAGCGCCGGGTGTCGACCTACTCAGGCGGCATGCGCCGTCGCCTCGACATCGCCATGAGCCTCATCGGCAATCCGCGGATCATCTTCCTCGACGAGCCGACCGCAGCCGGTCGGCAATGACATCTGGATCGCTCTCGCCTGGTGCGTCGGCATCCTCGTCGTCGCCTATACGGTCGCCATGGCGGTCTACCGGCGCAAAATAGCCTGAAATGCCGGCCAGCGCTGCTTGCTCAGCCGGGCTTGCGGCCCATTACCACCTCGGTGTCGCCCGGCCAGTCCCAGAAAATACCCTCGGCAGAACGGTTCGCGAGCAGCGCCCGCACCTCGGCGGCGAAGTCGTCAAGGCGGTCGCCAAACAGGTGCGGCGCCGAGGATGACAGGGACAAGTAGCCGGACAGGACGCTCTCGCTATCGCGCAGCAGGTCGGGGAGGCCCGGGACGAAGAACTGCTGCGGAACGCCAAAGCGAGTCCGGGCCAGCACATCCTCGAATCGGTGAGTTCGTTCCGGGGCGGTGCCCTGCCCGGCGCGCCGGGTGGATCCGAGATATTTCTCCACCACCGCCTTGATCTCATCGTGCGGGATCGCAGGCACCCCGGGGTCCGGCGGCCGGGGCCGCCCCGTCACCGTGTGGACGATCAGGGCCAGCGCGCCGCCGGGCTCCAGCATGTCGTAGACGGCCTCGGCCACCCGCTGCTCGTCGGTCCAGTGGAAGGACTGGCCGAAGGTCACCAGCCGGTACGGCCCTGGCGCGGCCGCAGGCAGGTCCTCGGCCAGGCCCTGGACCCACCGGATGTTCATGACCGTTTTTTCCGCGGCTGCGCGGCGGCCCTCCGCAAGCATGCCGGCGTCAGGGTCCAGACCGACCGCCTGCCCGAACAGATGAGCCAGGCGGACGGTCAGCACGCCCGGGCCGCAGCCGGCATCCAGAAGCCGGCCGTTCCCATCCAGGCTCGCCTCCTGCGTCAGGACGGCCTCGAGCTCCGGTGAGTACGCAGGGCGGCCGTGACGATAGTGGGCAGCAGAGCCGAGGTAGATGGTCGGGTCGTACCGCACCGCACCAGTATCCCCCGGGCCCGCGGCCATTGCCCGGCCGTTAACTGGCGGCGTTATCGTCAGGAGGTCCTACGGCCGGCCTGCAGCTAGCTGAGCACCCCGGACCTGTTAGAGCTGGCTCGGCTGATAGGTAGTGAGGCCGTATTGCCTGGCGACCGGGTTCCAGAGGCGGGCGAACGCGTGCTTGCCGACGGTCGCCCGGCTCTCTGGGGCGTAGGAGGCCCGCAGTCCGGCGTCGGATCGGCTGTTGCGGTGGCAGCCGCGGGCCATCGTGTCGGCCGCCCACCGGGCGAGATCGGTATCCACCTGGGCTGACGCCTGCCAGGCGGTGGTCAGGTTCGGCAGCAACGCAGCAGGTAGCGCCGAACGGCCGGGCAGGCTCGCGAGCCGGGACAGCAGGTGCTGCCGGGAGCTGGCCGCGCGGGTGAAGGTCCGCGCGTCCTGACTCAGGGACGGGCCGCAGCCGCGCACGTCCTCGGCCGCATCGATAACGGCGGCACGGTCGGTGACGCTCTGCGCCAGCAGCCTGGACAGCCCGACCGCCGCCTGCCGCCGCGCGTCCTGCGACGAGGTAGACGGCGCGGTGCCCGTCGCGGCGGTGCTACCCGTGTGGGCCCGGAAGATTACGATCCCGACCACGACCGCCAGGAGCGCGGCGGCCGCGATCACCGGGACCAGCGGGCGGCGAGGGCGGCGGGGGCGCCGCGGGCCGCCAGAGGCCGGCGCCTGCCGCAGGTCGCCGAGCATCGCCGTGGCCGGGTCGTCATACGCCAGCGGACCCGGGCTATCCACCCGCGTCGCATCCGGGTCGGCGGGCGGCGGTAGCACACTGTCCGGTGGCATCGGCCATGGCTGCGGGCCGGTCGGCGCGGGCGGCGGACGCCGGGGCGCATACCAGGAGTCCCAGGGCGTGGACTCTGGTTGCGGCAGCTGACCGGCCGCGGGTGACACCGGCGCCGACAATGCGGACTGCGGCAAGGCGGGGACCACCGGCAACGGCGCCGTCGACGGCTCAGACGGCGCGGCGCTGCCGGCGGCCGGCTGCCCGCAGACCGGGCAGAACAAAAATCCCGGCTGCACCGGGTGCCCGCACGCCGGGTTACCGTAACCAGCTACACCGGCCATAGTCACAGCAGGCTAGACCACGCGTCCGCGCCCGCCAACCGGAATGCGATGACTGCTTCCCTTATCACGAGCCGCTGCTACCGCGTGCTCACCCATGGTGAGCAACGTCGAGGTCACCGACGGGCACCCTCTAGGCCTCGGGGGTGCCGGGTGAATCGGCTCCGCTGGCCAGGCGGCGCGTGACGGCCAGACCCCAGGGAATGCCGAGCAGGACAACGAGCGCGAGGCCGAGGACGAGCGGCGTCGGCCGCGCGGCGCCGACGCCGAGGCATGCTACTGCGGTGGCGGCGCAGGCGCCGGCGAGGGGCCGGTACAAGCCGCGTTTGTCCTCCCAGGCTGGCAGGCTCGCGGCGACCAGCATCGTCGTGCCCAGCACGGCGGCGGCGCCTGCGCACAGGACCCACGCGGTCGCAACTGGGGTTCGGCCGTCATGGGCGTGGTCGACGAGGCTGACCATCGCAGCGCCCATCGCGGCCACAGCAGCCGTAAGCGGCAGATGGCCGAGTATCCATTGCAGGCCGGGCACCGGCTCCGGCCTGGGCAGGCGATGTCCGGCGAAGTCGAAGTAGGTCCACCAGGCGCCGAAGCCGACCACGACGGCGACCAGCCCCACGGCCATGGTGAGCGCGCTGACCGGCTGGCCCGCCAGTCCGCCGACCACGCCGGTGAGGGTCTCGCCGAGCACGATGATGATGAACGCCCCGAACCGTTCGGTGAGCGAGTCGGTAACGGTCAGCGCGGCCGCCCGCGTCGGGGCGACGGTGAGGATCACGGCGGCGAATCCGGCCAGGTAGGCGGCGTCGATCAGGCCCCAGGCCAGCACGCGGGCGCTGGCAGGCAGCAGCGCGGTGGCGGCCAGCGCGATGGCGCAGGCCGCCGTGCCGGTGACGAACAGCCCGCTCGTTCGGCGATATTGCGGGCGGTCACCGCGTGCGGCCAGCAGCCATAGTACGGCCAGCACCGCGAACAGGACCCCCGCGGCGACGGCGAACGCGGCTCCCCGCTCGCCGCCTGCCTCGGGTATGAAGGCGGCCATCGCGACCAGCACCAGGATCTGCAGCAGGAACGTGCTTCGGGCGCGGGCGTCGTCGTGGCCGTGCAGTTCGTGGTGCAGGCTGCCGTTGGCCCACGCGATCCACACCAGCGTGAACACCGCGGCGAACTCGCCGAGTCCGCGCCAGGTCAGGTGCCCGGCCAGGTGGTGGGCGGCCTGCGCGACCAGCACGACCACGGCCAGGTCATAGAAGAGCTCGAGCGGGCCGACCACGCGCTCACGCGGCTGCTCGCCATGAGCGCGGGGCGGCTGCCACAGGGCACGGCGTAGCCGAGCCCAGCGCTCCGCGCGAGGCGGGCGCAGGTTCGACGGGATGCTCACTGGTCCCAGTGCGGCGGGCGGTCCCGGCGCAGGCGCTCCTCATCGTCCGGCTCCGGGTCCTCGCCCCAGCCGATGCCGGTTTCCTCGTCGCTGTGCGCCGGGAGCGCCGGCTTGTCTTCCGGGTCAGGTGGCATACCCCATCATCTCGCGACCTGGCGTGAACGGACGCCAGTGCCGGGTCGTGCCCTTCGTGACACCCACCAGGACGTCCAGGACGTCCCGGTCATCGGGGTGCCGGACGCCCGGCTCGGTGAAGAAATCATGGCATGGATCCGGCTGCGCCCCGGTGCGCCACCGATGACAGCGGCCGACGTCCGGAAATACGCCGACGGCAAGCTGGCCCACTACAAGATCCCGCGTTACGTTCGGATCGTCGAGGACTTCCCGATGACGGCGAGCGGCAAGGTCCGCAAGGTCGAGATGCGCGAGGCCGCCGTCAGCATGCTGGGGCTCACCGCAGTATAAGCGGCCCGGCGGACGGTCGCCGGGCGCGCGTAGTGTCAGTACCGGCCGAACGGTCGGGAGGACGGTGAGACGCCATGAGCTTGAATCAGATGCTCAATGACCAGCCGCAGCCCGAGATCGCGCGCTCCTCGGTGATCCTCGGCGAGGTCCACGTCGGGGCGGGCGCGATCCTGGCCCAGGGCCTGGTGGTGCGAGCGCACGGCGCCGCGGTGAGCATCGGCAACTACTCGGCCATCCTGGAGAACGGTGTGGTGATCGGCACCCCCGAGCATCCGGTCCGGGTGGGTCAGCGCACCGTCTTCGGCCACCGGGCCACCATCGTCGGCGCCACCATCGGCGACTTGTGCGAGATCGGGAACGGCGCCATCCTCATGCCGGGCTCCCGTCTCGGCAGCGGATGCATCCTGGGCGAGGGCACTCTCGTCCCGGCGGGCACCGTGATCCCGGCCGACTCGGTCCTGGTCGGGCGCCCGCCGCACGTGATCCGGTCGGCCACGGATGCCGACCGGGAACGGCTGGCGGTGCTGCGTCAGCACCAGACCAACCTCACCGACCACCCGGGCACCGTCGTGCACGGGCCGATGCGAGCGGGAGAACACATGGGAACCCTGTACGCCTACCGCGACAAGACCCCGTCGATCGGCTCCGGCACGGTCCTTTTCGACTCGGCCGAGATCACCGGCGACGTGGTCATCGGCGAACAGACGCTGATCGGCGCCGGCGTGAAGATCATCGGCGACTCCCACGGCCCGGTCCGCATCGGCTCCCGGGTGCAGATCCTGGAGAACACGGTGCTGCACCTGCTACCCGACAACGCGCTGGTCATCGACGACGACGCGGTGATCGGCCCGGGTGCCATGATCCACGGCTGCCACATCGGCCGCGGCAGCATCGTCGAACCAGGGGCGATCGTGTGCGACGGCAGCGTCACCGGGGCCGAGTCGGTGGTCCGCGCCGGGGCCTGCGTCAAGCAGCGTGACCGTTTCGGTGACCGGTCCATCCTGGATGGTTTCCCGGCCAGGCTAGTCGGCACCCTGACCGGCCCGCCGCCGGTGCCGGGCTGGGCTTTGCCCCCGGACGCGGTCGCGACCCTCCGCAAGGTGCACCGATGATCGCGATACGGCGTGGCGGGAAGCTGGCCGTTATCGGGGCAGATCGCCGATTGCCTGGCGTATCCGTTGCAGCGCAGCCGTGACCTGGGTGGCGCTGGCGGCGGACACATCGCCGAGGCCATAGCCGATCCCGGCTAGCGCCTTGGTGGCCCGTTCGGCCAGGTCGTCGCCTTCTGGGGTCAGCCGGGCCAGGATCGTACGGCGGTCGGTCGGATGCGGGACCCGGCGCACCAGCCCCGGCTTCTCCAGCTGGTCGATGGCCATAGTGACGGTCGTGGGATGGACCAGCAAAACCTTGCTGAGCTGGCCGAGGGGCCGGGTCTGCTCGCGCGAGGTCTGCAAGGTGATCAGGATCAGGTAGCCAGTCCTGGACAGCTGGCATTCCTTCAGCACGCGGTCCATCTCGTCGGTGACCAGGATCGTCGTCCGCAGCAGCGCGGCCATCGCGGCGAAGTGCTCGGGCTTGGGCTCATCCTGCTCCAGCCACCGCTGCCGCATCCACTCCACCAAATCCGGCTCTTCCCGCGACGACATGAGACCTCCTAGTACGACCTGGGCAGGCCGAGGACGTGCTCGGCCAGGTAGTTCAGGATCATCTCCTGCGGGATCGGGGCGATCTTGAGCAACCGGGCTTCGCGCCAGTAGCGCTCGACGTGGTACTCGGTCGCGTAGCCGAACCCGCCGTGGGTCTGCACGGCCGCGTCGGCGGCGGCGAACCCGGCCTCGGCGGCCAGGAACTTGGCCAGGTTCGCCTGTTCCCCGGCCGACAGGCCCTGGTCGATCCGCCAGGACGCATGGCGGATGGCGAGCTCGGCCGCGCCGAGCCGGGCGTGCGCCTCGGCGAGCGGGAACGCGATGCCCTGGTTCTGGCCGATCGGGCGGCCGAAGACGGTGCGGTTCTTGGCGTAGGCGGCGGCGCGGCGCAGCGCCGCCCGCCCGGTGCCGAGGGCCTCGGCGGCGATCAGGACCCGTTCGGCGTTCAGCCCGTCGAGCAGGTAGGTAAAGCCCCGGCCTTCCTCGCCGACGCGGTCGCTTGCGTTGACGTACAGGCCGTCGTAGGCCACCTCGCAGGAGGCGACGGCGTTGCGGCCGAGCTTGGGGATGGGGCGGACGGTCACCGCGGGATCTTGGAGCGGGGCGACGAAGAGGGTCAGGCCGTCGGTGCGCTTTGCGCATTCCCCGACGGGGGTGGTGCGGGTCAGCAGCAGGACCCGCTCGGATTCCAGCGCCTTAGACGTCCAGACCTTGCGCCCGGTGATCCGGTAGCCCGCCCCGTCGGGGACGGCGCGGGTGCGGATGGAGGTGGTGTCCAGGCCAGCGTCCAGCTCGGTCACGCCGAACGCGACGTGCAGGTCCCCGGCCGCGACGCGGGGCAGGTAACGCTGCTTGAGCTCTTCGGAGCCGTGCCTGACCACCGGGTGCATGCCGAAGATCGACAGGTGAATGCTGCTCGCCCCGTTCATGCACGCGCCGGAGGCGGCCACCTCCTCCAGCACGATCGAGGCCTCGGTAATGCCCCGGCCGCCACCGCCGTATCCGGCCGGGATGGCGATGCCGATCCAGCCGCCCTTGGCCATCGCGGCGTAGAACTCCCAGGGGAATGTGTGGCTCTGGTCGAGTTCGGCCCAGTACTCGTCGGGAAACCGGGCGCAGACCTCACGAACCGCCTCGCGGATGAGCTGGTGATCCGGGTCCTCGGCGAAGTCCACGCGATCCTCCGGCCAGCGTCACTTATCTCGGCGTCATTAATCCAGTACCAAATACTAGATCAATAGATTATCTGGTGGTCAAGGCCGCGCGCGTCTCCCCCTTCAGGTCTGCTCGAAGAACGCGCCGCCCTGACCGAGATGGTCAAGAACGGCAGCGGAGCGATCGTCAACGTGGCATCGGTCAATGCCTTCTTCCAGCCCGACGCCGCCACCATCGATTACGGCGCTGCCAAGGCCGCGCTGGTCAACCTCACCAAGACCCTCGCCCAGGAGTTCGGCCCGCACGGCATCCGCGTCAACGCCGTCTCTCCTGGCCCCGTCGCCACCGACTTGTGGCTTGGCGAGCACGGCGTGGCCACGACCGTGGCCAAGGCCACCGGGGTGGACGCCGATACGGCCCGCCAGACGATCATCGCCGGGATCGGCGGGTTCGCCACCGGGCGGTTCACCGCTCCGGAGGAGGTCGCCACGCTGATCGCGTTCCTGGCCTCCGATCGGGCCGGCAACGTCACCGGCGCCAACTACCTCATCGACGGCGGCCTGATCAAGACGACCTGAGGTCAGAACAAGTCCGTGCCTGAGATCACCGCTGGCCAGACGTGCGGGTCGTCGCGATACCCCGCCGGAAACCCGTTGCGCGCTCGTCCGCGGGATCCCTACCGTGGGTACGCCGCCCGGATGGGCCGGTGCGGGCCCGCCAGACAGGAGGACGTGCCATTGGCTGTGGTTGTCTTGAGCGAGGACCTCATCCGCGCCGCAGCAGCGTCGGCGCCGATCACTGCGTCGTCCCGGACCGATGACATCCCGCCCAGCTGGGACGAGCGCGCCGTGCTGACCACGATGCTGGACTACGTCCGGGATACCGTGCAGGTGAAGTGCGCTGGCCTCAGTGATGAGCAGGCCCGCCGGGCACCGCTGCCCGGCTCGCCGCTCACCACCATCTCCAGCCTGGTCAGCCACCTGCGCTGGGTCGAGTACTACTGGATCCGGGTGATCCTGCTCGGCGAGCAGGACCGGACCCCGGTCACCGAGGACGACCCTGACGCGGAGATGCGGCTCGGGCTGCATGTCCCGCTAGCCCGGCTGCTGGCCGAGTACCGGGCCAGCTGCGGCCAGCTCAGCGAGCTGGTCGCGCCACTTGACCTTGACACGGAGTCCCGGGGCACGCTGAGCTGGCGGGACGAGCCGGTCACGCTGCGATGGGTGCTCATGCACCTGATCGAGGAGACCGCCCGCCACAACGGCCACATCGATCTGCTCAGAGAGATGGCCGACGGCCTGACCGGACGGTGAACCAGGCCGCTGGATTTCCCTGCGTTCACGCTTGCGGCCGGGAGGGCGGGTAGCATCCGCGCGACGCAATCACCTCGCCGATGATGGCAGTCTGCTCGGCAACGGCAGTGCGCAGGTCCTCAGGCACAGTGCCGCAGGCCGAACCGCCCCAGGGACAGGCGCAGATCACCCAGTTAAGCCCGTCATTCTGGGCTGGCCGACAGGCCCGAGGTCGTTGAAGAAGGCCGCGATATCACGGCCAAGCAGGTCGGGTTGCTCGGCGGATGGGAAGTGGCCGCCGCTGGGCATGGGCGTCCACCGGCGGATGTTGTAAAGACGTTCGGCCCACTCGCGGGGAGGCGTGCCGTCGTCGATGAACTGATGAGCAAAGACAGCTACTGCGGTGGGCACCGTTACCGCGTCGGTCAGGCTTAGTTCGGCGGCCAGCCACCGGTTGTCAACGTAGTCCCGGATGGAGGACGCAATCGTCTGGGTGGCCCAATACAGGGTCACCACGGTGAGCAGGAAGTCGCGGGAGAAGGTGGCGTCGATGTCTCCGCCGGAGTCGGCCCAGCCGCGCCATTTCTCCAGCACCCAGGCAGCCAGGCCAGCTGGCGAGTCGTTGAGGCCGTAGCTGAGTGTCTGAGGCCGCGTCGACTGGATCGCTCCGTAGCCGCGGTCATCTTCACGCCATCGCTGGTACTGGGCCAGGTAGGCCTGCTCTGCCGCGGACAGCGGCCGTGACCCTGGCCCCGTATAGGGTGCTACATCCAGGTTGGACAGGTGAATACCGAGCATGGGCACGGGGTCATCCAGCGCCATGAACGTGGTGACGGCGGCCCCGAAGTCGCCACCGTGCGCGCCGTACCGCTGATATCCCAGGCCGCGCATCAGGCGGTGCCACAATCCCGCCGTATAGCGGCATGTCACCCCCGTCCGGGCCGGCCGGTCAGAAAATCCGTAGCCAGGCAGCGAGGGGATCACCACGTCAAAACCGGGCCCCTCGATGCCATGCGCGGCCGGGTCCGTCAGCCGCGGCACCAGCGGCAGGAACTCGGCGAAGCAACTCGGCCAGCCATTGGTCAAGATCAGCGGGATTCCGTGGCCGGTGCGGGCTCGCTCATGTACAAAATGCACCCGGATACCATCGATCTCGGCCCGGAAGTGACGGAACCCGTTCAGCCAGCCTTCCTGCGCGCGCCAGTCGAAGCCGTCCGCCCAGTACCCCAGCAGGCCCCGCAGGTAGCCGAGATCGGTGCCCTGCTCCCACGGCGCACCCGGCGCCGCCCCCGGCCACCGCGTGTTCTGGATCCGCGCGCGCAAGTCAGCGAGGACCTCGTCCTCCACCCTGACACTGAACTGCTCCGCCCGGAAGATAGCCACCCGGCAAGCCTCGCACGGTGTGCGGGGATCTCCGAGGCCCGGCTATGCGGAAGGGAGGCCAAGCGCTTCCGGATGTGCCCGCCGGTAGTGCTCGGTCAGGACTTCGCTGGCCTTGCCGGGCTGGTGCGCGACGGTGCGGTCGCAGATCTGGCAGCGCGTGACCGGAAGATGCGAAACCGTCACGGGGAAGCGGCGGGAGCTTGACTTGTTCATCACCTCTCATCATGCCAGCCCGCCGGGCGTGACCCAGCCAGAAGACGATTCCGGCACGCTGAATACAGATTGTTTTGCGCCTCTGTTCTGCGCCTCTGTTCTGCGCCTCTGTTCTGCGCCTCTGTTCTGCGCCACGTCGCCGGGCCACGAGCAGCCGCAGGCTCGGGCTTTCGTCGCTCCGGCACTACCCGTACCGGATCGAACGACATGGATGCCGCGTTCATGCCGCGTTCAGGGTGCTCCAGGGTGCTCCAGGGGCGCGTACGAAAATAACCCGTGTCGTTTCGGCAATGGGGCCAGCATCAGGTGCCACAACTGTCACGGCGCCCGTGATCGGGGGTCAAAAAACCCCGTGTCAGGGGGTGTTTTGACACCCAATGACCGATCCCGGTGCCACGGCTGCCGGATGCCCTGGATCCGGGCTTTCACTGCGCTAGAACTGGATCCGGGGTTTCATAGCGTTCCAACTGGTCCGGCGTGCCCGTGCGACGGGTGTTGTCCGCGGTATCCCGCGAGCTCCAGAACCGATGAGCGATCTTCAGGCCTCGTGCCTTTCACTGCGCACAGCCGGGAGTTAGGGCAACAGGCCCGAGCCGATTCCGTTCCTGCATATCCTGGCTGTCAATGATCGTGAAGACGTTCGCGGCGAACATGGGCCGCTGACCCAGCCAGGAGCGAAATGAGCAGCACCGACCCGACGACGATCGGCGTACATCGCGCTCTGCACGAAGCGCTTAACTCGGCGAGGGAGGCCCAGCACCACCTTGACGACGGGGATGCCACCCCTGACCTGGACGACCTTGTGGAGCTCGGCACTCTGCTGGCTGCGCTGTCCGAAAGTGTCATGGCCGTCAACTCCGGGATGATGGTGAAGGCGCGCCTCGCGCGAGGTTCGCACACCTGAGATACCGAGAGCAGGAGCTGTCGGACACGGGACAGGCTCGGTAAGGTCGGCCCCGCCTTCTGCTATGGACCCGGGGCATTCCTGCGCCGGACGGGGCCGGGCCGTTACGACCCCGACCGATCAAGGGCACGCGCTAGCGGTCCGCGCACCGGCAGGCCGCCCGGCAGCGCGCCGAGCTTGAGTGCTCGGCCAAGAACCGCGCCGGGAACGTGATGACCGTCGACCTGATGCGCAATGACCTGAGCCGAGTCTTCACCGAGGCCGCCTGGGAGACGAGGGCACGGATACGCTCTACGTCTGGTTGCCCAGGAAGGTTGCCATGGAGTCGTCGAGTTCTCCCCACCACGGGGTGTGGTGAACCGGTGCGATGGTTCCGTTGCAGGGTGAGGAGAAAGACCGGTCCCGGTATCCGGTGATGCTGGCCATCTTGTCGTGCTCCCACTCCTTGAAGTGCGCACGGGTCAAGTCAACGTCGTAGCTGGGGTAGTCAACATCCTTATGGAGGTCCACCAGGTAGCTGGCCTGGAAGTCGATCTCGTCGAAGGGCCCCGCGCACTCGGCCAACCGACCGCGCCAACGCGCGATGTCGGCGGCCATCTCCTCGCGCGAGGGCAGCGAGATCCGGCCGAGTACGTAGTCCCGCGCATACCACGCCTGCGTATCGAACATGGTGAATGTGTAGTACTGGTCCTGCATCCCGAGATACATGAGGTCGGGCTGGCCGAGCCAGAAGACGCCCTTGTATAGGTTGCCGGGGTACAACACGTTCGCCGTGCGCAACCGCAGCTCGTCGGAGATGAACCTGAACGAGTGCTGGTACCCGGTGCACAGCACGATGGCGTCCACATCACGCGTCGTCCCGTCAGCGAAGTGCGCGGTGTTGCCGTCGACTTTGGAAAGCAGCGGCACCTCGTCGATGCCCGCCGGCCATGGGAAGCCCATCGGCTGGGTCCGGTAGGACACGGTTACTGACTGGGCACCGTACTTCTTGGTCTGCAGCGCGATGTCCTCCGCGGAGTAGCTGCTGCCGATGACCAGCAGCCGCTTGCCGGCCAATTCCTGGGCGTCCCGGAAGTCATGGGAGTGCATGATGCGGCCGGGGAACTGGTCGAACCCCTCGAACGACGGCATGTTCGGCGTGGAGAAGTGCCCGGTCGCGACGATTACCTTGTCGAACTGCTCGGTCCTGGTCTGGTCGTCGTCCCTGGTCTGCACGGTTACTGCGAACCTTCCGGCCTTCTCGTCGTAGCTGATCCACCGGACGGCGGTGTTGAACTGAATGAACCGGCGCACGTTGTTCGCCTTGGCCCGTCCAGTGATGTAGTCGTAGAGCACCTCGCGCGGCGGGAACGACGGGATCGGCTGCCCGAAGTGCTCATCGAAGGTGTAGTCGGCGAACTCGAGGCACTCCTTGGGCCCGTTGGACCACAGGTAGCGGTACATGCTCCCGTGTACTGGGTCGCCGTGCTCGTCGAGAGCTTCCTCGAAGGCGTGCAGCTGGGCCAGGCCGCATGGTCCAGCGCCAATCACGGCGACCTGTGATGCCATCTCAATCCTCCTGAACCCACGTTGTTCTCATCCGGGCCAGCCGACATGCGCCGGTAACAGCCACGCCCTCTTAGCCATATCTGAGCACTATATGAGCGATCGACCAGGTACAGCGCGGAACCAGATGATCAACACGCCCAGTGCCGCCGCAGACGCCTCGCTTGCGCTGGATACGGAATCGGCGATCCGATCGCACCAGAGGCTTGCCCATCCTCCCGCGGAGAGCGGAACCGCCGCATGCTTCCCGCCCCTGGCCGGCACGCCCGTGCGCCACGAAGCGCGATCGCGATGGGCCGGGCCGAGCCGCTCTGTGGCCGACGGCTGGCCGCTGCAGACTGGCACGGCGCAGGGAGCCGTCGCGGATATCCCGTCCCGCGCAGGGTGCCAGGCCCGAAGCCTTCACCGGCCGGGTCTTACGGGACGCCCTGCGGCTGCCGCCCGTAGCCAGGCGGAGAGAACCGGATGCAGCTCGCCGCTTTGGCTGCTGCCGACCTGAGGCTGAAACGCGGTCGCGAGGAAGAACGGATACTCCGCCAGCTCCAGGGCCTCCGGGCCGGCATCCGCCGCGTGCGCGGAGATGACGACGCCGGCGTCCTGGAGCTTGGAGGCGAAGTTCACGTCCAGCCCATAGCCGCAATAGTGAAAGCCTTCGAACGGCATCTCGCCGCAGATGGACGCCAGTCGGGTGCCGGGCACCGGTGTTATGGTCCGTCGCTCGCCAAACAGCGCGCACTGCAGGGCGACGATGACGTGCTGGCCGGCGTCCGGATCCGATTCAGCGTGCCCGGCCCCGGCAAGTCCGAGCCGGGCCCGGGCCAGCACCACTGCCGCGTACTGAAAACCGCCGCAGGTGCCGAGGAACGCAGTGCCGGTCTCCAGGCAGTGGCCGATCGCGGCGTAGGCAGCCTCGTCATCGCGGTACGGGGTGCCGGGCAGCAGCCACACCCCGTCGTAGCTCGCCGCCGACGGCCTGCTGACCAGCGATGGCACCGTCTACCCGCTACTCAACCGGCTGCGCGACGCGGGCCTGGTCACTAGCGAATGGCGGGATGACGAGGGCGAGCGCGCACGGCGCTACTACTCCATCACCGGGGCCGGGCGGGGCGGAAGAGCCTGACGGCCTTCCGCGCCGACTGGGCCCGGTTCTCCGCGACTGTCGGGGGCGTGCTGAACCACGCAGCCGTTCATAGCACCACCCAGGAGGGACGCTACCCATGAGCGGCACCGTGCTCGGTCACCGGCTGGTCCGCGGCTACCTGCGCGAGCTTGATGCGGCCATGCGCGACTTGCCGGCCGCTGCTCCTCGGCCTGCTGATCGCGGCAGTGCTGGCCCGCTCGCTGGCCCGCCCGCGAGGCAAGCGGTAGCAGGCGAATGCGCACAACAGCATCCGATGAGCTAGAGGCGGACCTGCCAGGCGACCAGCCCTGCTCCAGGGACTCCGTCATCGAGCCGACGGCCGTCCCCCAGCCCAGCGCCCGTGAACGAAAGGTACTACGGTGATGGACCGGCTCGATAGGAACACACGCGAGCGCGGCACGGCGTTACACAACGATGAAAGCCGACGCGTACCCAGGCCACCACCTGGGAGGGGACGGGGCCTTGGGCTAGATACCTTGCTGTCGTAGCGTTGTCTCACTGGACTCTTTGCCGCAGTGACACCGGGAGCAGGAATGACGCAGACCCCGCCTTATCAGGTAACCGACCCGGCGACCGGCGAGGTGACACAGACTTTCCCCTTCGCCACGGACGCGGAAGTGGCGGAGGCACTCGCCGCCGCGACCGAGGCGTTCGCGGCATGGAGGCTGCGCCCGGTCGCCGAGCGCGCCGCGGTCGTGAAGCGGATCGCCGAGTTGTTCACCGAGCGCGCCACCGACCTGGCCGCGCTGATAACCAAGGAGATGGGCAAGCGGCCCGCGCAGGCCGTCGGCGAGGCCGAGTTCTGCACCGACATCTTCAACTACTACGCCGACAACGGCCCCGGGCTCATCGCCGACAAGCCGCTGCCCGGCCATGACACCGCGCGCGTCGAGTACCGGCCCGTCGGCCCGGTGCTGGGCGTGATGCCGTGGAACTACCCGTATTACCAGGTGGCCAGGTTCGCCGCGCCCAACCTGATCGTCGGCAACACCGTCATACTCAAGCACGCAGAAAACTGCCCGACCTCGGCCCTGGCGATCGCGCAGATCATGAAGGACGCGGGCGTGCCGGACGGCGTGTACCTCAACTTCTTCGCAACCCACGAGCAGGTCGCCGCGATGATCGCCGACCCGCGGCTGCGCGGCGTGTCGCTGACCGGCTCCGAGCGGGCCGGCACCGCAGTCGCCGAGACGGCCGGCCGCAACCTGAAGAAGGTCGTCCTTGAGCTCGGCGGCTCCGACCCGTACATCATCCTCGACACCGACGACGTCGAGGACGCGGCTAAGACCGCCTGGGTCACCCGGATGGAGAACGTC
>WNGE01002997.1_pt1 | contig 24233 bp, 24 predicted proteins | sample 5400651 | NCBI WGS metagenome assembly WNGE01 (sample SAMN13153370, study PRJNA577476) | soil metagenome | isolation source: 60 cm soil or saprolite under grassland replicate 2 | place: USA:California | collected 2016-06-15
TCTTCCTCGACAGGTCCAAACCGGCGTACAACATGCGTGGGGCCTCCTTTCGGCTCGCTTCCACCGATGACACGTGGAGCGTGCCACCGGGGAGGCCCCTCTTCATGACATTCAGTTTGAGCGCGGACGCTTAGGGCAACCCAGATCGCGGAATGCCTCGTCGGCGTCGAATGGGTCGTATTCGAACTCGAAGTTGAAGCAACCCCAATGCATCCGATCTGATTCTCGAAGGGCTCGGCCCCGCTGGCCGACGAGGCCGCCGGGATCTTCGAGCGTCTGCGCGCCCGGCCGTGGGTCGAACGGGCGGCCAGGATCCATCCGAGGCCGGTGCCGACCGGCTCGGCCAGCACGTCCGGGTAGCTGGGACACTCTGGCCATGAACATCACCGATCCAGACGTCGAGGACTACATCCGTGGGCTCCTGGCCCGCCATGACGAACCCGTCCTTCTCGAGATGGAGGCCGAGGGGAAGGAGCGGGGATTTCCCATCGTGGGACGGATGGTCGGCGTGGTGCTGGAGCTGCTGGCTCGAAGCATCGGGGCCCGCCGGGTGTTCGAGCTCGGCTCGGGCTTCGGCTATTCGGGCTACTGGTTCGCCCGGGCCCTCGGGCCCGGCGGCGAGCTCCACCTCACCGACGGAGACCCGGAGAACGAGCGGAAGGCCCGGGACTACCTCGGCAGGGCCGGGCTGTGGGACGCGGTCACCTATCACGTGGGGGACGCCGTGACGGCCCTGAAGGACACGCCAGGCGACTTCGACATCGTCTACTGCGACATCGACAAGGATGGCTATCCGGAGGCGTGGCGCGCCTCGCGCGACCGGGTTCGCACCGGGGGCCTGTTCGTCTGCGACAACACCTTGTGGTCGGGCCGCGTGACCGGCAAGGTCGACGACGAACGGGAGCGAACCCGGCCGGAGCTGACCGAGGCCATCCGGGAGATGAACCGGGCGGCCGCGGGGGACCAGGGGTATCTGACGACGATCCTGCCGATCCGCGACGGCGTGCTGGTGGCCCTGCGGCTCCGCTAGATTTCGCCCACCCGGAGCCAGAAGACGTCGTTCGCGCCGTTGGTGTCCCCCGGAACGAAATTCGACGCCTCCGATTCGAACACCAGGTACCGAGCGTCGGGGGTGAGCGCGGGGCCGGTGCTGGCCCCGTCGCCCTGGACGCCCGGACCGCGCACGGAGGCCCGGAACGTGCGACCGGTGACCCGATCGCGGACGAACACATCGGGGCAGTGGCCGAACGGCCCGTAGGGGCATTCGTTCGTGTCGCCCCGGACCAGATTCGACGCACTTGATCCGAACGCGATGAAGCGGCCGTGGGCCGACACCGCCGGGGAGTAGCTCCAGTCGTTCCCCTGGTCCCCCCGGGAGGAGACGGAGTCTCGATCGATCGATCCGGTCCCGTCCTCGTACAGGAAGACGTCCTCGGCGAGGTTCGTGTCGCCGGCAACCAGGTTCGACGCGAACGACTCGAAGGCCACGAACCGGCCGCCCGATGAGATGGCGGGGTCGAAGCTCTCTCCGTTGGCCTCGCCGCCCCGGGGCGAATCCGAGATCCGCGAGACGGTCCCGGCCACCCGGTCGCGCAGGAAGATGTCCCAGTCGAACGAGTCCTCGCCGGGGACCAGCGAGTAGGAGTTCGAGGAGAAGGCCACGTAGCGACCGTCGGCCGAGATCGAGGGCTCGTCGGTCTCCCCGTTGGACTGCTCTCCCCCATCGCCCACCGACTCCCGGGTGGTGGTGCCCGTCACGGTGTCGTGCACGAAGATGTCGGGCTCTCCGTTGGTGTCCCCGGGAACGAGGTTGTTCGCGCCGGACATGAACGCCACGTACCGGCCATCCGCGGAGATCGAGTTGTCCACGCTTCCGCCCTCTCCCTCACCCTGCCCGCCGTCTGATGAGACCGACGCTCGCGTCGTCACCCCGTTGACGAGGTCGTGGACGAACACGTCATAGGCGCCGTTGGTATCGTCGAGCACCAGGTTGGATGCCGGGGAGGTAAAGGAGACGAAGCGCCCGTTGGCGGAGATGGACGGCCCGCCGCTGTAGTTGTTGCTCTGCTCGCCATCCGACGACACCGACACCCGAGTGGTCTCACCGGTCAGCACGTCGTGGACGAAAACGTCGGAGAACCCGTTCGTGTCACCGGGCACGAGGTTCGACGCATCGGAGGAGAAGGCCACGTATCGCCCGTCGGCGGAGATCATGTCCTCGGTGCTGGCCAGGTCGCCCTGCCCTCCCGAGCTGGAGACCGACACCCTCACCAGATCCCCGGCGGCGAGGGCCGTCCCGGGGAGGGCCTGCCCGATCAGGAGGAGAGCGTACATGGAGCCCAGCCACGCTCCGATGGGTGGGTGGCGTCGCATCACCTGTCTCCCTGGACGGGCCCAGATCCTACGTCAGCCAGGTCGTGTCCTGCCGACTCGACGGCTCGAACAAGCGCCTCCACGTCGTCGCGGCGGGTCCGCCAGTTCACGATGCAGGCCCGGACGCAGAAGCCGTTCATGAGGGTCGCCCCGGTGACGAACACGTCCTCGCTGGCCGCGAGGGCCTGGACGATGCGCCGGTTCAGCTCGTCGAGCTTCGGCCCGTTCCTCCATCCATCCGGCCGGTAGCGGAAGCAGGCCACGCACGTCGGGGCCGGGGCGGTCACCTCCAGCCGCTCCGAACGCTCCACCATCCCGACCAGCTCCCGGGTGAGGTCGCAGCATCGGGTCACCAGCTCGACCACCCCCTCGCGCCCGAGCTCCTTCAGCGCGGCCCACGCGGCGACCCCTCTCCAGTCCCGGCTGGCCTCGATCCCCAGCTCGTGGAGGTCCTGCCCGGCGCCTCTCGTCCTGGTCAGATACCCCGCGGTCCCGGCGAAGGCCTCCCGATGCAGCTCCGGGTCCCGCAGCAGCGCCCACCCCGTTCCGTGCGGCAGGTTCAGCCACTTGTGCCCGTCGACGGCCAGCGAATCGGCGCGCTCGAGCCCGGCAACCAGGGGTGCGGTGCGTTCGCACAGCCGGAAGAACGCGCCGAACGCGCCGTCGACGTGCAGCCACGTCCCGCGCTCCCCGCAGACGTCGGCGATGGCCTCCAGGGGATCGCTGGCCCCGGTGTTGACCGATCCGGCCTGGGCGATCACCGCCAGCGGTTGGATGCCCTCCGCTGCGTCCCGCGCCATCGCCTCCGCCAGCAGCACCGGTCGCATCGCGTACGCGCCGTCGATGGGGATCCTCCGAACGGCCCCCGACCCGAGCCCGAGCGTCCGGATGGCCTTGTGGTCGGAGAGGTGGAGCTCCGCGCTGCCGTAGATCGCGTAGGGCGGAAGGGCCCGGACCCCGTCCTTCGCGACGTCGACGCCGTGGCGCCGGGCGAACGCGTGCCTGGCCACCGCCAGCGCCACCGTGTTCGCCATGGTGGCCCCCGTGGTGAACACCCCGGTGGCCCATGGATAGCCCAGCAGCTCGGCCAGCCAGCGCAGCGTCACCTGCTCCAGCTCAGCCCCGGCCGGGGACAGCGCCCACAGGCCGAGGTTCTGGTCGAGCGCCACCGACCAGGCCTTCGCCGCCGCCGCGCCCGGGAGGAGCCCACCGGTCACGTAGCCGAAGTACCGGGGCCCGGTGGTGCCGGCCAGCCCTTCCCACACCCGGTCCTCCAGCTCGTCCAGCAGGCTTTCCCGCGGCACCCCGCGCTCGGGGAGGGGTCCGTCGATGCGGGCCCAGATCGCCTCCGCCGCCACCGCGGCCCCGGCTCGTCCGGATCCCCGCATGGCACGGGCGAACCGCGCCGCCAGGTCGAGGGCCAGGGCGTCGGGATCGAAATCGGGCGCGGTCTCGTCCCGATCGCCCTGCTCTCCCCACACGGAGCTCCAAGCCCAACGGGCCGCGCTCAGATCACCGTCGGACGTCACGTTCCTCCCTCCACGGACCGGCGGTTCGGGGCATTATCTCGATTCGCCCAGGCCAACCGCGAACCCTGCCCGGGACCCTGGCGAACCATGTGCGATGCGCGCGCCGCGAGCATGGCGCCCAGTGGCCGTCGGGCTGGTCTTCCTTGCCCAGGCCGCTTCGTCGTGCACGGGCATCGTCGGAACCTCGCCCTCCGGCGCCGTGGCGGATGCGGGGATCCACAAGATCCGGCACGTCATCGTGATCATGCAGGAGAACCGGTCGTTCGACTCCAGCTTCGGGACGTTTCCCGGAGCCGACGGCATCCCGATGCGAGACGGCAGGCCGGTTCCTTCCCTCCCGGAGCCAGGCGGGAGCGGGTGCGTCCGGCCGACCCACGACGCTCGGGACCGCAACGTCGGCGGGCCGCACCAAGCCGGCGACGCGCGGGCGGACATCGACGGAGGCCGGATGGATGGGTTCGTCCGGCGCGCCGTCGGGGCCATCCGGTCCCACCGGTGCCGAACCTCCCCTGGGATCACCCTGGAGCCCGGGTGCGGGGGCGGGCTTCGCCTCGACGTCGTGGACTACCACGACGATCGGGAGATCCCGAACTACTGGACCTACGCCCGCCGGTTCGTCCTCCAGGACCACATGTTCGCGCCGAACCTCGGGTGGAGCCTTCCATCCCACCTGTTCATGGTGTCGGGATGGTCGGCCCGCTGCTCGGATCCCCGCGATCCAGCCACGCGCGCACCGGCCCTGGACCGGCTCGACCCGGACCGGTCGAGGCAGCCGGATTACGGGTGGACCGACCTCACCTACCTCCTGCATCTGGCCGGCGTCTCATGGGCGTACTACCTCGAGCAGGGCTATCAGCCCGACTGCGACGACGGCGCGATCACGTGCTCGCCGCGGCCGCAGAAGATCGGCACCCCCGAGATCTGGAACCCCCTGCCGGATTTCGTCACCGTTCATCTGGACGGCCAGCTCGGGAACGTCCGGCCGGCCGCCGACTTCTTCACCGCCGCGGCGAGGGGCACGCTGCCCGCCGTGTCCTGGGTGGTCCCGAACGCCCGGGACAGCGAGCATCCGCCGGCCCTGGTGAGCCGGGGCCAGGCGTGGGTGACCAGCCTGGTGGATGCGGTGATGCGCGGGCCGGACTGGCCGAGCTCGGCGATCTTCCTGGCCTGGGACGACTGGGGTGGGTTCTACGACCACGTCCGCCCGCCGGTGGTGGACCCGAGCGGCTACGGCCTGCGCGTGCCCGGGCTCGTGATCAGCCCCTACCCGTGCCCGGGCTACGTCGACCACCAGGTGCTGTCGTTCGACGCCTATCTGAAGTTCATCGAGGACGATTTCCTGGCCGGGGAGCGGCTCGACCCCGCGACGGACGGGCGGCCCGACCCCAGGCCCGACGTTCGGGAGAACGCGACCCTCCTGGGCGACCTGTCGAAGGACTTCGACTTCGACCAGCCACCCCGGCCGCCGTTGCTTCTTCCGCTCCACCCGAAGCCCGGATGAGTCGCGCGAAACCGACGGCGTGCACTACGCTCGTCGGTGCATGGGGGGAGCGCGTTTTCTGGTCGGAACCCGCGAGGGTCTGTACCGGCTCGGCTCGGGAGGCAAGCCGGCACTTCCCGGGCGCGACGTCGCCGCCCTGGCGAAGCGAGGGACGCGATGGTGGGCCCTGCTGGACGGCCGGACCCTCGCCGAATCGTCCCACGGCTCATGGCGGGAGCTCGGCAGGGTCGGCCGATTCAGGGTCACGTGCCTCGGGGTGGCCGGCAAGGAGCTGCTGGTGGGCACGGCCGAAGCGCACCTGCTCCGGCTGGGGGCGAACGGCCTCGAGCGGGCGAAGTCGTTCGACCGGGTCAAGGGGCGCGAGGAGTGGTACACCCCCTGGGGTGGAGCGCCCGACACCAGGTCGGTGGCCGGCGGAGCGGATGGGGCGCTCTACGTGAACGTGCACGTCGGAGGGATCCCCCGGTCGCGGGACCAGGGGCGGTCCTGGCAGCCGACCATCGACGTCGAGGTGGACGTGCACCAGGTCCTGGCCCACCCCCGGCACGAACGCCTCGTGCTCGCCGCCACCGCGTATGGCCTGGCCGTGAGCGAGGACGGCGGCGACACGTGGAGGCTGGAGACCGACGGCCTGGACGCCTACTACTGCCGGGCTGTGACCCTGGCGGGCGACACCGTGCTCGTGTCCGCCTCTCGCGGTCCGGATGGCGCGCTGGCCGCGGTCTATCGCAAGCCGCTGGGGAGCGACGCCTTCGAGTGGTGCCGCCGCGGCCTCCCGCCCTGGTTCGACGGCAACGTCGACACGGGCTGGCTCGTGGGCGCCGGCGAGGATGTGGCCTTCGGCACCGAAGATGGGCGGGTGTTCGTCTCCCCCGATGAGGGCTCGACGTGGCACGAGGCGGCCTCGGGGCTGCCTGAGATCCGTTGCCTCGCCGCCGCCTGAGGCTTTGCTAGACTCCCGCCGCTCCCGACCGTCCGGTCGTCCGACTTGCGAGAAGATGATGGGAGCCAGATGGCGCAGCGACGGATCGCCCGACTGAGGCGCGAACGCGGAAGCCTGTACCGGGGCCACGAGGGGCAGTGGTCCTGGATCGCCCACAGGGTCACCGGAGCCGCCATCATCCTGTTCCTGTTCGCCCACGTGGTGGACACGGCCCTGGTCGGCTGGGGCCCCAGCGCCTACAACCGGGTGGTCGCTGTCTATCACAATCCCTTCATCCGGCTCCTGGAGCTGGGGCTGGTGGCGGCGGTCATCTACCACGCGCTGAACGGCGTCCGGATCATGGTCATCGACTTCTGGCCGAAGGCCTCGGACTTCAACCGCCAGCTGATCTACGGGACGGTCGGCCTGTTCGTCGCCGGGATGATCCCGATCACCTACCTGATCGTGAAGCCCATCGTGGTGAAGTACTTCTGATGGCGCTGGACACGGGACGCCCGGCCCGTCCGGTCCACCGAGACAGCCTGGGCACCGGCCTCCCGTACCGGGCCGGGCGCCAGCCGCCTCGGAAGGGCGGCGAGTTCTGGTGGTGGATCTTCATGCGGGTCTCGGGCATCCTGCTGCTGGTCCTCGCGGTGGGACACGTTCTGATCATGCACGTGTTCGGCGGCGGGGTGGACCGGGTCAACTTCGGGTTCGTGGCCGTCCGGTGGCAGAACCCCTTCTGGCAGACCTGGGACTGGCTGATGCTGTCCCTCGCCCTGTTGCACGGGATCAACGGCCTGCGGACCATCACCCTCGACTACGTGCGACGGCCCGGCCTGCGTACCACGGTGAACGGGGCGTGGATGATCACCGGCCTCGTGCTGTTCGCCCTGGGGACCATCGTCGTGTTCACGTTCAACGCCTGCCGGTGGCCGGACATCAGCCAGGCCCTCCGGATCGCCCTCCACTGCTGATGCCGCGGTCGTGACCACCTTCCACAAGTACGACGCCGTCGTGGTCGGCGCCGGCGGGGCCGGTCTTCGGGCCGCCCTCGAGGCATCCAAGCAGGTCAAGACGTGCGTGATCTCGAAGCTCTACCCCACCCGCTCCCACACCGGGGCCGCCCAGGGCGGGATGTGCGCCGCGCTGGGGAACGTCGAGGAGGACTACCCGGAGTGGCACGCCTTCGACACGGTGAAGGGGGGCGACTACCTCGTCGACCAGCCCGCCGCGATCATCATGGCCGACGAGGCCGTTGACGCCGTGATCGAGCTCGAGCACTGGGGGTTCCCGTTCAACCGGACCCGGAACGGCCGGATCGACCAGCGGCGGTTCGGGGGCCACACCCGCAACCACGGCGAGGCCGCGGTCCGGCGAGCCTGCTACGCGGCCGACCGCACGGGCCACATGATCCTCCAGACGCTCTACCAGCAGTGCATCCGCCAAGACGTGCGGTTCTTCAACGAGTTCTACGTGCTGGACCTGCTGATGACCGACGACGGACGATGCGCCGGCGTGGTGGCCTACGAGCTGGCGAACGGCGAGATCCACGTCTTCCACGCCAAGGCCGTGCTGTTCGCCACGGGCGGGTACGGGAAGATGTTCAAGGTCACCTCGAACGCCCACACCCTGACCGGGGACGGCCTGGCGGTCTGCTACCGGCGGGGCATCCCATTGGAAGACATGGAGTTCTTCCAGTTCCACCCCACGGGCATCTACAAGATGGGCATCCTCATCAGCGAGGCCGTCCGGGGCGAGGGCGGCATCCTCATCAACAGCGAGGGCGAACGGTTCATGGAGCGCTACGCCCCCACCATCAAGGACCTGGCGCCCCGAGACATGGTCAGCAGGGCCATCTACCAGGAGATCAAGGAGGGCCGCGGGATCGACGGCAAGGACTTCGTGTACCTCGACGTCCGGCACCTGGACCCGGAGGTGATCGAGACGAAGATCCCCGACGTGACCGAGTTCGCCCGGATCTATCTGGGGGTCGAGCCCCTCACCGAACCGGTCCCCATCCAGCCCACCGCCCACTACGGGATGGGCGGTATCCCCACCGACATCGAGGGGCAGGTCGTCGTGGGCACGGAGGAGCGGCCCGTGCCGGGGCTGTACGCTGCCGGCGAGTGCGCCTGCGTGTCGGTGCACGGGGCGAACCGGCTGGGGACGAACTCGCTGCTCGACATCGTGGTGTTCGGGCGGCGGGGCGGCAAGCACATGGCTGATTTCGCCGCGGGGGCCGACATGCCGAGGCTGCCCTCCCGTCCGGAAGCGGACACCGCCGAGATGCTCCGGCACCTGCTCCGGGGGCCGAACCTCGAGTTCGCCGCCGACATCCGGGCGGAGCTCCAGCGGCAGATGTTCGACCTGTGCGGGATCGTCCGGAACGAGAAGGAGCTCACGCAGGCGCAGGGGATCCTGGCCGGGCTCCTGGAGCGGTTCCGCCTGGTGGGGGTGGAGGATCGGGGCAAGGTGTTCAACACCGAGCTGATGGAGGCCGTGGAGCTGGGGTTCCTCCTCGACATCTCACAGACCGTCGTGGCGGCCGCCCTGACCCGGGACGAGAGCCGGGGCGGGCACTACCGGGAGGACCATCCCCTGCGCGACGATGACCACTGGCTCGTTCACTCCCTCGCCTACCGGGAGGAGGATGGCATCCGGATGGAGTACAAGGACGTGAAGCTGGGGCCCTACATCCCGATGGAACGGAAGTACTGATGGCGGAGTGGGAGGGGGAACCGGAGGAGAGCGAGGACCTGGGGTTCTGGGAGGAGGGCCCGCCCCGGGAGCCCGGCGCCAAGCGCAAGGGCGGGCCGGCGGCCGCCGGGCAGGTGTCGCTGGCGCTGAGGATCAAGCGCTACAACCCCGACATCCGCGAGGGCTCGTGGTGGGACGAGTTCACCGTCAACGTCGAACCCTTCGACCGGCTGCTGGACGCGCTACACCTGGTGAAGTGGTACCGGGACGGAACCCTGGCGCTCCGTCGGTCGTGCGCCCACGGCATCTGCGGTTCCGACGCCATGGTGATCAACGGCCAGAACGCATTGGCGTGCAAGGTCCTGGTGCGGGACGTGGCCCCGAAGGTCACGGTCGAGCCCATCCGCGGGCTGCCGGTGATCAAGGACCTCGTGGTCGACATGGAGCCCTTCTTCGAGGGCTACAGGAAAGTGCTCCCGTTCCTGGTGAACGACCAGGAGCCGCCCGAGCGGGAGCGCCGTCAGTCTCCCGCCGAGCGGGCGCGGTACGACGACACCACCAAGTGCATCCTGTGCGCCGCGTGCACCACCTCGTGCCCCATCTACTGGGGCGACGAGGGGTACATCGGCCCGGCGGCCATCGTGAACGCCCACCGGTTCATCTTCGACTCCCGCGATCAGGCCGGGAAGGAGCGCCTCGCCATCCTGGCGGAGAAGAGCGGCGTGTTCCGGTGCCGGACCACGTTCAACTGCACCGAGGCCTGCCCCCGCGGGATCAAGGTCACCAAGGCGATCCAGGAGGTCAAGCGGGCGATCATGTTCGACCGCCTCTGACCTCAACCAGGGTCGGGTCAGCCCGTCAGCCCGAGGTCGATGGCCTCGATGCGTCCGTCCGTGCGGATCCAGACCGTGGCGGGCCAGCACCACACGCCGAAGGCTCGGGAGACCAGCCGGTCGGGGTCGGCGAGGACCAGGAAGGGGAATTCGCGCTCCTCGACGAGCTCCGCGACCCGCTCGGGGCCCTCGCCGTCGCCGACCGCGATGACGATCGGGGCCCGCCTGTCCCCGTCCGCCTGGAGCCCGCGGAGGTACTCGAGCTGGTCGATGCTCGGCGCGGACCGCGAGGTCCAGAACGTGAGGGCGACGGGCCGTCCCTTCAGCCTCCTCAGGCTGAGCTCGCTGCCGTCGGACAGGCGGAGCCGAGCGTCCGGAGGGCGCTCTCCCAGCCGGACGGCGAGCCGGATCGGGGTCACTGCTAGCTCGCCGCCAACCTTGGCGTACTTGCCGACCGCGTCCCCCAGCTTCTTGGCCGTGATGGCCGACCGGTCCCGCCACACCACATCGCCCCTGGGGCCGACCAGCACGGTGGCCGGCGGCTCCGAGATGCCGAACGCCTCGGCCCACTGGCCATACGGGTCCTCGATCAAGAGGAGGTCGTCGGCAGCGCCCTGCCCGCCGCGTGCGAGCTCGCCTGATGGGAGGACGCCCATCCCCAGGACCGCGGCCTTCCGCTTGCGGGCCCCGTCCAGGGCGTCCCGGAGGAGCTTCGCCGTCTCGTCCACCGGTCCGGATCCAAAGTGCAGGAGGAGGCTGGCGTGGCCCTTCGCCGGCGCCCGGCCGGGGGCGAACGGATCGTAGTGGCCCACCACCCTCAGCCCGCCCCTCGCCCCCGGCTCCAGGAGCGGGAGCAGCGGCTTCGGGATGTCGGGGGGCAGGTCGGGCACCTGGGCGACGACCGGTGAGAACCGGAAGCACGCCGCCCCGCTCACCGGGACCGCGCCGCCGCCGGCGGTCACCCTGGTCCCCTCCACCCGCAGACACAGCGTGCTGAAGATGCTGACCCGGGTGGACTCCGTCACGAATCGGTGCTCTTCGACCCGCACCACCGGCGGCCGGCCCGGGAACGACGACTGCTGCCACACGAACCGGTCGATGGTCCCCCCCGGGATGAAGCTGTCGAGGCCGTCGTTGAACCCGTCCCGGCCCGTCTCGGTCACCACCACCGGCCCGGAAGCCGCCAGCCCGATGGTCCCCCGGATCAGCAGGCCGTCGGGACGGATGTCCACCCCCGAGAGCGACACTCCGGCCGGTTGGGGATTGATCCCTGAGAGGATCTGTTCGACCTGTCCCCCCACGTCGAGCTTCTCCCGGAACTGGGAGGCGCCGGTGGCGAGGGCGGCATCCCGCTCCTGCTTGATCTCGTCCCTGGCCTTGCCCTCCAGGAAGTCGCCCCCAACGGCGATGTCTTCAAGGTCGACCACCGGGTCGCCGTCGGCGACGGGTTCGAGTCCCCCGTCCACCACCTGAAGGGTGAAGGCCTGCTGGATGGTGAAGGTGAAGTGGTCGGTGATGTCCGCCGCCGAGATCTCCCCATCCCCCGAGACCGAGAACAGGATGCGGCCCGGTTCGAGGTCGAACGTCACGCTGTTCAGATCCGGCCGGACGGTCGCACTGATGCCCGCCTTGGAGAAGCGGAGCTCGCTCGGCAGATCCTGGAACAGCAGGGATCGAACCGTGTCCAGGACGAAGTCGCGGCCCACCCCCACCGCGAAGTCGGCCCCGTCCGGCAGCAGGCCCGGACCGACGCTGTCCCTGGCTCCCGGGCCCGGGGTCCGATCGGTCAGCGTGAACAGGAGCATGATCGAGGGGCGGCGGGCCTCGGGCTCGAGCTCGAAGTCGAAGTGCTTGATCTCCGACGGGAGCGAGACCTTGAACGTGGCGGGGTCGGTGTCCCCCCGGATCACGTTGCGCACGATGCTGGCCACCGCGTCGCGCTGGTCGTCGGTCATCTCCGTCCCGGCCGCCGGCTGGAACGTCACCAGAGGGCCGTTGGTCCGGTCCAGCGTGATGAACGTGCCGACCCCGTCCACGTCCGACCTGACCAGCGCCGTGGTCACGAACAGGTCCCCGTCGAGGAACTCGGGGAGCCGGCCCTCCGTGGGGTCGCGAACCAAGGCCCGCACCCGGACCTTGGCCGTGATCCTGGGGAAGGAGAATCGGGTGGGCGGAACGAAGATCCCCACCACCGACCGGGGGTCCGTCTCGACCTCGATGACCGAGCCCCCCGATCCTGACGGTGACGCCACGCCGCCCTGGTAGTACGGATCCGACCGCCCGGCGAGGACTCGCCCAGACACCGAGAAGACCTCGGGCCGGACCTCGATCACGTCGACCGGGAGCGAGACGATGGGGGTCGACACCTGGACCTCGACCCGTGACACGATGCCGGTTCGATCCGACTCCGGGACCGGGTCGCCCGCTCCGTGAAACGTGTCGTCGACCACCAGGTTGAGGCTGTGGGGCATCGTGGGGAAGTTCGTGTCCTGGTTTTCGTGCACGGCCCCGAGGATGCCGTTGAGCACGTTCACTCCCACCTCGACGACCACGTCGTATTCGCCCGTGATGTTCGCCATGCCTGCCCTCCTCACTGGTCGGGGACGAACCCGATGAACCCCAGCGCGAAATCGACTTGCGGGCTTCCAGATGCTTCCCAGGTGGCGGTGCCGCCCGGCGCGCCGTCGTCGAGGGTGAACGGGCCGTCGACGGACGCGCTGTCCTGCCGGGTGCCGTCGCTCACGATCAGCCCGGCGTTGACCGACCACGCCCCCTCGGCCGGGGAATCGATCACGTGGGAGAGCACGATCGTTCCCGACCCGTCGTCGGACCGCTCCAATCCGGTCACCGTCTCCTGGGTCGTGGTCCCGGGCTGGGTGAACACGAACCGGGCCTCGACCACGGTCAGCGCCGAGGGCACCCGGATCTCCAGGGTGAGCGATGGGGGCGGGTTGACGGTGAAGACCAGATCGCAGCCGGTGAACCCGAGTAGCAGGATCACAGCCACGACCAGGAGGGGCGAGAGAACCACGAACCAGTCCACCACGTGCGGCCTCCCCCCTACTGCTCGCAGACCAGCCCGATGAACGACACCTTGAAGTCGTTGGTGGCGGGAGCCCCGGACGTCTCGAATTCGGCTACGCAGCGCGCTCCCGGGTCCAGCGTGAACAGCCCGGCGCCCTGCGAGAAGGCCTGCCTGGTCCGGTCACTCACCTGAAGCGCGCACACGACGGACCAGCTCCCCTGGACCGGTTCGTCGATGACATGAGACAGCACGATGGTGCCGAACCCGTCGTCGGTCCTGACCAGGTCGGTGACCGTCCTCAGGAACGCCGAGCCCGGCTCGATGAGCTGGAAGCGAGACCGGAGGACGGTGAGCTGGGAGCGCAACCGGACCTCGAGCGTCAGTCGGGATGGTTCCGCCTCGGGGAGCTTGAAGTCACAGCCGGCGAACCCCAGGAGCAGGATCACGGCCATCGCCAGAAGGGGTGTGAGGATCACGAACCAGTCCATGACGTTCGTCCCCTTTCACCTCAGACCATGCGCGGAACGATCGACAGGAGAGCGAGACCGAGCAGCGCCGCCGAGGCGGCCCGCAATGCCGGGACGCCGGCCACGCGGCCCTGGGACTCCCGAAGCGGCTGAAGGAACAGCCGGGCCAGGGCGTACGCGGCCAGGGTTTCGGTGAACACCGACCCCGGCGGAGCCTTTGACGCCAGCAGAACCGCGGCCGGCGCGAGCAGGATCGCCCCGAGCCCCGCCTCCAGGAATTGGGTGGGGACCCTTCGTGTCCGGACCCCCTCGTGGTTCGGGAGCACCACGCCGAACCGGCCCTCGGTGGGGCGCCCGGCGCAGCAGCCGTTCAGCAGGCACCCCACCCGGGCGAAGACCATGCCGGTGAGCATGGTGAACGTGGCCACGTCCCAGAAGGCCCAGAAGGGGACGCCCAGGACCGCCAGGAGCGGCAGCGAGGCCGGCACGGCCACCAGCCCCCCGTACATAGCCTGCCCCCCCTCGGACCGGCGCCAGATCCTGCCCGGCACCCGCCGCCACTCGCTCCAGTTCCCGATCACGGAGGCGAGGCGGGCTCCCACCAGGGCGACCGGCAGGAGGAGAAGGCTGGCGATGTATACCCGGGCTCCGTTCAGCCCGCTCGCGTTCGCCGCGACATCGCCCGCCACCAGGCCGAACACGACGCCGAGGTAGAGCATGGCCGGGTAGCTGGGGACGGCCCGGCCCCGCCACCGGAACAGGACGGGCAGCATCTACGCGCTCCCTCCGCCGGCGGCGGCCACCTCACCCCGCCAGAAGCGCAACGATCAGCCCCGAGACGATTGCGACGTCCGCCAGGTTGAATGCGGGCCAAGGCCCGAGCGCCACGTAGTCGACGACCTCTTTTCGCCGGATAACGTCGATGAGGTTGCCCGCGGCCCCGCCGAAAGCGGCACCGAGGGCGGCCTCGGCGAGTTGGCTCTCGAACCGGCCGGCTCGAGGGGCGACAAGCAGCACGGTGAGCAGGCAGCCCACCCATGTGAACGAAAGGAGCACCGGATGGACGCCGAGGCGTCCGGCCACGGCCCCGCGGGTTCGGATCGGGCGGATCCGGACGGCAGGCCCGATCTCCAGAACCCGCGCAGCACCGTCTCCAGTGAGGACGATGTGTTTGAGAACTTGATCGGCGACCAGCGTTGCCGCGAGCCATAGCAAAAGAAGCCAGCTCGAGAGCATCCCCACCACCCGTCCGGATGATAGCGCCGAGCGATCGAGGGCACAGACGGCCTGCTCATGGTTGGCGCTGGCCTTTGCGACCGGGTAAAAAGGGCCGGACCACATCCGGGAGGGCGTCTGGAGACCATCGAGCACGACATCGTCATCGTGGGAGGGGGAGCCGCCGGGCTCCGGGCGGCCATCGCCGCCGCGGAGATCTCCGATCGCCTCAGCATCGCCCTGGTCTCGAAGGTCTACCCGATGCGCAGCCACACCGTCTCCGCCGAGGGAGGGGCCGGCGCGGCCCTGGGCCCCGACGACACCGCCGACCTCCACGCCTTCGACACCATCCGGGGCAGCGACTACCTGGCCGACCAGGACGCCGTCGAGGCGTTCGTGGCCGAGGCTCCCGCCGAGATGGTCCAGGTCGAGCACTGGGGCTGCCCGTGGAGCCGGGAGCCCGACGGGCGGCTTTCCGTGAGGGCCTTCGGCGGGATGAGCGTGAACCGCACGGTGTTCGCCGCGGACAAGACCGGCTTCCACCTCCTGCACACGCTGTTCCAGACGTCCCTCAAGTACGAGCGGATCGTTCGCCACGACGAGTTCTTCGTCACCAAGCTCCTGGTCGAAGAGGGCCGGTGCGCCGGGGTGGCCGCCATCGACCTCCGCGACTCCGAGGTCCGGTGCATCACCGCCAAGGCCGTGATCCTGTGCACCGGAGGGCTGGGGCGGATCTTCTCGTTCACCACCAATGCGGCCATCAACACGGGCGACGGGATGGCCCTGGCCTACCGGGCCGGGGTGCCGCTGAAGGACATGGAGTTCGTCCAGTACCACCCCACGGGGCTGCCCGGCACGGGCATCCTGATGACCGAGGCCTCCCGGGGAGAGGGCGGCCACCTGGTCAACAAGGAGGGGCGGCGGTTCCTCGAGGACTACATCCCCTCGAAGATGGAGCTGGGCCCGCGCGACATCCTCTCCCGGGCCCTCATGCAGGAGATCGAGAAGGGACACGCCTTCGAGGGGCCGTACGGCCACTACGTCCACCTCGACGTCCGGCACCTCGGCGAGAAGACCATCGACGAGAAGCTCCCGTTCGTCCGCGAGCTGACCCGCAAGTTCGTTGGGATCGACCCCGTGTACGAGCCGATCCCGGTGCGGCCGGTGGTCCACTACATGATGGGGGGCGTCGACACCGACATCGTGGGACGAACCCCCATGGCGGGGCTGTACGCGGCCGGGGAGGCCGCGTGCGTCAGCATCAACGGGGCCAACCGCCTGGGATCGAACTCGCTCACCGAGTGCCTGGTGTTCGGGGCGAGGGTCGGCAAGCAGGCCGCCCAGGATGCGGTGGAGGCCCCACCCGCGCCCGCCGATCCCCTCGCCGCCCAGGCCCGGACAGAGCAGGAGCGCCTGGTGGCCGACTACCTTGAGCGAGCCAAGGACGGCGAGCGGATCGCCCCCATCCGCCGGGCGCTCCAGGCGGCCATGGAACGGGGGGCCGGCATCTTTCGGACCGAGGAGTCCCTGAAGACGGCGGTCGAGGAGGTCGCTGCGCTCAAGGAGCGGTTCGGGCGGGTGTCCCTCCACGACCGGGACCGGGCCTTCAACACCGAGCTCGTCACCGCGCTCGAGCTCGGCAACATGCTGGACGTGGCGGAGACCGTGGTGCGGTCGGGCCTCGAGCGGCAGGAATCGCGCGGGTCGCACACCCGTCGGGATCATCCGGACCGCGACGACGAGCGGTATCTCAAGCACAGCCTGGCCTTCGACACCCCAGATGGCCCCCGGATCGACTACTCGGACGTTAGGATCACCCGCTGGCCGCCGGTGGAGCGGAAGTACTGACCGTACGGGAGGAGCCATGGCCGAGGCGACGATGGAGATCAAGGTGGCCCGGTACCGCCCCGAGCACCAGCCGCGGCCCTACTACGACCAGTACGAGGTCCCGTACCGGGAGGACATGGTCGTCCTGGACGCGCTCAACTACATCAAGGACGAGCTCGACGGCAGCGTGACCTACCGGTGGTCCTGCCGAATGGGCGTGTGCGGGTCCTGCGGGATGATGGTGAACTACAAGCCGCGCCTCACGTGCTCCACGTTCCTCCGGGAGTTCTATCCCAGGCCGATCGTGGTCCAGCCGCTGGAGAACTTTCCGGTCATCCGCGACCTGGTGGTGGACATCACCGACTTCATGGACAAGCTGAAGGAGGTCATGCCCTGGATCGTCCGGGAGACCGAGAGCCCGGTGGAGCGGGGCGGCGAATACCTCCAGACCCCCGAAGAGGTCGACCGGTACCGGCAGTTCAGCATGTGCATCAACTGCACGCTGTGCTATTCGGCTTGCCCCGTGTACGCGAAGGACCAGGAGTTCCTCGGCCCCGCCGTGCTGGCCCTGGCCCACCGCTACAACCTCGACTCCAGGGACCAGGGACGGGACGAACGCGAGCGAGCCATCGCGGTGGACCGCGGCATCTGGGACTGCACCTTCGTGGGCGAGTGCTCGGTGGTGTGCCCGAAGGACGTGGACCCCGCCGCGGCCATCCAGCGGTCCAAGGTGGCCGCCACCACCAGGACGATGCTGTGGATGGCGTGGCCGTTCGAGGTCGAGCGTGAAGGCTGAGCAGCCGCCACGCTACCCGGTCTACGTCCCGAAGGTCTCCCGAACCTGGTGGCTGCGGACGGGGCCGAACCGCCGGTTCGCCGCCAGGGAGATCACGTCCATGTTCGCGGCCGGCTTCTCCGTCCTGATGCTCGCGTTCCTGTTCTCCCTCTCCAGGGGCAGGCAGACGTACGAAGGGTTCCTCCGGTGGCTCGACGGACCCTGGGCCGTGGCCGTGTCGGTGGTCATCCTGGCCGCGGTCCTGTACCACACGGCCACCTGGTTCCGGCTGACCACCCACATCGTGGAGGTCCGCCTCGGCCGGCGAGTGCTGCCCCGGGCCGCCGTCGGCGGAGCCCTGGTGGCGGCCTGGATCGTCGCGTCGGCGGTCGTGGCGTATTTCCACGTCTGGTTCTGGCGATGATGTCCGAGGGTGGGCCGGCGGCGGGGCCGGCTGCGGAGGTCTCCCTGGGTGAGGTGCTCGAGACCTCCGACCGGCTGGAGGTCCTCCCGAGAGGGCGGGGCAGGCTGCGCCTGCGCCTGCCGTCGCCGGAGCCGTTCGCCTGGGCCCTGTTCTCCGCGGGAGGGTTCGTGGCCGCCGTGCTGGTGCCGGTCCACGTGGCGATCCTCGGGATCGCGTTCGCCGCCGGATGGCTCCCCGACGATGCCCTCTCCTACGAGCGCGTCCACCGCCTGGCCAACAATCCGCTGATCAAGCTCTACCTCCTGGCCCTGATCGCCCTTCCCCTGTTCCACTGGGCCCACCGGTTCCGGTTCGCCATCCACCACCAGTTCGGCATCGGGTTGAAGCGGCTGGTGGCGGTGGGGTGCTACGGGTCGGCGCTGGCCGGCACCGCCGTCGCGGTGTGGGTGCTGCTCCGGATCTGACCGAGCGGCCGCGAATCGGGGACCAAACGAGAGGCACCCCGGCGGAGTCGGCCGGGGTGCCTCACGCTCGCGCGGGCCGAGCCTTCTGGTCACTTCATGTAGAAGTTCCCCGCGAGGCTCTGGTACGTCCGCAGGCCCACCGCCCTGACCGTCACGTAGTGGGGCAGGAGCTCCGCCGAGGGCGGAACCTGGAACCGGGCCACGAATGCCCCGGATCCGTCGGTCGAGGTCTTCGCCACGAGCCTGCCTCCGAAGTAGACGGCCACGGGCTGGGACCAGATCACGAGCGGTCCGGGTCCGGTGAGCTGGCCTCGGGCGACCACCAGGGTCCCGACCGCGCCGGTGGTCGGCGACAGCTGGAGCGAACGCTCCGGGGGGATGTCGGCACTGGCGTGCTGGGCGGCCGCACCGAGGATCCCGGTGCAGAGCGCCACGGCGAGCATGGAGCGGGTCAAGAAGCGACCCCTGAGCATGGATCCCATCGCTGCCTCCCTTCGTATCTGCCGGCGGCCGGCCCCAGTGGACCGACAAGGGGCGCCGACTGTCGAACGGTGGATCGAGCCTTTCGAGCCCTTCGAGCCCTTCGATCCCGGCCCGGGGCACGTGTCCCCGAACCGAGAGGGGCGGTTTGCCGCGGCCCAGCCGGTCACTGCAGCTCCCGAACGACCGTCTGGACCTGCGATCGTTCCTCGACGCTGACCAGGAAGGCCCGGCCGTCCAGGACCCGCACGGCGACCCGTCGCCGGCGACCCAGCCTCCGAACCCCGCGCCCTGCCGACCCGACTCCTGCCAGCAGGTCGAGCACCTGACGAAGCACCATCGGCGTATCGCTCCTTCCGCTTCCGGGGCTGATCGGCTCTCGATCGCCCGTCCGTTTCACGGTGGCCATCGTGCGTCTCGGGGCTCGCGTAGGAATCGGAAGAACTTCTCTATTGCTGGGAGCCGTCCTCCTCATGGGTTCCACCTCATTCGCTCGCTGGACACGTCCGTCGATGCAGGCTATGAGCGGCACGGAGCAAATGGAATGGACCCGAAGATCCATTTCGGGTCCAGAGACATGCCGGCCGAAGTCCGACCGTTGGGACGAAGAGCCGGTGGACTGCTCCCCGCGAGGTAGCCGTACGCTCGGGCCTCGATTCTTTCCTTCGATCAGAAATTCCACTTGCCTTTCAGTCGCGGAAGTTGTCCACTACCGGCTGGATCGAAAGGGGAGGTGGGGGATGCCAGCGCAGAAGCCCAAGCTACCGATCGGCACGCTCAGGGCGAACGACAAGATCGACGCGTACATCTGGGTCAAGGGATTGACCAAGGACAAGGCCAACGCCCTGATGGACCTGCGGCCTCCCGAGTTCAAGAACATCAGGGGCGAGAGGGCGGCCATGCCCACCGGACGGAAGGCCTTCATCCGCAATGCAATGTCGCTGATAGGACAGTACGACGGCATCGTATGCATCTCCGCGGACAACAAGAACGAGATCGACAATCTCGTTTTCGGTACGCTCCACGCGGGGCCACACGATCTGACTACCGAAACGAACGTGGCCATTTGGCCGGCAGCCGGAGGTAGAGTCACCGCCGGCACCAAGACCCCTCCCCCTCCCCCGCCTCCCACCGGTCCCAACTGGCGACAGCTGAGCAAAGCGATCGGCGTCTACGGCCTGAAGGTCGACCAAACACAGTTGCAGGGCGTCTGGAACGCGATCAACGATTCGGCGACGTTCGGCCAGACGTTTCAAGGGGCATCCATCCTCGGGTCGGGCCAGTATCAGATGATCGTCATGCTTGGGGCGAGCACCTGGCTCCCCGTGCTGAACGCATCCAGGAAGTTCAACGACATCGTAGGGATCAGGGACATCACGTCTCACCTGACCACCCCCGGACCCTAGCGGCAGGTTGGTACATGAGCAGCCACGTCGATCGGTGGACCCTGGGGCAATAGGCGGGGGCCTGTCGCAAGCTGAGGTGAGCCATGGTCTTGGACGTGCCGAGCCTGGTCGGGCGAAAAGCGGAGATCGAGGAGGTTTCTCGTTTCGTCGTCTTGGACCGGGCCGGCCCTGCGGCGCTCGCGCTGGTCGGCGAATCCGGCATCGGGAAGACCACGCTTCTGCGGACGGCGCAGGCCATGGCGTCCGAGAGGGTCTCCGCGGCTGTGTTGTCGGTGCTCCGTATCCTCTCCTCCGCCGGACCCGTCCTGATCGCCGCGGACGACGTGCAGTGGCTGGACCAACCGTCCGCTCGCGCCCTCGGTTTCGCGTTCCGGCGTCTGGAGCACGAACACGTGCGGTTGCTCGCGGTGGAGCGGCATCCCGTCCGCCACGACGGGGAAGCTTCGTTCCTGAGCCTCTTGCCGCGCGATGCGCTCGAGCTGCTGGCGCTGGGCCCCATCTCGCTGGACGAGCTCGACCAATTGCTGAGGACGCGGCTCGAGTTGCTTCTCCTTCGGCCAACGCTCGGCCGGCTGCAGGAGGCGTCCGAAGGCAACCCCTTCTTCGCGCTCGAGATCGGCCGGGCCCTAAAGCGCCGAGGTACCCAGGGGACTCCCGGGGAACCACTCCCTGTCCCGGACAACATGCGCGACCTGGTCAAAGACCGGCTGGCCGCGCTGCCCGAAACGACGGTACGGATGGTGGAGGTCGCCTCGATGCTTTCCGAACCCTCCGTCCAGGTCGTGACGGCAGCCCTCGACGAAGCCGACCGCAATGACCTGCTCGCGGCGGTCGACGCGGGAGTGCTGGAATTGAATGGCGATGTCCTTCGGTTCGCCCACCCCGTGCTGGCACTGGTGGCGTATTCGGGGATCCCTGCGGGCAGGAAGCGGGCTTTGCACCTGCGTCTGGCCCAGGTCGTCGCGTCGACCGAAGAGCAGGCCAGACACCTGGCGCTCGGGACCATCGGGACGGACCCAGCCGTGGCGGACTCCCTGGAGGAGGCGGCCCACGAGGCCTCGGATCGGGGAGCCCCCAGTTCAGCCGCCGAGCTGGCCGAGTTGGCCCGATCGCTCACTCCGGATGACCGACAGGAAGCCAAGTGGAGGCGGGCGGTACGAGCGGCCGATTACTACGCCGCGTTCGGGGAGGTGGCTCGGGCCCGGAACATCCTCCAAGAGGCGGTCCGATCCGCCCCATCAGGCCCGGTTCGAGCCGAGGCGTTGCTGTTGCTGGGCGACTGGACGCAGGAACCGCGAACGGCCATCGATCTGCTGGAGCGAGGGCTCGGCGAGGCGGGAGGCGACGTCGTGTTGGCAGGCAGGATCAGGCGTTACCTGGTGGGCCAGTGCATCTCTGTCGGAGACGTCCAGACCGCGGCCGCTCACGCAGCTGCCGGCCTCGAGCTGGCGGAGCGGACCGGGCCCTCCGAGTCACTAGGAGCCGCTCTGTTCGTCGCGGCAGAGACCGACTTCCTTCTCGGACAGGGCCTGAGGGTCGACCTTCTCGATCGCGCGCTGGCGCAAAGCGGCGACACCCGCCAGTTCCACCTGTCCGCTTCGATGCGATCGGTGGCGGGAGCCCTGGATGAGGCACGCGACCTGTTCGGGGGACTCCTGGCTCGTGCGGAGGACCGAGGGGAAGAGCCCATGGTGGCCGTGGCCCTGCTCGAGCTGTCGTATCTCGAACACCGGGCCGGGAACTGGGACGACGCCTGGCGACACGCCAAAAGCGGATACGCGCTGGCGTTGAAAACGGGCTGGGAACCCTTGATCCCCTGGGCGATGACCGTGTTGGGACGCATGCACGCGGGCAGGGGCGATCCCCAACTCGGGGACATCGAGCTGGCCAGGTCACAGGCGCTCGAGGGTCTCGCCCTCATGCAGGCCACCGGACAGGCCATGAACGCGATGGTGTACGCCCTTCCCCTCCTCGGCTTCATCGAGCTGTCCGCCGGCAATCCGGCTGGAGTGGACCGATACCTGGGCTCGATGCACGAGCGGTGCGAGTCCGCCGACCTCCGGGAGCCTGGCTACCTTCGATTCGTACCGGACGAGGTCGAGGCGCTGGTGGCGATGGGCAACCTGGAGCGGGCGGCTCACGTCCTGGAGCCCTTCGAGGAGCGCTCGCGCGCGCTGGATCGCGCGTTCGGCAGGGCGATGTCGGCGCGGTGCCGGGGGATGATACGGGCGGGGGCGGGGGACGTGGAGGCGGCCATGGCCGCCGTCGATGAGGCCCTCCTCGAGCACGAACGGGCGCCGGAGCCGTTCGAGCTGGCCCGGACCCTCCTGCTCCTGGGGGAACTGCATCGGCGGAGGCAGCATAAGCAGGCCGCCCGGGACGCCCTGGAGCGGGCTCTCGGCATCTTCGACGGCCTGGGAGCCAACCTCTGGTCCAAGAGGGCCGTGGCCGACCTCGACAGGCTGGGCAAGCGCCCGCCGTCGCGGTGGGAGCTGAGTCCCACCGAGCAGCAGGTCGCGGAGCGGGTGGCCATGGGGATGCGGAACCAGGAGGTGGCCGACGCCCTGTTCATGAGCACCAAGACGGTCGCCCACCACCTTACGAAGGTCTACGAGAAGCTGGGGATCCGGTCGCGGACCGAATTGGCCAGCAGGCTTGCCGCGGCACAGTCGAACCTCGCGGGAGCCTCGCCTTCGAGGGACTGATCAGGTCGAAGCGGAGCGCCGGCCTGATCGTGGCTCACACAAGATCGGGCCCCGGGCATCGCCCTGGGCCCGATCTTCCTGCCGTGACGGGGAGGTTAGGTCACGGTGATGGGGAAGCCCGGCGAGTAGCCGCTCGTCGCGCCGTTCGACGTCCTCCGCAGCCGCGACCGGAACTTGTACGTACCGGTGGCCTGCGCCGTCGAGTCGAAGATGACGGACATGGTGGCGATCCCGACCTTCCAGTCCGCGAAGCCGCCACCGGGATTCTGCTTCTGGACGTCATAGACGAACCCCGCCGGAGCCGCGATGGAGGCCACGGTAACCGTGAACATCGTGCCGACAGGACCGGAGGTCGGCACAACCTTGTCCCTGGCGCCGATGGTCCCCTTCATCCCGAGGGACGAGTGGAAGGTGCAGTGGTAGGGGTACAGGCCGGCCGCCGTGACGGTGAACGAGAAGGTGCCGCCCGGCAGGACCGTCCCCGAGTCCCACAGCGCGAGCGGGGTGTCCTGGGTCGATGTGTGATTCGTGCTGGCGGTGCTGTTCGTCCACTTGATGGTGTCTCCAAGCTTGGCCTTCCCCGGGTCGGGGGTGAACGAGAAGTTCACCATCGAGACGCTGACGGTGGAGGCCTGGGCCCCTGTCTGGACCACCAGCGCCAGCAGCAGCGCGAGGGGTGTGGCTCTTCGGAAGAGACGCAGCAAGGCGAGCTCCTTTCGCTCCGGCCGGATTACCAGAAGGCATTACGCACCACATCCCCCCTCGGATTCAACCCCCTCCTCGGGTAATCTCGGCCCGTGGCCCACCGGATCACGCTCATCCCCGGGGACGGGATCGGACCCGAGGTCGCCGAGGCCGCGCGCAGGGTGGTCGAGGCCACCGGCGTCGAGATCGACTGGGACACCCAGGATGCCGGAGCCGCCGTGATGGAGCGGGAGGGGTCGCCCCTTCCGGACAGGGTCCTGGCCTCCATCCGTCACAGCAGGACGGCGCTGAAGGGCCCGATCACCACGCCGGTGGGCAGCGGGTTCAGGAGCGTGAACGTGGCCCTGCGACAGGAGCTCGACCTGTTCGCCGCCGTGCGACCTGCCCTGAGCCTGCCCGGGGTGGCCACCCGCTACGAGGGCGTCGACGTGGTGGTGATCCGGGAGAACACCGAGGACCTCTACGCCGGGATCGAGTTCGAACGGGGCAGCGAGGCCCTGCGGCGATTCCGTGAGGAGCTGCGGGTCCTGGCCGGGTTCGAGATCCAAGACGACGCCGGGGTCACGGTGAAACCGATCAGCGTGTCGGGGACCCGCCGGATCGTGAGGTTCGCCTTCGACTTCGCCCGGCGGAACGGACGGCGGACGGTCACGGTGGGGCACAAGGCGAACATCATGAGGTTCTCCGACGGAGTGTTCCTGTTCACCGCCGGGGAGGAGGCGCAGTTCTATCAAGACATCTGGTTCGAGGAGGTCCAGGTGGACGAGCTGGCCCTGCGCCTGGCCTCGAACCCCGAGGAAATGGACGTCCTGTTGCTACCGAACCTGTACGGGGACATCCTGAGCGACCTGTGCGCCGGCCTGGTGGGGGGGTTAGGGCTGG
>WNGE01002183.1_pt1 | contig 24226 bp, 16 predicted proteins | sample 5400651 | NCBI WGS metagenome assembly WNGE01 (sample SAMN13153370, study PRJNA577476) | soil metagenome | isolation source: 60 cm soil or saprolite under grassland replicate 2 | place: USA:California | collected 2016-06-15
CGTGGTTGAAATCCCCCGCCGCCAACGCGAACCCGAAGCTGTCGTCGACCTCGGGGGCGCTGCCAACCTGGGTGAAGATCTGCCCGCCAGTCTTGGTCAGCTTGGCCGCCGAGCCGTACAGCACACTCACCGCGCCAGCAAAGGGCGTGCTGAACACCCCCTCGAAGGGCGCGCCGGCGGCCAGATCCGCGAACCCGTCGTGGTTGAAATCCCCCGCCGCCAACGCGAACCCGAACTCGTCGCCGGTCTCGGGGGCGCTGCCAACCTGGGTGAAGAACTGGCTGCCGATGCCGGTGAGGCCGCTGGCCGAGCCGTACAGCACGTTCACCGCCCCCGCGACCTGGGCAGTGCCGACGCTCTCGCCGGGGACGCCGACCGCCAGGTCGGTGAACCCGTCGTTGTTGAAGTCGCCGGTCGCCAGCGCGTCACCGAAGAAGTCGCCGGCCTCGGCACTGCTGCCCACACCGGGGGTGTCCTGGGTGAAGATCTGGCTGCCGGTACCGGTGAGCTTGCCGGCCGAGCCGTACAGCACGTTCACCGCGCCCGCGTCAGGGATGCTGCCGACGTCCTCGCCGGGGACGCCGACCGCGAGATCGGCAGCGCCGTCGTTGTTGAAGTCGGCCCGCACACCCCCGGCGGGCGTGGCCTGCGCTGCGGTCGCGCCGTGGGCGAAAGCGGGTGCGGCTGGCCAAGCGCCGGCGACCAGGATGAGGGCGAGCATGACTGTGATCCGTCGCATTTCCACCATCCTCCCTGTTGAGCGGGAGCAGGTCCGCTCGACGAGCAACAAAAGACCCCTCCTGGGTTGCCTGTAGTTGCCGGGAGACCGCGAAGCGCCGCTCAAGGGAGCGAAGCGCCAGGACAGCGCTGCGGCGTTCAGCGACTCAGCTGCGCATCCACCTTCGTCTGGTGATCATTCAGCCATAGGATGATAATCCCGAACCACTCGAACCGATAGATCTGAAAAGCGACAACTTCGGCTGGCGGTCCGTCAGGCGACGTCGCCTTGTACTGGTTGCAACAGCCGATCACCTACTCGGCTTGGTCGCAGGGCGCACGGTGCCGCACACTGCGGTCTGGCCGCATGGTCGCTGCCGCTCGGTGGTCGCATTCCGTGCGCCAGTGCCGCCGGCGCAAGGATGGTCGCTGCGGTAGTCGCATGGTCGCTTCCGATACTGCGGGCGGTGATCGCATGGTCGCCCGGCATGCCGGCGGCACAGTGCCGGATAATCGCCTCCGCACCACGATGACACTTAATAGGACTCTGTCAGGTCGGCGCGTGGGTTCGTCCTCGGCGGCGTAGCTGGCGGGGCGCGGAACGCTTGGACAGAGTCCTATTGGGGCGTGGGGGCAAGATCACGCAGGCGAGGTTCCCGCGTGGTGAGCATGCTGATCGAGGTCAGCAGCACGAACAGGCCGAACGCGATCAGCCCTGCAAACCGCAGGGTGAACAGGACGCCGTCGGGCTCGCCCTCGATCGGGAACGCCGCCCCGGCCAGGTGCAGCACGCCCGCGATCGAGCCGATGCCGGCAAGCCAGCGGGGAAGCGCGCCGGTCGCCCACACCACCGCGGAGGCCGCGAAGGCGAACAGGGCCATGGGCAGTCCGATGGCCGCGATCGCGACCGCGTTCGCGTCCAGTAGCGCGTGGATCGTGGAGTCATCCAGCTGGGGACCGCCACCGGCTAGGGCCATGGCGTCGGTGAAGACCGTGGCCGCATCGCCGATGAGGATCGTCGTCACCCCTGCGACCAGCAGCAGGCGGGAGCCGATCTGCAGGCCGCCCTCTGCCCTGCCCAGCAGGCTGCGCAGACCGACGACAAACGGCAGGAAGCACAGGATGAACGCCAGCCCGGCAATGTAGTCACCGACGAGATAGCGCCCGCCACCGGCCGCGAAGAATTCGCGTGCCTCGGCCACGGGCTGGTCGAAGGGCGGTGGCTCGCCCTGCAGGATGATGCCGCCTACCGCGAACAGGACGAACCATCCGATTCCAAAGGCACCGGTCACGCGCCACCACTTGTCCGTCATGGCTCCTCCTCGTTCCGCCCGGCGGGCAGTCGGCAAATTGCGTGCCCTCAGCTCATCCGGCCCTCATGCCACGATTCTGCGGCCGGGCTGCTCGACTGTCGTCGGGCTGCGGGCGGCTCTTGCCCTACTCCCCCGCGGATAGCCCAGTGGCCCCGCGCTACCACGCGGGGAGTAGGGACCACCTGGAGCCGGTCGACGTGGATGCCTGGCTCACGTACTAGTGGCGGCCTTCCGGCCCCTGCGCAACACCTGATCCGGCCGCCACGGGGCCGCACCTCGCCGACGGTGCCGTCCGCAAGCTCACGGACCATGTCGAGGCGATCGACGTGGCGGCGTGTCCCTGCGGCACGTGGAATAGGGCCCAGCCGCACCGACCTGACAGAGTCCTATTAACAGGCCGTTGCGGAATGGACGCGCCGCCATGTCACTGATGGTCCCCGGGCGCTCTGGAGCCTCGGGCGACGGCTCGGCTGGCTGGTCGACGGGTCTGGCGGCGGCCCCTGTGACCCCGCCGGGTCGTCGCTCAGGCGGTAGCCGGCCTGGTCGCTGGTTGGGTGACGGTGCGCCGCCACAGCTTGAGCAGGTTGTGGGTGCCGCACAGCAGCTTCCAATCGGCCTTGCAGGCGGGCATGCCGCGGCGCAGGAAGCGGCGGGCGCTCTGCTGCTCTTTGATCTGGCCGAACGTCGGCTCGACGGTCTCCCGGCGTTTGGCATAGCGGGCCTTACCCTCATCGCTGGCCAGCTTGGCCTTCATCGTCGCGCGGAGCCCGTCGCTCCGCGATGCCGACGGCTTGCCGTCCTTCCGGGGCTTGCCCTGGCGGCCGTGCCTGGCCGGCGGGATCAGTAGCTCAGGCGCGCCATCGATGGTGGTGAGGTTGTCGATTGACCAGTACCCGGAGTCGGCGAGCGCCGCCTCCGGCCGCTCGTCGATGCCGGCGGCGGCCAGCGTGGTTGCGGTGGCTTGCAGCATGGGGCCGAGCTGGTGGATGTCGTTGGCCTCGTCGGTGAGCTCGGCGGCGACGATCACCTGCTCCAAGGTGGTGACCGCCTGGGCGTTGTAGCCCTGCACGGTGCCGTTGCGGGTGTGCAGAAAGCGGCTGTCGGGGTCTGTGAGGTTGGCGGTCGCCTCGGGGTTGGAGGTCTCCTGCGGCCGGCGCTTGAGCTGGCGGGGCGTGCGGCCTTTGGCTTGCACTGCCGCGGCGTGGGCGGCAATGCGCTGCTGGTAGGCCTGCTCCCGCGCGGCGGCCTCGGCCTCCAGCTGGGCCTTGGCCTGGCGCAGCCGCGCCAGCCGGTCGGCCTTGCTGGCCAGCGTGGGGGGCAGCTCGTCGCCGCGGGCGTCCCCGAAGAGCCGATCCTCGTGCTGGTCGGCCGCGGCGGCCTGCCGCAGGATCTCGGCGACCTCTCCGTCGAGCTTGTCATGGGTGCGGTTGGCCTTGTCTGAGGCGTTGCCGGCCAGCTTGGTGCCGTCCAGCGCCACCGTGCCGACGTGCACCATGCCGGCCGCGGCGCACAGCTTGAGCGAGGCGACCAGGAACCCGGCCAGGGCCTGCTCGTGGCGGGCGCGGAACCGGGCGATGGTCACGTGGTCGGGGGTCTGGTTGGCGGCCAGGACGCGGAAGGCGAGGTCCTCGTGCAAGCGCCGTTCGATCTGCCGGGAGGAGCGCACGCCGATGCAGTAGCCATAGAGCAGCACGCCGAGCAGGAGCTTGGGGTCGTAGGCGGGATGGCCGTGCCCGTCGTCGCGGTGCGCCCGGTAGAAGGGGGCGAGGTCGACCTGGTCGACGACGTCGAGGATGAACCAGGCGAGATGATTCTGGGGGAGCCAGTCGCGCAGGTCGGGGGGCAGCAGGAAGGGCTGGTCGCGGTCGCAGCGCAGGAAGTTGTAGGCCATGGCCTATTCTACTCTTCTATTACGTTCATACCAAATGTGCTGCTGCTCAGGTGTCAGCCGCGGTGTCGGAGGCGGCCATGCGGCCCTGTGCCGCGCTCGTGCCGGGCGACCATGCGACCAGTGCCGGAAGCGACCATGCGACCAGCGCCGCGAGCACGCGTACGGCGGCACTGGCGCGCGGAAGGCGACCACCTGGCCACAGGCGACCACGCGGCGCCGCGGCACGACGGCGGAAAGCGGTACCCGGGGCGAACAGCGAACTATTCGCCATGCCAACAGCAAGCGGAAGCAAAGGCAGCCCCCGAGCGCAGGGATTGTTTGCCAGCCATCCACAGGCGCCGGTGCTTGCCTGCCCGAGGACCGGCCATCACCCTCCCGCCACTCTCCGGTCAGCGGTTCTTGCGTCGTTTTGGGGGGCTTGATTTGCCGCGGGCGGAGGCCGATGCTTTGCGCGGTAAGGGTGAGGAGGTGACCCGGCGTGCAGTGGCCGCAGCGCGCGCTGGCGGCGGTCGTGCTGGCCGCCGGGCTCGCGCTCGCCATCCCCGCCGCATCCGCCGGGGCGCAGACCGCCGAGTGGGTCCGCGGCTACGACGTCGACCTGCGTATCGAGCCCGCCGGGACCCTGCTGGTCACCGAGCGGGTCGCCTACGACTTCGGCACCGAGGAGCGCCACGGCATCTTGCGGGACCTGCCTGTGCGCTTTCGCTACGACGGCCGCTACGACCGTGTCTACCCCGTCCACGTGCTGGGGGTCTCGGGATCGCCGGGGACGCCCGATCAGTACAAGGTCGAGGACGTGGGCTCCACCCTGCGGATCCGGATCGGTGACCCGGACCGGACCATCACTGGTAGGCATGGCTACACCATCGTCTATCGGGTCGAGGGGGCGCTGAACGGCTTCGCTGACCACGACGAGCTGTACTGGAACGCGATCGGCACCCAGTGGCAGGTGCCGATCGAGCGGGCCTCGGTGAAGGTCAGCGCCCCGGCGGCCGTCGGCCGGGTGGCCTGCTATGCCGGGCCGCTCGGCTCCACCACGCCGTGTGCGTCCAGCCGGGCGGACGGCACGACCGCCTCCTTCGCCGCCACCAACCTGAGCTGGAACCAGGGCGTGACCGTGGTGGTGGGGTTCCCGACCGGGGTGGTGCCGGCGCCACGGCCGATCCTTGACGAGCGGTGGAGCCTGGCGCGGGCCTTCGCGGCGACCCCGGGCACGCTGGCGGTGGCCGGCGGGGTGCTGCTGGCCGTGCTGCTGATGCTTGGCTGGCTGCTCGGCATGACCGGGCGGGACCGCCGAGACCGCCGGCCGGGCGGCGCGCCGGTGCCGGTGGCCGGCGCGGTGGTCGAGGCCGCCCCACCCGAGAGCATCCGCCCGGCCCAGGCCGGGCTGCTGGTGGACGAGGTCGTCCGCCCGGTGGCCCTGACCGCGACCCTGGTCGACTTGGCGGTGCGTGGCTACCTGCGGATCGAGGAGCTTCCAGACCGTGGGGAGTGGATGGAGCCCGACTGGCGGCTGGTCAAGCTCAAGGCCGCCGACCAGGACCTGCTTGGCTATGAGCGCGTGCTGCTTGATGGGCTGTTTGCCTCGCGCCGCCGCGCCGAAGACGTGGAGGTCGTGCGGCTCTCCGACCTGGAGGAGCACTTCTACGACCGGTTTGAGCGCGTCCGCTTGTGGCTGTACCGGGATGCGGTGCAGCGGCGCTGGTTCACCCAGCGTCCCGACAAGGTCCGGGGGAGGTGGGTCGTGCGTGGGCTGGCCGTGACGGTCGTCGGCGCTGCCCTGACGGCCCTGGCCATCCGGCTGACCCACTTTGGGCTGGCGGCCATCCCGATCCTGCTGGCCGGACCGGTCCTCCTGGTCGGAGCCCGACGGATGCCCACTCGCACGCCCGTGGGCGCCGAACTGCTCCGTCGGGTCACCGGCTTTCGGGCCTACCTGGAGACGGCCGGGGTCGACGGTGCCGGCCCTGCCCAGGACGCGGACCAGTTCTCCCCCTACCTGCCCTACGCCATCGTGTTCGGCCTCACCGAGCAGTGGACCCGGACCTTCGCGCTGGTCGGCGCACCGCCCCAGACTCCCTGGTACGGCGGCCGCGACCCCTACTTATGGGACCGGTTCCCCTCGCGCATCCACCGCTTCGCGTCGTCCTCCGCGGCGACCCTCACCGCACCGCCGGCGGCGGTCTCGGGATCCAGCGGCTTCGGAGGGAGCGGCTCCGGCTCCTCGGGCGGCGGCGGCTCCTCGGGCGGCGGTGGCGGTGGAGGCGGCGGCGGCTCCTGGTGAGTCCCGCTGGCTTGTGCTGGGTCGGGTGCGGTTGCTGGTGTGCCTCGGCGCTCAAGGCCGGACTGCGGCGACCCAGCCGAGCACGAGGATGTCCATCCCGGCGAGCAGCAGCCAGTAGGTGATCCGGCGCGCTGGGCCGCGGGCGCCCGCGAGCAGGATGGCAAGCCCCAGCCAGCGGCCAGGGCCGGGTTGTCTCCCTGCTCAGAACCGTTCTGGACTCTTGACGATTACCAGCCTGCTTCACAAGCACGCCAGTCATGGAGCTTCCCCGACCGCCACCGCGGTGATCCAGTCGTCGTGGCCCACCAGCGGCCCACCCAGCCGGCCGCCCGCCTCCAAGTCCCACACCCACACCATCCGGTCGTTGCCGCCGGACACCGCGATCGGGCGGCCGCCCAGCGCCCCGACGGCCACCGCGTTGACCCAGTCGTCGTGGCCCGCCAGCGGCTCACCCAGCGGTTCGCCCACCGCCAGGTCCCACACCCACACCAGCTTGTCGCAGCCGCCAGAGACCGCGATGGGGCGGCCGTGTAGCTCCCCGACGGCCACCGCATTGACGAAGTTGTTGTGGCCTTCAAGCGGGTCACCCAGCGATTCGCCCGCGTCCAGGTCCCACCCCCACAGCGTGAAGTCGTCGCTGGCGGACACCGCGATCGGCCGGCCGTGCAGCTCCCCGATGGCCACCGCCAGGACGTTGCCGTGGTGGCCCTGCAGCGGCTCGTACACCAGTCCCCCGGCGTCCAGGTCCCACACCCGCACCGTGTTGTCGTTGCCGCCGGACACCGCGATCGGCCGGCCGCCCAGCGCCCCGACCGCCACCGCCAGGACCTTGCGCCGGTGGCCCACAAGCGGCGCGCCCAGCGATCGTCCCGCGACCAGGTCCCACACCCGCACCGTGTTGTCGTTGCCGCCGGACACCGCGATCGGCCGGCCGTGCAGCGCCCCGACCGCGACCGCGTTGACCTTGCCCTTGTGGCCCTCCAACGGCTCGTACAGCGGCCCTCTGGAGTCTAGGTCCCACACCCGCACCGTTGCGTCGTGGCTGCCGGAGACGACGATCGGTCGAGTGTTCGGCGTGCGCATCGACATCGCTATGCCCCAAGTCGTCAGGTCAGCCGAGATTGGAGGGTCGGGGACGGCCACTAGGTGGTCCCGTGCGCCATCCGCCGTGCGCCTTCCTTCGCTCCCCACCCTGAACCGGCAACAGTGTCTGCCAGGACGGGCGCTGGCGCCAGAGGAGACAGCCGGCATGGCAAGGCCGTCTGCATCCCGCGGCCACGAGGCGCGTGCGAGCTCTTGAGGTCCAAGAGGCCGTCGGCGGCCTGGTCACGCCCTCTTTGCGCAACACGCTGTTAAGAATCAACCCATTTGGTGTCAATAACGCGAAATAATAGAATGGCGTATGGCTCATCGCTTCCTGCGCTGGGACCGCGACCAGCCTTTCCTGTTGCCTCTCGACCTGCGCGACTGGCTCCCCACCGACCACCTCGCCTGGTTCATCCTCGACGTTGTAGGCCATAGCCCATTCTACCTGCTCGCGGTATTAATACCAAATGAGCTGATTCTCAGGTGTCGATTCGAGCCTGGCGACTGCACTGCACGTATAGCAGACGACCCTCGATATGGTCTCCGCTCAGCAGGTCTTAGGCAGTGCGGCTGCCTACTGGTGCAGGTATTGGACGACCCCGGCCACAAGCAATCCCAGTCCGCTCAGGATTACAAGCGCCCGAAACCCCCACATGATCGCACTGTCTATCTCGGCTTGCTCGGGGTCTTCAAGAAGATAGCGAACTGGCAGAGAACGTCCCACGTCGGGCTTGCTCGTGGAGCCGAACGTCGACGTGAACACGACCGTCCGGCCGTCCGGCGTGATGAACTGCACCCTCGGGTAGTAGGTGACATTCTGGATCCCTGTCTTCTGTTCTGCGCCCACCACCGTGCCTCGGGCCTTGCCACCGCTCTTGAGCAGTCGCAGCGCCGGGAGCAGTACCACCAGCAGGAGGATGACGCCATATGCGGCAAGGATCATGCCCTTGGCGTGCCAGTTGAGCAACGACCACCGCCAGGACACCAGAAAGACGCTTCCTATGAGCAGAAAGCCAATCAAGGTCTGACGGGGACCCCGCCACGGCGTCCATCGCACCCCCAATTGCCCCCAGGGCACCTGGCACCATCCTTCACGCAGCTGGTAGTGGTGACCCCCTGGCCAATTGTGAGCTGCGGACCACTGGCCCACAAGCCCCACTTCACGCATGGCTCCCAGATGGTCAGCTCCGGAGGCGTCGGTCAGTCCGGAGTGTCATTTCCGCTGTTCAGGTGCTTGTTCACTGGTGAGTCATCTTGGAGCTAGCCCACGAGGGCATCGCTGATCGCCAGACAGCGACGCGGCAACAACGAAATAAGCTCGAAGCGGTCACGATCACCGACCGGGGTCGAGCACGACTGACTGGCCACCGAGGCGTTTCCGCAACAGGCCGGTACCAAGGGTGAGTTGTATAAACGCTTGCGGCTGATGGTTGATGGGCCATCCAGCGGACCGATCGCCCGAAGCCGCGACGCTTAGCCGAACTTGGCCTTGATCTCTTCGCCCTTTGTCTCAGCATCGGAGAGGAGGTTGCTACCGTCCCCCGCAGCTGCCCCGCCGCAGTCGATCGCCCGCGCCTGCGTCCGCTCCTCGGGGGTGCCGGCGATGACCCCGCCGTCCGCCATACTGACGCTTGCGGCCGTGGCCCAGCATTTCGCACCCTTGTCGAGTGTTCGGCATGCCTTCTTGACGATCACATAGACCGGCTGCAGGCGGTCGCTGGGGGAACCAATTCGCGCCAGCTCACGACTGCAGGCGCGAAGCGTGTTCGCATACGACGTCATCTTTGCGCGCGTCAGCGTGACGGAACCAGCCTGATTGAAGACCTTGTCGATCTTCTCGTGCAGCCTCGTGACCGCCTTGAGCCAGGCAAGCTCCTCGGCGGTCATGGGCGGGACCGTGGTGGTGGTCGGTGCCACTGTCGTTGTCGTGGGGGTGGTGGTTGCGGCGGCGGTCGACTTGGCCGTCTTGCCGGCGCACCCACCGACCAGCAGGACAAGCAGGACCGTGGCGGCGAGGCGGGCAGCGGAGCGGCTGGTGCTGGCTGGCATGAGGAGACCCCCCTCCAGCGCTGCAACGCGGCGAGGGTCGCGTGCCACGCGACGTGGTGTGTGATTGGCGAGCTGGCGTCGAGCCAGTCAGGGGACGGGGCCGCAGCTACAGCGACCTCCTCAGACGACGCACCCTGCCCGACCGGGTGGGCAGCGGCTCCCTCGCGTCGCGGTCCGCAGTCCTCGCGAGGAACGCTACACCTTGCCTTGCCGTCGAGAAAGAGGCGAACGTGGAGGTTGTCACAGGGCTGTCACCGAGTCGGGGAGCTGAGCCAACAGACTCGGTCCGCGCTGGGTCCGCGCGGCATCGGCAACCGGCGGGCCGTGGCGCGCACGAGCGGTCACGGTCGGTGTGCAGAAATCTCAGGTAATAGCGCCTTCACGCCGACAACCTCGGGAGGTGAACCGGGGGGGCGAGGTCCAGCCGGCGGCTCTGCTCACCTGCCAGGGCAGAAGTCAGGCTCACTGCTTTGTGAAACAGGCTGTTAATTGTCAACAGCACGAGGCTCTGACCAGGGCAAACAGGCCTCATGCCCGGATCTGGCATGCGCCCGTCGCTGTTCGCATGGCGTGCAGGTCGCTGTTCGCGCAGTGCCGCGTCCGCAGTGCCGCATGGTCGCCGGCAACCTGTGTCGCACGACCGCGGTCTGGTCGCATGGTTACCGCCGCGCGGTGGTCTCATTCCCCGCGCCAGTGCCGCCGTACTCGGGTGGCTGCGGTGGTCGCATGGTCGCCTGATACCGCCCGGTGGTCGCATGGTCGCCGATATGACCGCACGCCCGAGGACATACGGGCGTCGTGGTCGGCTACAGGAAGGTGTCGCCTGGGCGGCGGCTGGTCGGGTGCAGCCAGCGTAGGTACCGGCGGCTGACCTCACGGCCCAGCCGGCCGCGGAGCTGCTCGCGGACGTAGGTCATCGCGGGCCGGCCGAGCGCGCGGGCCTCCTCGACGCTCACCCCGTCGAACTCCAGGCCCTTGACATGCCCGCCGCGCCAGCAGTCCACGATGGCCAGCAGGGCAGCGTCGGGGCTGACGCCCACCGCGGTCCAGGTCTGCTGTGGCCAAGCGCGCAGCTCGACGGTGAGGTCGGCCAGGAACACCAGCTCCCGCGCTGCTCGGTCAGGATGGCCGGTCAGCAGGTCGTACAGCACCTGGCCGTCCGGCTGGGGGATCTCCTCGTGCAACAGGGCGGCCGGGGCGACCACCAGCACCCGGCCGGGCTCGGGTGCGAGCTCGGCGAGCGGCTGCTCCAGCAGGATACCGAGGGAGCAGTCAGCGACCCGGCCAGGCTGGAGCCGCTCGCCGTAGGCGTTAGTACCAAGCCGCCGCACAGGCGCTCCTTGGGACTCGACACTCCGGGCACTAGGCTTAGGCTACCTGGCCGCTGCGGCGGCGTCCTCCAGGCGCCCACCCGGCACACATGCATAGTCCAGCGAGGCCCCCAATACGGTCACAGATCAGGCAATTGACGTTAGTCAGCGACGACGCATAGTCCGGGCCTCGCCATCGGCCTATTCGGCACGCATGGCCTATGCAATCGTATCCAGCATCGGCAGCGCCGAGAAACAAGGGAGGGTCCATAGGCCGCACAGTACGATGCAGGCCGGTCCGACTTATCGGGTCGGCAGCCCGACCAGATTCGGGAGACCCTTCAGAGCCGGCAGGTCGCGCCATTACTGAGTTACCAATCTTGGCCACTGCCTGGACAGGTTCCTGCTGCGGGTGGGCGTGGCCCAGGGACATCTCCGAGGAGCTGGTCAACGCCGCAGGCGGGAGGGAGCACCACATCGTCGGCCACCTTGTCACGCCGCAGGGTCCGTGGCGTGCGCGGCTGTGGCTCAAGCCGAGCCAGCCAGATGCGCCGTTCTCCAGCACCATCGATCTACACGCGCTGATCCCTGGCGGCGCCGCGAACTCCTGGGCGCAAGCCGTGTCACGGTACTTGTTTCCAAGCCTAGTCGTCGGGACCTTCGCACGGGGCGACGGCGTCACCGAGGCGGTGTTGTGGGAACGGAACCGCACCACGGTCCTGCCGCCACTCATCCCCGGGGGACCCATCGCCCCAGGACGTAATGGCACCGAGGTCCTGCCGCCGCTCATCGCCGGACCCTGCGTCGCCGAGGGTATTAACGATCAGCGGCAGATTGTGGGGTGGTGCGTCACCGGAGGCGAGCGGTTGGCGGTCTTGTGGGAGGAGCAGCAGCCGGGCCAGTGGACGGCCCGCGAGCTACCTGGGCTTGGAGGTACGCCCCGCTTCAGCTGGGCGGCGGGGATCAACGCGACAGGTCGGATCGTCGGCATCTCGAAGGACGGCAACGGGCGGTTGATGCCGACCATGTGGGAGGCCGCGGCGGGCACCGCTGTTGCCGCACAAGCGCTGCCACTGCCTGGCGGCTATCACGGCGGCGGCGCGCTTGGCGTCTCCAACAGGGATCACATGGCCGGCTTCGTCACTGGCGACGGTCAGGCCGCAGCCACCCTTTGGCGTCCCGAACCAGAGCGACTCTACGGCATTGGATCCCGCGCTAGCTACCGCGACATTAACATGCGTGGTGACGTGCTCGGAGAGTCCAGCAATGGAGCCCAGCTGTGGGCGACCGACGTCAGCATCTACGACCTGTCTGGCCTGGCACCAGCCTTCACTCCGTTCGCCTTCAATGACCATTGGTGGCTGGCCGGCGTCGGCCTGACTTTCGATACCGCTAGCAACTCGATGGGCTTGACCGGCTTGCTCCTGCAGCGGGTCTGACTGAATAAGACGTAGGTATCGGATTGGCTGGCCAGGCAGGCAAGGCCGATCTCCACTGCGTGAAGGCACACCAGGGGCTCTCGCTGCCTCCGCTTGGACTCTGTCGATTCGCTGGATGTTCTTCTCTGACACTCACTGTCGATCACGAACGGAATCGCCGAGGCAGGCTGACCAAGAGCTTGTAGCTTAGGCGAAGCCGTGAACGCATCGCCGCCCGGGTTGTAGGTACGTCAAAGGTCATCGGAGCACCAGGCTACCCGGCTTCTGCGGCGCCCCACCGCAGCCATGCTCCGCAAGCGGTCAGCGAGCCGGGTGCAGGCGGGCCAGCACGGTGCCCGCCAGCACCGCGACCTGCTCGGCGGACAGCACCGCATCAGCGCCGAGCGCGGCGCCGAGCCGGCCGGCGGGCACGATCGCCACGCCCTGGGCGGCAAGGCCGCCCCATTGCACGCTGGCGCCATGCACGCACACAAGCGGGATCACTGGCACACCGAGGACGGCCTCGACCGCGCGGGCCTCATCACGGACCGTCCGGAGCTGCTCGTCCAGCGGGTAGTGGTTGTGCCAGATGTGGCCGTCCGGGGTGCGCTCGATGCGGCCGGTGTACTGCTTGGAGTCGATCACGAACACCCCGGCCGGGCCGATCAGCAGATGGTCGATGTTGGCGCGCGAGCCGGGCATCGCCAGGTCATGGAACGCGACGTAGCCGCGGCGGACAAGCCGGCGCAGCCGCCGCGCGGTGCGTCGCTCCCCGCGGGCACCCGTGCGCCACGCGGTGGCCTCGGCGGAGGCGCGAAACCGCAGCCGCCAGCCGACCGCGCCGACCACAACGAGGCTGGCGGCCAGCCGCGCCACGCTCGGCAGCGGGCCGGTCAGGACGGCCGCGGCGAGGCCGGCGCCACCGGCCAGCGGCAGCCGCCATGCCAGGCTGCGGCTCCAGTCGGCCAGCTCGGCGGCGCGTACCCGCCGGTAGATCGCGCGGGCGGAGGCGCCGGGCGTGCCGTAGCTGCCCGTCAGCGGGGCCGAGTGGGTCGGGATGGGGACGGTGCTGGCCGGGCCAGTTGAGTGAGACAATTGACGCTTAAATGTCAACCGTCTCTCGGGCTCGGCGTGCTCGTCCGCCGTGCGTGGTTCGAGGTTGGTCCAGCCGCTGCCGACCAGGCGGGCGGGCTGATCGGTGTGGGCGGCCAGGAAGCGGGCGAGCTCCTCCTCGGTCAGCCCGCGGACCTGGAGGCCGTCGCCCTGGTAGATGGGCTGGCCGAGCTGCTCCAGGTCGTCGGGGTCGGGGTCGGGCGGCTGGGGCTGGTCCATGGCGTGCTCCTTTGCTGCTGGCCGGGTGTTACCGGCCGTCCCGCTCGTGGCGGTCGCTGTCCTGGAGGTGTCCGCGGTCGCGGTCGCGGTGTCCTGCCCGGTCCTGCCGGTCACCGCGGCGTAGCCGCTCGCGCTGCTCGGCGAGCCGCTCCAGCGCGGCGCGGACCGCGTGCCAGTCCCGCCGCTGTCCTGGCCGGTCGCGGCCGGGCTGGCGGCCCAGGACCCCGCCGAGCGGTCCTGCTGGGCGGTCCTGGGTGGTGTCGTCGCGGTCGCGCTGTCGGCGATGCCAACCCGGACGGTCGGACACGGGACGGGACGTCCGGCCGGATGTGGGACGAGCCACAGGACGGGCAGGACGGGACGGTCCACCAGGCGCAGGACTGGGCGGCTGGTCAGGGTCGCCGTCGGGCGGGTCGCGGTCGGCCGGCGCGTGCTGGGGCCGAAGCTCGTCCCGGGAAGGGTTCGCAGTCTGCTGCGGCGCCCGCGTCCCGCTCGGGTGGCCCACCAACCCGCTGTGTGCGCTCGGCGGGCTCTGGCAGGCCGTGGACGCGCCGGTAGGCGTCCAGCTCGACCGCCGCCCCAAGCCACGCCTCGCGTTCCGCGCGCTCCTTGGGCATGGGGCCAAGCTCGGCCAGTAGCCAACTCGGCGGGTCCAGCGCCATCGCCCGTGCGTCCACCCGACGCTGCCAGGCCAGCTGGCGGGTGACGAGCTGCTCTCGGCGCCTGAGTTCGTCGTCGTGGGCCTCCAGCCAGCCGGCGCGCTGCTGCTGGTGGCGGCGCAGCATCCCGACCCGTTCGGCGGCCTGGTCGGCCTGGCGGGTCAGCACCCTGCCCCGATGCTCGGCCAGCGCCAGCCGGTCGCGGGCCGCCAGCTGCGCCGCCCGGCCCCACGCGCCGGTCGCCTCGGCGCGGGCCTCTTCCAGGTCGGCCAGGGTCTGCCGGCGGGCCGCCTCCAGCTCCGCCGCGCGCCGCTGGGCCAGCGTCAGCTCGCGGGAGCGGTCGGGTGGGCACTCGGCCCGCGCCGCCTGGACCCGGTCGCGCTCTTCTCGGAGCTGTTTGGTGGACCACCGCCGCACGTCGCCCAAGCTCGGCAGGTCGCTGGCGAGGGTCTTGCCGCCGTCGCGGGTCATCACCCGGCCGAGCAGCTGTTCGGGCTCGACCGGCTCGCCGCGGGGGTGGGCGTGGGCCTCCTGGTCGCCAAGCGCCACCGGCCCGACGGTCAGGTACAGGTCGGTGCGCTCCTTGGACCGGCTGAGCTGCACGTAGCAGCCCTGCATGTCCTCGGCGCCGTCCAACGCCAACAGCGCCCGCCGCTCGGTGCGGCCCTGCGAGCGCATATCCGTGCGCGCGTAGGCCAGGTCGACCCGCCGCGAGCCGCCCGGCGCCACCTCGGCGTCCAGGTACCAGCCCGGCAGGCGCACCGTCCGCGGCGGCTGCTCTTCGCTGGTGCGCACCGTCAGCGCCCGCCCGCGCACGTCGACCCCGACGACCACGGCGCTGGTGCCGTTGGCGACCCCCAGCCGCGCCAGGGCGTTGGCGCCCAACACCACCTGGTCGCCGACCCCAAACTGCCGGTCCCCGACTGCCAGCCGGTCTGTGCCGAGTTCCCCGGCCTGGGCGCGCAGCCGCTGGCACAGCAGGTTGAGCCGGTCGACCTGGGCGCGGCGGTGGGCGTAGATGACCGGCTGCTCGCCGGCCCGCTGCGCGGTGAGCCAGTCGTTTAGCAGCGCCCGGTCGCGCTCGTCGCTGGCCTCGAACGCGCGGATGCGCTCGTGCTCGGCGTAGGCGGCGATCGCCTGCTCAACCCGGCCGGCGCGCACGTCGTCCAGGGCCTGCTGCTCCCACGGCTCGACCTGCCGGCGGTTTTGGGTCAGCTCGCTGGCGCCCAGCCGCAGCCGCAGCGCCCGGAACCCGCCGCCGGCGTCGATGGCGGCAAACTGCCGGTCGTCGCCCACCAGGATGACCTTCACCCCTGTCCGCTGGGCGTGCTCCAGCAGCGGGGCGAGCTTTCTGGTGCCAAGCATGGCGGCCTCGTCGACCACCAGCACCGTCCGCTCGTCCAGCCCGCCCTGACCCTTGCCCAGGTCCAATAGCAGCCGGTCGACGGTGCGAACGTCGGCGAAGCCCTCCTCGCCCAGCCCGACGGTGGCGATCCCGGTCGGCGCGGTGCCCAGCACCTGGTAGCCGTCCAGTTCGAACGCCTCCCTGGCCAGCCCCAACGCCCACGTCTTCCCACTGCCGGCCCGGCCGACCACCACCGACACGCCGGCACCGGAGCGGCACACGTCGTGGACCATCGCCGCCTGGTCCTGGCCGGCGGTCGCGTGGCGGTCCAGCACCACGCGGACGACCTCGGGGCGGACCTGGCCGCAGCCTTGCTCGCGCCGGTCGAGGGCGGCGGCGACCAGCTGCCGCTCCCGCGCCAGCAGCTCCGGGGTCGAGTAGCGCTCCACGCCAAGGCGCCGGTCGCGGCCGAGGTGGACCGCCCGCTCGCCCAGGAACCGCTCGGCGACCTGTTCGGCCTGGGCGCGGGCGGCCGACGCGCTGGGGGCGACCGGCAGGCGTTTGCACAGCGCGTCGACCACGTCGGCTCGCGTGAACGTGCTCGCGCTGGCGGTCAATCCGTCCGGCCCGGCCAGCTCACCAAGCGCCCGCTCGACCTCCTCAGGCGAGGCCAGCCGCCCACGCCCATCCCCAAGCGCCGCCCCGAGTTCGCGCTCCCCGACGCCAGCGTCGGCCAGCTCGCGGGTCCAGCGGGCATACACACTGGCCTCGTCCTCGTTGTGGTCCTTGGGCGCGCGGGTGGCGACCGCCGCCGCACTGGACGCCTTGATCCCCGCCAGGCCATGCTCGGCCAGCCAGTCGTCGATCTCGGCCGAGCGCTTGGAGAACCGCTCCAGCAGCGCCCGGTCATCCAGCCCGACGATCTCCGCCGCGCCGGAGCGCTCATCTACCGTGGTCCAGCGCACCCCGAGCCGCTCGGTCAGCGCGGCCCGCTCGGCCGCCAGGTACAGGTGATCGGCGGCCATCAGGTGCGCGTACAGCCGGTCAGAGTCCAACGCCGTCCAGCGGCCGTCCGGCCCCGTGGCGGCGTTCTGCACCAGGACGTGGGTGTGGTACTGCGGGTCGCCCGCTCGGCTGCTGCGGTGCTCGAACGCGATCCCCAACAGCCCGCTCTCGGCGAGGTAGCGGTCGCTGCCGTTGTGGTCGCGGCGCACCCCAATCCCCTGCTGCTCCAGGTAGCCGATCGCCACGGCCAGGGCCTCGGCGCGGGCCTCCGCGACCTGCCGGCGGACCTGCTCGCCACCGCCACCGGCCAGCAGCGACACGCTCTTTGGTGACGAGAAGCAGTGGTCCAGGGCGGACACGCGCGCATCCACCCGCTTGCCGCGGTGCCGCCACGCCCTGTCGAACGCCTCGCCGTACAGCTCGCGGGGGTCGATGCCGAGCACCTTGCGGCAGACCCGCTCGACCGTTTCGACCTTAACCCGCCGGGAGGCGCCGAGCTTGCAGGCCGCCTGCACCGACCGCACGTCGCCAGCGAGCGCCTTGGACCCGGCAAGCTGCTCCAGCTCAGCCATGCTTCGCTCAACCGCACGGGCCTGGAGCGCGTCCAGCAGCGGCGCGGCCGCCAGCTTGGAGCGTGGGTCGGCGCGCAGGAGCGGCTTGCAGCGCTGCGCGCCGGTAGCCGGGTCCAGGCCCCGGAACATGGCGTGGACCTGCTCGGGGGTTGCCTCGCCGACCAGGCCGCTTGAGGCGGCGACCTCGCCGACGAACCGGCCGGGGGACTCCCCTTTGCCGGAGAAGTACTCTTCGCGGTTCTTGGCAATCTGGTCCCGGCCTTGAGCGCCTTCACCGGCAGCGCCACGCGGTGTCCTCTCCCTGCCCCGGGTCCTCGGCCTGCATCGCAGATGCGGATGTGTAGTGCTCCTGAAGGGCGGTGGGAAAAGTGTACGGCGGACTGCAACGGCACGAAAGCAAGTGGCCAGAATGGATGCATGCAGGTAGGGCGGAATAGGCTTACGAGTTAGGGTCGAGCTGGTGTGTGAGCGACACTCAGGGGATGATGTGGCCAGCTGATGGCTGGACTGAGTGAGGTGGTTGCGAGTCTGAGCACCAGCTCTGAGCTGCGCCGATGTCTAGCTAGGGCCAGGGAATGTGCTGAGGCAGGGTCTACCTGGCGTTGGCACGGTCGCTGGCACGGAATGGCCATTGTCGGCATTGCCACGGACACCAAGTTTGTCGCCAACAGTAGGTCACCGCAGTGGGTTTACTTGCGGTTTTGATGTTGCTGTCGCTATTGGTGAGAGAATTCAAATCTTCAAAACCGTTGAGGCGGGCGTCCCCCGCCTGGCGGGTTCGATTCCCGTCCGCCTCCGCTGACCGATACGCGTACGAACCCCGGGCGCGTTGAAGTAGGGCTGGATGCACGCCCGCCCCTCCACGTCGATCCGGTCCACCACCGCCGCCAGCAGCCGCTTGAGCTGCTCAGGTTCGCCTTCCGCGACCGCCGACCGGATGTCCCTGCGCAACGCGACCAACTCCTGGCCGTCCAGCAGCGCCGGCTCCTGGTCACACTCGGCCTCCAGCGCCGCCCGCCGGCCCTCCAGCGCGGCGATTTCGCGTTCCAGCTCCCCGACCCGATACCCGCATGTACTCTCCGAGAGCTGCCCAGCCTCGAATGCCCGCAGGTACCGGTCCACCGCTTGGCGCCGCTCCGCCAGTGCCTGCTGGATGCCGGACAGCTTGGCCCTGCACCCGGGGTGGGCCGCCTGCCAGGCCTGCCGGGCGCGCAGCGCGGCCTCCTGGAACAGCGTGCCGTCGTCCAGGGCCTTCAGCGCCTCGGTGAGGATGGCGTCCTCCAGCGGGTCGGCGGGGATGCGCTCCTGGTCACAGCGGGCGGTGCCGTGCCGCTGGCGAGCAAAGCAGGTGTAGTACCGGTAGCGGCCGCCTTTGCCGAACGCTGCCGTCCCGACGAACCCGTGGCCGCAGCGCCGGCAACGCAGGAAGCTGGTCAGCAGGTAGTCGGTAGCATTGCCCGCCTGCAGCCTGGGGGCGTCACTACGCTCCTCGAGCAGCCTGCGCGCCTGCATGAACACCTCCAACGGCACCAGCGGCTCGTGCCGGGCAGGGTAGGTCTGCCCGTTGAATGGCAGCAGGCCCGTGTAGGTCGGGTTGCGTAGGATGTCGAGCACACGGTTGGGCGTCCATCGGCCTCCGCGGGCGGTGCGGTGGCCCTGGTCGTTGAGCAGCCCGCTGATGACGGCCGACCCCTGGCCCCGGTCCACGTACAGGGTGAAGATTCGCCGCACAACGGCGACCTGCTCGGGTACAGGAACCAACAGCCGACGGGCCGGGTCGTAGCGGTAGCCGAATGGCGGAGTGCCGCCGGTCCACTCTCCCCTGGCGGCCTTCCGCGCCAGACCCATGCGGGTGCGCTCCACGATCAGCTCGCGCTCGAACTCGGCGAACACTCCCAACATCTGCACCATCATCCGGCCCGCGGCTGTCGAGGTGTCGAACGGCTCGGACGCCGAGCGGAAAGCGACCCCGACGCTGTCCAGCTCCTCCAGGATCCGTGCCAGCCCGCCGACTGACCGGGCCAGCCGGTCCACCTTGAACACCAGCAGCAGGTCGTAGCGGCCGGCCCGCGCGCCCGCCAGGGCGTCGGCGAGTCCCGGGCGGTCCAGGCGCTTGCCGCTCATCCGGTCGCTGTAGGTGTGGGTGAGCCGCCAGCCCGGCTGGAAAGCGATGTAGCTGGCAAGCCGGTCGGTCTGCGCCTCAAGCGAGAACGGCTGCCGCTCCTCGTCGGTGGAGATCCGCTGGTAGGTCGCGATCCTCATGGCCTTCTTCCTGGGTCTGGGCCGCCGTCCAGGACCCTACCTCCGCCTGGCAAGGCTTCGGTCGTGCCGCTGGCGCGGCGTTCCAGCCACGCCACGAGCAGCTGCGCCAGCGCCTCGATCGCCTGCTCGCGTCGCTCCGGCGACGCCGGCTTGACGATGGGGCGGCGCACGACCACACCGCTTCGCTGGTCAGCCGGCATGCTCCCCGGCCAAATCAGCACGGGGTCTGGCACGACCAGCGGCTCGCGATACTTGCGGCCCCGGCGCGCACAGGCCGCTGTCACGCACGGCGGCCAGCAGCGCGATGACGTGCTGCAGGTACTGGTAGCCGGCCTGCTCGGCCAGCCGCACGGTCGCGCCGGCGAGGTCGAACACGCGGCCTCTGCGGCGCAGGTTGCGGGTGACGGTGACCAGCAGCCCACCGGGCCGCAGGACCTCGAAGCAGCCGGCGTACACGGTGGCCATCTGGGCCAGGTACGCGGCGCCGCGGGCGTGGCCGAGGTTGGCGCGGTCGGCGGAGTGGTTCTCGGTGTCGCGGCGCGCCAAAGCCCCCCCGTGGCGCCAGGCTGGCTTGTCGATCATCCCCGGCGTGCAGGCATACGGCGGGGAGGTGGCGACCAGATCGACCCTGCCGGTCAGGTCGGCGAGCAGTTCCGGCAGACGGCGGGCGTCGCCGCTGCGGACCTCACCCAGCCCCACCCGGTCGGCAGGCAGTGCCAGGGCGAGGTTCTTGCGAGCCAGGTCGGCCCAGCGGGCCTCCAGCTCCACGCCGACGGCGCGGCGTCCCAGCGTGGCGACCTCGACCAGGGTGGTGCCGATGCCGCACATCGGGTCACAGACCAGGCCGCCGGATGGGGCGTACTCGCCGGCGATGCGGCGGGCGAGGTCGGGCAGCATCTTGCCGGAGTGGGCGGTGGACTCGGGCAGGTAGCGCCCGGCCCGCTGGATGTGGCCGGTGGTCTGCGCGCACGGCCAGACCACCAGGGGCACAGGTTCGGCCACGTCGAGGACCGCTGCGGCGCGGTTGGGGGGTGGCGTGCAGTGCCATGGGTGAGCCCGCGGCCATCGGTTGCGCCGACACCCCAAATATCCAGGCGACCCCCGAAATTCAACATGGCGGTTTCAGGTCCGGGGTGTCGCTCGGCCTGGATCCGGCCCCGGCTGCAGGGGTGTGCGTTGCGCGGGTGCCACTTCGGCGCGCCAGGGGATGGGCGCCGTGCTGGCCGGCGAGCGAAACCACCTCATGGAGCCTTGTGGAGACGCCCTATTGAGCGTTACCCGTGCGAGCCGGGCGCCAGCCACTGCCGACCCTCGGGTGCGGGCGTACCAGTGTCAGCGCGGATCACGCGCTCTGGCATGTACGACCAGGGCACGCGAGGGGCACCGCAGGGGCACGGCACCCGTGCATCACCGGGCATTACATGGGCTCGCTGGCGTCCACGCCGCTACCCCCTTACGTGTGTGCCCCTGTGCCGCCCTGCCGACTGTTGTCCTGCGGCTCCATCCGACTTCGCCAGGAGAGGAGCGCCTCGTGCCAACCGCAGACCACGATCCTGACGCGCTTGACGTACTGGACACTTCGTTCCGCCTGCTCGTGGCGGGCCCGTCGCCGCTGGCGATCGACGGTGCCGCGCTGGGCCACGGTCTGCCCGCCCGGCTGATCCCGCTCGATCAGCTCCGCGCGACACCGACAACGGGCTGGTGTTCCGCGTCGAAGCCGACAGCTCCCAGCAGGCGCCGACCAGGTCATCGGCATGGTCGGCGGGGCCGGGGTGATCGGCGCGATCTACCCCGCCGACGACATCCTCGCCGCGGGCCAGCCGGTCGCGGCCATCGACGATGCGCTCGACCCGCGACTTCCGCCTCCGCTCGTGTTCGGGCGCCCGACGAGCCACCCGACGACGACAGCGGCGCCTGGGACTGGGATCAGCCATGAGCATCGCGCCGTGCCGCTCATCCGGAGGCGGTGACCACCCGCTGGTCCACTCGGCCTCCGTGTCGGCCTCCATGTCAGCCTCCAGCTTTGACCCGGAGGCCCGCATGAACGCGAACCCGCAGCACACCCGGCCCATCCCGCCGCCTGCCGGGTCGCCGACTGGCGCGCCGTTCCGCTCCGCAACGATCTGGGTCGACCACCGCAGTCAGCAGGCGCTTGAGCTGCTCAGGCGCACCGTCGGCGTGCTCGATATTGGCTCGAAGGAGCGCCAGCCGCTTCGCGTCTGCTACGCCGGCCATTCTCGAAGGATCGGCAGGACTCTGGTGATCGTGTAGGCGACCACAGGGACAATGAGATCGTCAGCCCGGTAGGTGACGCACAGGTCCGTGCGTCGCAGCCCCTCGTCACCGAGCAGCTTGCTTCGCGTGCCCACCGCCTGTGCGCCAACGCTGAGCAGCTCGGCGCGCGTGTCAACCTCTGCAGCGGCATCGAGCTCATCGAGACTCGCCTTGAAGAGATTCGACCACTGCGACTCGCAAGGCTTGACCCGCGCCTGCCGCAGCTCTGCCCACCATATTCCACGCCGCGATGGCACGTTGTTGAGAGTCAGTCGCAGTCCATGGCGGAGCCGGTCCAGACGCTCGGGAGAGGTGTGACGGTGCTCCGTTTCCACGTTGCGTTCGCCGTTGCGCCATCGCAGGACGGCGACGGTGAGCCTGAGCCGCTGCGGTCCATCGAGTTCAAACAATTCAGCGACACCCTGGGACGGTTGACCACTCGGCGTTGACCCTGTCTTCCGAAGCTGCATGCCGGTCAGGCTCTTGATCCGAACCGCTCCCACACGGTGCGACATCGCTTGCCGAGGCATCGTGCCCCCCTGCGACAGCCTCTCGCCGGCCTTGACCCGCTCGAGGTGGATCATGCCTAAGAGCAGAGCAAGCAGCAAGAACGACTCGAAGGTCGGAATCCCGCCCCAAAATTGGCACCTCACGTGCAGAGGGGTGGACCAGGCCTTGATGGCTAGGGAACCGCAAGGAGGTACGACCCTGCATACCGCCGGCTTCGCCCGCACAGCCGCGGAGCATCAACCGACGCGACCCCACGCCCGGCTGGAGACTCACAGGTGCGGTCCCGACGCTCCGGTGTTCGTATGCTCGGGCGTCCGTCTCTGCTGACCAGCGCAAGCGGTGCCAGAGCAGCCCGCGGGAGACCGCCGCTCTCCTCACTTGCTACGCGGCATGCGCCGACATCCACAGCCCTTCCCAAACCTCTGTCCGATCAGGACACAGGGGTGCGAGACTGTCACCATGGCGACCACGACCGTACTTGAGCGAGAGATGTTCTCGGAGGCCGAGGCGGCCAGACTGCTGCAGGTCCCGCAGTCGACGCTCCACTACTGGCTCGAAGGCGGTGTCAGGGGCGAACGGACGTACAGGCCGGTAATCCGGCCTGAGCGGCGGGGTGGCCACCCCGCAGTGACGTGGGTCGAGTTCATCGAGGCCGGCCTGCTGCGGGAGTACCGGCGCACCCACGGCGTGTCGATGGCGGAGCTGCGCGCCTTCATCGACCACCTGCGTGAGCACTACGACGTGCCCTACCCGCTGGCACACAAGCAGCCCTTCGTCGGCGGCCGCCACCTCCTCTTGGAGGCGCAAGAGGCCGCTGGCCTGGACGCCGAGCCGTGTCTGGTGGCCTGGGCGAGCGGTCAGCTCATTCTCACGCCGCTGTCGGAGGCGTTCGTCCAGCGGGTCACATGGGCGGACGACATCGCCGCGAGCTGGCGCCCGCACGACGACCCCAAGTCACCGGTACGCATGGACCCCGAGGTCCGCTTCGGCAAGCCGACCATCCGGGGCGTCAGCACCGAGGCGCTGTGGGAGCACGTCGAGGCGGGGGATGACGACATCGCCGCCCTGGCCGAGGACTTCAACCTGTCGATCACCGACGTGCGCTGGGCGCTCGCGTACGAGAACTGCGTCCGGGCCGCGTGACCAGGTCGGCGAAGCCGGCGGATGTCCGCTTCTACTGCGACGCGGACGTGCTCGGCCTCGCCAAGATCCTTGCTGGCCTCCGGCCCGATGTCACCTACCCAGGCGACCCGGGCGGCATCGTGCACCGGCGGCAGCGGCCACCCTGCCCGATCCAGGACACGGCCACCAAGGATCGCATCTGGATTCCTGAGACCGCCCGGCAAGGCTGGCTGATCATCACCAGGGACAGCCGCATTCAAGACCATCGTGCCGAGATCGAGGCGGTCCGCAGCAGCAGTGCCAGGATGATCGCCCTGGCAGTGGTGCGACGGCGACGCGGAGGGCGTCGACAGGTGTGGGATCCGCTGGGGGTCGCCGAAGGCAAGGGTGTGGACCTGGCGCACGGCGCGGTGGTCGTCGGCGGTCTCCGGCCGGATCACCAAGGCGTTGCCGGCGTGGTCGGGCGGCATGTCCATGGCGGCGAGGGTGGGTCGGCTGGGTTGTGCCCGTCCAGGCATTTACTTTGGAGCCGAGTTCGGCGACGGTCCGGCAGCGTGGGTCGGCTATACGTCGGCGGCGTCGAGTGTCTTGAGGAACCTCGGCCGGCGCTTGTGCCGTAACCGCAGGTCGGCTATGTAGGCCGGGAACGCTGCTCGGTCGCCGGTTGCGGTATATGCGGCGCGCAGCGCTGGCAGTAGCCCGACCGCCCGCCGGTAGCGGCGCTTGTCGGCGGAGTCGCGGATGTACCGCTCCACCATGTCCTGGTACGGCCCGATGACATCCGCCGGTTGTGAGACGCCGCGCCGCTCCAGCAGGGACAGCCATTGCCGCTCGCCGACCCACTGTCGGTGCTCCAGGCCGGCCAGCCAGGCTTGTTCGTTGTGACCGAGCGCGAGCAGTATGGCGATCAACTCGGCCGCGTACGCCGGCTGTTGCGCTACCCGGCCGTGGAGAACCGTCAGCGCCCACGGCGTTGGATCACCCGCGCCGACTCCCCGAGCCGTGTCTGCCAGGCATCGGTACGCCGTCGCGGTGGGGTGCCGTTCGAACTCGGTTCGCCGCACTGCCACGGCGGCT
>WNGE01002184.1_pt1 | contig 24224 bp, 24 predicted proteins | sample 5400651 | NCBI WGS metagenome assembly WNGE01 (sample SAMN13153370, study PRJNA577476) | soil metagenome | isolation source: 60 cm soil or saprolite under grassland replicate 2 | place: USA:California | collected 2016-06-15
GATCCGGCTCAGCCACTTCACGTTCGTCATCCCGTACCAACCCGGCACGATCAGGCGCACAGGGAAGCCGTGCTGCGGCGGCAACGGCTCGCCGTTCAGCTCGTAGGCGAGGATCACCTCGTCGCGGGCGGCCTCCTCGAGCGAGAGGCTGCGGCCGTAGCTCTGTTCCTCCCCGCCTTCGATGCCGCGGTCGAGCCCCGTGAACAGCACCTCGACGGCGTCGCTGCCAATGCCGGCTTCTGCGAGCACGACGTGCAACGGCACCCCGCGCCAGCGGCCGGTGCCGACGGCCTCGAGCAGCCACGGCTGGCTGAACGGGCGCGGCGCCAGCCGCGCGCGGCCGTTGCCGGCGCACTCCATCGTCGAGACGACCTCGCGCAACTCGCGCGCCTGCAGGTCGCCCAGCCCGAGCGAGAGCTCACGCTCGACGCAGCCGTCGACCGTGAGCCGCCACGTCTGCGGGTCGACGGCGGGAATGTCGTAGTGGATGAGCAGGTAGTGCAGGCCGATCGGCGTCACCGGCTCCCGCAGCGCCTCGAGCGGCATGCCGTGGTTGCGCGTGGCGAGCTGTAACTCCTCGATGCTGATCCCCGGCTGCTCCTCCACCCCTGCGCAGGATTGCATCGCGGGGCGCGAATGGCTAGTCGGCTCGCCGCCCCCGCGTGGAAGCTGCGGCGAGCGGTGCTCAGAGACGAATCCTGAACGCGCGCCGGATCGCAATCCGCTGCGCCCGTTGCGGCCGGAGGTCGACGAGCGCCGTAACACCGCCGCGCGCCGAGCCGACGTAGCGGAGCTCGACGACGCCCGACGACCGCGGCAAGAGCTCGCGCGCGGCGGAGCGAAGTGCCGCCACCACCTGACGGCCGCGCAGCAGCGAGACGACCAGCGCGCCGCGTGCGAGCTCTTCCGTCACATTGCCGTGGTTCGCCACCACGAGCTCGAGCAGGCGCGCCCGGTTTGGGCGGCGCACGCGCAGCTCCTCCAGGGCGAGCCTGCGCACGATCGCGCCGGGAACGTGCATCTGCACGACGACGCCGATCCGCATGCGGACGGCGACGTCGCCGCTCGCGGACGAACGCGAGGCGATGAGCACGAGCTCGTCGTGATCGCCCGACTCGGCGCCGCGCGGAACGGCTGCGGATACCGCCAGCGTCGCAGTCGCGCCGGCCCGCAGCAGGAGACGGTGGGGACGGATCGTCAGCCAGGACGCCGTGCGCAGCGGGACGATTCGCGGCCGTCCGCGCAGATCGAGCGCAAAGCCCGCGGGCGCCGCGTCGATCACCACGGGCGTGCGTCCGGCGTTCGTCACCCGCACGTGCCGCACGCCGCTGCCCGAGAGCGTGACTCGCGTCGGCGACGCGGTCAGGGCCACCGGCGGCAGGCCCGCTCCGGCACGTGCCGCGCCGGAGACGAAGGCGCAGGCGAGCGCCACGCCGCAGACGACCCGCGACGTCACCTGCCGATCACCGTGAAGGTGACCGTCGCCGTGTACCTTCCTGCCGCGACGGCCGGCAGGGGCGACGTGAAGCCAAGGCTCGCTGGCCAGACGTCCCCGGACGTGGCACTGCGCGCCGTCGAGCTCCCGAGGAGCAGGTCGGGCGCGGGCACGACGGGCACCGCGGTCAGCCCGGTCGCGACGAGCGAGCCGCCGAGCTGCGTTCCCACCGGCGCCGTTGTCGAGATACCGAGCGGCAGGTCGTCCGGCGCGAACGCGGAGCGGTGCACGGTGAGCGCGTAGCCGTTCACGCCGTTGCTGACGACGGTCACGTGCTCGGACACGGGCGCGGGAAGGTCACCGGCAAGCGCGCCGCCGAAGCTGACGCTCGTCCGCTCGAGCGCGATCGAGAGGACCGGCTGGATCGTGACGTCGACCGAGGCGCCCTGGGAGACGCTCGCCGACATGCTGCATGCGAACGCGCCCGTGGACGAGTTGCGCGCCGCGGGTGTCGCCGTCGAGAAGTCGGCGGAGTTCGAGTCCGTGTCCGTGCAACCGCTGCCTGCGCGCACGGCTGCGGTCGTCGCGCTGAGAGCGGGCGCCGCCCCTGTCCCTTCGTAGTCGCTCGCAGATCCGTAGCCGACGAGGTCCTCGACGAGCGGGGCTGTAGAGCAGCTGCCCGCGCTCGCACCACAGGTGAGCGGTGTCGGGTCGTGGACGAGTGCCACCTTGCCGCCTGTCGTCGCCAGGTTCGTCGTGCCGGTGGCGTCGGCCGACGGCAGCGCCGTCCCCGCAGCACCTCCCGACGCCAGCTGCACGAGGTAGTAACGCCCGGGCTGCATCGTCCCGGCCAGGGCTGTCGCCGACCAGGTTGTCCCGGCAGCGCTCGCGTACTGGATCGTCCAGCCGCTGAGGTCGACGCTCGCCGCCCCGCGGTTGAAGAGCTCGACGAAGTCGGTCGTGTAGGTCGCGCCGGAGTTGCCGCCGCCGGCGTAGACCTGGCTGAGCACGACGCCTGAAGAGGCGCCGTGGGCGAGCGGCGCCGCGACGAGCAGCGAGACGAAACAGAGCAGGACGAGCAGACGGACACGAGGCATGGACAGCTCCGATCACAGAAGGAATGTTGTTGCCTTTCTTGTAACCGGAGCGACTTCCCGCCGAAAGTGTCCTTTTGCGGTCGGCACAGAATCGGCGCACTTGCGTGCGCGCTCGAGCTCAGGTGATCGTGAAGGTGCTCGAGCCGATCAGCGCGCCGTACTTCGCGTCGCAGTGCACGGTGATGACGCCGACCGGGAATGTCGAACCGCTGCCGGGCGAGCAGTACACGACGTCGCTCGTCCCGTCGAGGAGATCCGTCGCGACGGGGGCGAAGGTGACGGTCGCGCCGCCGGTCGCCGTCCTCACGCCATACGACGCGGTCACCGTCTGCGGCGTTCCCACGTTGTCGAGCGTGAGCAGGCCGCTGTCATGCCCGGCGTCGCAGCGGCGACACGGCCCCACTTTTACGTGCTTGGGGCCGTGTCGTTCTAGACCGGTTTCCGCTACTTCCCGACCTTCGTGATCGGGGCGTCGAGGACGATGTGCGCGTCGCGCACCGTCAGCTTCCCCTTCTTCGCGAGCTCGGTGACCTGGTCGTCCTTGACGAGCAGCACCGGCGACACGCCGGCCTTCCACGTCACGAAGGACTCCTCCCAGAGCGGGTTGTAGTCGTCCTCGCCCGGCTCGGAGCCGAAGACCGTGAGCTGGCCGTCCGCCGCGCGCCCCTTGACGAAGTACTGGGCGGGCGCACCTTTCACCTTCCCGATCGGCGCCGAGTAGTTGACGTGCAGGGCCGTCGCCTGTGACTTGCTCGACACATCCGTAATGAGATACGTGTCCTTGTGACCGTCGTAGAAGCCTTTGAAGACTGTCTCCTGCGCATGGCCCGCGGGCCCGAGGTGGGGCAGGCCGGCTGACGCATACGCGGCAACACCGCCGACGAGGGCCACGCTCACCGTCAGCAGCGCCGGGATCAACTTGCGAGTCATCGCGCCTCCTGAATTGGGAACGTGAGGAGTTACGCGCCGAGCCACAAGACGGTTTCGGAGAACTGCCGATGCGGTCTGGCAGCGGCCTCAATACGGTGGTGCCATGAGGACCCTCGAGCGCGACCTGTGGCGGTTGCAGCTGCTCGACGAGCTCAGACGGAAGCTCGTCGCGCTCGACTACGAGCCGATGCTCGACCCGGACGGCTCGCGCCGGACAGAGCTCGAGCGGTTGATCGAGCGGCTCGAGCGCCGGCCGCTCGCCACCGCGCACTTGGACTGATCCCCCGGCCGCGGGAGGCGCCTGCGCAGGCCGCTTGCTACGTTCGGCGCTTGCTCGGGAGACGGCGACACTCGGGGACGCTCGCGTGCGCGGCGGTCGCCGCTGCTGCGCTCACACTCGCGGTCCAGGCGGCCGGCTCGCGCAGCAACTGGGCCGCGCCCGAGATCCGCGCCGTCACGCAGGCGGGGGTCCTCGGCACGAGCCCAGCCACCTTCCGCCCCGATGCGCCGCTGACGCAGGGCGCGCTCGCCGATGCGATCTCGACGACGGACACCGTCCAGCACCGGACTGTTCCGGTGCCGCCGGCGGCGCCCCTCGTCATCCTGTCGACCGTCGCCGACGGCGTCGTCGTCGGCGGTCTCGTCGACTGGGAGATCGAAGCGCCGGGGCAGACGGTCGACCGGGTCGACTTCGCGATCGACGGCGCCGGGCTGATGACCGCACGCACGGAGCCGTACCGGTTCGACGTCGGCGCCGGCGGGCTCGACACCGGCACGCTCGCCGACGGGACGCACCAACTCGCCGTCAACGTCCATCTCGCCGGCGGCGGCTACGCGCTCGCGGTGTGGAACGTCACGGTCGCCAACGCGCCTGGAGCGGTCCTGACAGGGCCGGGCTCGCCGGTGGCCGTGCCGATCGCCAGATCGTGGCAACCACCCGCGGCGAGCCGGCCTGCGACGGAGACGGCGCATGCCCTCTACCACGCCGTCGCGCCGACGCGGCCGGTTTCGGTCAAGCAGCTCGACGCGTCGCTCGTCGCCTACCTCGGCCTCGGCGGCGCCGCACGGGAGATCCAGGCGACCCTGCAGCGCGCCGGCCTGGAGCCGCGGCCGAACACCGGCACCGAGGCCGTTGCGCGGATGCTCGGCCTGCGTCTCAACCATCCGGCGGGCGAGGACTGGCTGGAACTGCTCCCGTTCCAGCCGGCGACCCGCGCCGAGGCGGCATGGTCGTTCGCGCGCGTGCTGCACCTCGACGACTGGAGCGTCCAGGACGCCCAGCATGCAGCCGACACCTTCACCCTGCCCGAGCTGACGCCGTGGCAGCGGCGGATCCTGACGACCGCAGTCGCCTATGTCGGCTACCCATACGTCTGGGGCGGGACGAGCCCGACGACCGAGGTCGAGTTCGGTGTCCGGTCGACCGGCGGGTTCGACTGCTCGGGCTTCGTCTGGCGGGTCTACAAGCTCACTCCCTATCCGGACGAGGCCGGCCTGGCGGGCGTCCTGCGCGGCCGCACTACGTACCAGATGAGCGGCGAGGTGCCGCGCGCGAAGCTCGTGCCGCTGGCGAAGCTGCAGCCCGCCGACGTGATGTTCTTCGGCGCGCACGGGCCGCGCTCGAGCCCGAACGTCGTCGACCACGCCGCTCTCTACCTGGGCAACGGCTGGTTCATCCAATCCTCCGGCGAGGGCGTGACGCTGCTCCCGTTCGAAGGCTGGTACAAGCAGCGCTTCGCCTGGGCGCGGCGCCCACTGCACGAAGCCGGGCTCGAGTAGCCGCAATCCGGTCGGCCCCGAGATCCGAAGTGCCGATCAAAGCGTTCGCGCGCCCCTCATGGATCGCGAACCTGCGGCCGATGAAGACGCGATTCGTTTCGATGGCAAGCTCGACCCGCCTTCACCTGCGGTTCGCGGTCGCGACCGCCTTCGCCATCGCCCTGGCCGGTGGCGCCATGCTCTGGTACGTCCGCCACAAGGAGGTCGCGCAGGCAGAGACGAACGTCACCCAGCGCGCTCAGTACATCGAGCAGAGCATCCTGCGCGACGAGCTGACGGCAGCGGACGTCGGCCGGCCTGTCACCGGGGCACGCCTCCACCGCCTCGACTGGCTGTTCGACGAGCGTGTGCTGGTACAGGGCGGCCTGCGCGTCAAGCTCTACCGGCGCTCGGACGGCCTGGTCACGTACTCGAACGACCACTCGCTGATCGGCACGAAGGCCGATGACCCGGCCGAGCAGCGCGATGTGCTCGCCGGCGGCGTCAAGCGCGACGTCTCGAACCTGAACCACGAGGGCGGGGAAGGCGAGAACGTGAAGACGCTCGAGGTCTACGTGCCGCTCGAGCTGCGCCGGCAGTCGAGGCCCGCAGCCGTCTTCGAGCTGTACCAGTCGTATGCGCCGGTGGCGAAGGCGGTGAACGCGGTGGTCGCGCCGTTCGCGGCGATCCTGCTGCTCGCGCTGATCGGCCTGTGGATCACGCTCTTCCCGCTCGTGCGGCGGATGGTGCGCGGGCTCGAGCGGGACCGGGCGGCGCGCCGCACCGCGGAGCAGGCGCTCGAGGAGACGGCCGAGCAGCTGCGCCAGTCGCAGAAGATGGAAGCGATCGGCCGGCTCGCGGGCGGAGTCGCACACGACTTCAACAACCTTCTCCTCGCGATCAACGGCTACTCCGAGTTCCTCTCCGACTCGCTCACGGATCCGCGCCAGCAGCGGTTCGCCAAGGAGATCCGCTCCGCCGGCGAACGCGCCGCCGCGCTCACGCAGCAGCTGGTCGCGTTCAGCCGCAGGCAGGTTCTCCAGCCGCAGGTGATCAGCCTCAACGACTGTGTGCTCGAGATCAGGTCGATGCTCGAGCGCCTGATCGGCGAGGACATCCGCGTGATGCTCGACCTCGACTTCAACCTGGCGATGGTCGAAGCCGATCCGAGCCAGATCGGGCAGGTGCTCCTCAACCTCGCCGTGAACGCGCGCGACGCGATGGGCGGGCACGGCATGCTCAAGATCTCGACGCGCATGCACGGGAACGTCGCCGTGCTCGAGGTGACCGACGACGGCGTCGGCATGGACGAAGAGACACGCGCCCGGATCTTCGAGCCGTTCTTCACCACCAAGGAGGTCGGCCACGGCACGGGGCTCGGACTATCGACCGTCTACGGCGTCGTCACGCAGAGCGGCGGCACGATCGACGTGCGGAGCGGGCCCGGCGCGGGCACCACGTTCACGATCCTGCTGCCGGCGACCAGCCGCCGGCCCGAACAGGCCGACCCGGCGGGCGGTAAGCCCTCGCGTGGCGGCGAGCGGATCCTCGTCGTCGACGACGAGCAGGTCGTCCGCGACCTCCTCGCGCGGATGCTACGCACGCAGGGGTACACCGTCACGGTCGCCGCCTCCGCCCGCGAGGCGCTCGAGCTGCCGCGCGAGTGGGACCTGCTGCTGACGGACGTCGTCATGCCGGATCTGGACGGCGTCAAGCTCGCCGCCCGGATCCGCGCGCGGCACGTCCTCTTCATCTCGGGGTACGACCAGGACGCGCTCGCGAACGGCGACGCCCCGTTCCTGCAGAAGCCGTTCAGCCGCGACGACCTCGCCTGGGCCGTGCGCGAGCTGCTCGACCGCAACCGGACAACGCGAACGGCTGCTTAGTAGCTCGAACGCATCTCCGGCGCGCCTGCAAGCATGGCCTTCGTGCGTGGCCGGGGATTCACGAGCGCTGCAGCGCTCCTGGGCTATACGACGATCTCGTTCCTGTACTTCGGCGTGCGCGTTCTGTGGCATCCGGGACGCCTGATCGTTGGCATCGGTGGCGACCCGCAGATCTTCGTCTGGTCGATGGCGTGGTGGCCGCACGCGATCCTGCAGGGCGACAACCCGCTCGTCACGCACGCGATCTGGGCGCCGGACGGCCTGAACCTGGCCTGGACGACCTCCGTCCCGGCGGTGGCCGTCGCCGTTGCGCCCGTCACGCTGCTCTTCGGCCCCGTCGTGGGCTACAACGTCGCGGCCGTCCTCCTTCCTGCCCTGGCCGCATGGACGGCGTTCCTCCTCTTCCGCCACGTCACGCGCGCGTTTTGGCCCGCCGCCGTGGGCGGCTACCTCTTCGGCTTCTCGAGCTACATGCTCGGCCAGGAGCTCGGCCACATGCATATGACGTCGGTCTTCCTCGTGCCGCTCGTCGCGCTGGTCGTCCTGCGGTTCATCGAGGGTGAGCTGACCGGTGCGGGCTTCGCCTGGCGTCTCGGTGTCCTCCTGGGCGCTCAGCTCTACCTCTCCACCGAGCTCGTCTTCACGGTCAGCCTCAGCCTGGCGCTGGGACTCGTATGCCTGTACGCCGTCTCGACGGAAGCCCGGCCGCGCCTGCGGACGCTCCCGCGTCCGCTGCTCGGTGCGTACGCCGTCGCCGCGGCGATCGGCTTCCCACTGGTGCTGTACGCACTGCTCGGCTTCAAGACCGAGACCGTCAACCCCCCCAAGAGCTACAGCGCCGACCTCGCCAATTTCGTCGTGCCCACACGGCTGATCGCCCTAGGCGGCGGCGCTGCGACGTCTCTCGTTGCCCACTTCCCGGGGAACGACGCAGAGCGCGGCGCGTACATCGGCATCCCGTCGCTGCTGATCCTCGGCTGGTTCGTCTGGAGCGCGAGACGGCGGTCGTCCGGCCGCTTCCTTGCCGCGGCTGCGCTCGTGTCCGCCGCAATGGCGCTCGGGACGTCGCTCTGGGTGGCGGGGCGCCGACTGGGGCCGCTGCCGTGGGACCTGATCAGCCGTCTGCCGGTGTTCAACAACGTGCTGCCGGTCCGGCTCACGCTCTTCACGTCGCTCGCCGCCGCCACCGCGGTCGTTCTCTGGAGCGCCGACCGGACGCGGGCGCGATGGTTACGCGTCGTCTTGCCGGCCGCCGCCGTCCTGGCGCTCGTCCCGACCCTTCGACAACCAGACTGGCGGTCGCATCCCGACCGGCCCAAGTTCTTCGCGCACCGGAACCTCGTCAAGGCCTGCCTGCCGCGCAACGAGAACGTCCTCGTCTACCCGTATAGCTTCCATGACTCGTCGATGCTCTGGCAGGCGGAGAACAACTTCTACTTCCGCATGGCCGAGGGCTACCTGCGTCCCGACACGCCTGAGTCCTTCGCCCACTATCCCGCCGTCTACAAAGGCAACCGCGGCGAGATTCCGACCATCGGCGACATCATGCAGCTCGCCCGAGCGAAGCACGTCGACAGGATCCTCTCCGTCAACGGAAACCCGTATCCGTCCGGCGACGATCTGGGCAAGGCCCACCTGACGATTCAGCTGTACGGCGGCGTGCTGATCGCGCCGGGATGTGGTCATCCGTCGCTCAACACCCGGCGGTGATCCATACGATGCCGCGATGCGCGTCTCGTTCCTGATTCCGGCGTACAACGAGGGAGCGACAATCGGCGAGGTGCTCGAGCGGATCGCGGCGCTCGAGCTCGAGTCGCAGGTGATCGTCGTCGACGACGGATCCTCGGACGCGACCGCGGAGATCGCGGAACGCGCCGGCGCACTCGTGCTGCGGCAGGAGAACCGAGGCAAGGGCGCGGCGATCCGGGCGGCGATCCCGCACATCGACGGCGACATCGCCGTGATCCAGGACGCCGACATGGAGTACGACCCGGCCGAGGTGCCCGTGCTGATCGAGCCGATCGAGCGCGGCGTGGCCGACGTCGTCTACGGCTCGCGGCTGTCGGGCGGCAAGCCGCAGCGCGCCTACCTCTTCTGGCACATGGTCGGCAACCGGTTCCTGTCGCTCCTCACCGGACTCCTCTTCAACACGACGCTCTCGGACATGGAGACCGGCTACAAGGTGTTTCGCGCGGACGTCTTGCGCTCGCTCGACCTCCGCCAGGACGACTTCGCGATCGAGCCCGAGATCACCGGCAAGATCTGCAAGCGCGGGTATCGCATCTACGAGCTGCCGATCTCTTATTACGGCCGCACGTACGCGGAAGGCAAGAAGATCACGTGGCGGGACGGCGTCAAGGCGGTCCGCGTCTTGTTCGCTGTGCGCATCAGGGGCTAGAGATTCCCGCTGAACCCGTGTATAGGCTAGAAGCGGTGCTCGCCCCCGGCAGCTCAGAGGAGCTCGCGCGCTTTGCAATCGGCTTCGACCAGCGCGATCGCGCACGCGTGCACGCGCTCTGGGAGCGCGTGTTCGACAGCGAGCGCTGGTCGGAAGGCGAGCTGACGCGCGAGTTCGAGCGCGGGTGGTCAGCCTGGAACGGGCTCGACGCAGTCGCCTTCAACGGCTGGACGGGCGCGGCGCTCGCTGCGCTCGAGTGGGCGAACGTGCGGGGCGAGACGGTTCTCTGCCCGTCGAACACGTTCATGGCCACCCCGCTGGTCGCGCTGCATGCAGGCGCGCGCGTCGAGTTCGTCGACTGCAACCGCGACGACCTTTGCATGTCGTTCGAGGATCTCGAGCGGAAGGTGCGCGAGCACCGCCCGCGCGCCGTCTTCCTCGTCCACATCGGCGGGCATCTCGCCTTCGACGCCGACCGGATCGCGGAGCTCTGCCGCGCCGAGGGGATCCTGCTGATCGAGGACTGCGCACACGCCCACGGCGCCGACTGGAAGGGCCGCCGGGCGGGGACCTGGGGCGATGTCGGCATCTGGTCGTTCGCACCGACCAAGACCGTCTCCACCGGCGAGGGCGGCATGCTCGTCTCGCGCCATCCGGACGCGCTCGAGCACGCGCGCACGTTCCGCGACTACGGCAAGCCCGACTACGCGATGCATGGCCTCAACTTTCGGATGAACGAGTTCACCGCGGCCGTCGGGATTGTGCAGGTCGAGCGGCTCGACGAGATCGTCGCCTGGAAGAACGAACAGGCCCGGCTGCACGTCGACCCGCTCTACCCGTCGCGGCTGGAGCTGCCGGACGGCATGACCTCGGGGCTCTACAAGGTGATCGTCTTCGAGCCGATCGAGCACTCGACCGGCAAGGTCTACGACGAGCCGTGCCACCGGCTGCTCGGCCATGCCGTCGACATGCCGAACAGCGACTGGGTCGCCGTCAACCACTGGTGCGTCCCCCTCTACTACCGGGCGGAGTCGGGCGAGGAGACCGTCCCGTGAGAGTGCTCGTCACCGGCGGCTCCGGCTTCATCGGCTCCCACGTCGTCGACCGGCTGCGGGCGAGAGGGCACGAGCCGCGGATCTTCGACCTGGTCCCGTCGCCGCACCACGAGCCGGGCGAGATCGACACCATGCTCGGAGATCTCCGCGACGGCGACGCGCTGCGCGCGGCCCTGAGCGGCTGCGGCGCGGTCTTCCACCTGGCGGCGGTCGCCGACGTCGACCTGGTCGCCAAGGACCCAGCGCTCGCCGACCGCGTCAACGTGCGCGGCACGCAGACGCTGCTCGACGCCGTCCGAGACACCGGCGTCCCGCGCTTCGTCTACGCGAGCACGATCTGGGTCTACGGCGACGCGACGCGACCGCAGGCGGTGGACGAGGACACGCCCCTCGGGCTGCCCAAGCACTTCTACACGGCGACCAAGATCGCGGGCGAGATGTACACGGCGAGCTACGGCGAGCTTTACGGGCTCGAGCACACGATCCTCCGCTTCGGCATCCCGTACGGGCCGCGCTCCCGTCCGACAGCCGTCGTCGCGGCCTTCACGGCGAAGGCCCTCGCTGGCCAGCCGCTGACGATCGCCGGCGACGGCACGCAGTCGCGGCGCTTCGTCTACGTCGAGGACTTGGCGGATGGGGTCGTCGCGTCGCTCGCGCCCGTCGCGGTCGACCGGATCTACAACCTCGTCGGCCACGAGAACGTCAGTGTTCGTTCGATCGCGCGCACCGTCCGCGACATCGTCGGCGAGGTGCCGATCGTCCACGTCGAAGGCCGCACCGGCGACGTCCACGGCGCCAACATCTCGGGTGAGCGCGCTGCGGCCGAGCTCGGCTGGGAGCCGACGACGACGTTCGCCGACGGCGTCCGGCGCTACGTCGACTGGGTGACGGTGACGGCGGGCACGCCGAGAGCCGCAACCGCGTCGAGGATCGACGGCAGCGCAGCCACCGTGTTGCGCCACGAGCCCTCCGAGCCGTAGGCGTCCGAGTCGTGCAGCAGCACGACGTCGCCTGCGCGCAGACGCCGCGTCGCCCGCCGGGCGATCGACTCGGCCGTCGCTCGGCGCTCCCAGTCGCGTCCCCACGTCGACCAGAGCAGCGGTCTCCAGCCGCGCCGCCGCACCTCCGCCAGCGCAGGCGAGCTGAACACGCCGTACGGCGGACGGTAGAGCGTCGGGGCGAGCCCCGTCGCCTCGGCGATCGTCTCGGCAACCCGGTCGTAGTCGGCTGCAAGCTTGCGCAGGCGTCGCCGCAGAAGCAGCGTGTGCCGGTGCCCGTGCAAAGCCACCTCGTGGCCGGCCGACGCGATCGCCCGCGCGAGCTCGGGGCGGCGCTCGACCTGCTCCCCGACAAGGAAGAAGGTCGCCGTCGCGCCGCGGCGGGCCAGCTCTTCCAGCACGGCCGGCGTCCCTTCGGGGTGCGGCCCGTCGTCGAACGTAAGCGCGACACCGCCCGTGTGCCCGAGCCGGAGCGGCAGGCCGTAGCGGTGTGCGAGGAACGGGCTGTGCGCGGCGAGTGCCGGGCCGATCACGAGGCGAGCGCGAGCACGAGCGAGGCCGCCGACGGCAGCGCCGCCAGGGCCAGGCCCGGCGTCCGCCTGGCGGCCAGCGCGCCGGCGAGCGCGGCGACGAGCTCGGGCCGCGAGCCGGCCACCTCGGCGATGCCGTAGCGCCGGAACGCCTCGTTGTTCGCGCGGATGTGCCCGCGCCCCCACCCGAACGAGATCGTCGGGCAGCCGCGCACGTGCGCCTCGAGCACCGTCAGGCCAGCAGTCGAGTGGACGAGCGCATCGCCGGCCGCGAGCCATTCGCTCATCTGCTCCGTGAACCCGATCGCGCGCACCCTCGCCTCGTCCGCGTACCGCGCCGAGAGGCGGGCCCGCAGGCGCTCGTTTCGCCCGCAGAGGCAGGCGACGAGCGCCACCTGCTCGAGGGCGAGGGCTTCGTCGACGGCGCTCACGAGGTCGCCGACGCCCCAGCCGCCGCCGGAGACGAGGACGATCTTCCCCTCGGGCGGGAGCCCGAGCGCGAGGCGCGCAGCATGGGGGTCGCACGGCGAGCTGAACTCGGGCCGCGTCAACCCGTGGACGGCATGAATCTCGGTCTCGGCGCCGGCGACCTCGCGCACCTCCTCGATCGACTCGGGATGGGTGACGAGATGCAGGTCGATCCCCGGCGCGGCCCAGTAATGCATCATCGCCAGGTCGGTGATCGCGCCCACGACCGGAACGTCGATCCGGCCGCGCCGCCTCAGGCCGCCGAGCACCTCGGTCGTCATCGGGTAGACCGAGACGACGACGTCGGGGTCGACGCGCCGCACGAGCCGCAGGACGCCGCGCGAGCCGGCCGCCCGTACCCCGGCCTGCGTCAGGCGGCGCGTCGGCGCGAAGCGGACGAACAGCCAGAAGGCGGCGTCCCAGATCCAGCGGAAGCGGTAGAAGACGACGCGCGGCGCCCGTTCGTTGAGGAGGACGAACGTCTTGCCCATCGCCTGCAGTCCGTCCTCGACGACGACATCGACCTCGGGCGCCTCGATCCGCAGCTGGTCGGCGAGCGTGCGCGCCGGCAGGTCGTGCCCCTCTCCGACGCTCGCGGTCAGGATCAGGACGCGCGTCAAGAGGTGAAGGTCCGCAGCAGCTCCCCGATCCGGTGCTCCTGGACCGCAGGGTGCCGCATGTGTCGCGACTCATTGACCCGGTAGCGATTGCGCCGCCCGACCCGCTCCCGCACGACGTAGCCCCCGTCGACGAGATCCGCGAGGACCCGGTGCGCCTGGCGCTCCGTCACGCCGGCGCGCGCCGCCAGCTCCCGGACGGTCGCGTCGGGAGTGCGTGCGACCTCGATCAGGAGGAGGCCGTGCGAGGTGACGAAGACCCAACCGTTCTTGGCGGCGCTCACAGGGCGTCAGACTACCCCGCCTGCTGGCTGCCCTTCGGCGCGGCCAGCACGGCCCAGACCTTCTCGAGCAGCTCGGCGGGGGTGAAAGGCTTCTGGATGAACGGCCCCTCGTCGCGCGCATCCGTATAGCCGGAGGTGTAGAGAACGCGCACTCCCGGCACCTCATGGGAGATCCGGTCGACGAGCTCGAACGCGTCCATCTCCGGCAGGACCACGTCCGCGATCAGAAGGTCGAGCCCCGGATGCTCGCGCGCGAGCGCGACGGCGTCCGTCGGCGAGCCGGCCTGGAGCACGCGGTAGCCCGCCCCTTCGAGCGCGAGCCGCACGACGTCGCGCACAGCGTCCTGGTCGTCAACGACGAGGACGGTCTTCGTCACACGCACAGCATCCCTCAACCGGGTGACCGCGCACATCCCCGGAACGGCGCGGCGTTACTGCGGGCCTTTGACCGGAGGCCAGTGCGGGGTGATGTCGGGATCGCCGAGCTCGCCGTAGGCGGGACAAGCGCGCGGATCGCGCAGGAGCTGACGATCGGCGATCAGCAGCTCCTCGACGCGCGCGTTCGCAGGCACGGCGCTCTTCCAGACGAGCCGCAAATGCTCCCCGAGCTGGATCAGCGCGCGAGGAGGCGCCGCGGCGCGGGAGCGAACGACGAAATAACGCGGCGCCGGACGCGTCACCTCGATCCCCGAGATCCCGGCGAATGCGTGCGTCGCGGCGCGCTGCTCCTCCGGCGCGGCGGCGAAGAACAGCCAGAGGCCGTGCCGGGGCGTCTGCGCGCCGAGGAGGAACGGCGCCGCCCGCGCGCACGCGTCGTCGTCGACGAGTGCGAACGATCGGACGCGCAGCGCGATGTAGTGATCGAGGATGTTCGCCGGGTGGCCGTAGTCGAACGAGGCGAAGAACGGGCCGCTCGTGCCCGTCGAGCCGAAGAGCACGGTCCCGGCCGGCTCCTGCGCGACCGCGTGCACGACGGAGTTCAGGTGGATGCTGCTCACGGCGTGCCGGCGTCCGTCGTCGTAGCGGACGAGAATGCCGGCCAGGCCGCCGACGAGCACCGCGAGCACAACGAGCCGCAGCGGCCCCGCCCAGTGGGCGATCGACAGGCAGCCGGCGACGACAGCGGCCATGAACGCCGGGGTGACCGGGATCATGTAGCGGTCGAAGAAGATCGCGGAGTCACCGCCGGCCGGCACGACGGAGAAGAAGACGATCGGGGCGGCAACCGTGAGCGCGCAGAAGAGAAGCGCGCGGCGCCGTCCGAGCGCGGCGTACGCGACGGCGCCGAGCGCGGCGAGGACCGTGAAGTAGTTGACGTCGTGGCGACCGGGCGCGACGAAGTGGAGCGCGTCTTCCCACACGGGGCGGCCGGTGAAGGTGCGTCCCCGAGCCGCCCCGGATGCGACGCCGTACCGGTCGCCGAGCACGTGCAGCGTGCGGGCGTAGTAGGGGACGAACGTCGCCAGCAGCGCGACCGCGCCGGGCCACGCCTCCCGGGCCAGCACGCGCGGCCGTCGCGGCGCGTAGACGAGCGCGGCACCGAAGGCCGTGAGGGCGTAGAGCGGCGCCGTCGGGTGGACGAAGACGGTCGGACCGAGCAGAAGGCCCGCAGCGATCCACCAACCCCTCCCGCCCGTGCGGGCGGCGCGCAGCGCGAGCACCGTGCCCCACATCAGCCAGGCGAACAGCAGCGTGTGAGGCCTGCCGAACGTCGCGTAGGAGAGCGGGATCGGCGAGACCGCCGTCAGGAGCACGACGCCGGCGGCGCCCTCTGGCCCGACCAGCTCCCGCGCGACGAGCGCGACCGCGGGCAGCGCGAGGCACATGAAGACGAGCGACGGCACCCGCAGCGCCGGGAGCCCGGGCCACCAGCCCTGCAGGAAGTGCTCGAGCCAGAAGTGCAGCGGCCCGCCGCCACGCTGCGTCGAGACGACGTGGAAGACGTGCCGGAACGAGAACTGGGTGACGCGGAGCGTCAGCTCCTCGTCGACGTTCAGCGGCGACCACCAGACGCTCTGAGCGGCGAGGCCGACCACGAGCGCCATCGCAGCGACCGTCGCCGCGGGCAGGAGCAGCTGCTCCGCGCGCCGGTTCAGGAGCGGCTGCGGCCGCTCTCCGCGAGCGCCGACATCTCGGGCGTCTCGGGCGCGGCGCGATACGGGTGCTCGTCGGCCACGTCGGACTCGTGGTAGACGCTCTCCGCGTTGACCTCCCAGATGTCGTGGTGCGCGCCCGCGAGCAGGTTGTCGACGGCGCGCATCGCCGTGAGCATCGAGTGGTCGGAGTTGTTGTAGCGGTGGAGGCCGTTACGGCCGACCTGCTGGAGGTTCTCGATCCCCTCGAGCCAGCCCCGGATCGCCTGGACGCGCCACGCGTAGTTGCTGTCGTAGATCGGATACGCCTTCGGCACGCGGCACACGAACCCGCGCTCGACCTTGGAGCGCGTGGCGAGCCCGAGCGCATGGAGCTCACCGGCCGCGAGCTCGACCAGGTCGTCGTCGGGCATCGTCCAGAGCTCGTCGCCGGCGAAGCAGAAGTACTCGAGGCCGACGCAGGCCTTGGACGGGTCCGGGACCATCCACGGCGACCAGGCGCGGTAGTTCTGGATGCGGCCGACCCTGACCTTCGGCTCGTGGATGTAGATCCAGTTGTCGGGGAAGAGATCTTCGCCGTCGACGACGAGCGCGACCGTCAGGAAGTCGCGGTAGCGCAGGCCGCGCGCGGCCTCGAGCACGTCGAGGGGCGGATGCGGATGCGCCATCTCGACGATCTCCCGCAGCGGCAGCGACGAGATTACGGCCTGCGGCAGCGGGTACGACTCGCCGCCGGCCTCGACCTCGATCACGCGCCCGCCGGCGAGCTCGATCCGCTCGACGGGCGCCGAGAGCCGGATCTCCCCGCCCTCGGCCTCGATCGCGCGCGCCATCGCCTCCCACATCTGGCCGGGGCCGAAGCGCGGGTAGTTGAACTCGGAGATCAGGCTCTTGACCCTGTTGCCGCGGTTGCCGAAGAACGCAGCCCGCGCGGCCGAGAAGAACGAGAGGCCCTTGATCCGCTGGGCCGCCCATTCGGCCCGGATCTCGGTCGTCGGCACGCCCCACAGCTTCTCGGTGTACGACTTGAAGAAGAGCTCGAACAGCCGGCGGCCGAAGCGGTTCGACACCCAGTCTTCGAACGAATCGTCGACCTTGTGCGGCCTGGCGGCCGCGCGTAGGTACGACGCCATACAGCGCGCGAGCTCGACCGGACCGAGCTTCTTGATCACGTCCGGGCCGCGCAGCGGATAGTCGAGGTAGCGGTTGTTCCAGTAGATGCGCGACATGCGCGGGCGCAGCAGGAACTCCTCGCCCAGGATCTCGTGCCAGAGGGTGTCGACCTCGCCGGACTTGGTGAAGAAGCGATGGCCGCCGAGATCGAAGCGGTAGCCGTCGATCTCGATCGTCTTCGCGAGACCGCCGATCTGGCTCTCCGCCTCGAAGACAACGACGTCCCGGTCGGCCCGCCCGAGCAGGTAGCCGGCGGTCAGCCCTGCCGGGCCGCCGCCGAGGACAAGCGTGGTCTGGTTGGGTTCGATGTCCATCGTCAGGGTGCCGTCGTCCGAGCGAGCAGGCCCGGTGACTCTAACGAAGCCGGCGATAGACCCAGGCCTGCAACGGCTTGAAGTAGTTCCGGTGCAGAGCGATCTCATCGGGCGTCACATGCCGGACGACGACCAGGTTCGGGTCCGTCTGCAGCAGCGCAGTCCACGCGATCGACTTGCGCCAGACGAGCTTCGTCCACTTCGCGCGCCAGGCGCGGTAATCGCGGAACACCGGCGAGACGACGATGAACTCGCCGCCCGGAGGCACGGCCGCAAGCAGCGACCGGATGGTGGCGCGAGGCTGTGCGGCGCGCAGCCGCTGCACGGCGTCGCGCCAGTCGAAGACTTGCGGGTCCGGCACGGCGCCCATCGTCGTCGCCCAGCGGACGTCGTCGCCGAGGTAGTAGCGCAGCACCGGCACCTGCTCGGGGTGGGTCGAGATCACGAGCTCACCAGGGCGGATCGACGGCGCAAGGTCGCGTGTCACCTGGCGCGCGTTCTCCTTGTCGTTCTTCACCGAGTAGCCGGTCCAGAGGAAGATCACCGCGACGAGGGCGACGATGCCGAGCCGCTGGGCACGCACGAGCCCGCGCGCGGCAAGCAGCACCAGGGGGCCGAGCACGACGGCGAAGTAGCGCGTCGTCCACGCGGGCGAGATCTGGGAGCTCACCCAGGCGAGCAGGACGGTGATCGCGATGATCGTCGCCAGCGACAGGATGACCGTCCGCTCCTCGTCGTGCCGGCGCCGGACGACGGTCGCCAAGCCCATGCCGCCCGCGAGCGCGAACGCCATCAGCGGCGCGTCGCCCGACAGCACCGCCCCGGGCGCGAGCACGAGGTCGTGGACGTCCGGCGGGCTCGCCCAGGGCGCGCCGGTATGCCGCACCTGGAAGAGCAGCGTCGGGAGCCAGGGCGCATAGAGAAGAGCAACGGCGACCGCGGCGACGCCGAACCGGCCGAGCCGCTCGCGCGCGAACGCGGCCGTCGCGGTGGCGAGGCCCACGCACACGAAGAGCCCCCAGTTGTGGGTGTACAGCAGGAGGTCGAGCGAGACGACGAATGCCGCCACCCATGCCCGCGACCCGCGCAGGATCCCCTGGATGTACGCGTAGACGACGACGAGCGAGAGGAAGGCCGCCATCGTGTACATGCGCGTCTCCTGCGCGTAATAGGTGAGGTACGGGTCGAGTGCGATGAGGATCGCGCAGAACCAGCCGGTCACGCGGCCGAAGACGGCACGGCCGAGCGCAAAGGCGAGCGGGATGCAGGCGAGCGCGAAGAGCAGCGACAGCGTGTGGGTCGCGCGCTCCCCGTCGCCGAAGAGACGGATCCAGACCCCGAGCACGAGGTAGTAGGCGGGGGGCGAGCCGTCCTGGCGCAGCAGGTGCGGGATCGACGTCCAGTGGTGGTGCGCGATGCCGACCGACAGGCCCTCGTCGATCCAGAAGCCGGCGTTCAGCTGCCGTGTCCGCAGCAGGAGGGAGAGCAGGGTCAGCGCCGAGAGGATCGCCGGCGTCGCCCAGCGCGACGCGAGCGCTTCCTCGTAGCGCACCTCGCGCAGGCGGGCGGCGGCGCTGCGCGCTACCTCGACGGTCGCCACGGGCCGTGAAGGTACCAACCTTCCGCAGATTCCCCGATGCGCGGCCCGTGACGCGTCGCGACGCTGCAGGCGTCGAGAGGAGTTGTGTTGAGTCATCACAAGCGCACTGGTCCTGCCGCGAGCCGGCGCCGCCGGCGGGTTCGGGCCGTCCTTCGCGAACGCCCCGTGACGTCGCCGCCGCACCGCAGGCGTCTGTTCGAGCCCCACCCGGACGCCAGCCCCGTTTGATCCGCACATAGACTCGGCTCGTGGCCGACGAGCGGGACGTGCGCACCGTCTGGGCCGGCTGCGAGCGAGCCGCGGCCGGCTTCGACGCACGGGCACGGCAGGCGCGCTCGACGCTGCTCGCGCTGGCCGAGCGCGCCGGAGACGACCTCCAGGAAGACAGGTACGGCGAGGGCGACCTCGCGGAGCGGCTCGAGCAGCGCGTGGCCGCGCTGCTCGGCAAGGAAGCGGCCGTCTGGATGCCGAGCGGGACGATGGCTCAGCAGATCGCGCTGCGGATCCACGCGGACCGCCGCGGCCGCAAGGCGATCGCCTTCCATCCCTTCTGCCACATCGATCTCCACGAGGAGCGCGGCTACGAGCTGCTGCACGGTCTGCACGCCGCGATGCTCGGCGAGCAGGAGCGGCCGATCGCAGCGACTGACGTCGAGGCGGTCCGCGAGCCGTTCGCGGCGCTGCTCGTCGAACTGCCGCAGCGCGACCTCGGCGGGGTACTGCCGGCCTGGGACGAGCTCGAGGCGATGTGCGCGACGGCTCGTGAGCGCGGCGCCGCGGCGCATCTGGACGGCGCGCGTCTCTGGCAATGCACGTCGTACTACGAGCGCAGCCTGGACGAGATCGCGGGCCTCTTCGACACCGTCTACGTCTCCTTCTACAAGGACCTCGGCGCGCCGGCCGGTTGCGCGCTCGCGGGCCCGCACGACGTGGTCGACGAGGCGCGGGTCTGGCAGGTGCGACACGGCGGCCGTCTCTTCACCGCCTACCCGTACATGCTCGCAGCCGAGCGCGGCCTCGACGAGGTGCTGCCCAGGATGGACGCCTACGTCGAGCGTGCGCGCGAGCTCGGCGCCCTGCTGGCGTCACTCGACGGTCTCAGCCCGACACCGGATCCGCCGCAGACCGCGATGCTGCACGTCCTCGCCGACCGGCCGCTCGACGAGCTGCGGGAGGCGACGCTCGACGTCGCCGAGGAAGCAAGCGTCTGGTTCACGGGCAACTGGGGGCCGACCAAGAGCCCCGATGTGCAGTGGTGCGAGCTGAGCATCGGCGAGTCGAGCTTCGCGGTCTCGCTCGACGAGATGCGGGAGCTTTGGGTTGCGTTGCTCGGGAGGTCTAGCCGACCGACGTCGGCTGCAAGCTGACCACGGTCCGGCGGCCGTCGAGGGCGAAGACGAGGTCGACGGTGTCGTTGCGCCGGTAGGTGCCGGCGACGCCGAAGAAGAGCGACAGCCAGCGCCAGAAGCCGAGGCGGCCCTCGCTCGAGAGCTCGCGATTGAACAGCAGCGTCGAGCCGCGCTGTTCGAAGTCGACGCCCCGACGCTGCGGCACGCCGTTCACGAACACCTCGAACGGCGCGACCACGTGCGCGGGTAGCTCGACCTGACTCCGCTGTTCCACGCTCTATACGATGCCACCCGGCGTGCGCCGGACCGCCTTTGCCATCCTCGTCACGAGCGTGATCGCCCTTGCGGCGACGACTGCCGCGTACGCAGCCGACGGCGGTTTCCTGCCCGCCGCGCCCCATTCCCCGAACGCGCACCGGATCCAATCGGCGTACATCGTCGTCTCGATCTTCACCGGCGTCGTGTTCCTGATCGTCGAGGGCGCGCTGGTCGCGTTCATCGTCAAGTACAGGCGCCGTAACCGCCCGCGCACCGCCGAGGGCCACCAGATCCACGGTGCGACGCGCCTCGAGATCATCTGGACGGTCGTCCCGGTGCTGATCCTCGTCGCGATCGGCGGCTTCGTCTTCTACAAGCTGCCGGGGATCGCCGACGCACCGAACGCGAGCGCCGCGGACCAGACGACGATCCGCATCGAGGGCCATCAGTTCTACTGGCTGTTCCGCTATCCGAACGGCGCGATCTCGATCAACCGCATGGTCGCGCCCGCGAACGAGGTCGTCCACGAGCAGGTCGTCGGGCTCGACTACGACGTGAATCACTCGTGGTGGGCGCAAAACCTCGGCGGCAAGGTCGACGCGATCCCGGGCCGCGTCAACACCACCTGGTTCAAGGCGCCGCCGGGCGACTACGTCGTCCGCTGCGCCGAGCTGTGCGGCATCCAGCATGCGCTGATGACCGGCGTCGTGCACGTCGTGCCGCGCGCCCAATACCAGGCGTTCCTGCAGAGGCGCTCGGGCGCCGGCGGACAGTTCGCACTCGGGCGCGAGGAGTTCCAGGGCGTCTGCGAGAGCTGCCACCGGCTGTCGCAGACGTACATCGGCCCGGCTCTCGGCGGCAACCCGCTGCTTGCCGACCGGAAGGGGATCGAGTCGCTGCTCAAGAACGGCGGCAAGCTGATGCCGCCCGTCGGGCGCAACTGGACGGCCGCGCAGATCGACGCGTTGATCGCCTTCACGAAGCAGTACGCGAAGGGAGCGTCGTAGTGGCCGTCAACGTCGAGACCATCCGGCCCTACCGCGCCGACTGGCGCCGCGGCAAGGTCGCGTCGTGGCTGACGACCGTCGACCACAAACGCATCGGGATCCTCTACATCGGCACTGCGCTCGTCTTCTTCGCGCTCGGCGGCTTCCTCGCCTTGCTGATCCGGACGCAGCTGATCGTCCCCAACAACCACTTCATGGTGCGGAACTCGTACAACCAGGCGGTGACGATCCACGGCACGACGATGATCTTCCTCGTCATCGTCCCGATCCTCGCCGGGTTCGGGAACTACCTGGTGCCGCTGATGATCGGAGCGCGCGACATGGCGTTCCCGCGCCTGAACGCGCTCTCGTATTGGCTCTACCTCCTCGGCGGCCTCGTCCTCTACCTGAGCTTCTTCGCCAAGGGCGGCGCGGCGTCGGCGGGCTGGACGAGCTACGTGACGCTCGCGACCCTCCACTCGCCGGGCAACGGCCAGGACCTCTGGATCCTGTCGCTGCACATCCTCACGATCTCGTCGCTCGCCGGCGCGATCAACCTGGTCGTGACGGTGCAGAACATGCGCACCGCCGGCATGTCGTGGACGCGGATCCCGCTCTTCGTCTGGGCGATCCTCACCTACGCGTGGATGCTGATCGCCGTGCTGCCGACGCTCTCGGCGGGATTGACCCTCATGCTTCTCGACAGACAAGTGGGCACGCACTTCTTCGACCCGGCGCACGGCGGGTCGCCGCTGCTCTACCAGCACGTCTTCTGGTTCTTCGGGCACCCCGAGGTCTACATCATGATCCTGCCCGCGATGGGCATCGTCTCGGAGGTGCTGCCCGTCTTCGCGCGCAAGCCGATCTTCGGCTACAAGGCTGTCGCGTTCTCGACGGCCGGCATCGCGTTCTTCTCGATGCTCGTCTGGGCGCACCACATGTTCGCGGTCGGCCTGCCCGTCGGCCTCGACTCGTTCTTCATGATCACGTCGATGGCGGTCGCCGTCCCGACCGGCGTCAAGATCTTCAACTGGCTCGCCACCATCTGGCGCGGCAACATCCACTTCGACACGCCGATGCTGTGGGCGCTCGGCTTCATCGCCGTCTTCACGCTCGGCGGCATCTCGGGGATCTTTCTCGCCGCCTTCCCGATCGACTGGCAGGTGACGGACACGTACTTCGTCGTCGCCCATCTCCACTACGTGCTCTTCGGCGGCTCGATCTTCGGGATCTTCGCCGGCCTCTACTACTGGTGGCCGAAGTTCTTCGGACGACTACTCGACGACCGTTTGGGGAAGCTTCACTTCTGGCTGGTCTTCATCGGCTTCAACGTCACGTTCTTCCCGCAGCACATGCTCGGGCTGCTCGGCATGCCCCGCCGCACGTACACGTATAACCGCCACGGCCTCTGGGAGGCCTACAACATGACGTCCTCGATCGGCTCCTACCTGATGGCGGTCGGGATGCTCGTGTTCGTCTGGAACGTCGTGCAGACGTCGCGCACCGGCCGCCGCGCCGGCAACGACCCGTGGCTCGCCGACACGCTCGAGTGGTACGCGACCTCGCCGCCACCGCCGTGGAACTTCGACAAGGTGCCGTACGTCTCGAGCGCGCGCCCGCTGCGCGACCTGCGCCGGCGCCTCGCCGAGACGAGAGGCTTCTGATGGGCGCCTGGGCTCGGCTGACAGGGCTGTTCGCGGTCGCGGGAACGGGACTGGCGGTCGTCTCCGGCGCCGCCGGCTGGGATACGGCTCATCGCCTGCTCGCCGCCCTCGCACTGCCGCCGCTCGCCGCGTTGGCCGCGATCGCGTGGGTGACAGCGCGGCGGCTGCTCCCGGGCGCGCTCGCGGCGCTCGCACTGTTCGGGCTGGCCGCGCTCCTGACAGGTCCCGGCGTCCACCTCGCGCTCGCGTCCCTCGCGTTTGCCGCGACCGTGCTCGTCACCGCAGCGACCTTCCGCGGTCACGTCGCGCAGGGCCCGCTGCGCGACTACGTAACGCTGACGAAGCCTCGGATCATGTCGCTGCTCCTGCTCACCGGGGGGGCAGGCGTCTTCGTCGGGGCCGGGGGCGTCCCGGCCTGGGGCGCGTTCGCCGCGACGATGGCAGGGCTCGCGCTCGCCTGCGGCGGCGCCTCGGCGCTCAACCACTACCTCGACCGCGACATCGACCGGCTGATGGGCTCGCGCACCGAGCGGCGGCCGGTGGCCTCGGGCCGTGTCCCCGCGCCGCAGGCGCTCGAGTTCGGACTGGCGCTGTCGGCGTTCTCCTTCGTGCTGCTCGACTCGCTCGTCAACCTGCCGACGGCGCTGCTCGCCCTGGCCGGCAACCTGTTCTACGTGCTCGTCTACACGCGCTGGCTGAAGCGGACGACGGCGCAGAACATCGTCATCGGCGGCGCCGCGGGGGCTGTGCCGCCGCTCGTCGGCTACGCGGGCGCCAGCGGCCATCTCGGCTGGGCCGCTCTCGTCATGTTCGCCGTCGTCTTCGTCTGGACGCCACCGCACTTCTGGGCGCTCGCGCTGATGATCAAGGAGCACTACGCCCGGGCGGGCGTGCCGATGCTGCCGGTGACGCGCGGCGACCGCGAAACCGCGCGCCAGATCGTCTGGTACACGCTCGTCCTCGTCGCCGTCACGCTTGCACCGGTCGCGTTCGGCGTCTTCGGCCTCGCGTACGGGGTCGTCGCGCTCGTTTTGGGTGCGGTGTTCACCTGGTACGCCCTCGAGCTGCGCCGCACCCTCGAGCGCGCCGCAGCAGTGCGCCTCTTCCACTACTCGCTCCTCTATCTCGCGCTGCTCTTCGTTGCGATGGCCTTCGACACGGTGATCTGATGGAGCATCCCCCGACCGACACAGCCGATCCCGAGCTCGCCCGCAAGAACCTGCTCTGGGGCTGGGCGCTGTTCGGCCTCTTCCTGCTGCTCTTCGGCGGCACGGTGGGCATCGCGCTCGTCTACCTCTGGCTGAGCTAGCGCGGAACCGGCTCGACTGGGT
>WNGE01009020.1_pt1 | contig 24224 bp, 26 predicted proteins | sample 5400651 | NCBI WGS metagenome assembly WNGE01 (sample SAMN13153370, study PRJNA577476) | soil metagenome | isolation source: 60 cm soil or saprolite under grassland replicate 2 | place: USA:California | collected 2016-06-15
TAGATTGCGGCCAGAGCGCTGGAGATAATGAGTACAGTAGATGTTCTTACACGCGCTGCTCTGTAACTGGTGGAGCCCGCAAGATTGACTCTCCCCACCAGCTCCAAGAATGACAAGTGGTAAGAATAGATTGCTCGCACAGGACTCTTCCCAGCGAAACTCATGGTCTTCTTGTACTCAGAACTGGTAGCTCTCAATAGACTCCTCATCGATCCCAGTTCTAGATAGGCCAACTCTCTCAGGGCAACGGGCACCGTTACGGCTGCGAATCCAAACAGCGTAATGCTGCCGTACAGAAGATCCCCCGTGAAAGGAGAAACGGGGGTAAACGGGTTCCCGAGAATCGAAGAGAGACACCAGATTCCGAGAATTGCTGCAAGCCCCGCTCTAACTCGGGTTGAAAGAATATTCGAGACGACGCCAAGGGCAGTGACGACAGCCGCCAGGATCGCCAGGTCTGCTCCTAACACTATCGTGGTTTGGAGAGTTCCAGCCCCAGCAAGATAGAATCCGAAGAGGAAGAGGATCGTGATGCCGGAACCGACGAATTGAGCTGTAAATAGGGAGAGGCTGAGTTCTCTTCGTTTCAGCGGGAGAGTCAGCAAGTAGTCCCTGTCCGACTTTAGGACGAACAAACCACCGAACAGCAGGCTCACAGCAATGAAGAAGATCGAGGCGCCCACAGCGTAATAGGAGAAGCCTCCAGAGAATTCTGGAGAGTTTCCCGTCGTAAACGCCCTTATCACAACGTCATAAGCTAAGAAGAATGTTACGAGAGCAAGGAGTGGCTTGGAGAACCTTGTTAGGAGGACGAATTTTACGAGCTTAGCCAGCATTTGTCATTAGCCTTGCGACGACGCTTTCTATCGGCTCCTCACCCTGTTCCAGACTTTTTAGAGTGTCAATGGTTCCATTCCAGACAATCTTGCCCCTTGAGATCATGATGACCTTCTCTGTCAGCCGCGTAGCTATTGACATGATATGGGTGGAGACTATCTGTGTCGAGTCCAGAGATTTCAGCATTTTGAAAACTCTCTCCTGGGTTGGGATGTCGAGATAGTTTAGTGGTTCATCGAGCAAAACTATTCTCGGTTTGTGAATGAGTGCTAGAGCGATGGCTAGTTTTTGCATGTTTCCGCGAGATAGTTTTCCAACTTTGGCCCGTTCGTATTCGCGTAGGCTCAATTCATCCAAGAATCTGTCCGTTGCTTCGCGGACATCTTTTACTCCTCGAAGAGCGGCGATATACTCCAAGTTCTCCCTGACAGAGAGTGTCCGATATGGCGTTGCATCCTCGGGAAGATATCCGAGAATCGACTTGGCTTCCGAGCTGAACGGTTCGTAGCCGCTGATCCTGATCGTCCCGGTATCAGGTTTCAAGAGCCCCACAAGAAGTTTTAGAGTTGTTGACTTGCCAGCCCCGTTAGGACCCAGAAGGGCATACCTCTCACCGCACGGTATACTGAATGAGACGTCATCGAGCGCGACAGTTTTGCCATAGGATTTCGTGACAAACCTGACTTCTATGCACGCTTGCCCAGACGACGCCATTGGACTAGTCTAGCTCTCACGCACTGAACTGTTTGAAGGATTGAATTAAACGCCAGTTGTTCTCATTAATAATCTACATCACACATCTCTAGTGAGCCGACGCGAGGTAGGCAGCAACTGCGAGACAATCGTACTGAGCATTCAACTCTCTCGGTTTACTCATGCTGAGTGTTCACGGTTTCGACTAGTTATTCAGCAGAGTCTTCGAAGTAGCGTAAGCGATGAGCAAGCTCGGCGAGAGCAGGCCCAATGGAGAGGATGAGCTCGTCTTGGTTTTCAGGCCTCCCGAGAGCCCTGCCGCCCAAATGGCAGCGGACACCCCTTTCAAAGGACATAGAATAAGCGTGGACGAGCTTCTGGACTGGTTCAAGGACTTCAAGATTGATTCCATCGAACTCTGGATTGAGGGCGCATGGAAGTCCGGAAACCGTACGGAACTCTTCCTTTCTATAGAGGGCAAGACTGGTGCCAAGGTCACCCTAAAGCCGCTTCAGAAAACCGAGCCAATCATGCCGTCACCGGAAAAGATAGAGTCTCCCTCATCGACTATTGCACAGAGCCCCTCCCAGATTCAACCCGAGAGCTCTGCTCCTAAGCTAGATGATCTGAATCCGAAACCGATGAGTCCGGCCGTCGATGCCTACTTTTCTCCCCGGGGTGGAGTTGAACAACAGATCCTCACGCTGATAGGTGGTGCTGCCCAGACGATAGAAATTGCGGCCTACGCATTCACCAACGGAAATATCGCTAAGGGTCTCTCAGACGCAGTTAAGCGCGGGGTCAAAGTCGTTCTGCTGATGGATAGGAACGAAACGGTGGGAGCTCAGGCGTCAATACACGATAAACTCGAAAAAGCGGGAAGGCCATTTACAACCAAGCAACGCCTGAAGTGCACGGGATAGGGCGCCCAGTACGACGGTTACTGAGAAGTCTGGTTTCACACCAGAACGAATAGACGAATTCAAACGTTTAGACCGGGATTTCTTGGATTTGCACGGGACCCGAGTTCTAGTCGGATAGCCCAAGGCAATAAAAGAGCTAGTAATTTGGGTATGGCCGCGGGCCCGTAGTCGAGCCAGGACCAAGACGTGGGCCTTCGGAGCCATCGACTTAAGAGCGAAGAGAGCCCAAAATCGTGGGTTCGAATCCCACCGGGCCCGCCATTTGCTGCTTCGGCAAGAGCAACTTGAGTGTATTCTGATAGAACGGTGGATGATACTCACACTACACATGCCGGGGCATCGCTTTTAATTACGGAGTCTCGCCAACGAAGTCGTACTAGCCATGACACGTGCAAGACTCTCTGAGAAAGCAATCAAGTTGATCGATGGCAAGAATTTTGGCAAGCTAGCATTTGTGATGTCTGATGGTTCCCCGCATGTGAGTCCAGTCTGGGTTGATCGTGACGGAGACCTGATCCTTGTGAACACTGCGGAGGGCCGCGCGAAGGCGAAGTATCTGAAGACCAATCACAGAGTGGCCTTGAGCATTTTCAATCAGCAGAATCCCTACGAGAAGGTCGTAATTAGGGGGCGCGTGCTGGACATGACGAATAAGGGCGCGGAAGAACACAGTAACAAATTGTCAATGAAGTATCTAGGGACTAGCAAGAACCCGCATCACCAACCGGGGGTTGGCAGGATTCTGGTAAGGATAGAACCAGAACGCGTAGTCAATGAATAGACCCAAAACCGATACATGTACGATGGGTTTCTCGAGTCTATCAATGTCGAAAACATTGTCGGCCTAGGACTCTTGGCTGGAAAAAATAGGAGGAAGCTGGAAGGCTTCCTTGGTGAGGGATTTCTATGGTTGGTTGGTGGGAGTCCAGGTGATGAGCGTCTCGCTGGCAGTTACTCCGTTGATTCTGCTGATCTTCTCAACGGAATTCTCCATGAGCTCATCTTGGCTGAAGCCGTTGAACGAGGCGACAACATCGAACTCTCCAGGAATCAGGTGAGCCTCGACGAGGTTCGGGAAGGTCTTTAGCTTCTGGAGTACGGTTCGGAACTTGCCTTTGACCTTGACCAGCGCATAGGCGAGCGGGGGCTCAGAGGATTCTTGCCTGTTCTTGGCGTTGGTAACGTTCTCGATGGAGAATGCTGTCTGGGTGGATGTGATGCCGGTGATGCTTCTGATCTTCTCGACGGTGTTGAATGCTTTGATAGGCTCGTTGGTTCCGAGTCTAATCACGAGGTCGAAGCGTCCGGTGACTGGAGTGACGGATTCTATGTTGCTGACTCGTTTGAGCTGGCTGACAATGTGTCCGAGTTCTCCCTTGGCGTTAGCGAAGACAAAGCTGGTTGATGCAGATTTGGACATTTTTCTCTAAGAGAGACAGGGCATCTCCAGTCTATTTGTCAACGTCTGAACCCATCCGGACTCCCGTCAGTAACATCCTATTCCAGAGAAGTTTTAGAAACGTGGTCCGATGAAGACCGCCTACTATGGACAGATGTGACTGCTGCAAGAATATTTCAAAGTGCGCCATTTGCGGCACCTCTTCTGAGGGCTTCCATCATGTTGGCGTGAGAGGGACGACAAATCGTCTTAGGATTCCCGTCATCAACTACAATGTCACATACGACGAGAAGCCCTCTGGGGTATGGCACTATTCTCAACCCTGCAATCACCGAGTATGTCCGGCAGCAGCATCATCCGTTGTGAAATACAACGGCGGGCCTCTTTGGAAGGACGGTTATGTCGCGCATCTAGAATCCGATGCTAGCTACTCAGGTGGTCTAGGCCAGTACAATGTAGGAATCGGTAAGGTAATCGGACCGGTCATCGTTCAACAAGACCCACCATCCCAACTCTCAAATGATCAGATCGCCAAGACCCTCATAGCCTGGGCAAGTGCCGGAACAGTCGCAGATCTCAGCACTAACGGAGCCTACAACATCTTCCTTCCCCCAGGAACCACAGCATCACTCTCAAGCGATCTCTCATGCAACACCTTCTGCGATTACCATGAGACCGCCAACGGTCCCAATGGGCCCTTCTACACCGTCGAACCCTACCCATGCGCTCAGGGCTGCAACCAGTGTACGAAGGATACCTTCGACACCCTAACACAGGGACTATCAGAAGAAATGGTCGAACTGAAGACAGACATGGATCCGGGACAGGGTGGGTCATTGGCAACGAGGAAATCTGTGATTACTGCGATGCAAATTTTGTCTGCAATAAAATAGCGACTGGTGAATACGTTAATTCTTGGTATGACAAGAGCAAGAACGCGTGCTGGACAGGCCGAAAATAATGCAGAAAAATAGTGTTTGGTAAATCGAAGCACCTGCTCAGCTAGATCGATTGGGCGAATTTATCCGTTATCTAAAGTGAACGCTCTATCGGATTACGTAACGAGTCTGAGGCCTAAGGATGATGCGTCTTCAGAGCCACCGGACATGCTGGACTCGTCGGGTATCGCGCGCGTTTTTGAAATCCGACCGCAAGCATCTAAGTTCTGTAATCCTGATTCAACTCTTTGATATGCAGATGAGGCACGGTTGGCTGTAGTTCACAGAATCTAATATTCGAAACTCAGGAAAATTGGAGGAGTCTTGAGCTACCATTTCGCGGGAGCTTCAGACTTCTCCATGCTCTTCCAGAGGTAGAGGGTCGATATTGAAGAGTAGGGATGCCACTTCTCTGCTAGTTGTTCAAACCTGTCTCTCTTCGGAAGCTTTCGAAGCATGTACGCTTTCTGAGCCGCCTTTCGGAGCCCGAGATCGTCAACTGGTAGCACGTCCGTCCTGCCCAGCATGAAGATCAGAAACATCTCTGCAGTCCATCTGCCGATTCCTCGGACGTTGTCTAGTTCGTTAAGGGCCTCCTCATCAGGGAGATTCTCCAACCTCTTCAGATCTAGGGTGCCATTCTCAAGTCGCTCAGCGAGATCCTTGATGTAGGAGATTTTCTGCGGGGACAACCCACTCTCACGCAACTTCTCAACGTCAGTTGACAAGTATTCGCTTGGACTCGGGAGTCTTCCACCGTAGAGTTGTTTGAATCTGTTCAGAATCGCTTGAGCGGCTGAACCGGCTAGCTGTTGAAAGATAATGGAGCCCACCACCACTTCATAATGATCATCATCTAATTGGAACTTGACAGGACCCACTCTACCGATTATCTTGGCGAGAATTGGATCATTTCTCTTCAAATGTCGAACCCCTCTCTGCCAGACCCTACGGTCGGCCAAGGACCCTACGGATTTGCTACGATAAGGTCCTGGATGGGAAGAGAAAACGTTCTTGACGGCAGATTTTCTTCTGCGTCTACGTGACTTCGGTGTCCTTGGAAGCCTTTTTGAAACCGTTATCATCGAGTCCGACAGAAATGGCCCTCTCCGACAATGAGATCACCGGTGCGATAAAAACCGGCCAGTTTCACATCGTTCCGGAGAACCCGAAACTAAACCCTGCGGGTATAGACTTGCGAGCCGATCGGAGTCTGGTACTCAGACCTGGCCAGCAGACACTGGTAGCTACTATTGAACGAGTGGAACTCTCAGAGAAGTTTCTCGGAATACTCCACATTCGTTCATCTCTGGCACGGGAGGGGATCGTTGCGAGTCTCGCTCTAGTCGACCCAGGCTTCCGCGGACAGCTTACCGTCAGTCTCCATAATGCTGGAGATAGATTCGTTAGTCTTAGGAAGGGCGAGAGGTTCATCCAGCTCTCTCTGTTAAGACTCGGGATGCCTGCGACACATGCATACGTTGGAAAATATCAGAACAGTCGGGGAGTTGTAAAGAGTCGCCGGAAAAAATGATCACGTTGCGCGATACGGAAAACGTGGGCTAAAGCGCGAATACAAGCAATGAAGGACACTTCGCGCATTCTAGATCTCAAGTACAAACTCCAAACGATCGAACTCCTGAACCTGGCAAAAGAACAATACACCTACAGAGAACTCTCCGGCATTCTACATTTGCCCGAGACGGTCTTGAGTCGCTATGTGAAAGGCCACGTACTGCCAACGGCGGAGCGCGCAGAAGAAATTAACAGGACTCTCCAGAAATACATGAGCCTAGAAAAAGAACTACATGAGAGAATAAAATTCGACGACCTAGGCTACTTTGACAACACTGGAATAATCAACGACACAATGCTACTAGAAAGAGCAGTGCAACAAGCTGTCGGAAAGTTTGCAGGCAAGAGAGTGAACAAAGTCATGACCGCTGCTGTCGACGGAGTCCCACTCGCAACGTTGCTAGCTCACCGGCTGGGCACGAGACTAATTGTCGCTAAACAGTCTAGGGAGGTTGGCGTTCGAGAGTTCATCGAGGAATTCTACGTTCCCCCTAAGACCGCCATTATGAAGAGTCTCTATGTCTCCAAGGACGCGTTCAAGAAAGGAGAGGGCGTACTCATCGCTGACGACATCATCGATAGCGGAGAGACTCAGCGGGCAATGATGAAGGTCATTCTCAAGGCAAGGGCGGAAGTCATAGGCATCTATGCACTCGTAGCCATCGGAAACGAATGGAAATCTCGGATAGAGTCAGTAGGTAATGTTCCCGTGGAGATCGGCCTATCGCTCGTCAAGATGGTGGCGTAAAACTACCTTTCAGCGTAGAAAAAGTAGAAAAATCAGCGAAGAAACGTCAAACTCACCTGGACATAGAGCGTAGGCTATCTACAAACGGTGGACCAGCTACTCCCCTATCCGTAACAATGCCCGTCACTAACTCAGGCGGAGTAACGTCAAACGCCGGATTCAGCGCCTCGACACTCCGCGGCGCAACTCTCCTCCCGTCAACATAGAGGACTTCTCGCTGGTTTCGCTCTTCGATAACAACCATAGAAGGGTCAGTCGCCATGTCAATGGTGGAGATTGGAGCAGCGACATAGAATGGGACCTCGTAGAATTTGGCAGACAGTGCAATAGGCAGAGTTCCAATCTTGTTTGTCACATGACCAGTGCTCAGTATTCGGTCTGCGCCCACGACAATCTTGTCCACTACCCCCCGCGACATCATCTGTGCCGCCGCACTGTCAACAATGATTCTAACAGGAATCTTGTCGTGCGCCAGCTCGAACGCGGTCAATCTTGATCCCTGTAACAACGGACGAGTCTCCGTCGCAATCACGCTGATCCGCTTCCCCTGCTCCACTGCAGCTCTGACAATGGCGAGGGATGTTCCGTAGCCGACGGTCGCGAGGGCGCCAGCATTGCAATGAGTAAGAACCGTATCACCATCCTCCAAAAGCGGAGAACCATACTTGCCGATTTTTCGAGCGGCCTCTAGCTCAGTATTGAAAATTGCCTCTGCTTCGTTCGAGAGTACCTCTTCAAGGGACGGGACGTCTTTTGCTTTTGCAGAGGCGTCGAAGACTCGTTCTACCGCCCATCGAAGATTCACACCGGTGGGCCTAGTCTGAATTAGAGCGTCGGCCCACTTTCGGAGCTGAGCTCGAGCTTCGGCCAGGTTATGGGTCCTAATCTTCTTCACAGAAAGGACGAGCCCGAACGCGCCAACCACCCCGATCAACGGGGCTCCGCGAACTTTCATTGTCTTGATTGCGGCACAGACCTGCCCAACATTTCTCAAACGAACGTAGGTTAGCCTGGCAGGGAGTAGAGTCTGGTCCACTACTTGCAGTACGCCGTCCCGCCATCTAATAGGCTCAAGACTCTTGCCAGTCATCGGGTTTCTACGACTAGATCATTGTCTTTCTATTTGAATGGCTTTATAGCCGCCCGTCCGCGTGCACGACTTTCTGTAACCCTTGGAAACCAAGAGCGAGCAAGTCCCGGTCATCGTTGAAGCCATCGAGGCTTACCTTTCCAGGGGAGGAGTCTTTCTCCGAGAACCTGAGAAACTGATGGACCTGCGCGAGAAAGCGTTTGGGACTCTAGTCGACGACAGAATCACACTCAATCCATACGAAACCTTCTACCTCGTTGAGAAGAAGAGGATCAAGGTCTTGGACGAGAAGACCAAACAGTCCAAGTCGCTTCAGCAGCTGGTGACGAAACTATCGGTAGGGAAGCCCACGATATGGACAAAGTATCTTGTCTACAGAGACCTTCGTGACAGGGGATACCTAGTCCGGGATGGAGAAGCGGGATATGATTTCGAAACGTTCGGTAAGGGAGCCGTGAGACGGCTCGTCACGATCGTGTTCGAAGGAGGAGAGTCTACACTCGAAAAACTCGCAACGTTGTCAGCGAAAGCAAACAAGGATGGCAAGGACTTGGTGTTGGCCGTCATTGATCGTCGTACAGACATAGTCTACTACACGTTGAATCCTGAGACCTTCCAATCCCAATAACTCGAACCTTGAAGGTTCTTCGTCTTGTCTGAGACTCAATTCACGCTCCCTCGCGGAATGAAGGACATAGAACCGGAAGAGATGATCAAGAGAATCTGGCTCGCCGAGCAGATCCGCCAAGTATCGTGGAGCTACGGTTTCCAACTGCTTGAGCCCAGCCCAGTGGAAAATCTTGAGACGCTTGAAGCAAAATCGGGCCCTGGAATCCGGGAAGAAATCTACTGGTTCAAAGACAAAGCAGGACGAAACCTGGGTCTTCGATTCGACCTAACAGTCGGCATGACCCGGATGATCGCCAACCGATTCGACCTTCCCGAACCCATAAAGATCGGATGCATTGGAGGGGTCTGGCGATATGACGAGCCACAATACGCCAGATACAGATACCATACACAATGGGACGCGGAAATCTATGGAGTAGCTGAACCTACTGCTGATGCGGAGATCATCAGCCTAGGTTCCGACATTCTAGATAAAGTCGGATTGAAAGATCACGAAGTCCGAGTCAGCAACAGAAAACTCGCAGAAGGGTTCCTCCAGACCATGGGCGTCCGCTCACAAGAGGAACTCGAGAGATTGCTGCGAATCATCGACGGAATGGGCAAAAAGGGTCCCGAACAGATCGAAGGAGAACTAGGCAGAGCGGGGCTCTCCCAAGACAAAGTGAAACGGGTCATGGGATTCGCTGACATCGGAGGAGACGCCGACAAGGTCCTACCCGATCTAGAGAAGAAACTCCCAAAGAATGACCTGATCAGCAAAGGACTACAGGAACTCACAGGAACTATTGACAACGTCGACTCCCTCGGAAAAAGGTCCAAGGTCCAAGTGGACCTAAGAATTGTGAGAGGGATAAGCTACTACGACGGAACAGTCTTCGAAGCGTACGATCAAGCTGGCGAGGATGTCGGTGCTGTATTCGGCGGTGGCCGTTTCGACAAGCTCTGTCGAATATACGGAAAACGAGACATGCCCGCAACCGGCGTCGCAGGAGGCTTCGAGAGGCTCATGATCTCCCTTGAGAAGAAGGGGCTCTTCCCAGATCTGGAACAGAATCCACAAGTCTATGTCGCAATGGCAGGCGAAGAAGTGCGCGACGAGACCATCAAAGTATTGCGAGCGTTGCGAGAGAGTGGACTCCGCGCGGACAGAGATCTCAAAGAACGTCCATTGAAGAAACAGATGGACTATGCCGCATCAGCCAAGGTACGAATCGTCGTGATTGTCGGCCCTAGAGAACTCAAGGAGGGCAATGTACGATTGAGAGACATGAAGACTGGAGAGGAAAGAAACATTCCGAAGAATAGAGTCGTGGATGAAATAGCAAAGCTACTAGCGTAGGTTAAGACCTCGATCCGATTCGTCTTGTTTGCCTAGGTTTTCAGGAAAACTTATCAGACGGACCCGCAAAACAAGCGGTATTAGCGAACACAGGAGAAATGCTAAATGGTTGAAACAAGGCCCAATCGTAATGAAACTCTAGACCTTCACTCAAGAACCAAAGTATTGAAGCGAAGGCGGGCCAAGAGAGAATTTCGTGCACGCCTCATTCATGTTTCAGCGGCAGCAGGCTGAAAGTCACTCAAGACCCCCAGCCACATCTGGCTACTAACGACATTCGCTACTCTAAGGTCAGAGATTCAATCTCGAGGGTTAAGGTCGTAGTAATCAGGCGGGTTCTTGGAGAGTTTGTAGTGGATGAATCCATATCCATATTTTTCATGGAGCTTGTTTGCTTCATCCACCGCGCTCTTGTAGCAATGTTCGAATGTTTCCCAGTCTTTGGCCTTGATGCTCTCACCTAGCGGATGCAGATGTGATTGGATGAAACTGCTGATGTCTTGTTGGTATTTTGGTCTTAGGGTCCCGCCTGCTTTGAGGATGGTGATTGTCACTTTCTGTTCATGTTCGGCCAGTTTCCAGTTTCCGCCCTTAGCCGCATAGTAGAGCACGTGAAATCTATCGCCGATCTCCTTCATTAACCGGGCTAGGCCAGGCTGTACTTCGGCGAGTTGCTCTAGGGTAAGTTCCCCGTGCTTCGTCTTGACTATGACCTTCTCGTCCAAGTTGCCCATCCACATTCGTGAACATGTTTTCATATAGATTTCACCCTCATGTTCAACCTAACCTCTGAGAAGTAATGTGGTCCGATTTTGAATGCTCACAAAAGGCGGATTTTTCTTTGCTAGGTCAACAGTTAAAGGCGGCTAGAACAATTGGACAGTTGTAGAGTGTCCCGGTTTGTGGGTGGAGTTCAAATGTCCACTTTGCGGCAAAGATCTTGACGACGACAAGGCTATGGCTAACTTCCTAGTTTGTGGAGATTCTTCTCACGGGTTACTCCGGTTTTTCACCGGCGACGGCTGCTACTTCACTACCAATGAGGTGGTCGCGGAGGAGTTGATGAAAAAGGGAAAGAGGGTTCACATTGTCGATCCTAAGGAGTTCTTTGGGAATCAGACAATTAATCTCGAATAGCTAGCTCGTCATCCGTCAGGAATCATTAACTATCCTTTCGCTCCGGGTCTGTTCTGGGCCCGTAGCTCAGCCTGGATAGAGCGGCAGCCCCCTAAGTGGGGTTTCACCATCGGAGTCAGCTGTAGGAGATTCGAAAAAATCTCCGGCTAGAGGTCCGGGGTTCGAATCCCCGCGGGCCCGCCTCAGATTCCAATGAATCTCACGGGGGAGAACTAGCTTGTTGAACCGGGGTCTTGTTTGGGGAGGGTTCGGTGACTTGATTTCGCACGCGTCAGATAGAACGCGAGAGCAATCAACAGTATCATCGTGAAGCCGATCAGACCAAGCCCGACAAAGTGGGTCGTGTTGTACGATGAAATCTTGAGACCCGAAGCCACGTAGGTAGCGTCGGGCTCGCTCACGTAGAAGATTCCAATGCCATAGATGAGTCCTATCAACACAGTCAAACGCGTTCCGAGCCCTGCAAGAGAGGCTGTGTACAGTGCAATCACAAACCCTAGCGCGCTTATCGTGTCGGCATACGGGACCAGCCATAACTGCGCCAGACCATTACCGATCTCGTTTAGCACTAGGCCGAAGGCGTAGAGGACGATTCCAATCATCGCATAGCTACGAATCGTGCTACTCGGAAGGGCCGGCCTCGCCGCCTCGGCCACAGTCATAGTGACTCATGATTGTTCGAGTGCTCTTTAAGCGAATAGTAACTTGCCGACCGAATAGTGTAGGGTACTAGGAATGAGACTCAGTGGTCTGCTTCGTTTCTTCATTCACTCGAACTGCGCGTAGAGTTGGTGCTGATGAAGAAGGGAGAGATGATCCCGAGACCTGCGGAAAGAGACTGCCCATCGTCATTGCCGCTTTGCTTTGACGAATCTTCGCAATGATTCCGGGCTCCAACCGGCGATAGAAGAGAGTCGGCGCAAGAATACAGGATGGTAGAAGGGAGATCATCAATGTAAACCCGAGCGCAATGGCCCTGTCAAGACTTCCCCCCATCGCTACCGCGAAAGAAACGAACGCGCCGATACCTCCCAGCGATGACAACCATCTTGATGTCCACGCAGCCGGGACGGTGACTGTGAGTCTCATCGTATTGTGGCATCGGAGTCCAGAATCCTCAAGGACCCAGAGAAGGACATGTATCGAGGATGGTATAGCGAGCAAAAAAATGGCCACGTAGATGAACGCGTTGCTAACAATGACGAGATTCTGCGGATTGACCTGCGTCACTTGGGGGACAATTAGCGCGGACAGAAAGAACACGAACACCAAGACGCGGATGTCTCTCAGAAGCCTCCGTGAAACCCCTGGCTTCCCCACTTGTCTCTCGAAGTAGTACTGGTGTCCCGAGGACTCACGGACTCGGCAAATTATCCTCAAAACTAGAGATGCAAGACGGTCCACCACTAGACTCCAGATGAGGAGCGGAATGCCTACGTACACTACAATGATAGTGACGAGCCAGCCTGTGCCCTTGGCGACACCGGTAGCCAAAAGAGGCAGAAGGGCCAGGAAGCCCAGAGTGTATTCCGTCCTGTAGGTCAAGGCTCCAGTTGAGAGGGCTTCTCGTCCCAACTATGAGTCTTCTAGAACTAACAGACCCAAACTCTAGGCATTGCTTGACGATTGCGGTTCGCTCTTCTTATCGAATCTGACTCTTCTCAACCGATTAGGACCCCACCATGCCCTAGGGCCGAGCAATGACATGATTGCTGGCACAAGATAGGTTCGCACAACCATTGCATCTAGGACCACGGCCAGCGCAATCGCGAAGCCGAAGCCTTCGAGAAGACGATTAGAAGACAACAAAAGCGACCCTAGTGCTCCTGCAAGAATGAGAGCGAGGGCTGTTATGATCCCGCCCGTTCTGTCAACGGCGTCTACCACTGCCTGACGAGTCTCCTTGCCCTTCTGAGCCTCTTCTCTGATCCGGGTCAGAATGAAGATGTTGTAGTCCATTCCGATTCCATAGAGTAGAAGAAAGAGTACAAGGGGGATGATGAAGAGGACTCCTGATCGGAGAACGTTGTTGAAGAAGAGCAGAGTGGCTGCGTAGGCCCATATTATGCTCAGTCCAATGGAAAGTATTCCAGTTATTGCAAGAGGATAAGAGCCGAGAACTACCAGCAAGACGACGAATATCGCTGCGACCGTCAATACTCTGATAGTGTTGAACTGGTTGACGGTCTCGTTGGCAAAGTCGAGGGTGGACGCGGAAGCGCCTCCAACAAGTATGGTGTCTTGAGCTAGTGAGGGGTCCGAGCTTTGAAGACTCGTGATGAGTCTTCGTATTTGAGTGACTGTGTTGAGAGAGTTTTGCGTGAATGGTTCCTCAGCAAATAGGATCGTCAGCATAGCGGTCCGGTAGTCCTTTCCTATACTCCCCAGGATCGTCTGCCTCTCTTCTGGCGTAAGGCTGGCCATGTTGGTCGCGTTAACCGGGATGCCGTTGGGGCGAGTCGGCCCCGTTACCTCTTTCACGTTGGACAACCTGGTAATGTTCTGACTCAGCTTCTCCAAGCTTGTCTGTGCACTTGCGGTGAGGTTCCCGTTTACGAGAATCGGCACTGGGAATTGTACGAGGACTTGTGTGGGACCTATCTGCCCGGCGCCGAAGCTCTGTTCCAAGGCTGTGATGCCTTTGACGCTTTCGGCTTGTGGGAGACCAGCAGCAAAATCGTAGGAGGTGGACCCGGTCAGTGAAATGTAGATGGCGGGAATGGATATGATCAGCGCTAATCCTATGACTAGTACAGGTCGCCTAACGCTGAAGCTTGCAGCTCGACGGAAATATCCGGGCCTTTCAGCTCTTCTTTTCCGGGCTTTGGCCGCGTACGCCTCGAATCTCTTGCCAGATGTCGGCCAGAATATCCGGTCCCCTGCGACTAGGATGAGCGAAGGGATCAGTGTTAGACTTACTAGAAGAGCGATTAGGACGCCGAATCCGAGACCGACGCCGATGGATCTGAGGAGGGTGAAGCTTGTTAACGTCATTGCGCCGAAGGCGATTATGACGGTGGTTGCGCTGGTGGCGATGCTCTCTCCTGACCATGTGATGGATGTCTGGACCGCTCGGGCCTTGTCACGTCCTTCGACTCGTTCCTCACGATAACGGGCCATTAGGAAGATAGCGTAGTCGGTGCCAACCCCGAGCATTATCGTAAACAGGAATGTTGTGGTAGTATCCTGGATGGGGATGACGTATTTGCCGATGAGGTAGAGTCCCCCCTCAGCCATCAGCAACGCCATTCCGACGGTAGCAAGTGGCACGACGGGCGTGACGATTGCAAGGAAAAACAGCCCGGCTAGAACGAGGATGGCGCCGATCGTGACGGGTTCAATGCGGCCCAAATCGGCCGCGCTTCCCAGAGAAGAGTCGGCGGTTGTGGCTAGGTCACCTGTGACATATGTCTGTAAGGGTTCAGAATCGCTGGCTTTGAGTTGGGAAATGATGTTCCGCATGGTCACCACATTCTTCAATATCGGGTCCGTATCGGCTGAGCCGAACGAGCCGGGAGCCTGGGAGAAGGTCACTAGAATGATCATTGCGTTCTTGTTCGGGCTGATGAAATTCTGGATAATCGTAGGGGGGATCAGTGGGGGATATTGAGAGAGGGTTTCATGCCATACGGTTTGATTCGCCTTTGATTGCGCCACAGGGTAGCTGTAGTTTTGCAAGTAATACAACGTGAGGGCTGTTCTTTCTAGGCTGTAGATTGTGGTGACGTTCTCAAGGCTGTTGAGGACTCCGGGCGCTAGAAGATTTCTTTCTAGACGGAGAGTGAAGATCTTAGTTGCGTTGTCGGTGACATCGTTTCCTTGGAGGAGAATTATGCCGCTTGCATTAGACTGGGGATGGGGAAATTCTTGAGCCATAAGATTCTGGGCTAGCGCAGACTGAGAGGAACTGGATTGTCCGCCGCTAGTGTTTGAAGTAGTGACTTGAGAGAGTTGTTGAGATAACGGAAAACTTGCTGCAAATAGCAGAATCCAAAAGACGATTATGAGCTTGTATCTTCTTCCTACGAAGGAACCGATTCTCGCGAACGTTGGGACACGGGGTCCCGGTGACATCGGGACTCCAAGTCTCTTGGAGACTACGTATCCTGCACCCCCTGCGACGATAAGAAGGCCGATCGCGGCTAAGATTATTGTGCCAAGATTGTCTGAGACGTATTGGCGGAGGTACCGGTTGTTCTGGTAATCAAGGATCAGGGCAACGAACTCGGCGAGAGATATTATGAGGACAAGTACGAAGATTCCGACCAATCGGGCCTGGGAAGAACCGGTCCTGCTCGTCATGTACCCTCGAGGCCATACTCAAGACGAGTGCAACGCGAACGGGAAGTCAAGAGGATAACTGATTCTGATTTGCTAGACTATTTACGCGTGATTTCGCTGGGATGAGAAATCCGTCGAGGGCAGTTCAGGTTATTACCGCTCGCGGATGCTCGGCTTCTCTGCTTTGTCTCCACACAGTGTTAGTAAGATTTCCGAGAGTATCAGAAAATTTGAATTAGTTGCAGTTCAGCGAGTTTCTTAGATTTTCCCGCGTGCCTCTTCGTTAGTCGTAGAAGCGCTTGCAGTTGCAGACTCTACGGGACTCCTAATCTTGATGATCTTCAACGTTCGGACTGCCAAGCTCGCCATCATCGCCCTCGTGACCCGCTTGTCCATGATGGGCGTGCACCGCGAAGAACTCCATCATTGGTGTCGCGTTTCTATCGTTGTTTGTCAGTGGGGGTAAGTTCCAGACAGTCTCCAGGGTCTTCAAGAATGAATAGTGGTTGTACTGGTTGGTCGATTGGAAGTTGGTATTGACAACGGGCCCGGCCCAGAGTGCGTACACGCAATCCAGTGAGCTGCCATTGATAGGACAGTATCCGTTGCCCTCGTCGAACGTGATGAACAACGCTGCCTTTTGGTGCTTGAAGAGACTGCTGTTCAAGATGTTGGGGACAACCTGAGAGAGATAGGTGTCCCCAGTGGAAACAGGACAATCGTGTATATCGTTACAGAGATTGGGAGTTAGCCACATCAGATTTGACGCGGTGGAGGGCGAGCCTAGGTCCGAGAGAAAGAGGTCGTCAGGGCCACCTTTTCCTCCCGAGTTGGCGGGGACGATGTTGGAGCATCGGGCTGTGCTGTTGACTATGTCGTCGAAATAGACGAAGGGATTATGACGAGCCGCGTATTGGCCGGTTCCGGTATCGTCTACGAAGCAGTTTCCAGGAGAGCAATGGGATCCACAGCTAGAAGGATAGTCTTCCATGTAGGCCTTCCATGATAGTCCTCGATGCTCCAAGCTGTCGACAAGGTTCGAGGAGTTACCTGCACCGCATCCAGGTTTCGGGCTGCAATCAGTCGTGCTCCAGGATGCAAAATCCTGCCCCGAGATAAGCGACAGGTAGTTTGGCAGGCTTGGATGGTTGACTGCAGAGCGCGTACGAGGAAGCCAATTGGTTCATAAAAAGAGCGGAAGGATTGTTGATGATGTCTCCGAATCCTTGGTTTTCCATAACTATGACCACTACGTAGTTGAACGGGTGATTCGCTTGATCATGCAATCCGGCTGTTGTGGGACCCAGAGAATTCGAGAAAGCTAAAGCCAAGACTAGAACCGTTAGAAGTTCCATAGGCTTGTCCTTGGGTACTCGCAACTATAATCTACTGATGAAGGTTTCGGAGTTCTAGGCCGTCTGAGCCTGACGTGGATTACTCAGGCTATTGCTGTATATCCCGCTCCATCCACGCGCTCAATTATGTAGATGGAAGGCCAACGTTTTCTTGATAGGATAATTCGAAAGAGCCCTAGACTTCGTGCATTCTGTTCACAGGAGCCAGCATTCCGCAGCGGGCACCTGGCGATTCTTCAAGACCAGGCCCATTTCGGCACCGCCGAGCTATCAATCTCTGTTCATTCTGCCCATGCTAGGGTCGACAAATTGTCCATATCCGGATCAACATGATTCTCGCTGAACTAGGCAAGTCCTATAACAATGCAATCCTGACCGTCTCGCAGACACTGTTCTTGGAAAGACGAACACGTCGAACCTTCACCATTGACCCGGACGTCAGTGAGAAGATAGACAAACTGGTAGGCGGTCATAATCTAGAGGTCAACGTGCTCGTCAACAAATCAATACGACGATACATAGAATGGGGAAGATACGTCGACAGCTTCAAACTCGTCACAAGCGATCCTCGACTAATGAAAACGCTCTGGTCACATGTTACCGTCGAAGATGCGAGAAAGATGGGGACCCAGAACGGGAAGGACACCGTTGTCGAGTTTATCCTCTACTATTTCCGCAAGTTCGACCTGGCCTCTGTTCTCAAAACCTTTGAGCTAATAGGTGCAGAATACGCCAACGCCTACGCTTACACAGAGTTCGGTGATAAGGACAGTCGCACCATAATCCTAAGGCACAGCATGGGGCGTAGCGCATCAGCATACTACGGTGCTTCTTTCAAAGCACTCTGCGACCGTCTTGGGGTGACGGTCGAATTGGAAGAGAGCGATGATCAATTGATATGCAAAATCGGTGGCGCTAGTTCCCTGAAGATTATGGCTCCAAAGACTTTCAAAGAGCAGCTGGCCAAACAGGCAGTAGAGAGACCAGTCGAACCATAAGACTGCCTGCTGAAATGTAGCCAGCCGTTTTTCACCGTTTTGTCGTAAACTAGGAAAAAACATAACTCTCCTTTGTAGGCACGCGTTCAGTTCAGTCAAGGGAACGATTCTTGGATGGTCCTGTGATTCAGACTCAGAGTCTTACGAAGATGTATGGAACTCGAGTCGCTGTAAACCGGCTAAATCTTACTGTTGACGCGAAACAGGTTCATGGATTCCTCGGCCCTAACGGGGCGGGCAAGACCACGATCGCAAATGTTGCTCTGAGAGATCTCGGAGTAACACTGGCATACCTCGCGTGTTTCTCTTCCTAAGCTGGTACGCTTTCCGACGCGCTCAAATAATGGAATCTGCCTAGGCGCAGAAACTTTGCCAAAGAAACCGACCGATGAACCCAATAAGGTCAAGTTGTCTGCGAAAGAGATTGATTTCCTGAAGAGTAATGAGCTGTGCAGATTTGCGACAGCTTCACGGAAGGGTGAGCCTCACGTTGTCCCCGTCTCATATATCTGGGACCAGGACTGCGCGTATATTGTTACGGACTATGGGACGCGTAAGCTAAAGAATCTTAGAGAGAACCCTCATGCAGCGGTTCTCGTTGACTCTGCCGGAACCCAGAAAGTATTATTGATCAGTGGACCTGTGGAGATTATTGAGAAGGGAGAAGAGTACCGGCGGCTGTACAAGCTGTTCTATTCCAAGCTGAGCTGGGTGAAGCGAGATCCTTGGAAGGAGGGCGAAGCACCTTTCATCAAGATCAATCCTTCTTTCAAGGCGGGTTGGGGTCTCAAGAGCTAGAATAGGCGAATGTCTACAATGTGTTAGACTCGAACACATTTGAGTGAAGTTTGAGGATTGGCTATCTTCAGCATGCTTATGCTATTTAGTGTAAACGTTGGGGTTATATCAAATCGGCGCGTGTCTATGTTTGAAACGCCATGGAAGAAATAGCTAACCTGGGGTATCCGCCCGAAACGCCGAGTCAGACTGTCCCGCAAGATACTATGACCGACGACCAGTTGAAGGATCTCCTTGCAGAGCTGATATCCTCATCCGCAAGCCTTAATGTGAGGGTCTGGCTCGACGGAGTCTACACAGACATAGAGAATGCGGGCACGCACCGAGAGTGGATGAAAGGCCGAGAAGTCTACTTCAAGGTCGAAGGAAAGGTGGACGGCCAGAACAATCTCGGAGAGGCAGCATCCAGGAGCGTCTAATCATGGAGACTCGTAGATGGAAGGCGTTTCTCAGAATGAACGGTGAGACGACAGATGACACCAGTCAGGATATTCTGACCGAATTCAAAGCCATGGTCGAATATCTAAAGTGGATTGGCGTTGATTACTCAATGGTCGTGCAGGTCGAGGCAGGCCAAACAGAGCGCTCTCAATCCCTTGCCTTGGAGCAAACTCCCCGTCGGCGAGGATCGCGGCAGTTAGGAGACTGATGCTGACAATGGCCAAATTCATAATGTCAATCGGGGACACTGCATTCGAGATTCTAGCAAATGAGGCGAAGAACCGGGACGTTACGGTGCAGCAGTTGCTCAGAGCGGTCGTCGTGCCTGATTGGATAAAGCAGAACGCAGACGGACAGCCTCCTAGAGAGAATGGTTCCAATCTGATTCAATCCTCGATCTACGGTGGAGATTCCCGCAATTCTAGGATGCTCGTGTCCCCCGTCGCCCGGCTTAGACATTAGCAAAGACTCGGGGTTTCGCGTTACCGCCCGCTTTTCTCCTGCGGGTTACAAGACTCTTTAATAGCGCTCCGAGGCTCAATCGATAAACGGAGCTAACAGAGCAAATTGGCAGATTTCTGTTCGAGATGTGGAAAGACTCTTAGTTTGATCGACCCCCTCCTTGAGCTCAAGGGTCTAAGGTTCTGCGAGGACTGCTATCCCGACGTCAAACGGGAGCACGCTGCCGCGAGTATGTCCGATAAGATGGATCGTAGGCAACGTGTTGCCTTTGCAGATGACTCTAGTGATGAGAATTTGCGCGGGTCGATTATCAAGGGAAAGCAAGCCCTCGCCGTCAGAGAGAACGACTTCAAATGGGATAATCCATCCCTCTCGCTAATCGCGAGCGCGCTGCGAATCCTTACAGACCAGAACAACATCATGATGAAGCAGAACGAGCTCATTCTCCGTGAGCTTGAGTCAAGACCTGCGACGGTCAAGTCGAAATAAGGCCTGGGGTCCCAAAGGGTCCTGCGGGTTTTTTAGGGTAGCGGGATCTGGTCCCGGGGGCCGGACATTCACAGGCCCCGGCCTGTTTTGAACCGGCGACAGTACGGCGACCGGTAGGGTCGTCTCCGGTTTCTATTGTTAGCCTGGGAGGCTGATGTGGATGCGCCTAGGGCGCACACCTACAGCGTCTTCGTCGCTTGCCCAATTTTGGCAGAGCGGCTCGGAAGCTCTTCCAGGCTGAGCTACCCCGGGACCGAGGCTATCCCGGCTTCAGTGATTAGTTAAGATTTGTCGGAGGCCGACTGGTGATTCTCGCGTATCCACTGAGCCAAATCTCGTAGGGCGATGTTTGACGAGACGTCGATGACAGGGACCTCCATGTTTCCGACCCGGATGAGGTTGTTGTACTTGGCCATAGGGGCGTGTGAGACGTTTGACGCGTAGATCTTTCCCTTCACATACTCATCAGGGAGAGCTTCAGGCTCTACAAAATCTGCGAGGAAAACAACTCCTTCCGCCCAGTACAGCGCCATAGGCTGGCCGGAGACGTTCATGACGAATGCAATCATTGAAGCGAGGTTCTGCTGAGAATTGAAGCTGGTGAGACCGGTGACTACGATCTCTTGGGGTGGAGCGTGAACGATCGAAACCATGCTGAGTCCCAGGCAGCCTGTGTCGTCCCGGAGTGTTAAGCCTTAGCAGGTGCCACGACGGCTCTCGTTCCCTCAAGACCCGTCGACCCAAGGAACGTTCGTAAGAAGGGAATCCTCCTCGAACTGAGGGTATTGTCCTCGCTTCACCATCTTCATCGGCACCTATATGCTCGTAGCTTCCATGGTGGTCGAATCCAGCTCATATGGGGCGACTCGGACTTTCTAGCGTACAAGGACGCATATTGGGTCTTAGACTGCGCATGTATGGTTGGGTTTGGGCTCGGTTCTATTACACCCTGATATATCGGAACACAATAGTCGTCACATGTACAATGGAATAGGGCTAGGGTCAATTAGAATACAGATGGTGTGGCATCATTGTTCCACATACAATAGAACACATGTGTCTTCAGTCCAAGCACAAACGAAGGGTTATGCATATATGCTACGCGGGGAGAAGCTTTCATAACCATGTTGAGAAGCTATCAGTTCAAGAATAAGACAAAGAGTGTCACTAGAACTATCAGAATAGACGAGGACATCGACTTCCAGCTCGAAAAGTTAGCACATGAACAGCGGGTAAGCGTCAACTACTTCGCAAACCAAGCACTTCGGAAATTCGTCGAGTGGGACGTCTTCGCAGACCGGCTCGGCTTCGTCACCCTGCCCTCTGACATTTTCGAGAAGCTGGTAGGCTATACAACTGATGAACAGGCCAAAGAGCTCGGTAGCTGGTTCGGCAAGAACCTGGCCAAGGACCTGATAGCCTTCCTCTTCAAGAGAGTAGACCTTGAAACCTCGGTCCGAGCCCTGGAATTACTGGGTCCCAGATACGGCAAGGCATTTCGTTTCGAATACACCAATGACGGCCACCTGACAACTGTAATACTGAACCACGGATTCGGCCGGAAGGCATCGCTGTTCTACAGCGAAGCAGTGAAAGCCCTTCTCAAAGACCTGGTCAACACCCAAGTCGACATCGGACTGAGCGAGCACCAAGTGTTCGCGCAGATCGTGGGTCCCAACGAGTTCCGGATCACGATGCCTGCACCAGTATCGCCTTTGGCTCAACAGCGATAGTCCAATCCAGTTCCACAAGGCTTCGCCCTTTCTCCGCGAAGCCATTTTTCTACAAAGCCGGCGACGCTAGTCTGCACGCTAGACCTTGACGACGATCCCGACGAACATTTTCAAAGACAAGTAGACAGAGAGTTGCAAGAGTTACCAGCAAGTCTCTTCTTCATATTTCCTCGTGGGAGGATTTCGTTCAAGACTTTGCTGCGGTTCGCTTTCGTCTATTCGGACAGTGCCAGATGATTTTATACGAATATCGAGTTCATGTCCAATTTCCACTACTTCCCCTCTCTCATTCTTCTCGTAAGTAATTACGAAGAAGCGGTGGCACTTCTCGCACATCTGAATGGTTGACCGGGTTAGACTGTGAGAGTGCTTTTCATCGGCTGATTCTAACGCACGTCATGACCCCTATCACGAGCTCCTCGGCTCTTGCCGCTCTTTGAAACTGCCTTCAGATGCTCCCCATGCTTGGCGGCGATGCGTGCATTCCAGGTATCGGTTCACCAGAAGGTATGGGTTCGATGCGAGGAATTTCAACTTGGATCGTGCGTTCCTCTTCGAGAGATTTTTTCGTCGTCTCGAGGACTCTGACGACATTGGCTCCGAGTGTTCCGTCAGCCCGGTTGGGATAGTTTTCAGCGGACGAGTTGTACTCGATGCATCTGGCAAAGTGGAGAATCTCCTCTCTCAGAGTGTTGTTCGGGACGACCATCACGCGTTCCACAGCTCCCTTCCTGTGTAGAACTAGTCTCTGTTCAATGCAGTCCAGCTCCGCAGTGCCATCGCTACCGACTACTGTCACGTCTCGATGCTTCTCCATGTCCAGCCAGCTTAGTTCGATGCCAGCGTCATATCCGCCCGGGTGTTCGGAGTAGATGGATGCCATTTCGTATCCCGCGCTTGTTCTATAGCCTCTACCTTTGCAGGAGATCTTCTTGGGCCAAGTTTCGAGGAGATTATTGCATATGTCGAAGGGATGTGGTCCTAGGTCGGTGATTACTTCTCTGTTATTCTGGATAGCCATGAAGCCTGTCCATTTGAGGCGGAGGTAGTAGATGTCTCCCAGTACTCCACTAGCCATTAGTCGTTGTAGTCCTCTGACGCCGTTGTTGAATCTGTGAACGTGACCGGTGCAGAGGACACTTCCATGTTCTCTGGCGAGTCTAACGAGTTCGTAGGCCTCTTTCGACTTCATAGCCAGAGGCTTCTCAACTAGAACGTGTTTTCCCTGTCTGAGAAATTCGGAGGCTATTCCAAAATGTGTCTGGTTCGGGGAGCATAGATGGACTGCAGACACTTTGGGGTCTGAGAGTAGTTCGCGATAGTCTAACCGATAGTTTAGGGGGCCGAATTCTTTTCTACACTGTTCGAGTGCGATCGGCGAACTGTCGGCTACAGAATAGAGGTTTATCATGTCTCCTGTCCGTGCTATGTCAAGAATCTGGGCTATTACCTTCTTTCCCCAGTAGCCCGCGCCTATGACTGCGATGTTGAGCCTGCTCATGATGAAGAACACTAGATGCAGCTTTTCATATAACCGACACGTCTACAATCGATCAGAGTGCACCACTAATCGGGAATTCTAACACATGCAAGGCGAATGAGTTAATGAAGCATACAAATGGGTACATCTGCCCCACACGATTCAAGTAGCGCTTGCGTCAATCCTCGCAGGACTGCGTTATGATCGCGTCGGAACGCTCCAGTCAACTCGCACGGTGGCGATGACACCCAGGCCGATGATAAAAAGAGCTTCGAGTTTCTTAGCGCTATTTCTCCTAGCGCTGGCTGTCCTCGCAACAATCCCTGACCGGGTCCATTCTGTTCCACAGTCGCCTGTAATTCTGGGTTGGGGCGGTTCACGGCTAGTCGAAAATACTCTGTACAGCAATACAACGGTCCCAAGCATCGTCTTTCCTTTCGAAAACGCAAGTGACCAGGAAGTCCTTGCACGCAGGATCGTAGAGATGGGCCTTAACACGATCAGAATCAGCTTCGCGCCCTACTGCACTGATCCCAACGGATTCATGAGTCCTTACAACTCTACCAGGTTAGAGAGAGCGATCAGAATCGGAGAGACCCTTGGGATGTGGATCATCGTCGACTATCACGGCTATGAGGATGTGTCGAATAGTACGGTTGGTGGGTGCTGGCTGAGCTTCTGGAGAACGGTCTTGACGGATTTCAGTTCCAGTTATGGAAGGATAATTTGGGAACCACTAAACGAGCCGATGAATCTCAATGGAAACGCGACACTTCTCGGGCACTATTATCAGGGTTGGATAGACCAGGCAAGAACTATAGGAGACACCCACTGGATGGTCGTCCAGAACTTGTGCAGTTTTGGATGCAATCTCTGTC